>Ga0228535_1000260_pt1 | contig 172593 bp, 139 predicted proteins | sample SJ1metagenome_FD_168457 | JGI IMG/M metagenome (GOLD analysis project Ga0228535, IMG submission 168457) | Enriched culture of PCE-dechlorinating microbial communities from Ithaca, New York, USA - SJ1 | ecosystem: Engineered > Modeled > Simulated communities (microbial... > Unclassified... | reverse complement strand
TACTGGAGGGAATCAACAACAAGATCAAAGTCATCAAACGAATGGCTTACGGCTTTCGGGACGACGAGTACTTCTTCCTCAAGATCCGAGCCGCCTTCCCCGGAATTCCGTGAAGAACCTTTTTTTATTGGCCTGGGGATCAACATGAAGAGCGTGAGCGACATCGGGTTGAAGGAAGTGCAAGGCGTCTACAGCGGACCCGAGGGCAAGCTGTGGGAACTGATCATGGGAGAACAGATCCACATCGGAGGGCTGACGTCCTCGATGGATCTGGCCGAGCAGGCGGGCATCAAGACCGGCATGACGGGCGTGGACCTGTGCTGCTGCAGCGGGGCGGGGATGCGATTCCTCGTCCGCTTCCGCGACGTGGCGGCGATGATGGGCGTGGACGCCACGGAAGCGATGGTCGAATTGGGCCAACAGCGATGCCAACAGGCGGGTCTGGCCGACAAGATCCGCTTCACCCTGGCCGACGTATGCAATAGCGGCCTTGCGAGCAACAGCGTCGATTTCATCTGGGGCGAGGACGCCTGGTGCTACGTCGTGGACAAAAGCAAGCTGATCGCCGAAGCGGCCAGGATTGTCCGGCCGGGCGGCGTCATCGCGTTTACCGACTGGGTCGAAGGCAAGGGCCTGTCGCAGCCGGAGGCCGACCGATTCCTGAGATTCATGAAGTTCGCGAACATCCAGAGCATCGACGGTTACTGTGACCTGCTCAAGGCCAATGGCTGCGAAGTGCTCGCCGCGAAGGATACTGGGCGATTCTCGCCCTGCATCGACCTGTATCTCAACATGCTGGGTATGCAGTTGACGTACGACGCTCTGCAGCTTATAGGTTTCGACCAGAGCCTCATGCAGGCGATGGCGGCGGAGATGGCGTTCATTCAGCAACTGGCCCGCGCCGGCAAGATCGCCCAGGGCCTGCTCGTGGCGAAGAAGAGCTAAGAAAGAGGCTCACCACGGAGACACAGAGAGCACGGAGAAGAGTAGATGACTGTGTGAGTCGCGATGTGAATCCGACATCAACCATCACACATCGACAATCGTACATGTCTTCTCTGTGACCTCTGTGTCTCTGTGGTGAAACATCATCCGAGGAATGTCATGGGAAAGTGTTGTGGCAACAGCGATGTGAAGATTGATCCGACCGATCCGTGCCATCCGCCGCAGGTGTCGTGCGGATCGAAGGCGACGGCATCTGGCACGCCGGGGTGTCCGCTCGCCTGGTTCGAGCAGATGATCCCGAACTGTCTTCAGTACGCCAGGGACGCCAAGGCCAAGGGCAAGCGGATCGTCGGCATCCTGTGCGAGTACACGCCGCGGGAGCTGATCATGGCGGCCGGCGCGGTGCCCGTGTGCCTGTGCGGCGGCTCGGCGGAAACGATCGGCCCGGCGGAAGAGCACCTGCCGGCCAACCTGTGCCCGCTCATCAAGTCCACCTACGGTTACCACGTCCAGAAGGCCAATCCCTTCCTGGAGATGGCGGACCTGATCGTGGCCGAGACCACCTGCGACGGCAAGAAAAAGATGTACGAGTTGATGGCCCAGACGCGGCCGATGCACGTGCTGGAGTTGCCGCAGAAGCCCGACGATGTCGACGCGATGGCTCATTGGGTCAGCGAGCTTCGCAAGCTCAAGGCCAGGCTCGAACAGGCGTTCAACGTGACGATCACCGACGAGAAGATCCGCAAGGCGACCGCGACGATGAACCGCGAGCGGTCGCTCCGACGACAACTGGCGGGATTGATGAAGGCGGATCATCCGCCTTTGACCGGACGGCAACTGCTCCAGTACAAGAGCAGCATCTCCGGCATCTGCGCCGATTTCGCACAATACGAGCGGGCGCTGCAAATGTACGCCGGCAAGAAGCCCGAGGGCAATGCGAAGGTCCGCGTGCTGATGACGGGCGTCCCCATGGCGCACGGGGCCGAGCGCGTACTGGAGCTTGTCGAGTCTCACGGCGGACTTGTCGTCGCCACGGACAATTGCACCGGGCTCAAGCCGATCCTCGACGACGTGGACGAAACCGCGGCCGATCCGATCGTTGCGATCGCGGAGAAGTACTTCCGCCTGCCGTGCTCGGTCATGACGCGAAACAATCGGCGGTTTGACGTCCTTCGGGATCTGGCGGGAGAATACCGGGCCCAGTGCGTGATCGATCTGATCTGGCAAGCGTGCCTGACTTATGACGTGGAGTCGTTCTTCGTCAAGCACCTGGCGGAGAAAGATCTCGGCCTGCCGTACCTGCGGATCGAAACGGACTATTCGCCCTCGGATTCCGCGAGGATCGCGCTGCGGGTCGAGGCGTTGTTCGAAACCGTTCAACAAAGGGCATGTGGGCAGGCATGACAGAGCCGATTCGAACCATAATGTACACGTGTCCCTATGTGCCGGCCGAATGGATCGCCGCTCACGGCTTCGAGCCGCGACGGATGATTCCGATGCCGACCGACGGAGTGTCTATCGCTCCGCGAGTGGAGGGCGTCTGTCCGTATGCCCGGGCGTTTATCAACGACGCCGCTGGGGAGGATGCCGCCGGGATCATCGTCACGACCCTTTGCGACCAGATGCGGCGGGCGTACGATCTGTTGGTCTGTGGGAGCAACACACCGGCGTTTCTGCTGAATGTACCGAAGACCTGGCAGACCGTTGCCGCTCAACGGATGTATCTGGATGAGCTCAAACGCCTCGGCCGCTTCTTGGTCCGCTTGGGCGGACAGACTCCCTCCAACGAGGCGCTGGCGCAAGTGATGAAGAAAAGGGGACATTCTGCTTTTGTGCCCGATGCTCCTGTGCTTGTGGGGCCGATCGAGAGAAAAGCAGAATGTCCCCTTTTTGTGCCTGTTGCGGTGGTGGGAGGGCCTTTGATGCAGAGGGATCGCGTCCTATTCGATCTCATCGAAGAGTCCGGCGGGCGGGTCGTACTCGACGCCACCGAGACCGGCCTGCGAGGGCAGCCGCGGGCCTTCGACCGCAGGCGAATGGCGGAGGACCCGCTGATGGAGCTCGCCGAGGCGTACTTTGGCATTCCCGACGCCTCCCGCCGGCCCAACAGCGATCTGTACGCCTGGCTCAAGGAGGAACTGGCGAAGACCGGGCCAAGGGGAATCGTCTTCCACCATTACGTATGGTGCGACGCGTGGCGGGCGGAGCTTGCCCGACTGAAGGAATGGGCCGGCCTGCCTGTGCTCGGGGTGGACAGCAGCGGCAATGGTGAAACGAACGTGGCTCGCCTGCGGACCCGCATCCACGCCTTTCTGGAGATGCTTGAGTGACTGCCGAGCCGGAACAAATCAGCATGGAGCAGTGGGATCGCGAATACGCGCGACTTCGTACGGCGGGCTTGACCGAACCCGTCTACGGCGGTCCGCTCAGCCGGCATGTCGCCGACGGCGACACGCGATTGCTCAAGCTGCGATTCGACAACTCGCCCGCCGCGCTGCGGCTGTGGAATTTTCTCCTGACCGAAGAGGACCGGCTTCGCGCAGCCCGCGAGTCGGGCAAGAAGCTCGTCGGCGCGATGAAGGACCTCGGCACCGTGCCTGTCATGGCCTACAGTCTGGACACTCTCGTCGCCTTCTACCCCGACGGCGCGTGGTGGATTCCCTGCGTGATGGAGCTCAACACCGGCCTGCTCCAGATCGCCGACTCGCTCGGGATCGACGAATCGTTCTGCCCGGTCCGCGCGATGCTCGGCGCGTTCGTCACCGAGGCCCATTTCCCGCTGCCCGATCTGCTGACGTGCAGCGTGGGCGCCACCTGCGACGATTTCTCCGCCATCGCGCAGCGACTGAACGGCCTGGGCCACCCGATCCTCTGGTGGGAGATTCCGCACCGACGGCAAGCCGAGCCCGGCGAACAGGCCGTGACGTTGCCTGGGGGCTTTGAGACGCCGAGAAGCCAGGTCGAATTCGTGAAGTCTGAATTGCTCCGCGTGGGAGTTGCTTTGGAGGAACTGGCCGGCCGGCCGCTGGACGATGGAGCGCTCGCTGCCGGCATCGCAAAGGCCAACCGCGTCCGCAAGTTGCTGGACCGGCTTCGACATCTTGCGTTCACGGCGCCCTTGTGTCCGATGCCGGCGTTGGAGATGCTGATTGCGGAGATGCTCGCGATCCACTTCTGTTCGGACCAGGATGAGACGATCCTCGTGCTGGCGGACTTGCTGGCCGAAGTTGAACGGCGGGTGGAAGCGGGAGTGGGGCACCTATCGACCGATGCGGCCCGGATCTTCTGGGTGAACCCCGTGGCTGATTTGCAGGCCATGAACCTGTTGGAGGACTGTGGCGGGCGAATCTGCGGCACCGAGTACCTCTTCGCCCACGCTCTGGACCCGATCCCGACGACGCTCTCTCCGATGGAGGCGTTGGCACAAATGGCGTTGGCCGATCCGATGGTCGGGTCGTCGTTCGACCGCGCCGCCAGGGTCGTCGGGGACATCCGGCGATTTGGGGCCGAGGCGGTGATCGTCTCGCGCATCCCCGGCGCAAGTCACTGCGCCCTGGAAGGCGAGATCATCGGGAGGATCGTTCGGGAGGAATGTGGCCTGCCTGTGTTGGAGATCGAAGTGCCCTCGATCACCGACGCGGCGACGGCAACCTTGTGCACCAGGCTGGAAGCCCTTGTGGAGACGGTGAAAGACCGGAAAGAATGATGATCTACGCTGGAATCGATGCCGGTTCGCGGGCGATCAAGGTCGTGTTGATCGACGCGGACGGCTCGCGAGTCATTGGCAAGGCCCAGGCCGATCAGGGGGTCGAGCAGGGCAAGCTCGCGTGCGGGCTGTTCGAGAAGACCCTCGCCGAGAGCGGCGTACAACGATCCAACGTCCGTCGCATCGTCGCGACCGGCTATGGCCGCAACACGATCGAGATCGCCGACACGACGATCACAGAGATCACGTGTCACGCGGCTGGCGTGCGTCACCTCGTGCCGGAGGTTCGTACGATCATCGACATCGGCGGCCAGGACAGCAAGCTCGTGCGACTCGATGGCAACGGCAAGGTGCGGGACTTCGCAATGAACGACCGGTGCGCCGCGGGTACCGGCCGATTCCTCGAAGTGGTTGCCGAGAGGCTGGGCATTCTCGTCGGCGACCTGGGTGCCATGGCCTCGCGAAGCAGCAACCCCGCGGCGATCAGCAGTATGTGCGTGGTCTTTGCGGAGACGGAAATCATCGGCCTGCTCTCCTGCGGTCGGCCCGCGGAGGACATCGTCGCGGGCGTTCAGAACGCCATCGCCTCGCGAATCGTCGCGATGGCCGGCCGGAGCGTCGAGACGCCGATCATCTTCACGGGCGGCGTCGCGCGGATCAGGGGCATGGAGACGGCCCTCCAAACGGCCCTGGGCCAACCCATCGCCATCTCGCCCGAGCCGCAGATGACCGGCGCCCTCGGAGCCGCGATCTTGGCGCGACGGCAGAGCGATAGTATGAACATATAGGGTGTGCCATGCACACCATTTCTCTGGCAGAGGATTCGATGATGATCAACATGGAAAGACGCAAGCGTGTGATGCAACGGTCGATCAAGCTGGGGCACTGCATCTGCGATGCCAAACAACCCTGTCCCTGTCCGACCTTCAAGGAGAAGAACATCTGCGGCTGTGCGGGCGAGCGGCTCGATAGTCCGACCGGGCCCATCCAATTGACCAAGCTCGTGGAGAAGGCCGGCTGCGCGTCGAAGATCGATCAGGCGTTTCTCAAGAAGGTGCTCAAGGACCTGCCTGCCATTGAGGATCCTCGGGTTCTGGTCGGGATGGCGGCTGGGGACGACGCCGGCATCTACGACATGGGCGACGGCCAGGCCCTCGTCCAGACGGTGGACGTCTTCACGCCGTCGGTGGACGATCCCTACACGTTCGGCCAGGTCGCGGCCGCCAATTCCGTCAGCGACATCTACGCGATGGGCGGAACGCCTCTGACCGCGCTGTCGGTGATCGGGTTCCCCGTGCGGAAGATCCCCGACGAGGCCATGTTCGAGATCCTTCGCGGCGGCATCGACAAGATGAAGGAGGCCGGCTGCGCCATCATCGGCGGCCACAGCATCAACGACCCGGAGGTGAAGGCGGGCTTCGCCGTCACAGGGATCATCCAAAAGGATCAGGTCGTCACCAACGCCGGCGCCCGACCGGGAGATGTGCTGATTCTGACCAAACCGCTGGGCACCGGCATCGTGGCCTTCGCAGCTCAGATCGACCGCGCCAGGCCCCAGAGCGTCCAGGCCACGGCGGCATCAATGACGTCGCTGAACAAGACTGCGGCAGAGCTCATGATCCAGTTCGGCGCTCACGCAGCCACCGATGTCACAGGCTTCAGTCTCATGGGTCACCTGGCGGAGATGGCGAGATCCAGCGGCGTCGATGTTCAGCTCGTCTGGGACGATCTGCCTCTGTTCGAGGGCGTGCTGGAGTATGCGGCGGCGGGCATCCTGCCCGGCGCGATCGAGCGGAACAAGGAATCCTGCGCCGACCGCGTGGTCGCCTCCGATCGGCTCCCCCAAGAGATGGTCGATATCTGTTTCGACGCGCAGACTTCCGGAGGACTCCTGATTGCCATCGAGCAGGCCCGCGCCGCGGATCTGCTCGAAGCTCTTCACAATCGCGGCGTCAGTGCGGCGACGATCATCGGCAAGGTCAAGGACAAGGGCGCAGGCCTGATCCACATCGAGACAACCGGACGGCGCTCTATCCCGTCGCCCGCCCCTGCCAAGGCGATCGAATCACCACAATCATCAATCGCAGATCATCCATCCTCGATGGACGAGATTCCCTGCTGCGCCGACGCTGTCACGGCTTCCAGGCAGAGCGATTCGGTGGAAAACCCGATCAAAGCGGCGTTCAAGCAGTTCCTCGGTGTCGCCAATGCCCCGCGCGGTCTCGACGCCTACACCAAGCAGGCGATGGCGATTGCGCTATCGGTGGCGTTGCGGTGCGAGCCGTGCTTGAAGATGCATCTGAAGAACGCCCAAAGCAAGGGCTTCTCCGAAGCGGAGATCGATGAGGCCGCCTGGATGGGCATCAGCTTTGCGGGCTCGCCGGCCATGGTCTTCTACGAGCATCTCAAGAACCAGCAGTAGGATCAAGCGGGCGGTGCGTGGGATTATCGAACCTTGTTCTTGCGCGCCACTATCTCTCATCAAATTCGTGTCTTTTCTCCGATAGTTCTCCCCAGCCGGGCGCGTCGTACGCCGGCGAGCCGAAACTCATGGATTGGAGCAGAGAGTCGGGAGGACTCATGTCGGATCAATATCGCGTGCACGACCTGCACAAGGTCTTCAGGATCGGTTCGATTCTGACTTTGGCCATTGTATCTCTGGGTGTGGCGGTCTCCGGATGCCACAAGGAGGACGCTACGCGTCTGCAACTCGACACGACCCGGGACGCAACGCACCGGTCAGGACCGTGGATCTACGAGTACACGATCGCGCAGAAGGGGACGCGGAGCGAAGGCTATCACGGCAAGCTGCTGCATGAAGGCAAGGAAGTTCCCGATCCTGCGAACGTCAACGACTTCTACGAGACGCCGTGGGGCCCTCTGTACTGGGTAGGCCGGCCGGTGGTCTTGTTCGGCAGGCACGGCTGGATGCCCAATCCGCTGGAGCGGGAGCCGAAGGGGCAGGCTCTAACGGACCCGGCCCAGCTCTACGCAGAGACCTTGTCCGTACGCGTCAAGGTGCTGACTTGCGAGCCGTTGGGAACCCCGGATCGACTTGAGACCGATCCGAAGATCCTGGCGGCACTGAAGAGCTTCGATCTCAAGGAAGCTCATGTGCAAGGCGACTGGTTCGGCGTGTCGAAGGACTGGGTTACCCTGCACGACACGAAACGATGGGGCCGATTCGAGATGCGTATGGCCGAACCAGAGGGGGACAGGCCGTTGGCGCTGGAATTCCGCAATACCGGCGATTTCAAGATCGCAACGTCCAGCCAGACCAACAGCCTGGCGGCGCTGGTCCCGCCCGATCGGCTGGGGCGTTCGGAGTTCATTAACCTGCCGCGGCAGGTCGGCGCGGTTCGGGCGATTCGGTGCACGCTCGATCCCATCGTAGGGGACTCGCTCGATCTGTTTCTGGTTTGTCACGTGGAGGGATCGAGGAGAAGACCATGACCACGCCATCGCGCATCGCGTTATACCTGGCCTTGTGTCTGATGGCGACTGTCTGCCGCGGCAGGTCCCGGAGCAACGCGCCCATCGCCAAAGATCAGCTTGAAGCGGCTCAAGCCGCCCTGGCCGAGGCCCAGCGGAATCCGCCGTCGGTGCCTGCCGATTGGTCCCATGCCAAGGATCTCAACGAGGCCTCGCAGAGGTTCATGGCCTGGCAGAACGCCATGCTCCAGGAGCGGCAGGAGGCCGAGCGCAAGCAGTGGCGGCAGTTCCACCAACGACTGAAAGTGCCGCCGCCCTTGCCGCCCGGCGAGACGGCGGACGAGCCTGTCATGGTTCGCCTGGACATCCCCATTCCGCTGCCGACCGACGCGAAGTTGCAGCTCTCCATGGGGGAGCCGTCCGCCTCCTTCAGCGTGGGGGCTCAGGCCAAAGTGCTCTCCTTTCTCGGCGCTTCCTACAAGGCAGGCGTCAGCTACGCTGCGAAGGACAACAAATGGCTGGTTGGCGACTCCGCGGATTTCGCAGCGGAGTTCGAGGCCGGCCCGGCCTCAATCGCCGGGTCGTACCAGTTTCACTCCTGCACGTGGGGTTCGTTAGAAGAGGACAAAGGCGGCAAGGCCTCCGGCAGCGTGGGACTGTCAGCGGAGTTGCACCAGATCAAAGGGGCCCTGGGCTACAATACAGAGGGCGAGTTGAGCGTCGCTGCGGGCTATGATTTCATCAAGATGCCCAAGGCCTGGAGCAGGCTGGGGGAAGCCAGCGTGGGCGTCGAGGCGGCGGTTTCGGCTCCCGTGAAGGTACATGGCCTGGTGCGAGGAAACAAGACCCTGTCTTCGCCGATCGCGGCCTACTCCGCCAAGGTTGCCAAGCTTCTAACGAGTCCTGTGGACTGCCCCTATTGTTCCGCCAAGGGCCAGATGGACTGTTCGACGTGTGCAAACACCAGGACCGTGGTCTGCACGAAATGCGTCGGCAAGCTGCAATTTGCCTGCGGCAGGTGCGAGGGCGGCGGCGAGTTGATTTGCTCCAACTGCCGGCAGAGCGGACACGAGTCGTGCAGCCACTGCGGTGGGTCCGGCTCGCTGAAGTGCTCGACCTGTCGCGGCAGTGGGCAGGTGACCACCTATGAATCCGAGATCCGCAGTCGCGAGGAGCCGAGGATGGTCAGTGCCGGATTCGATGAGAACGGCAATCCGGTCTACGAAGTGCGGCACGAAACCGTCTATTTCACGGTCCAGGTCCCCAAGAACGAGACCTGCGGCTCCTGCGGGGGCAACGGCAGCGGCGGCGAGTGCGGCGCCTGCGGCGGGGATGGCGACGTCACATGCCACCGCTGCGGCGGGAGCGGCACGGTCGCCTGCGGGCGTTGCGGGGGCTCGGGATGGCTCAAGTGCGACAAGTGCCGGGGAACCGGGATGATCGCCTGCCCCGAGTGCCGAGGCAAGCCGATTCGATGTCCGTTGTGCAAAGGCAGGAAGGAACTGGGCCAGTGAAAACAATCGCGATCCGAGGGGTGTTCTTGGCGGCGCTCGTTGTTGGGGCGACAGGGTGCCAGACGAGCCGTCCGCAGGTGCAGATCAGCACAGAGCAGGCCAGAAACCTGGATCTGGAATTGGCCGGCGGGGTCGCGGCCGACGGCTCGGAGAACATCTATCTGACCACGCCCACCGGCGTGGTGCAGTACAGACCCAAGGGTAACCAGATCGAGAACCTGTTGATCGATCCCTGTCAGGACATCCGCGATGTGACGGTCACTTCCGAAGGGGTCGTGCTGGTGTTGCGAACTCGCGAGTTGGCCGCCTGTCTGGCCGGCCACTTGATTCCGCTTCACAAACTGTCGGAAGATGCGATCGCGGTCTCATGCGATCGGGGTTTCGCCTACGTTCTTACGGCCCGCGGCCAGGGCGCCAGGCTGCTTCGCATCGCCTTGTCGGGCGAGAACCAGGGACTTCAGCAAACCTTGCTGGTCACTGAAGATCGGCCCCGCGCGCTGTGTGCGGTTCGAGGCGGTTGTCTCATCGCCTCCGGCGGGAACATCATCAAGGTTTCCGATCCCGCTGCCAACGGCGGCCCCAGTCAGATCGCAACGGTCCTTCTGGCCGCGATTCAAGAGCCGGTTGTGTCGGTCGTCGCGGATCAGGATCGGTTGATCGTCTACTTCGCCACGTCGGACACGACCTATGCCTGGATTCAGGGCCAGATCGTGCCCATCTTCCCGGCAGGCAGCCGACTGGCCTGGGCCAAGGACACTCTTACCCTTTGCCAGCCCTCGCGTCCCGGAAGCCAGGTGATCCGGATTCCCACGGTTGGCACACACGCGGAAGGCATTCTCAGGCAGTTGGGAAAGGGTAGCCGGAAGGAGCAACGATGAGCGAGGATCACAAGACGGCAACGTGTTCCCAATGTGGAAACGGCAACCTTGCGTTCGGCATCCGCGTGGGCATGACCGCGGAGGTTGGCGACATCGGTCCCCAGTTCAAGGACGGCCTGCTCCTGGTCGGCACCGAAAGCCTGCATGTGGACCTGTGCACGGCCTGCGGCCTCGTTCAGAGGCTCTATGTGAAGAACCCCAACCACCGCTGGCTCACGTAACCTACTGCCTCAACTCGCCGATTCCCTCCAGGATCGCCCTGGCGAACAGCGGCGCCGCCAGAGGACCCGTGGCCGTGATGATGAGTCCGTCCTTCTCGGCCGGGTTGCCCGTGTAGAGGGCGCCGGCCTGTGCGATTCGCTCCTGCTCCGAGAGGTATGCGGTGACTCGAACGCCCCGCAAGACGCCGGCGCTGGCGAGAATGGTGGGCGCCGTGCCGATGGCGGCCAGGACCTTGCGCCTCGCAGAAACCTGACGCGCCAGATTCTGAACCATCGGGCTGTGTACGTACTCAGCGGCGCCGGTCCCTCCGATGAAGACGACCGCGTCGAAGTTGTCCACGTTCACCTGGTTGACAAGCACGTCCGCCTGGGCGACGGCGCCGGTCATGCCGACCAGCGCTCCCACGCGTGTGCTGGCCACAGCCACCTGGACGCCTCCCAACTCCAGGGCTCGCCGGGTTTCGAGAAGCTCCTGATCCTGGAATCCCCTGGGCGGAACGACCAAGAGGGCTCTTCGTCCGGACTGCGTCGAGGTCGGTTGCCCCGCCGTCTCGGGGACCTGACTGGAAGGATACCCCACGATCGCCACAAACAACGGCTCATAGCCACGCGGAATCCTCGCGACCCGACGGACATCGGCGCCGTCCACTGCGTCGAGCGCGATGAATCCCAATCCCTGGGCCACCGCTTCGAGCTGGACAGTCTGCGCCACTCTTCCTGTTTGCATGGCCATCACCACTCGGGACCGCGCTCCGAAGCGGGCGGTATAGTCGCGAGTCGAAGCGGTCAGGATGATCTGGCATCCGCCAGGCAGGACGGTCGACTGCTTCATAAGCGCCGCCGCCAGCGTCGTGCGGATGTCGCCCTCGGTGACGGGCTGCAGTGTGTGGCCCTGCGGTTCGTAGGCGAAGAGCCCTTCGGGCAGGACGAAGAAAGCCTTCATCGGGGACTCGTCGCCGCTCGGGGTGGGGTTGGTCGCGGCGGGGGGAGCAGGCATGGAACTGCGGATCGCCCAGGCGAGCTGACCGACTTTGGCCGAGTCGAGCCGCTGGGCAGCAGGGAGTTGAACTCTCTGCAACTCGACCACCGCCTTCTCGAAGGTCACTGCGCTTCGAGTGGTCGGCTCCGGCAACTGAATGGGCTGGAGACGAGGGGCCGGGGCGCGACGCGCAGGACCTGCCTGTCCCTGCGGCTGTGACGGAGACGGGCTCTGCTTTTCCGCGGCTGCTGCCCCGGCGACGAGTGACGACGCCATGCACAACGACGCCAGCAGCACCCTTGCGATTCCCGACCGGGAACATTTCCCTGCGAATAACCAGAGTTTCATCGTCTAATCCTCCACTGCGTTCGAGAAAGTCAAGGACCCTATTGTAGCACGCGAAGCGCCGCAAGGCAAATCGCCAAATCCGCCTTACCGAACCGGTCTCAGCATTCGACTTGTCGCTATTGGGATTGGAGCGTCCTCGTCGGTCGGACCTTGAAGGGCTTGTACAGCGGATCGCCGATCAGGACCATTTGCCAGGAGGTGAAACGTTGCGTGAGAAAGTAGGCCTCGACGAGACAACGACCATCGTAGAGCGCCGTGAAGAACGCCCTCGGTTCGGGGAAAGCGAACAGATACGGCTCGTTGACGGGCCCGAGGGTGGCGGTGATGCCGTCCTGGAGCATCGCAGGGCACCATTGCAGGCTGTTGGCGTCGCGCAGGGCGGCCGCCTCGAAACTGGCGATGTGATACCCGATGGCTCCATCGACGAAATCGAAGGCATCGACGTACTTCCGCAGGCTGTACCAGCCGCAATACAGAGCCGTCTCCGGACAGCTTCCCGGCTCGAACAACGCGTCCGTCTGTTCTTCGCGAACGGGCAGGCCGGTCCAGAGCTGGGTCAACCTCGCCAGGTCGCGCAGCGACTGATCGTAGTAGCCATAGAGATCGTTGCTCTTGAGCCCGCGGGAGTCGAAGCAGGCCCAACCGGTCAATCCCTTGGCCTCGGCCGCCAGGGCCTTGTCGATCAATCCCTTTGCGATGCTGTAGCTGGGTCCGTCCAATCGGCAGACCATGAGGGTCTTGAATGGATGCGGTCCCGGCGCAGGATAAAGGTTCGGCTGCCATCGATAGAGTTCATACGGACCGGACAGGACCATGGCCAGCTCGTTATCCACCGAGGCATCCGTCTCCTTCCCCTCGATCCGGTCGATTTCCATCTGGATCTGCGCCGCGCGAGCCTGTCGCTCCTGCCAGGCAGGGGTTTGGGATTGTCCATCCTTCTCGAGTTGGGCGACGGCGTCCTTCTGCTCCTGGAGCGATTGCCGCAATTGCGTAAGCTGCGCGTCGAACCCGCTGAGCGGATCGCGCCGGCCCACTTTGAACGGCACGCCGTACGTGGTGACGAGACACTCGATGTGCCCGAGGTCCTTGCGGGTCGCGAACGTCCGACGGATCGGCCCGGCCAGACGCTTCTCGTAGTCGGCCCGACCGATGGAGTCGCGAAGCTGCGTTCCCAGCGACACGGGAATGATGTTGCGGGAGGGGACGCCGCGTTTCTCGCAATAGTAGCGCGCCAACCTCATCGAGGCCGCCTGATCGGTGTTGGCGATCAGCAGGATCTCGTTGGGTTCCAGAGCTACGGCGAGCTGGCCGCAGACTGACAGAACGATCCCAATCGCAACCAGGATTCTCAGCATATCGGTGTTGTCGAAGCCTCTTCGTAATCGTCCAGCCAGCACGCGTTCGGATTGCTCCGAAAGACGAGCATCCGTCCATTGTCGCTGCCGTCGGCGGCGCGGTGGTACTTCAAGAAGACCTGCCCCTCGGACTTGCCCACGATTTCGATCTTGCCGCTGGAATGGCTCATGGCGTAACGGACCCGCTTGGCCAGACCGGAGATGAGGCTCTTCGCCTGCTCGACGATGTCATAGCCTTCCTCGATGGGGACCGTGTACATCCGATTTCCGACCGCGGGACGGCACTGGAAAACGTAGTAGGGCGCGTCGCCGATGAAAGACAGTTTCCGCAGCAGTTCCGCCAGGACCGCCGGGTCGTCGTTGATCCCGCGAAGCAGCGGGGCCTGGTTGGCGGTGACGGCGCCGGCCTTCTGCAGGAACGACACCGCCTGGACCGCTGCGTCCGTCAACTCCCGCGGGTGGATGAAATGCGTCATGATGTAGATCTTCTTGTGCGCCGTGCTGTATTCGCGGATCATTTTCAGCAGGTCGGGGTCGCCGAGGATCCGATACGGATTGAAGGCGGGCATTCGTGATCCGATGCGAACGATCTGCACGTGCTCGATCTCGCGGAGCCGGCCGATGATGTCCGCCAGCTTCGACGTCTCCAGGGCCAACGGATCCCCTCCCGTGAGCAGGACGTTGGTCACCTGCTTTTGGCTTTGGATGTACTCCATCGCCGCCGGCACGTCGCGGAGACGCTCGGTCCGAGAGCCCATGAAGACCCGTTTCCGGAAGCAATATCGACAAATCCCCTCGCACACGTCGCTGACCAGAAGCAGGATCGTGTACGGGTACTTGTGCTCCAGCCCGGGCAGGATGGTGTATGCCTTCTCGTTGGAGGGATCGAGCCGGCCCCAGTCGTCCAATTCGCCTGCGCTGGGCACAATCGCCCGACGGATCGGGTCGTTGGGATCGTTCCAATCGATGAGGGACAGGTAATAATCGTTGCTGCGGAAGGCGAATCGTCGCGAAACCTCTTCCAACGCGCATCTCTCAGCGTCGGTGAGTTGGGCGACCTGCTCCACGCTCGTCAGGGATCGGGGATTGGTTGTGCTGGCAACCATAGGCTCACTCCGTTCGGCTGGAATCCACGTTTCGCCTGGAACCCGTGCGTCCGCGGGTGTCCTCGGCGCGAGAGTACCGTTTTTCGTAGATTCCCTGCCCGGCGAAGACCCGCGTAAACGTGGCCAGCAGAATGCGGGCGTCCAACCTCACGCCTGCCTGCTCCACGTATCGCACGTCGAGCTCCAGTTTTTCTTCAACAGTCAGCTCCCCCCTCCCGGAGATCTGCGCCAAACCGGTCAGGCCCGGCTTGACCAGGAGCCGAATCCTTTGTCGCGCGTTCCACTCCGCGATCTGCGAGATATACAGCGGCCTCGGTCCGACAAACGCCATATCGCCCCAGCATATGTTAACCAACTGGGGCAATTCGTCAAGAGAATATTCCCGCAAGAACTTGCCGACCCGCGTGAGGCGGGGGTCCTGACCCGACTTGGGACTGGGACCGAAAGGATCTACGTCGAGTCGCATGGTCCGGAATTTGAACATGGGGAATGGCCTGCCGTGCCGTCCGGCCCGCTCCTGGCGGAACAGCGCCGGGCCGGGACTGGTCAGACGAATCGCCAGCGCGATCGCCAGCAGCAGCGGCCAGAGGATCAACAGCAGCGCGCCGGCGACCAGGAAGTCGAAGAGCCTCTTGAGGAGACGATACATTGCGGTTTGGAGAAAACGAAGACGGACCTCCACGAACCGCTATGTCCGTGAAGGTCCGTGTTTGTCGTTGTCGAAATTCTATGTCAGGGAATCGAGAACGCAGTCCGCGACCGCGTCTTTCATTTCATCCGTCAGCTCGGGATAGATCGGCAGCGCCATGATCTCATCGGCCGCCTTCTCGGCGTGCGGGAAATCGCCCTCGCTGTAGCCCAGGAACGAGAAGCACTCCTGCAAATGCAGGGGCACAGGATAGTAGATTTCGCAGCCGATCTTGTTGGCCTTTAGATGCGCCACGACCTCGTCGCGCCGCGGCACGCGGATGCAATACTGGTTGTAGATCGTCACGCAGTTCGGATCGATGTACGGCGTCTGCACCACGCTGCCGGCGAATCGCTTGTCGTAGTACGCAGCGTTGCGCCGGCGGGCCTCGGACCAGTCGTTCAGGTGCGGCAGCTTCACCAGCAGGGCGACCGCCTGGATCGGATCGAGTCGGAAGTTGGCGCCGACGAACTTGTGATAGTACTTCGGGTCCATCCCGTGATTGCGCATGAGCATCAACCGTTTGTAGAGAGCCTCGTCGTTGGTGACGACCATGCCGCCGTCGCCGATGCCGCCGAGGTTTTTGCTGGGGAAGAAGCTGAAACAGCCGGCGGAGCCGATGCTGCCGGCCTTGCGGCCCCTGTAGCTGCTCGTGATCGACTGCGCCGCGTCCTCGATGACCGCCAGTTTGTACCGGCTGGCCACGCCCATGATCGGGTCCATGTCCGCCATCTGCCCGAACAGGTGAACCGGGATGATCGCCCGCGTCCGACGGCTGACCGCGGTCTCGATCTGTTCGGGGTCGATGTTGTAGGTCTTGGGGTCGATATCGACCAGGACGGGCTTGGCCCCCACGCGAGCGATGCAGCCGACGGTCGCGAAGAACGTGAAGGGGGTCGTGATAACCTCGTCGCCGGGTCCGATGTTCAGACTCATCAGGCAATTGAGAATCGCGTCGGTCCCGCTCGACATGCCGACTCCGAACCGGCACCCGCTGGCGGCCGCGATCTTCTCCTCAAGTTCCTGCACCTTCGGGCCGCCGATGCAGACCTGCGAATCGAGCACCTCCGAGATGCCCGCGAGAACCTGGTCCTTGATCGTCTTATACTGCGCCTTGAGATCCAACAACGGCACTTCCATGATCGTCCCTTCAGACTCTTAGGGGTTCCATTTGCTCCCGTTATCTGCACGGGGTGGCGCCGCCTCCATCGGCGGATCCGAGAAAGACATCATCCTCGATAAGGGTGTCCGTGTAAATGGGAACCTTGATTTGTGCGTCCGCACGCGTTCAGTCGGCTCGGACCAAGTCTCGCTGGGCGGTGTTCAGGAGCACCTCTTCGAGCTGGCTCGCCAGAGCGACGCGGTCGAACTGCCGTTCAGCCAGGGCCCTGGCGTTCTGGCCCATCTGTCGGCACAAGTCCGGCTGCTGCGAGAGCTTGACCAGCGCCTCGGCCAGCGCTTCAGGCCGCCCGGGGTCCAGGCACAGGCCGCAGCGGTTCTTCTCGACGGTCTCTCCGAGCCAGCCGCCGACGTTGATCAGCACGGGTTTGCCCGCTGCCAGGGCATCGAACATCTTGTTTGGCGACCACGTCTGTTCTTTGGCGGCGCGATAGATCGTCAGGCACGCGTCGCACCCGGCCACGATGCGGGCGACCTCGCTCTTGTCCGCGACCAGGTCGCTGAAGACGACGTTCTTCAGCTTGTGCTTTTGGACCATGGCTTCGAGCGCAGGTCGTTTGCCGCCGTTGCCGTGGAGGACCAGCACGATCCCATCCGCCTTCTTCGCAGCCAGGACCTTTGCTGCCTCGATCGCGTACTCCAGGCCGTTGGCCAGACCCATCGCGCCGAAATAGATGGCCGCGAATCGCTTGCCCAGTTTCAGTCGCTCCCGGGCCGCGGCGCCGTCCAGGTCGGGATTGAACAGGTCCAAGTCGCTGGCGTTGGGAATCATCGTCACTTTCTCGGGATCGACGCCGGACTGCAAGATGCCCTGCTCCATGCCGGGCGAGAGGGCGATGATGTGATCGGCCGCACGATAGATCAGATGGGCCATCTTCCGCATCGTCCAAATGACGGCAGGGTTCCGCAACGCCCCCACATTGACCAAAGCCTCCGGCCAGAGGTCCCGTACCTCGAACACGAAAGGAATGCCGAAATGCCGACTCAAGGCCATTCCCGCCAGGCCGACCGTCAGCGGCGTGTGTGTGGCGAAAACGATGCTCGGAGGCATCTGGTGCTTGCCCGCTTTGGTCGCCATGTGGGCGAACCGGCAGAATCTGAGCATTCGTCGGCAGCCGCCGATCGTGGTGCCCACGTGGGGATCGTTGTACCCGCCGTTGACCGACAGCACGCGTATGCCGTCGGCCTGATACTCGCAACTGGCCTGCTTGGGTCGGCAGGGAAACTCCGCGTTGTCCAAGCCGGAGGTGATCATCGTCACTTCGTGGCCTTTGCCGACCAGATAGCGGCCGAACTCGTACGATCTCGTCCCGGTTCGGCCCTTGCGGGACGCGAAGTACTGATGGATGTAGAGGATTCTCATAGTGTAGGCTCGACAAAGTAGGATGTGTGGGCACAGACGTTTCGCTCGGGCCGTGGACGCCGCCTCGACGAGGGGCTCGCCCGGACGACCCGCAGAAGTCTCGACATGTCACTCATCTCTTTTCGCACGAAGGACCGCATCGTAGATGTGAAGCAGCCGCTCGGTCTCCTTCTCCCAGTTGTATTTCTCCAAGACGGCCCTGCGACCGTTGTCTCCCATCTGTCGAGCCTCTTGCGGATGTTCGATCAGATACTCCATGGCTTGGGCGATCTCTTCGGGCTTCGAAGGATCGACGAGTATCCCGCACCGGTTCGGTTCGACGATCTCCCGGTAGAGCGGAAAATCCGACGCGATCACCGGCAGGCCCACGAGCATGTAGTCGAACAGCTTGTTCGGCAGGCAACTCGTGTTGTTCGAATAGGGCAGGTACGTAATCACACCCATCGACGCCTGCGACGAGAGGCGTTCTTTCTCCTCGTAGGGCACCCATTCAATGAACTTCACACTCGCCTCCACACCCCGGCGGGCAGCCGCTTCCTTCATTTCCTGTTCGAACGTCTGAGGACGGGAGGAACCCACCAGGCACAATTCCCAGCTCGGATGCCGTCGCGCCACCTGACTGAAGGCTTCGATCACTTCGATGAGGCCGCGGATTTTCGACATGGCGCCGAGATAGATGATCTTGTCCTGAGGATTTCGCTCGAAGACTTTCGAAAGCTCGATGATCGGGTAGTTCTCGATACGGCCCGAACGCACCTTCATTGTCTGATAGCGTGCCCCCACGAAAGGCGTCGTGTAGATCACATAGTCGTAGAACCGGGCCACCGTCCGCTCGAACCAATCGAACAGTGTGCTGACGGTCCGTCGCAGGGGTCTCGCGAGGTAGTACTTGTCCAGGATGGCGTTGGGGTAGTGTTCGTGAACGTCCCAGATCACCTTCTTGCCGCCCAGTTTCAGGAGCAGCCCCACGATCATGAGCTCCGGATCGTGGAAGTGGTAGACGTCGGCGTTCTCGCGAACCGCCAGACGGTAGAGCCGCCAGAGGACAACCGTCATCCGGTGCAGCCGATTTCGGGGCTTCGGCAATGGAACGATCCGCACTCCGCAAACGCTCTCCTCCTTGTCGTGGCGGGCGATGAGCACAACATCGTACCCGGCCTTCGCGAGGCTGCATGCCTCCTTGTGAAAGACCCGCCCGTCGAAGGGAATGTGGACCGAGGTCAGCACGCAAACCTTGGCCCGGCGTTGCTTCATTGCGTCCATCATCGCGTCCCCGCCAAACGCTTCAGCTCTTCGGCAAATCGACCCGCGTTGCGGTCGGAGTCGAACACCTCGCGAGCCCGCTCCAGGCCCTCTTGTCCGGCGGCAAGGCGAAACGTCTCATCGCCGACCATCCGCGCCATCGCGGTACGGAGTTGCTCGACGTTTCGGGCTTCGACAAGCAACCCGGTGCGGCCGTCGATCACCGCCTCGGGAACTCCGCCCACACGCGTCGCGACGACCGCCAATCCGCAACTCATTGCCTCGATGACCGCCTGCGGCAGCCCCTCGCTGTGTGAGGGCAAAATCAGGAAGTCCGACGCCTGCAGGTGGAGAGGCACATCCTCCGGCGTGACATCTCCCGTCAGGACCACCGCTCCCCGGCGACCGACGCGGTCCGCAAGACCGGCGATTCTGTCGCGGCAGGGTCCGTCTCCGATGCAGACGAGTCGAAAATCAAGGCACTTCCTCAACAGAGGTTCGGCTGCCTCCGCCAGTTCATTCATCCCCTTGGTTTCGACCAATCCGCCCACATAGATCCCGACGACGCTGCCTCTGGGCCAGTTCAGCAGCGTACGGACCTGCTTCTTGTCCTGAGGCGGAGCGAACCGTCTCGTGTCGCGGCTCAAATAGATGCACAGCGGTTCCCGCCGGCATGCGCCTGTCTCGGCCAGTCTCTCGCAGATCGACCGGCTGACGCCCACCGGCAGATCGACTCGCTTGAGCGTCTCGCAGAGCCGGCGCCGCAGGCTTGGCATCCGATTCGGGTACACCATCACGTCGCTGCCCACCGCGAGACTCGCGACAGGGAGTCCGAGCTTCTCGCCGAGGATCGCGGCGGCCTCCGCATCCGGGAGCATCGAGACGCCCAGGACAAGATCGAATGGTTCCCGATGATGCAGGTCCTTCGCCGCAGGCAACAGGCTGCGAGCCATCGATCTGCCGTCGAATCGACGGAATCTGAGTCCGGGCGGGCGAAAATAGGCGACCCCTTGAGCCTCGAATCCCTCAGGTGGAACGAGCGGATTGGCCGGCCCGTATCGCCGCCATCGTGGGACATGGTGGATGGGCCACGGAGCCCAGGGCCGCCCCACCAGGAACGACGTCTCGATCCCGTGCCTGCGGAGATGCTGCGCCTCGCGGCAAATGAAGATCCCGTGCCGCTGGAACAAGGCAGAGGGAAACATGTGGCTGATCGCCAGGATTCGCAACGGTGTCACCGTCAGTTCAGCGCAGAACCCAATTCCTGGACCTCTTCGCCCTCAGCGGCTTGGTCCGCCTCTTCCTCTCGCACCTGGGCGTACCACCAGGCGATTCGCTCGGCTGCCAGGACAAAGGCCAGGAACACCCAGTAATACTTCGCGGAGACCTGCTTGATGTTGAGGCCCATCACCAGGAGAAACGTCAACACCGCGCGGGCATACAGCTTCTCGACCGTCAATGGCGTCCGCCGCACGGTGATCATCGACAGAATCACCAGACCCGCGAAAAGGATTGCTGCGGGGAAGCCGTACACGCCGAGCGAGAAGAAGAAATCATTGTGCGGCCAAATCTGGCTTCCCGACCGCTCGAACCAGCTCCAGTAGCCTGCGCCCAGCGGCCATGTCAGGACGGTGTCCACCGCATTTCGGATGGGGACCATGCGGAACTCCAGCGCGTTCTTGGCGCGTCCTACGTCTGTCAAACGGTGCAGCACGGAGCTTTCGATTCCCTGCCGCTGGATCAACACGCCGACCGAAGCCGATGCGAGAATGACGACGATCAACATCAATGCGGTCAAAGCGGGACGCGACAGGACCTGCCGCACGAACAACAGAGGCGAAAGCAACGTGAAAGCCAGCGCCACGAGGCCGCCGCGAGAGCCGGTCCGCATCATCATCAAAGGCAAGAACAGCAGGGCGACGAAATACACCGCGCGCCACAAGAGGCTCCGATCGCGGGCAAACAGGTAGATCGCCGAGAGGAACGCCAGTGCGATCAAGGCCGAGAGCATGTTGGCGTCGATGGCCCGTCCCAGAGTGGCGGCGTATCTCGCGTCGCGAGTCTCCTGCACCGCGCGGATGGCCTGGCCGGACTTGATCGCCAGCACGATGGAGCCCACCATGCCGATGACATATGACCGCAGGGCCCAGCGAAATGCGTTCTCGTGGTTGGTTTCGAGTATCCAGTAGATGATCAGAGCGAGCACCAGGAGCTGAAAGTGTGTAAACGCGCGTCCCAGCTCCATCTTCAACTGAGGCTGCGTCAGCGACGAGATGCCGATCCAGACGGTCAGCCCCGCTGCGAACCACAGGGCTTTATGACGAACGCGCAGGGGCGGGCGGGTCAGCAGGACGTTGAGAAAGAAGCTCGTCGCCAACGCCAACCCGATGCCTCGATCGAGACTGAACGACCCCTGGTACCCGACGCCGGCGCCTGTGGGAAGGGCGAGCATGACAACACACAAGGCGAACGTCGGTTTGATGACCATGCCGACAAGCGTCGGGATTGCGATCATCGCAGCCCCTGCGACGGCGTTATCGACCAGCAGGATGACGCCGAACCCGATGGCGCAGACGACCAGCCAGGCCGCCAGGAGCATCGTATTCATCGCAGGCGAAAGCTGGATATCGGACGTTCGCTCGTGCTGCTCGCAGAGCAGATCCTCTTCGATCAGTGCGTTGACGTATGTCGAGTTCATCGTTGGGGATATCGGCCAAACAGGACCGGGTCGTGACGGTCTTCCATCACTCTGACATCTGGTGTTCCCTGGCTTGGGCCGGAATCTCGGGTCGCGTCGATTGGCGGTGCGATCTGCCTTTCTTCACGGCGCGCATCAGACGGAAAAGACCGCCGGCGACGGGGTGATCGCCGGACAAGGCGTAGCGGGCCGCATAGAACAGCAAAGCGTCGGCTCGGTCCGCCTGGATCGGTTCGATCGTTTTCTGTCGATACGTCGGAACGCTCTGCCCAAACCGCCTGAACAGCTTGATCCGCGCCGCCAGCTTCCTCTTCTTGAACAGAGCGTGGCCTTGTGAAGCCAGCAGCTCGTCTACCGCAAGCTCCGATAACTCGACGGCATGTTTCGAAGCCGCGGCCTCCAGGAGTTCTTCCGCCTCCGACGTTCGCGTCACCACGAACGAACTCCCGATCTGGTCGGCCTGCATCACCTGCTCAAGCCAGGCGTCGCCGCAGGTCAAATCGCTCAGTTCGCCCAGCATGTCGCTGCACAGGGTGCAACGCCGCAGCGAATGGGGTCGCAGGTCCCGATGATATTGCGCGAGGGGGATTTCATGTTCAATGCCGTTCTTGAGCCGGATCAGCATGCTGCCGGGCCAGCCGCGACCGCGATACTGGAGAACCGCGATCTGGTCGAACGAGACGCCGAGATTCCGGAGCACGCGTTCGGTGCCGCGGAAGCTGTAGTTCAGACTGCACGGAAGACTGATTCGATAGCGGATTCGCTCCCGCAGGCTGGGCAGACGCTCCTCGGCTTTGCGGAGGCCCTGGATATGGCAGGGAAGCCCGACGACCGCATATCGGCCGTCGACGCGGAGGATCTCATGCAACGCGGCGCCGGCTGCGACAGGGCAATATTTCGAGCCGGCCGCCGAGAGGATCTCGTCCCGTGTCCTGGCGATAAAGGGCTCCGGCTGAAGCGGATTGTCTCGACGCATCCGGGTGACCAGAGCACCGTCGATCAGACCTTCATCGAGCGCAAAGATCAGCAGCGCGCTGACCAGTCCGCCGGAAGAACAGTTGTAGCGGATGCCCTCGTCGAGAGCGTGGCCGATGTAGCATCCGAGGTGCCGGCCGAGCGCGACGTCCTCGGGGATCTCGCGGAACAGCTCGTCGTTGAGCGACTCGAAATCGACGCTGTGTCCAGGACAGGCCTCGTAGCAGAGCCCGCACCGCGTGCATTGCTTGCGGTCGAGTCGCGGGAGACAACAGCCTTTGCCCGGATGCACCGCCATCTCGATCGCGCCGTGCGGACAAACGCCCGCGCATGTGCCGCAGCCTGTACACAGCTTGCGTCGCACCACCGGCTCGATTGTGAGTCTTTCTTCCATGGCTCAGGACGTTCCTTTGACGACCCGCGAGATGGCTTCGATCTGTGAGGCAAGGTCCCTTTGAACCGATTCGAGCGACCCGCGGATGGAATCCCGCCTCTCGAAGAGCCCGCAGATTGCCTGCGTGGCCTCCGTCCGGCCGATCGCGTCCATGTCGATGATCTGCTGCTCGCAGCGACACATTTGACCGATGATGCCATGCGTGCGCGTGTCCCGTCGATTCGTCATCGCGGCGAACGGCGTCCCCATCGACACGGCGCCGATCAACGAATGCGTCCGTTCGCCCACCAGGAAATCGCACCGGCCCACGATGCTCTTGAGCAGGCGGGCCCCGCAGTCTTGCTCCAGGATCGTGTAGTCGCCAGGCCTTGGTTTCATCTCCTCGACCACATGGCGGGCGGCAACGATGTCGTTTCCGTTCTGTTCCACCGAGTGCGGCAGGAACAGCAGGAATACCCCGTATCTGGCGACCAGGGCGCCGAGGATCGCCGCCAGATATGCAGCGTGAGCCCGCTGTTTGGCTTGCCCCTGAAGGTCGGGTCGAAAACCCGCGTACACGCGTCCTTTCTCAAGGACGGTCACGGCGACAAGGGATCTGCCCGCCTGTCTGGCTCGTTGATAGCATTCGTCTCGTTCGAGGATCTCGTTCGCGGCTTCAGGCGGCTCGGGTCGCATCGCAAACGCCGGGTCTGGGGCCACCCTGAGCTTGTTTGGGTCGCGGCAGACGTGCTTCATGCTCTGGCGGGAGTGTTCCTCGCGAAACACGCAGAAATCGCTTTCCTCCATCGCCTTGCGGTAGAGCCCGGCTTTGTAGAAGCGTCCGCCTCCAATTCCCGTGCTGGCGCCGAGGATTCCCGTCCGCTTGTCGTGCTTTTTCGCCAGCCGGAGGATGCCGCAGGATTCCACGCAGAACACCCCATCGTGTCCCACGAGCACGTATCGAGCCCGCTCGAAGAACTCGTGGAGAGGCCGGTACTTCTCATTTCCTGTGGGAATCAGGTTCTTCAAGGAGCCGTAGGATCCGACTCGCAGCCTCGCTGCGATCCATGCCTGCATGAGAACACGGCTTCGCCCGGAAAGGGCGGAATTGCCCTCGAATCGGAAGACCCAATCTCGCGGAAACGCTGTGATATTGCCGCATACCGTCACGTCGCGGACGTCGTCGAAGAGACCGATCGCGACGGGCGGACCCTCGGACAACAGGTCCTCGATTCCGCGAACAATGGCCTCCTCCCCTTTGTTTGCGATCGGAACGTAGTCTGCGATCAGAATATGTAGCACGTCATCCATGCAGATGTCGCCATTATAGATGCAGTTCTCCGAAAGGACAAGCGCATCGCGGGTGGATCTGAATTCAACGGACGCGTCTGACGACCGAGAGCAATCGTTGGCGCTCCGATGCGCCCATCCCGAAGAACCAGGCGGACACCACCGTTACGGTCCCCGCCGCAGCCACAACTGCGAAGAGAGCCAGCCAGGTGGAAGGCGGCATAAGACTTTCCCAGACGACGATCAGCAAAATACTGGGGAGCGTGCTCAGCGCCGCCGGGAGCCAAACCTGCGTCAGGCTTTCCTTCGCAGGAATCTTCATTTTGCGATTGAAGTAGATCGGGATGATGACGCCGGCCACTAGGGCCATAGGAACCAGGTTGCTCCAGGCAATGCCCGTCAGACCCCATTCGAGCACCGCCACGGTGAAGACCGCAGTGCACACGCACAGGACCGCTTCGACCGCGGTCATCAGGCCGAAGACGCGGTGTTCCCCCCGACCGGCGAGCACGAGGAAGTTGCTGTGCTGGCTCATGATGAAGAAGTAGCCCACCGTCAGAATGGACAGGATTTTCGCCATGGACGGGATCAGTCCTGGCTCCTGGAATCTCCGGCCCACCCAGATCGTCAGAAACTCCCGGCCCATGACGATCAGGAACGCGGCGGCCGGGATCAGGACCAACAGGCTGTATTTCTGCGTGAGGAAAGCGATCAGCTTGACGCGGGTGTGGTCGTCCCGTGCGTCGAGGTCGCTGACCGCGGGCTTGATCGCCACGGTGAACGCCTGGAGGAACTCCGAGAGCAGCAGCACGCCCGCGGCGGCGGTCGAGAAGATGGCGATCTCCTCGGTTCCCAGGAAGATGCCGATGATCGTCTCGCTGGCGCGGTAGATGATCAGGGCGCCCATCGCGTAGAGGAACGTGTTCATGCCATAGAAGAGCATTTCACGCAACAACCCGCGATCGACGTTCCGCCAGGAAACGTAGCCGACGGGCAGCAGCCGTCGGGCCAGGACGTGCTGCAAGCCCCGCGCGACGATCTCGCTGACGCTGTAGATGATGCCCAGCGTCACCAGGCCGAAACCGCGAAACAGCAGGACGACGGTCAGCGCGGTGCGAACCACCAGGACGATCATCGTTACGATGCTCACCATGTCGTATCGCTGCAATCCGCTGAGCACCGCGGTGGTCAGTTGCAGCGGCGTCGAGGCGGCAAAGCCCAAACCGACGACGAGCACCAGAGCGCTCGTCGTGCTGACCAGATCGGGCGGGATCTCGAACCAGTCGCCCACCTTTACGGCCAGGATCAGCGTGAGGACCGCCAGCACCAGAGCGACGATCGTGAAGAAGAACAGGGCTGTGCTGACGGTCCTGCGGATGCCGTCCTCGTCGTCCTTGGCCAGGTACATGGGGATTCGCCGGTTGATCGCGCTGTTGAGGCCCATGCCCAAAAGAATGCGATACCGAAACACCGAGCCGATCAGCACCCAGACGCCGTAGGCGGGCTTGCCGAGCCGGCCTACGAAGAACGGGACCAGCAGGAACGCGACGACCGCGTTGCTCATCAACATCAGGAGATTGAAGACCGTATTGCGGACCAGCGCCCGGGGAGTGGTGACTGTCTTGGCCATGCGATGTTCTTCGTGGGGTTCTGCGGAATGGGCTTCAGCCCAGGCTGTCTTTTCTGTCTTGTGTCACTCGCCACAGCAAGCCGGCTCTGACGAGACGATGTTTCTCAAGGATGAACACAGGGCAATATCCTGGCGTTCGCGAGACCACGTAAACCGGATGGTCGGCGAGCCAGGCCAAAAGGGTCTGTTCGCCGAGGGTCGGAGCTGCTTCTGTCGAGGCGATGACCGAGACGATCTTCACCTCCGGCCGAAAGCTTTTCACCTGCTGAACGTACAGCAGGGGGGCTGCGGTCGTGATGTCCGCCCAAACGATGGCGTCGCTCTCAACGGCATCGAGCGCCTCCCTGGCGAATCGCTCCGCTCCCCTGTACCCGGTTTTCCAGGGGCAAAGGAAGTACTCATAGTCGTCGCGGTAGGGAACATCCTGTCTTGTCCCGATCGGCCAGTGCACCCGTGCCGCTGCTTGCGGCGCGATGGCATACACTCCGATGGGCAACAGCGAAAACACCGCGACTGCACAGGTCGCAACCTGGTGTTGCATCCGCGACAGGATTTCGTGCGTTCCCACGCCGATCACGATCGAGGCCATGCAGTAGAATGGAATGAAGAAGGCATACCGATCGGCCACCGTGTAGCGAAACGCGAACAGCAGGAACAAGGCCAACAGCGCCACAAGCAAAGTCCGAAACATCGTGGGCCCGGCGCGGCGCAGGCCGTAGCAGCCAACGAAGAACAGCAGCACATTCAGCGTGGGGAAGTTCAGCAGGATCAGCAGGAAGTTCTCGCCGACGATCTTCCACGAGAGGCTGGCGTTGAGCACATCGGGTCGCCAGCGATCGCCGAACGCGGCGGACGCCAGAACGCCGAGAACGTCGCCGCTGTGGAGGATGTTCCTGACGATCAGGATTTCGTAGGGCAGGGCGCCGACGATCCACAGCAGGATGATCATCGCCACGTGTCTGGGACGCACGATTTTCTTGACCAGGAGGATCGCGACAAGCACAGCGTAGCAGACCAGTGGGATCGAGCCCAGCATGTGTACGGCGATAGCCATGCCGTTGAGAAGAGCGAGCAGACAGAGAAAGGCCCGCTTGCCGGTCTTGGTGTACTTCAGCAGGCAGATCAATTCGCCGAAGAATATCGCCGCCCAGAGCGTGTAGGTTTCCGCGACGCTCGCGTGCCACCAGAACGTGTGGGAGAGCGCCAGCGTCACGGCGGCAATCGTCGCGGGGAACGCACGGCCGAGCCACAACCGCATAAGCAGGTATAGATTCGCCACGGCCAGCGCCGCCGCCAGGGCCGAGAGGCAATTCACGCGGTGGCCGAACTCGCCAAGAGGGACTCGCGCGGCGCCGATGGCGACGAGGTAGTACAGCGGATGTGAGAGAGCCAAGCCGAGTCGGCCTTCGATGTCCCGGTGCCAGACGCGATGCTGGATCAGACCGCTGTCCTGCCAGACCGCGCCAGGGGCGCAACTGATCCCATACAGAATCGCCGCGACCACGAATACGAGCAGATAGGACTTTGCCAGGGGATGGGTCCTTTGATGACGCCGGTCCGATGTTCGTCACTTGCGATGGGCCCGATACCAGTCGATCGTCGCCTTGAGTCCTTCATCGAACGACGTTCGGGCCTGAAAGCCGAAGCACTTCTTCGCCTTCGAGGTGTCCAGGCACCGTCTCGGCTGGCCGTCGGGCTTGGAGGGGTCCCAGCGGATCTGGCCCTGAAATCCCGTCAGGGCGGCGATCTTTTCCACGAGATCCTTGATCGTGATCTCCGAGCCGGTGCCGATGTTGATCGGGTCCGCGAAGTTGTAGTGTTGCGTGGCGAGCACGATCCCCTCGGCGGCATCCGCCGCGTAGATGAATTCGCGGGAGGCCTTGCCGGTGCCCCAGCATTCGATGAACTCGGCGCCGGAATCGATCGCGTCGACGCACTTCTTGATCAGAGCCGGGATCACGTGACTGCTGGCCGGGCTGAAATTGTCGCCTGGGCCGTAGAGATTTACCGGCAGCAGGAAGATCGAGTTGAAGCCGTATTCCTGGCGATACGCCTGCGACTGGACCAGCAGCATTTTCTTGGCCAGTCCGTAGGGGGCGTTGGTCTCCTCGGGGTATCCGTTCCAAATGTCCTCCTCGCGGAAGGGCGCGGGAGCGAACTTCGGATACGCGCACACCGTCCCGATTGCGACGAACTTCTCGATGCCCCGCAGGCGGCCCTGCTCGATGAGCTGCACGCCCATCATCAGGTTCTCGTAGAAAAACTTGCCGGGGTGCTCGCGGTTGGCCCCGATCCCGCCGACCACCGCGGCCAGGTGGATCACGACGTCGGGCTTCATATCGTCGTACATCCGGATGACATCGTCCATCTTCACGAGGTCGTACTGCTCGACCGTCGGCACGCTGATGTGGACCGCGCCGGCGTTGCGCAGCCGCTCGATGACATAGTGCCCCAGAAACCCCGCTCCTCCGGTCACGACGATTCGCTTGTTGGCCAGCGATTCGCTCATTCTGTCCCCCTCCTGGTGTTGTCGGCCGTCATGCCGTGAGCGCCGAGCAGTCTCTCCCGTTCGGCGGCCTTCATGTCGGCGTCGGTCATCATCCTGGCCAGTTCCTTGAACGTCACCTTCGGCTGCCAATTGAGCGTCCGACGGGCCCTGCTCGCGTCACCCAGAAGCAGGTCCACCTCGCTGGGCCGGAAGTACCGCGTGTCCGTGCGAACGTACTTGTGCCAGTCGAGATCGAGATATCCAAACACCTCGTCCAGGAACTCCCGCACGGAATGACATTCGCCGGTCGCGATGACGTAATCGTCAGGCTTGTCCTGCTGGAGCATCAGCCACATCGCTTCGACGTAATCGCCTGCGAAGCCCCAGTCCCGCTTGGCGTCCAGATTGCCCAGGTAGAGCGCGTCCTGAAGGCCGCACTTGATCCGCGTCGCGGCTCGCGTGATCTTCCGCGTGACGAAGGTTTCGCCTCGCCGGGGCGACTCATGGTTGAACAGGATGCCGTTGCAGGCGAACAGGTTGTAGGCCTCGCGGTAGTTCACCGTCTGCCAGAATCCGTAAACCTTCGCGCAGGCATAGGGACTTCGCGGATAAAAGGGCGTCTTCTCCGTCTGCGGGGTCTCCACGACCTTGCCGTACATTTCGCTGCTGGAGGCCTGATAGTATCGGATCGGCGCGTGACAGGATCGCACGGCTTCGAGCATGCGAAGCGTGCCCAATCCGTCGGCGTTCGCCGTGTAGATCGGCATATCGAAGCTGACGCGCACGTGGCTCTGGGCGCCGAGGTTGTAGACCTCGTCCGGCTTGATATCGTTGAGGATCGCAGAGAGGTTGCTGCCGTCGGTCAGGTCGCCGTAGACCAGGCGGAGTTTCGGCTGCTCGTGCGGGTCCCGATACAGGTGGTCGATCCGGTCCGTGTTGAAGGACGAGCTGCGCCGGATGATGCCCCAGACTTCGTACCCTTTGCCCAGCAGGAGATCGGCCAGATACGACCCGTCCTGCCCTGTGATCCCGGTGATCAGTGCCTTCGGCATGCTTCCTCCCGTCATCAATCCGTGTCCCTCGGTTCAACAGACCGTCACGACCAGTCCTTCATTGCTGACATCGAAATCGAAGAAGCGGGCCCGATCGTTCGGCGGATCGCGCTCGAGCATCCGCCGCACCGCCGCCGCGTCTTCGGGCGACTTGCAGATCATCAGCATGAAGCCGCCGCCGCCGGCGCCGAGGAGCTTGCCGCCGTAGATGTGCGGCCCGACCCGCAAGAACAAAGCCTCGATCTCCTCGTTGCTGCTGTTGGGGTCCAGGCGCTTATTGAGCCGCCACGCCACGTCCATGAGTCGGCCGAATCGCTCGATGTCCTTGCGAATGAAGGCGTCCATCACGTCCTTGGCCACCGAACCGATGTGCCGCAGCGTCGTCATCGCATCGCGGTCGCGGTTCAAGTACCGACCGACAACCTGGTGCAGGATGTTCTTGGCCAGACGGGTGATCCCGGTATAGTACAGAAGGCTCTGGCCGGCGTTGGACCTGGGGTCCAGGATGTCCGAGGGCACATAGTGGATGTGCGCGTCCGGGACCATGCCGGGCTCGGTGACGATCATCTTGACGCCCCCGACGGCGCCGCCGATCTGGTCCTGCCAGCCGCCGCCGGTGGTGAGGGCCTGCTCCAGACGCAGCACGCTGTGGAACAGTTCGCGGTGGGACAACTGCCTGCCCATGGCTCGTCCCAGCGCCGCGACAATCACGGCGCCCATGATGCTCGATGTGCCCAGACCGCTGCCCTTGGGGATCGCCGCGAGCGTGGTCAACTCAATGCCGCCGCCGAAGGCTTCCAGGGTCTTCTTGAGCGTCTTCTTGCCTGTGCGACCGTTGTGCAGCGACAGGCCCGACAGGACGATCGCGGCCTTGGCCAGCGCGAAGCTCCCGGTCGCCTGTCGATAGTCCATCAGGTCATCGAATTGACGGATCTCGATCCGCACTCCCAGGTCGATCGAGCCGATCCGAATCACCGGCTCGTCGATCACGCGGACATAGGCCTGAATCGGCGGCTGGCCGTTGAGATCGATGGCGGCGTTCGTGACGCACCCGCCCCATTCCAGGGAATAGGGCGGAGTGTCGGTCCAGCCGCCGCCGATGTCCAGCCGGGCGGGGGCCCGCGCCCAGACGATCTCGTCGCTTCTGAGCACGCTGCGGGGCGATTCCCCTTCTTCGAGCCCGCTGGCGACGATCGCCCGTTCCAGGCCTTCGAACGCAGCTTCCTGCATCCGCTCGGTCCACCTGGACAGGCGGGTCTTGCCGTTTGGATCGAGGCCCAGGGACTTGAGCCGTTCGAGGGTGGAAGAATCGAGCCTCTTCGCCAGAGCGGTGGGCCGCACGTCGCCGCCGGAGCAGGCATCGGCTATTGCCGAACCCAGCGTGTGAATCATGCGGGGGAAGACCAGGGTTGCGGTCCCGTGGTCCCCGCATCGGCAGGCCTGCTTGAGAATCTCGGCGCCCCACACGGCGGGACGTCCCGTCAGCTTCATCAGCCAGGCCAGTTCGCGGGCGGACAGGCCGCTCTCCGGCCGAAACACGCGATGCAGCGAGCCGCAGATCAGCTCGGCGCGGATCAGGCTGCGCCGCTCGTAGAAGCCTTTGTGGTCGGCCAGCGCCAGGATCTGTTCGAGGCTGTAGCGCGGCGCGGAACGCCAGGCCCGGCGCTGCGTCTCGGAGGCGCCGTCCGGGTCGAACATCCAGAGCCATCGTCGATAGTGCTCTTGCTCGAACACCGCGGGGAAGAGTCTGGCGTTCCAGATCGTGCGGTCGCTCGAAGGGACTGCGCTGTTCCAGACCTCCTTCTGTTCGACGCCCACATCCGCGAGCCACGCGAGCAGCCGCCTGCCACAGAAGACCGCGCCTGCTTCGATTGATTCCTTGAACGTGTCGTCCACGCCGTAGCAGCGGACGAACCACACGCTTCGTCCCGCGAGATCACGTCCCGCAAGGACGTCCAGGCATGCGCCGGCCGGCAGCGAAACCGGGCTGTCCAAATCGACCCCCACCACGACGTTGTCGCCCGCCAGGGTCAGTGGAGCACGAATTCGGCATCCTTCGACCCAGCTTGCAGAGCCCTGCACCGAACCGGCGCCTGTGATCTCGTTGTTGATGTCGAGAAACGTGCGTAGTTGCGAGACGCCGCGATCCTCTTGCAGCAGGCGAGCTCCGCTGGCGAGGATTCCCCGGCTGGCGCCGAAATCGAGGAAATCGCAGTGGGTCAGCAGTTGCACGTTGAACGGGATGTCCGAAAGGGCCTTGAACAATTCGCCCAGCATCGAAGCCGTCCATTTCGATCCGCTGTCCCTCGCCGAGCGGATATGGTGCTCGACGGTCGCCTGGCGGCCCATCGCGCAGCAGATCTCGCGGTAGAAATCCAGCCCGCGATCCATGACGGCCTCGCCGCGCTTGCCGCTCAGAGCGAGCTTCCCGCCGGATGGCTTGGCGCCGAACAGTTGCAGCAATCGCACCGCGGTGGCCGCGTCGAAGTGCATGACGCCGATGTCCAGACAGGACTGGCCGTAGGCGTCGATCGCATCCATCCGCTCCTGCTCGGCAATGGAGGGTTTCTGCAGATAGAGTCGGACTTCGTCGTCCTGACCCTGGCAGAAGACCCCGTGACGGCTGGCCTGTTCCGGCTGCGCATAGCAGGCCAGGCCGGTGACACCTTCCTTCGCGAATTTCACGCGGGTCGGATCGAACCGCAGCAGCACGTCGCCCGAGGCGATCACGACCTGTCCCCGACCCTGGGTCGGCGCCGGAAGCGCCAGATACGTGGGCAACTGCCGGTCGAAGAGACTCAGACACAGGGCGCTGTCGTTCTCGCCGGGGACGGGGATGAAGATCTTGCCGCAAGGGCCGTAGGCTGGCAACCGACGGGAATCGCCGCCTGCATGGACGATCAGGATTCGGAGATCGCCAAGCGTCTGTTCCCAGTCGCGTGCGTCCGAGTCCGCCAGTCGATCGCCCAGCCGCAGTCGCAGGACTTCCATCAGGCAATGGAGGGTGCTGCCGCCGCTGCCGATCCGCCTGCCGCCGGGGTCTGCAACGACGATCGCTTTTCGAACGTCGCTGAGCAGGCCCAGTTCGCGGCGGAGATTCAGTTGCGCCTCGTAGGCCTCGGCCTGCCGCTCGTTCGAGGCCGTGACAATCAGCACATCCCAATCTCCTGTCCTGGTCTTGGCGTCAGAGACGGAGTCTAACCGCAGAGGACGCTGAGATCGCGGAGTATTTGGCTTCGCAGTCATAGCTCATTTACCATTCGCTTGATGCCGTTCTTCAGTTGGGCAACATTGAAATTGACCAATAACCCCACTTTCTTGCCACTCAACAGCGTTCTCCAACAACCCCGGCCCGAGAACGGAGTGCACCTTCATGGCGGCATCCACCACCTGCCCGCTTACCTCATTTACTTCCACTCTCTGCGTCCCTCCGCGCCCTCTGCGGTTAACCCCTCTTCCGATAGTGCTCAACGATGGTCCGAAGCGTCTGGTCGAGACTCGTCTTCGGTTGCCAGCCGACCGTCTTGCGGATTCGCTCGGTGCTCGGCACCCGCCGCATCATGTCCTCGATCGGGCGGCCGTAGGCGACCTCATAAGGTACAAACTGCTTGGGGCTGCCGCTGCCGGTGATCTCGATGACCCGGTCGGCCAGGCCTTCCATACTTATTTCCTCGGAGGACCCGATATTGAAGACCTGCCCGGCCGCCTGCTCGCACCCCATCAACGCGATCACCGCATCGACCAGGTCCTCGACGTAGCAGAAGCATCGCGTCTGCGCGCCGGAGCCGTAGATCTGGATGGGCTCGTTCTTGAGGGCCCACTGCACGAACCGCGGGACCACCATGCCGTACCGCCCGGTCTGCCGGGGTCCGATCGTATTGAAGAACCGCGCGCTGATGACGCCCAGGCCGTACTGCTGGTGAAAGGCCTGACCCAGAAATTCGTCGATCGCTTTGCTGCACGCATAGGCCCAGCGGGAGAACGCGGTGCCGCCCAGGACGAAGTCGTCGTCCTCGCCGAAGGGGATCTTCTCGCTCTTGCCGTAGACCTCGCTGCTGGAGGCCAGGAGGATCTTGCGGCCGAACTTGTTCGACGCCTCCAGAACGATCTCCGTCCCGGCGATGTTCGTCTCGATCGTGTGGACGGGAGCGTCGGCGATGAGCTGCACCCCGACCGCGGCCGCCAGGTGGTACACCACGTCGCACTGCGAGACCAGCAGTTGCACGAGACTGACGTCGCGGATGTCGCCCTTGACGAACTGGAAACCGGGACGATGGCGAAAGCTCTCCAGGTTGGCGAGCCGGCCGGTGCTGAGGTTGTCGATGACGATGACCTCGCTGCCGTTGTCGAGCAGCCGCTCGGCCAGATGGGAACCGATGAACCCGGCGCCGCCGGTGATCAGGGCTTTGGTCATAATGGCGTTTTCTCCATTGCCGCCGGCGAAGCAAGAAGCCCGGCGCCGGGAAAAAGATTACAGGACCAACCGCTACGGCATGACATTACTCGATTCACAGGATTGGGGCAACCCTCAATCTGGGCGCACTCCGTGCCCGTCGGATACGCAGGGCAGGACGAAATATCCGTGCAGAATCCGCTGGTGCGGCTGGGCATTTCCCGGGGCATCTCCCTCGCCCCGATCGCATCCGCCGGCACAATACCCCTTTCATCGGCTAACAGGCTGCACTTTTATCACACATAAGTGACTGCACGCTGGAAGATTGCGGGTCGCAGATACAGTCGCAGTACCGGACACAAGGCGATTATGGGACATCCGCTGCTCGCATGTGCGTTGAATCTGGTCCAACCCAGGCGAAACCCAGGGGAAAACCGCTTGGATTGTCCGTCGAAAACGGGTACAATAGGGGTGGTTGAGAAGGGTGATCTTGGGGGTTCGTTTGGACAGCAAGCACATGATTGTGTTTGCCGCACTCCTGGTTGCCGGCTTCGGAGGTCCCGTCACACGGGCTGATCGTGCGATCTCGGCCTTCGAGCTGTTCGACAGGATGCGGGGGATGTGGCTCGGCCAACTGATCGGCAACGCCGCCGGCCGGGCAAGTGAAGGGCTCTACAGCGGCTCTTCGCCCAACCCGGACCAATCCGTTCCATGGCAGATCAAACAGGTCTGGGACGCCGACGACGACACCGACATCGAGTACCTGGCCCTGCACACCCTGATGACCCACGGATTCGACTGCAATTCCCTCGACATCGCTCACGATTGGCTCGAACACATGACTGCCGATGGGATCTACGTCGCCAACAGGCAAGCCTGGCGTTTGATGCTCGACGGCCGCACGCCTCCCGAAACGGGCAGTCGCACCTGCAACCAACACTGGTACTCCATCGACGCCCAGATCGGCACCGAGTCTCTGGGGGCGATTTCTCCCGGGATGCCTCAGATTGCGATCGACCTGGCCGGCCGGTTCGGTCGCGTCAGCAACGAAGGATTCCCCGTCCACGCGGCCCAGTTCTACGCCGCGATGTATGCGAACGCCTTCTTCGAACCGAACGTGGTCGAACTGGTCTTGCGAGGTTTGGAGGCGATCCCGGCCGGCAGCCGCACGACTGCGGTTGTCAGAGACGTGAGGGATTGGTACCTCGAAGACGCCAACGATGGCTCGCTCGACTGGAGAGCCGCCCGGCGGAGACTCTACGACAAGTATCAGGGCGCCGAGAGCTTCGGCCGCTACTACAATTGGGTCGAATCCACGATCAACGCCGGCGCGACGGTCCTGGCCCTTCTCTACGGCCAGGGCGACTTCAAACAGACCGTGCAGATCGCAATCCTGGCCGGCTGGGACAGCGACTGCAATCCCGCCACCGCCGGCGGATTGCTGGGCATCGTCCATGGCTTCTCCGGCCTACCGAGCGATTTGACGGGTCCTTCTGTCTGTGGCGACGCATATCTGAATGTGTCGCGTCCCGGACTTCCCGACCCAGGGGCGGCTCTGCCGCAGACCGATTCGATCAAAGCCATCGCACTGAGGATGCTGTTGATGGCCAGGGAGAACATCCTGCGAAACGGTGGCTCCTTCGCGTTTGACGAATTCGACCTGGTCTTCGCGATCCCCGAGCCCAATGTCGTCGCGGAGCCCGAGCGTCCCGATCCCAACGGGCCTTGCGGCCTGGTCGCAAGGGCCCTTGCGTCCGGGATTGAAGTTGCGGTCGATGCCTCTGTAGCCAGGCGCGACCCCAATCGGGACCGCAACAACCTGGCGTCGATCATCGACGGAGTCGTGGACAACACGCACAGCGGCCGCAAACCCTACTACACGTACGTCCCAGACGCTGCCGAGCCATCCCAGGCGGACTGGTACGAGGTGAGCTTCTCCGAGCCCGTTTGTTTCGAGGGCCTGACCTTCTACGAAGGCGACGTCGTGTGGAGCAAGCTCAACACGTACTACCGCGAGGACAAGCCGCTCGGAGGCTACTTCGAAGACCTCGCCGTTCAGATCCGTCGCGACGGCCAGTACAGCGAGCCGGCGGACCTGCAGCAACTCGAGGAGCTCGACCGCTTCCAGATGTACCAGGCGATTGGTTTCCGTTTCGCGCCCACGGTCGGCGATGCGATCCGCATCGTCGGCACGCCGGGCGGCTCGAAGCGGTTTACGACGATACTTGAGTTGGAAGTCGAAGGCGATCTTTGTGAGGACCCCAATGCAACGACCATCGACGTCGCAAACCAGGGATGACAAGGAGATCTGTCAGGCAATTGACTTCGCCAGGGTTCGCAAGGCGATCCTGTCGAACAAGCCAGGGCGGATAGGTTTCACTCGCTTCATCCACCTGGCGTTTCGTCCGCCCTATCGTCGAAGCGTGGGGCATGCGGAAGGCTGAGGGGCAGGATTCAAGCACGGACCGATTCCGACACTGACAGACCGACATGGAGCACTCGGTCCACGTCCGACTCGGCTACTTCTTGGCGCCGGCTTTTTCCGCCTTCTCGCCCTTGAGTTCGTTGAGGATCTCCTGGGCCTTTCCCGGGTCCTTCGGCGGCCACAGCCCCTCGGCCTGAAGCTCCTTGAGCCGCTCGATGGCCTTGGCGCTGACGATCGTCCGGCACCGCGGGAATTTGTTGCAGCCGAGGAACGGGCCCCGTTTGCTCTGGCGGATGACCAGCTCTCCGCTCTTGCACTTGTGACACTTGATCCCGGTCGATTCGGCCGGCGGTTTCGGCGGCAGCGGGTTGCCCTGCTTGTCCAGCTTCTGCGTCGTCTTGCACTCGGGATAATCGCTGCACCCCAGGAATGTCCCGAACCGGCCGCTCTTGCGGACCATGGGCTTGCCGCACTTGGGGCAATTGTGCTCGGTGACCTCGTCCTGCATCATCTTGCCTTCCTTGTCGCAGGGAGAGGCGAATTTGCAGTCGGGATAGGCCGAGCAGCTCAGGAACTTGCCGTTCTTTCCAAACTTATAGAGGAGTTGTTTTCCGCAATCGGGACAGGTGTACTCGCTGGGCGTCGATTCGGCCTTGGCGTGCTTCATCTCCGCGGTCGCGGTCGTGAGGTTCGTCTTGAACGGGCCGTAGAATTCCTTCAACACTCGGACCCAGTCGAGATGCTGGTCCTCGATTCGGTCGAGTTGCTCTTCCATCTGCCGGGTGAAGGCGATGTCCATGATCTGCGGGAAGAACTCGTTGAGCTTGTCCGTGACGACCTCGCCCAGATCGGTGGAGTAGAACTTGCGGTCCTTCTGTTCGACGTAGCCGCGATCCTGGATCGTGCTGATGATCGGCGCGTACGTGCTGGGCCGGCCGATACCCTCTTTTTCCAGGGCCTTGACCAGCGACGCTTCCGTGTACCGGGCCGGCGGTTTGGTGAAATGCTGCTCTGCCTGGATGTCCACGGTCGCGACCGGCTGGCCCACCTGTGTCGGGGGGAGCTGCTGCTCGGTCGAGAACGTCTGCCAGACCCTGCTGTAGCCGTCGAAGACGAGGCTGCGTCCGCCGGCCTTGTACGTGGCGACGCCAACGCTCGTCGGCGCGGTGATGCTCAAGGTCGTGACGTTCCAGCGGGCCGGCTCCATCTGGCAGGCGACGAAGCGCCGCCAGACGAGGTCGTAGAGTTTGTACTGCTCCTCGCTGAGCTGCTGGCGGATCTCCTGCGGCGTCAGATCGACGTCGGTGGGACGGATCGCCTCGTGGGCCTGCTGGGCGGATTTCTTGTCCGCGTAGAAGTTCGGCTTCTCGGGCAGGTAGTTGGGCCCGAAATGGTTCTGGATGTAGCCGCGAACTTCGTTGATCGCCTCGCTGGAGAGGAACGTGCTGTCGGTTCTCATATAGGTGATCAAGCCGAGCGATCCCATCGAGCCCAGGTCGATGCCTTCATAGAGCTGCTGCGCGACCGCCATCGTGCGTTTGGCGGTGAAGCCCAGGCGATTGGCCGCCGCCTGCTGCAGCGTCAAGGTGATGAAGGGCGGAGACGCCTTCGACGAGGATTCCTTCGTTTCGATGTCCGCGATGGTGAACGTCGCGTGGGCGAGTTCCCCGAAGACCTTCTGGGCCTCCTGCTCGTTGACGGCGGTGAATTTGGCGTCGCCGATCTTGAACAGCTCGGCCTTGAACGCGTTGTGCTGAGCCAGCCAGTCGGCCTGCTGCTCGACGGTGGGGCCTTTGCCGTCCTTGCCCTTGGGCGCCATGAAGTCGAGCCAGGCCTGCTGATAGTGGCTGTCGAGATCGGTCGTGAACACCGCGGGGATCAGCCAGTACTCTTCGGGCTTGAACGCGCGGATTTCGCGCTCGCGTTCAACGATGATCTTGACCGCGACGGACTGCACGCGTCCGGCGGACAGGCCGCGCGTCACCTTCTTCCACAGCAACGGACTGATTTCGTAGCCCACGATGCGATCGAGCACCCGGCGGGCCTGCTGGGCCATCACCTTGTCGGTGTTGATCCGGCCGGGCTCGGAGAACGCCTCCTGGATCGCGGTCTTCGTAATCGCGTTGAAGATCACGCGGTAGGTGCGGTCCTCGGGAACGCCCAGGATCTCCGCGAGGTGCCAGGCGATCGCCTCGCCCTCGCGGTCCAAGTCTGTCGCCAGGTAGAGCTTGTCGCACTTCTTGGCGGCCGCCTTCAACTGCGTGACCACGCGTTTCTTGCCCGGCATGATGTCGTAGGTGGGCTCGAAGTCCTTCTCGATGTCCACGTTGAGCCCTTTGGAGGGCAGATCGCGGACGTGGCCCATCGAGGCCTGAACTTCGTATTCCGGGCCGAGGTAGCGATTGATCGTCTTGGCCTTGGCCGGCGACTCGACGATGACCAGCGACTTGTGCGAATTCGATTTTGCCATCAGCCTGTTTCCTGCGCTATCAGACGAATTTTCGCCTGCGCTGTGTTGAAGCGTCGGTATTTTGCCCCCGGATGTTGCTTAAGTACTGAGGTTGACGCGTTTCTGTTCGGACCCTCAGGGGGCGCTTGCGGTTCCTATCGGTTATTCCGCCGGCGACGTTTAGATGTGGACAGATACTGGTGAAGGCTGGGTCTGTCAACACAATTGGAAACTGATAATTGATGATCGATACGGGAATTCCGAAAAAGCGCGTTACATCGGCGCTGCGGTTCGGCACTTCTCAGCAGGGATGCAACCGAGTCCCCAGAGAACGAAATCGGGGGTTCGATCATGCCGCGGCATACACGCGACGGAGAGCGGCGCCGATCGGCTGGGGGGCCGATAACGTCGCCGCGGGGCAGTCTGGGATCGCGGATGCAGGCGGCGAATGCCTATACAGGCCGGGGGTTCCTGACACTCACATCCTCTTTCTCCGATCCCCGGCCTGGCCCTTCTCTGGGCCCGGTTGCCGCGACGAACAACCGACTGAACCGGGTCGTATAAAGCATGGTTGCACACAAAGGCTGAGGTCCAGAAACTGTCCTCCTTCCTCCTCCCTCAGCCTTTTTTTCTTGCGCCCGCGGCAAGGCGCGCCCTGGATCACATCAAAGCGGTGCTGAAGTACCGCTCCGCGCGATCGGGCAAAATGGTGGTGATGTTGCCCTGGACCCGTTCGGCCAGACGACGGGCGGCCCAGACGTTGGCGCCCGAGCTGATCCCGACCAGCAGGCCCAGGTCCCGATTGAGTCGACGGGTCGTTTCGATGGCGTCCTCGTCGGAGACCTCGATCACCTCGTCGACCATGGACACGTCGAGCACGTCGGGAATGAAACCGTCGCCAATGCCCTGGATCTGATGGAGGCCGGGTTCGTGGCCCAGCAGGGCTGAGCAGTGTTCCGGCTCGACCGCGACGATTCGGATGTTCTTGTCTTGCTCTTTGAGGAACTTGCCGACGCCCTGGAGAGTGCCGCCGCTGCCGACGCCGGCGACGAAACAGGCGATCTGCCCGTCGATCTGCCGCCAGAGCTCGCGGGCGGTGTGCTCGTAATGCACCTGCGGATTCGCAGGGTTCCTGAACTGTTGCGGCACAAAGACCTCGGCATCCTCCGCAGCCATTTGCTCGACCCGTCGGACGGCGCCGCCGATCCCTTCTTCGTCCGGGACCAGGACCAAGTCCGCCCCGAGGCCGCGGATGAGTTTCTTCCGCTCTTCGCTCATGCCCTCCGGCATGACGATCCGCACGCGGTGGCCCATGAGCCGGCCGACCAGCGCCAGGCCGATGCCGGTGTTGCCGCTGGTGGGTTCGCAGATGACGGCGCCGGGCTTGAGCGTTCCCGATCGGCGTCCCGCCTCCAGCATGGCCATCGCGATGCGGTCCTTGATGCTGCCGCCGGGGTTGAGGAATTCGGCCTTGGCGAAAACCCGCTCTCCGCGGAGCTGCACCAGCGGCGTGTTGCCGATCAGGTTGAGAATGTTGTCCGTCAGCATAGACGACCTCTCGTGAGCAATTCGGTTCTGCATGGAGAGTGTTTCGGCTTGCGGGCCGCGTCTCTCAAGGAACATTGCATTATAGCCGCGGCGGAGCAAAATGTAGAAGACCCTTGCGAACAATCAGATGGCTCGCGATTTGGGAATAGGGCCCCAGCGGTGGGGCTCTGCTCGGCACGAACCTACAAGATCTTGGGGAAAGCATCCCCGCGAGATCCTGATGGAATTGTCTGACGCACTCCATTCGTGCAGGAATTGACCCATTTTTGTAAAGAATTTCGCTTGCCTGAAGTGAACCGAGGACGATATAGTCGTGTAAGCTTGTAGATCAGATTGAGTCCTGGATAGGTATAGCACTATAACAGGGCTGGGGTTATCTCGCTTTTCCTCTCCCTCCGCTCCTCAGCCCTGTTTTTCTTTTGCGCACACGGAGCCCGGAAGCCTCTTGTTGTCTGGGAATCTCGTATAAGGCTGCGCCAAAGTCCTATCTGTCCCATCCGTCCTATGGTCCTATGGGACGGATAGGACGAATGGGACTGCCGCCGAGCCTCTCTTTCGAAGTCCGAACGACTACTCCTCGTTGTTGAGGAACTTGATCAATTCGTCCGGGACGAAATCGCTGGCGAAAGCCAGAATGTCGGTGACTTCGGCCTTGGTGAGATCGCCTGAGATCTGGCGATTGTTGATATCGACGTTTACGATGATGCCGAATTTCATTTCCTGGGGCGCGCTCGGGTCGTAGGGACCGGTCCGCTGCAGGTGGGTGGGTCGAAGCTCGATGTTGACGTTCTTGTCGTCGGTGGGCGCTTCCAGAACGATGCGGAGATTCTTGGCCTTCTCTCGCCACAGTTCATGCCTGAGACAACTGGTGACGACCTCCAGCGAATCGGTGAACTCCGTGTCGAAGACGAACTCGTGGACCACGCCCACGCGCGGGACCGCCCGTTCCGCGAACCGCGACCGCAGCTCGTCGAAGGCCTTGCGGAAGATCTTGTCCTTCTCGGGGATCGCCAGTTCGTGCGGCCGGTCGATGTACAGCCGCTCGGGGAACGTGAAGACCGGGCCGCGGTTGGTCAGGACGAACGTCGCCAGCTCGATCCGCTTGGCGTTGGGCAGCAGGAACGTCCGCTGCACCCGCACCTCGCGCGGACCCACCAGCATCGTCTCGAAGACCTCGGGGAACTGCTCGACGAGCCAGTTGCCGTAGTCTTGCAGCTTGGCGCGGTCCTGTTCCGGCAGCACGGGCGGTCTCATGTCCACGCCGTACTTGACCACGTGCTGCGATATCTTGTCCGTGTCGAACTGGTAGTTCATGCCCATCTCCGCCAAACAACTCTTTGCCGGAGTATAGACCCAGCCCGAGGTGAAGTCAACCGAAAGCCGCCCACTCTGCCCGGCTGCCGCGTTCAGACGGCGTGCGAGCGCGTCCGACGAACACCCGCTCATCGAGCGTTGCGCAGTTGCTCCAGGAACTCATCCGACAACACCAGCACAAACTCCCGGCCCTCGTCCTGCGGCCCGCGGATTTCGTAGGGCGTTCCCTCCCGAACGGCCGTCATCGACTCGCGATCGAAATACTCGACGACGAACCGTCCCTGCGAATTCTGCGGCGTCGCGACGCGGGCGAGCCCCTGGTCGTCCGTGACTGCGCCCAGGCTCGCGTAGCCGATCCCATCCGTGCGACACTTGACGGTGATTCCCTCGAGCGGCTTGCCGGCGGAGTTGATCGTCTTTACGATCACCTGCACCGCAGCGGCGAACTCCACGCGTCCGAGATCGAGCACCTCACCCTGTCGTAGATGGACGGGCTCGATCACCACAGGAGTGAACTGATCGCCGATTCTTCGGAGAACCAGCGTCAACGTCACGCCCGCGGGGACGTAGACCTTCTGCGATTGATTGATCGGCAACTTGTTCTTGCGAAAGACGGTCAGGCCCTCGTTGGCGTTGGGTGTCGCCCAGAGATCCTTGAGCCAAGGGGTCGGATCATCGGGAGCGGTCCTGTAATAGAATCGCACGTCCTTCTCCCTGTCGGGAACGCGTGGTTCCAGCATCACCGTGCCGGCGGGGAACAGCTTCATCTCCGGCAGCAACACTCGGCCTTCGGCGTCCATTTCGAACTCGCGGAATCGTCGTTGTCCGAATGGGTCGGTCTGCGAGGGAATAGCGGAGAGCTGCAACTCGGCCCCCAGGAAGTGCCTCTTGATCGCCACCAGCGTCACGAACAGGGGGCGAAGCTGCATCACACGGAGCGACATCTCGAACCGGCCCGCGCGGTCCGTCCACGTGACCGGCCACTGTGGATCGGACTTGAAGACATCGATCAGGTCGTTGGCGTCGGTCTCCGGTCCCAGATAGTAGATTCGTTTGGCCGCTTTCTCATCCGGCTCATGGAACGCGCCAGGTTCGGGCCTGAGCAAGACAAGCGCGCCGGCGATCGGCGATCCGGTCACGCCATTGACCACGCGGCCGCAGTACACACTCCGGGTCGGCATGATCTCCTTCGGCGTAAAGACGATGGTCTTGGGACTCTTGGCCGTAACTTCCACCGGCTCGAACACGTAGAGTTTGCCGTCCCATTCGGCGGTCGCGCTGTAGGTCCCGAATTCCAGCTCCGTCTTCTCCAGCCAGCCGCCGGGACCGAAGGTCGCGCCTTCGGACCTGCCGACGCCCGTTCGTCTCCGGATCGACAGCGTCACCTGCCTGAGCTTCTCGACGTCCGCCACCGGCCCTCGCTCATCCTGAAACACCAGCGTGCCGGAGAGAGCCGAGGGGCCCTCGCGCTTGCGTTCCACGACGATTGTATGCTCCCGGCCTGCGGCAAGTTGAGCGTGAAGACGCTGCACCTTGACGCCGGTGGCGCTATCGATCATCACTTCGTAGGTGGCTCCCGGCGGGACGGGTCTGCCGAGCGTACCGTCGCTGTTCGCCAGCGGCAGGTGCATCGCAAACCGCCCCTGCGCATCGGTCAAGACCTTGGCGAATCCGATCGTCGTCGGCTGGCCGGGACACCAGCGGCGGAGCGAACCGCCACCGAGGGTTCTCACTTCTGCGCACTGGACGACCGCCTCGGGAATCGGGACGCCTTCGGAGTCCACCACGGTCCCCCAGATGGACCGCTCATCCTCCTGCGCGGCCGCCGGAACGAGAGGAACCACGCACAGGTCCGCCGGTTCGTCGGGCTTGCCCAGTGCATGAAGACGGGGCTCGACAATCGCGGTGCCGTAGTTGGGGTCGTAGACGAGGAAGCAGCAGAACTGCAGCGTGGGGTTCTCCGGCGGCGGGCACAATCGGCCTGCCTCGTCGAGGCGAATCGACGGCAGAGAGGTCTTCCCGGGGCGCCTCTGCTCCCACGTGGGCGACGTGACCACATCCACGGTCGCACCGGCCATCGGGCGGCCCAGCGCGTCGACGAAGGCGCACCATTTCTCCTTGGGCAGGGCGGGGACCAGGAACTCATGCTCGTCTTGCGGATTCCCAAAACGCTCAATCGCATACACGCGTCCACAATCCGGGTGCAACACCGCACAGACAACCGTGTGCATCCGAAGAGACGTGCAAGCCCTCACCGGCGGCATTCGCCCTGCGCCGTCCAAGCGAGCATCGGCAATCCACAGCGTCTCTCCATCGGGCTTCATCATGGAACTGCCGGTGAGCAGGATCTCCACCTGGGCATTGGCCAGGGGGTCGCCGAGAGCGTCCTTGAACAGGCACGAATTCCGTCGAAAAGGCGCGACACTGCCCGGCCACAGAGCAAACCGCCCGCCCACTCCCAGACGTTCACCAAAGAGACAGCCGTCCATCACGCGGGCCACTTCGGAATCCCGCTGATCGCCCGGCACAACGGCAACCGCCGTGTCCTTCGGCAACTCCCGAGCCGCCGCCTGTCGGACGGCCTCGAACGTCACGTCGAGTCCCTCCAACGGTACGCTCAAGGTCGCATAGGCTTTGGGATTCGTCTTCCAGTCGGTGTACAGGCGGACGATCGCGGTCCTGCCATCGAGGGTCGGACGCGCTGCTTCCCGGGCGACGGCTTCGGATTCCGCTGACCCTGCCCTTGCCCACGGACACAACGACGCCAAAGTCACGAGTAGAACGAATGGATGCAGCTGTCTCATGGTCTTCCCTCCAAAAGAGAACGCCGCTGTCGCAAACCTAGTCCACCCGGATTGTAGCAAATGGGTTGGAGGCGAGCAACAGGGAAAGCGCGACGTGCGTGGCGAAATCTGGAGAGGCAACCCCGTGTGGTTGTGGATGCTGCCAGAGGACCACGTCGATTCCCATTCCCCAGAGCGGGACAAATCACCCAAACCGCTTTTCGGAAAGCCGGACCGATGACTATGGCTTGTGGGCTTCGACCGGTCGGGGGGAGCCGATGCAGTACAGGCTTCGCGTTGTGCGGAGGAACAGATGGCCATAGGCGGCGCTGATCGAGGCGCGAACGACCTCGCCGCCGGCGGGATTGTCCATGGGGATCACGTGCAGGATGTCCCCAGTGGCGGCGTCAATCACCGCGGCCTCGCCGGCGTGGTTGATCAGGTAGAGCCTCCCGTCGGCGGCCAGAGGCGAGGCCTCGTACTTGGCCCGCCCTGGGGTCGTCATGGTCCACTTGACCTTGCCTGTGGGAGCCTCCACGCGGGACAGCCGTCGGCGCAGGTCGTTGAGCACGAAGAAATCGCCATCGTAGTAGGCGGGCGTGGGCACGTCGGAGGAGACGTCGCGCGGGTCGTCGCCGCTGATCCAGGCCACGCTGCTATCGTCGAGATTGCCTGCGCCGCCCAGGCGGATGCCGTAGACAGGGCTGCTCTTGGGGGCGCAGGCCAGGACGATGCCGTCGCCGGCGACGGGAGAGGGGACGAGCCGCCAGTGGGTGATTCGCCGGGGGTTCCAGTCGCCCCAGCGCCACAGCTCTTCGCCCGTTTGAGGATTGTGGCTGGTGATCGCGTCGCCCCCGACAACGACCAACTGCGGCTTGCCCTCGAACCAGACGGGGATTGGCGTCGAGAACGCCTCACGCGATTCCTGGTGCGCCTCGCTGGGACGGATGTGACGCCAGAGGGTCTTGCCGGTCTCGGGGTCGATCGCCAGCAGGTAGGATTCATTGACGCGGTCCTTCAAACCGCGACCCTGCACCGGCACGTCCCGCTGGAGCACTTGCACGTACAGCCGGCCATCCAGCAGGGTCGGGCTGCTGGCGAAGGTCCACAGGAACGCGAAAGGCCCGTAGTCGTCCTGGAGATTGCGGGCCCAGCGGCGCTTGCCCTCGGGATCGAAGCCGACCAGGTGTCCGCTGGAGTAGAAGAAGACCACGATCTTGCCGTCGGTGACGGGCGACGGCTCGGCGTACGTGCTGCGCGAGTCCCTGTGGGTCCCCTCGGCGATATCCTCCTGCCACAGACGTTTGCCGGTGGCTCGGTCGTAGCAGATGGCGACCAGCCTATTGCGCTGCGTGTCGGGGCTGGACACGAACACCCGATCCCGCCAGATGATGGGCGTAGCGCCCGAACAGCCGGGCAGATCCGCCTGCCAGGCAATCCCTTCGGTCCGGCTCCACGTCGCGGGCAGGCCCGTCTCGTCGGTCGAGCCGCTGAAAGAAGGGCCTCGCCAGTGCGGCCAATCGGCAGCTCCGGCCAGGGAAACACAGATCATGGCAACCAGCGGACTGACGCGATATCTCATGAAGGTACCCCCTTTCTCGGGTTTCGGCGATCCGGACGATCGGATAGACGAATCCCGCGTTGCGGATATTTCACCGGGATTCGTCGGGATCTGCGGGGGATCGCTGCCAGGGGACCGCGCCGGTCTTGCTGATGTGCGCCTGGAGGGCGTTGAAGAGCTTTCGGTACATGGGGTGCTTGTCGTCGAGTGGGCGCTCTTCCTGCGGGTCCTGGGCCAGATTGTAGAGCTTCAGGGGCTCGAAAGGGCTGTCTTGCACGAGTTTGAAGTCGCCTTCGCGAGCGGCGTAGTAGGCCCGCCCGCCGTAGCGGGGACCGCCCTCGCGGCGGACCCAGAACAGCGTGCGCTGGTTCTCAGGCTGTCGCTCGCCCAGGAGCGTGGGCAGGAAACTGACGCCGTCGATTTCGTGGTCGATCGGAACGCCCGCTGCTTCGCAGACCGTCGGGAAGATGTCCATCGTCAGGGCGACGCGGTCGCTGCGTGAACCCGGCTCGATCCTCCTCGGCCAGACCGCGCACATCGGCTCGCGGATGCCGCCTTCGTACAAATCGCCCTTGCCCGCCCGCAGGGGCCCGTTCGTTGCGCCGACGTCCAGTTGGCCGCCGTTGTCGGAGGTGAAGATCACGAGCGTGTTCTCGCTCAAGCCTGTCTCCTTCAGGGCCTCCATGACCTTGCCGATCCCGGCGTCCATATGCTCGATCAGCGCCACGAGCTTCGCCCGTCTGTCGCTGATGCCCGGTTCTCGCTGCCTGACCTTCTCCACCCACTCCGGCGGCGGCTGGATCGGCGTGTGCGGCGCGTTGTAGGCCAGGTACAAGAAGAACGGCTGCATCGTGGCGAGGGCGTCCCGCCCTTGCGTCCCACGGGACTGTCGCGGGCCTTTCCCCGCCCGCTGGCGGAGGTAATCGATGGCCCACTGGGTGAACAGATCGGTGGCGTGGCCCTCGGGATCGATCTGGCTGTCGTTGAGCCGCATGTAGTTGACCCCGTGGCGGCGATGGTGGTAGTAGTCGTCCATCATGTCGCCGAGGAAGCCATGGAAATGGTCGAAGCCTCGCTCGTTGGGCGTGTCGGGCGAGGCCAAGCCCAGGTGCCACTTGCCGACGAGGGCCGTGTGGTAGCCGGCGCGCCGGAGCAGCGCCGGCAGCAGAACCGCCTGCGGGGACAGATGGCCCCAGTTGTCGCGGATGTTCGTGCGGATCACGCCGGGCACGCCGACGAGGTCGGGGTATCGCCCGCTCAGCAGCGAAGCCCGGGTCGGCGAGCAGACAGGGCAGTTCGCATAGAACGGATCGATCCGCATCCCGTTTGCGACGAGCTTGTCGATGTTAGGCGACTTGAGGTCGTTCGCGCCGTAGCACGAAAGATCGCCATACCCGAGGTCGTCCACCAGAATGACCAGGACATTGGGTTTCGCACCGCGGACGCTCGCATGAGCACCGTTCGCCCACGAGGCCAATGACGCCGCGCCAAGCAACTTGAGAAAATCGCGTCTACCGATCATGTCATCTCCTTCTCCGCGTCCTTGGCGTCCTCTGCGGTTCAGCTCTCTTCACAACCGATCGAGTTCGAGTCTGTCGCCGGTCTCTTTCATCCAGCGGTGAAGCTGCTCGTCGAGCGTGCGGACTGTATCCGCGTAGCGCGGGTCCTCGACCAGGTCCTTCGTCTCCCACGGGTCCTCCTGGAGGTCGAAGAGTTGCACCTCGTTGACGTGCGGATAGCGGATCAGCTTGTATCGCTCCGTGCGGACCATGCGTTGGAAGTCGCGATAGGCGCCATAGATGGAATCGTAGAGCTTCTTCTCGCGACCGGTCAGCAGGGGGACCAGGCTGGGGAATTGCACCGTCTTGGGCGTCTCGATGCGGGCCATCTCGCACGTGGTCGCGAAGAGGCTCTGGAGGTAGATCATCGCGTCGATTCTGCGGCCTGCCTCGATCCCCGGTCCACACATGACGAACGGCATCCGCACCGAGTGGTCGTACTGGTTCTGCTTGCCCATCAGTCCGTGCTGGCCGACGGCCAGGCCCTGATCGGCGGAGAAGATCACGATCGTGTTGTCGGCTTGGCCGGAGGCGTCGAGTGCGTCGAGGATTCGCCCGACCTGCTGATCGAGGTGCGTGATGATCGCGTAGTACTCGCTGATCTGAACCTGCACCGCCTTCTTCGTGCGCGGGAAGGGGGCGAGCACTTCATCGCGCAGCTTGTGATCGCCCTGGTCGAACGGGTGCTCGGGCAGGTAGTTCGGCGGGACCTTGATCTCCTCGGGCGGGTACAGATCGACGAACTCCTTTGGCGCCTGCCGCGGGTCGTGCGGGGCGTGGAAAGCGACGTACATGAAGAACGGGTCGTCGCTCTTGGCGGCGCGCTTGCCCAGGTAGTCGATCGCCGTGTTGGCCCAGAGCACGCTGCTGTGCACGGTCTTGCCGCCGACTTGGCGCCAGTGTCCTTCGAGGCTCTCGTCGGACGGGCTCCACGAGTTGCCCGGCGCGGGACGATTGTACGGGTCCTTGAGAATGCCTTGTTTCTTGTGCTCTTGGGCTTTGGGGTCCTTCGAGGGGAACATGCCGCCGCCGGTGGGACCGACGGTCTTGAAGCTTCGCTTGAGCGATGCCGCTTCGTTGTGCCACTTGCCGGTCACGAAGGTGTCGTAGCCGGCCTGGCCGAGCGTCTCGCCCCAGAGGGGCCAGTCGCCGCAGGTGTCGCCGCCGCAGGTCCAGAGATACCGGCCGGTGTTGAGCATGGCCCGGCTCGCCACGCAAATCGCGCCGTGGAAGCCGCCCTGGTTGAAGCAGTGGGTGAACGTCGTACCCCGCCGGACCAGGCGGTCGATGTTCAGCGTTCGCACCTGGGGATTGTTCAGCGACCCAATTGTGCAGAAGGCTTGGTCATCGGTGAGCAGCAGCAGGATGTTCGGCCGTTTGCGACCCGGTGCGGCGAAGGGATTGACTGGTTCGCCCGCCTGCAAAACTCGTGAGAATCCGCCAACCGCCACAGCCGCGGCACCGGTGCCTGCGAGCCGCAGGAAGTCACGCCGTGTCTTGTCATGTTGTGTCATCGTTGTTTCTCCTGTTACCCTCAATTGCGCCATCGGCAGGCGTTGCTTGCCGATGCCACCCAAGCGCTCGAAGCGGGCGTGGGAACATTGTAGGGCGCGTGTCAGGCGCCGCCTACCCCCGCACCAAGAGAAAACGGTCGTGGTACACGCTCTACGGAGCCAGGCTTGTCGTACTCGTCGCGAGCTTGTCCACTGCCTTCCGCGAGAGAGGCGCGGGGTGCAGCTTGCCTTGGGACCAGAGGTCGTAGTTCGACAGGCGATAGGCACTGCCCGGCTGCTCCGACTGGCCGATGGGGAGAATCGACATCGACTGGTCCGTGTCGTCGAGCCGGACGAACTGCGTGTACGACTGCGCCTGTTGCGAGAGGATCGTCCCGCCGTCGATGCACGTCAGGGCGGGCATTGCGATATCCTTGGTCTCATCCAGCGAGCCGAAACCGTCGAGCGTGGACATGTAGGGCAGCTTCGTTTCGATCATCGCCTGTTTGCCGCGCTCATGCCAGCGGGTCGAGTCGTCGCCGAAGCGGGCCTTGCCGTAGCGCCAGCCCGCACGCACGATGATGTTCACGTAGTCGGCCTCCTCGTCGGTCAGCGAGGCCTTCGGGTCGGCCGCGAGCCGTGCGTCGATTGTCTGAAGCATGTTGCACAGGCCCGAGAGCCCGCCGCCGTAAGTGATCGCCGCCGCGAAGTTCTGACGGAACGCCATGGGCATCAGATTGACAATCTCGGTGCCCTTGATCGCCATGTCGGACCTGGAGCCCGCAGCCCGCCAGCTCTCCAGATAGTCCAGGGCCAGCAGCGTGTCCTCGTCGAGCGGGTACTTCTGCACGTCGCGGAGGTGGTAGCACAGCTTGACCAGGTCCCGCTTGATCGGCGCGACGGTGTCGTAGTGAATGTCCAGCACGTCCTCGGGTGTGAACTTGTCCTTGTCCCGCACGCGTTCCTTCAATCGCCAGGAGCGGTCGGTGTCGCCGAGGCTGCCGGTGGAGATGCCCATCGAGAGCGGATAGAACGACGCGATCGGACGGTGGTTGGCGCTGACGAGCCAGCCTTGCTTGGGGTTGATCACCTGCGGCAGCAGTTCGTGGGGCACCATGCCCTGCCAGTCGTTGGCGCTGTCCCACCCTTCGTGGGCCGCGCTCCCGTCGAGCAGGGAGTGGGCCGAGCGGAGGGGCAGGCTCAGGATCGTCTTGTAGCCGATGTTGCCGGCGCGGTCGCCGAAGACGCAGTTGGCGCTGGGGAAGGTCCAGCCGCCCAGGGCCTTCTGAAACTCGTACACGTTCCTGGAGCGGATCATGTCCAGCAGGCCTCGGAAGGTGTCGCGCTCGGGCTGGGCGATCGGAATTCTTTTGAGGGCCACTTCGTCCCCTCGCCGCACGCCCATTGCCAGATTCGTCACGACCGGGCCGAAACTCGTCCTGCGATGGATAATCTTCTGCGACGCGGCGCCCTTGACCAGAATCGTCTCCTCGTGCACCTCCATGTCGCGCCACGTGCCGTCGAGCAGGTACTGATTCGGGCGGCTCGGATCGGTCTTGAGCAGGAACAGGTCCGCCTGGTCGGCCCCCAGAGCAGTCAGGCCCCAGGCGACGTTGGGCGTGAATCCGATCAGCAGGCCCGGCGAGCCTGCAACACCGATGCCGCGGGCGTTGAAGGTCTTGCCGCTGACGTGGAACTCGCAGAACAGCGAGGGGTTCCGCACGGGCGTCTGCGGGTCGCTGACGAGCACCGCCGAGCCGGTGGTGGTCTTGGCGCCGCCCACGACCCATGCATGGCTGAACCGCGGCCCGGTCCGGCCCTCGGCGGCTGCTTCATCCCGCTTTCGCGTCACGTTGTGCTCAATGGCGTAGTCCATCACCTTGCGGACCCATTCGTCGTCCACATCGCTGGGCTGGATGACCGAGGCGTCATCACGAACACGAAGGCCCTCCGTGGCCCCGGCGCCGTCCGTCACCGGAAGACGCCGCACCGTCCTGGCGCCGTCTTTGATTTCGTAGTAGGACGCAAGTTCCCGCAGGCCGTCGCCGGAGAAGAACAGGCTCAGACGCCACCAGGAGGCGATGCACGCCGCGGGCGTCCAGGGCTCCGGCTCCAGGCCGTACCTCGCGAAGAGAGCCGACCGGATGTTCGGGTCGGTCGCGAAGCAGTCGTTGACGCCCCGGCTGTAGGCCTCGAGCAATTCGCGGGCCTCAGGGTCCAGCCGATCGGCGGTCTCCTGCGCCGCGCGCCAGTACCCGATCGTTCGCATCTCGATGTCGCTTCGCAGCGAGGAGGTCCTTCCCTGCGGCTGCTGCCGCGTGACGCCCACCTTCACATCGCCGACCAACTCGGCCAGCCTGCCCTGAATAATCCGGAGGTTGTAGTACATCTGGAAGGGCCGGTCCTGCGCCGCGGCGTAGCCCAGGCCGTACATCGCCCCGGCGTCGGTGTCCGCGAAGACGTGCGGGACGCCCCATGGATCACGCTGCAGCTCGACCCGTCCGTCGGCCCCGCGCTCGGCGGGAGAGCTACAGCCAATAACGAAGAACGGGAGAGAAAGACAAAGGAGACAGAAGATACGCCGCGTTCTCATTCGTTTCTCCTTCTGTCGCAGCCGGGGGTGCTGCGGGACCGAGTTGAGCCGACCGTTCGAACGATACAGGCAAGACGAAATCCGTGCGGGCTTTATTGCAGCCGGCCTGGGTTGGGCGGATCAACGCGGCCCGAGCCTCCTACTTCGGGGGCATCATCTTCTCGATACCGTCCCACTGGAGGCCGCCGATGACCGCCTGGGCGATGTTGGTGAGGTGGTCCCCGGTCTTTTCGACGTTGTCCACCAGGTCGATGAAGATCAGTCCCGCCTCGGGCGTGCAGGCGCCTTCCCGCATTCGCTGGACATGGCTGCGTCGCAGCTCAATCTGCATGTTGTTGAGGTTCCGTTCGCTCGGCAGGGCCTGTCTTGCGGCCTCGGCATCGTCTCTCTCCAGGGCTTCAATGACTCGGTCGAACATCCCGGAGATTTCGTCGCCGAGCTGGTTGATCTCAGCCAATGCCGAATCGGTAAAAGTGAGCTTCTGTTCGATCTTCCGCAGGGCGATCTCGACCACGTTCTCCGCGTGGTCGCCGATCCGCTCCAGGTCGTTGACGGTGTGCAGCAGTACCGGCAGTCCGACCGCCAGGTCCTCGGACAACTCCCGGCGGGACAGATCCGTCAGGTAGCTGGTGATCTCGTATTGGAGCGTGTCGGTGAATTCCTCCGCGACGCAGGCGGATTCAAGTCTCTTCTTGTCGTCGGTGAGCAGGCCGGTCATTGCGTCGGCAAAGCCGCCCTTGGCGACCCGCGCCATGTGCACGATCTCGCGCCGAGCCTGTTGCAGCGCGATGTCCGGCGTGTGGAGCAGGTGGCGTTCGAGGACCACCGGTTGGGCTGCCGCCTCGAACGGCCGAACCGGCACCAGCTTGTACGCCGTCTTTTCCAGGGCCCCCGCCAGCGGCAGGAAGATGATCGAGTTGATGATGTTGAACACCGTGTGCGCCACCGCGATGCTGGCGGCAATCGTGTCTTGTCCGAGCGGCCAGGGCGTCAGGAAGTCCACCAGGATGCCGTACCAGCCGAAGATTACGCATGGATAGGCGATTGCTGTGCCCAGGACATTGAAGGCGGTGTGCGCCCAGGCGGCGCGCCGGGCGGTGCGATTGGCCTGAAGGGCCGCGAGCTGCGCGGTGATCGTCGTGCCGATGTTGGCGCCCAGGACGAAGGGGATCGCCATGTCCAGCGCCACCTGCCAGTTGGTCCCGAACGCGCCGCCCATTGCCAGAAGCTGCACGATCGCGATGGCCGCCGAACTGCTCTGGATCAGTACGGTCGTTACCAGGCCCACGACGATCGCGAACAGAGGCCTGCCGCCGTAGGTCACGAAGATCTGTTGCACGCCCTCGCTGTCCCGCAGAGGCGAAAACGCGTCTTTCATGTACTCGATCCCGAGGAACAGCAGCCCGAAGCCCAGGAGAATCGTGCCGATATGCTTGAGGGACCGCGAGCGAGCGCCCGCCTGGAGCAGAAAGCCCAGTCCGATCGCCGGCAGGGCGTACATCTCGATCTTCAGGAAGCCCAGGCCCGAGATGGAGACGATCCAGGCGGTGGCGGTGGTGCCCACGTTGGTGCCGATAATCACGCCGATGGCCTGCTTGAGGGAGAGCAGTCCCGCGTTGACCAGGCCGATGACGATGACCGTCGTCGCAGAACTCGATTGGATGAATGCGGTGACCACGGCCCCGACGACGAAGCCGACGCAGGTGTTCTTGGTCATGGTCTCCAGGACGACCTTGAGTTTGCGGCCTGCGACCTTCTTCAGCCCGTCCGACATCAGGAGCATCCCGAAGAGGAACAGGCCCAGGCCTCCGATTATTCCCAATACCATGCCTCGGATCATCCCGGCTCTCCAACGCGATATAAGAATGAACACACAGCGTCGAGCCGTCCGCACGGCCTCTGCGTGACCACCGCGCGGCATTCTACCGAATGATCGCGACCGTCGCAACGAACGTTTTAGGTCTTCTTTCGGCCGGCCACCCCAAGACTGGACACAGACGTTCGAAGGGGTCTCGCGGTTTCCTTCTCCTGCCCTTTCCGCCTATTTCGGCGGCATCATCTTCTCGATGTGGTCCCATTGCAGGCCGCCGATGACCGCCTGGGCGATGTTGGTCAGGTGGTCCCCCGTCTTCTCGACGTTGTCCACCAGGTCGATGAAGATCAGCCCCGCCTCGGGAGTGCAGACCCCGTCCCGCATCCGCTGGACGTGATTTCGGCGGAAGTCGATCTGCATCTGGTTGAGGTTCCGCTCGCTGGGCAACGCACGCTTGGCGATCGCGGCGTCGTCCTTGTCCAGCGCCTCGATGACGCAGTCGAACATCCCGTCGATTTCTCGGATGAGCTGGCCCACCTCGGCCATCGCCGAGCCGGTGAAGATCAGCTTCTGCTCGATCTTCCGGATCGCGATCTCGACGACGTTCTCCGCGTGGTCGCCGATGCGTTCCAGGTCGTTGACCGTGTGCAGCAGGACCGGCAGCGCGACCGCGACCTCCTCGGACAGTTGCCGGCGCGACAGCTCCGTCAGGTAGGTCGTGATCTCGTACTGCTGCGTGTCGGTGAACGACTCGGCCACCTGGGCGGATTCGAGCTTTCGTTTCTCGTCCCCGACCAGGCCTGCCACCGCGTCGGTGAATCCCGCCCTGGCGGTCCGAGCCATGCGAACGATCTCGCGTCGGGCCTGTTCCAGCGCGATCTCCGGCGTGCTGAGCAGGTGCCGTTCGAGGACCACCGCCTGGGCCCCCGCCTCGGACGGTCGCACAGGCACCAGTTTGAGCACCGTCCTCTCCAGCACGCTCGCCAGGGGCAGAAAGAGGAGCGAGGTGGTGACGTTGAAGGTCGTGTGGGCGATCGCGATGCTCGCGGCGACCGTTTCTTGCGAGAGTTCCCAAGGCGTCAGGAAATCCACCAGGTCGCCGTACCAGCCCAGCATGAGGAAGGGCAGCGCGACCCCCGTGCCCAAGATGTTGAACATCGAATGCGCCCAGGCCGCTCGGCGGGCGGTGCGATTGGCCTGCAGAGCCGCGAGCTGCGCCGTGATGGTCGTGCCGATGTTGGCGCCCAGAACGAACGGGATCGCCATGTCCAGGGCGATCTGCCAGTTGGTCCCGAACGCCCCGCCCATCGCCATAAGCTGCACGATCGCGATGGAAGCGGAACTGCTCTGGACCAGCATGGTGATGCCCCATCCGGCCAGGATCGCGAACAGGGGGTGGCTGCCGTACCGAACGAAAACCTCCTGCACGCGTGCGCTGTGCTCCAGCGGTTCGAAGGCGTCCTTGAGGTACTCGATTCCGAGAAACAGCAGGCCGAACCCCAGCAGGATGGTGCCGACGCTCTTGAGCCACCGACGGCCGCCGCCCACCTGGAGCAGGAAACCCAGCCCGATCGCCGGCAGAGCGTAGATCTCGATCTGGAAACCGCCGAACCCGGCGATCGACACCAGCCACGCGGTGGCAGTCGTGCCCACGTTGCTGCCGATGATCACGCCGATGGATTGCTTGAGGGTGAGCAGGCCTGCGTTGACCAGGCCGATCACGATCACGGTCGTGGCGGAACTGGACTGGATGAACGCGGTGACCAGGGCCCCGACCACGAAACCCACGCAGGTGTTCTTCGTCATGGATTCCAGGACGGTTCGGAGCTTTCGCCCCGCCACCTGTTTCAATCCATCCGACATCAGGAGCATTCCGAACAGGAACAGCCCCAAACCCCCGATCACGCCGAGAATCATGCCACGGATCATCCAGGCTCTCCAAACCTTATGCGAAAGAAGCGCGCGGCCATATCGTCACCTCCGGCGACGTCCGGGACCGCCATGGGGTATTCTACCGGCCTGTTTCCCGGGCCGCAATCAGGGGCTTTCACTTCTGCAAGAGGAAGAAAAACTCGGGGAATATTTGAAGAGCCTCCCTGGTTTTCTTGAACTGCCGAGCGCTTTATATGGTAAAATAGAAAATAGATGCGGGCTTTTCAGTTCAGGGTGTGCTTGCGGTGGACCGAGCTTTGTGGGGCTCCACAGGCCACTTTCGCAAGGTTCCGGACGATCCGAGGCACCCCCTGAATCACCATTTGCATTACGCATGAGCCGGGTGATTCTTTGCGTTGATTCCGTGGACTCCAGAGGATGCAGGGCAGGCTTCTCCGCGTTTGACTGTCTCCATACTCCAAAGTCTTAGTCGGATTGCGGTGTGGCCGGGCTGTTGACGATGCTTCGATCCCAAGCTATCTTCCAGGGGTGCGTGATTTCTCACGAACCGAAAGGAGCTGCCACGGGTTCGTCGTTGAAGTTCTCGATCGCTGCCCAGTGGTCTCCGATCAGATAAAAGGCCACCTTGTTGGGGGCGTCGAAACGCACACCCAGCGGGGCCAGGAGTCTGTCGCGGATCGGTTTGAGGTCTTCACGGGTCAGGCTCAACAGACCACTCGGCTTGCCGTTGACTTTCAGCGTCAGCAGGTTCTTGTCGGAGGCCAATTCGCGTGGGAGTCTTGCGGCCAGGCGGTCGGTGACGAGGACGGGCGTCCCGGCCTTGAGTATGGCGGCGAACTTCTCGTTCAACCGTACGTCTTTCATCGCATGGATGGGCAGGAAGACCGCCTTGGCGTCCGTACGGATTTCGGCGGTGGGAATCAGGGGCAAGCCCAGCATGCCCGCAAAGTCGTAGACGTACTGCTCGTTGCGGCCAGCGGAATCGAAATGCCAACAACGGCTGCACATCTGATCTTGTGAGAGGTGGACATCATGGCCTCCGCGACAGCATTTCGGTCATTTGGATTTGGCGCTTTGGATTTGTTTCGGATTTCGTGCTTCGAATTTCGGATTCTTGGGCTTACGCCGATTCGCCAAGCAATTTCACGAGCTTGTCCTTCAGCCTTTGGCACGCCTCGGTGGGGTCCGCGGCCTTGGTCACGGTCGCGCAGACGGCCACTCGCTGCGCCCCGGCCCGGATCACCTGCTCGACGTTGTCGGAGGTTATGCCTCCGATCGCGACATGGCTGATCCCGGTTGCTTCGAGTCTTGCCAGGCCTTGCCTGATGTAGTCCGATCCCGCGATTTCGATGTCCGGCTTGGTCGGCGTCGGAAAGGCTGGACCCAGACTCACATAGCTTGGCCGTCCCGGCAGGGCTCCTTCCAACTCCTTGGAGGAATGGGTGCTCTTGCCGACGACCAGGGGGCTGAGCTGAATCCGACGGACCTGCTCGATCGGCAGGTCGTTCTGGCCCAGGTGCACCCCGTCGGCGCCCGCGGCGGCCGCGATGTCCGCGCGGTCGTTGATGATGCTCAGCGTCCCCATCTCCCGGCAGATCTCCACGAACTCCACCGCCATGGCGAACAGGCGGTCGTCGGGGACGTCCTTGGCCCGCAACTGGATGCAGTCGGCTCCGCCGGTGGCGCACTTGCTGGCCAGGGCCAGCACCTCGGCGGGCAGATTGCTCGTGATGATCACGTACAGCCGGACGCGATTGAACTTCTCGACGGGCTCGCTGAACAGCACGATGTCTTTCTCCAGGGTATAGCTGTCGTATCGCAACCGCTCGACCGCCTCCGCGACCGTGCGATCCTCCGTCGCTATGACCTCCGCCATCGCCCGCAAGGCTTCGGTCAATCGTTTGGCGGCCGCGGTGAAACAGTCTTTCAGGGTCTTTCGCTGATGCTGGCCCTCGACCTTTTGCCCGACCCCTACGTCGCCGACGGTGTCGCGTCCGGCGATGAGCTTGCCCCAATCCAGCCGTCCGACCGCGGCGCACAGTTCGTGCCGGAGCTTCTTGGCCCGCTCACTGAGCGTCGCAGAATTGAGCCCGAACCGGCAGTACTCCTCCATGACGCGCAGCGCCTCGCGGGCTCGATTGAAGTTCGCATCTATGATTCTGTATGCGATTCTCTCCATAACGGTCCCCATTATACCCACATGGCCCCTGTGTGAGTAGGAAAAATGACGGACCTTTTCCTGTTTGCCCCGCCACCCGTATTCCTCTATAATAGCATCTTCTGGCGGATCGGTCGCAAGAGAGACCCTCTCGGTCGACGGTCCTGATGTGCATAGAAGGAGTATATTCGATGATGGCGTCCATGAACATGAGAGTGGTTCTGAGTCTGACGATAATCAGTGCTTCCATCGCCGCAGCGGCGCAAGTCCCGGCCAACCAGGTCGCCGCTACGGCGGTCAAGCCCTCGCCGGCGGCGAATCAGCCGCCCGAGCTCGAATTGCCTGCGCTGAGGGTCGGGCTGGCGGCTCCGGCGTTGAAGGTCGCCAAGTGGGTCAAGGGCGAGCCCGTCGCAGAGTTCAAGGCAGGCGGTGTGTACGTCGTGGAATTCTGGGCGACCTGGTGCGGACCCTGCCGCGCGACGATTCCCCACATGACCGAGCTGGCCCGCAAGCACAGCGGGCAGGCCACGTTCATCGGCGTGAGCGTCTGGGAACGTCCCGCCGAAAAGACCGACGAAGGCATTCTCGCTCTCGTCGAGCCCTTCGTGAAGGAGATGGGCGAGAAGATGGAGTACCGCATCGCCGTCGATGGAATCGGGCGGGAAATGGCGGAATCCTGGATGGCCGCAGCGGGCAAGAACGGCATCCCCTGCGCCTTCATCGTCGGCAAAGACGGCGTCATCGCCTGGATCGGCCACCCGATGAGCATGGACAAGGTGCTGGAGGGGGTGATCGCCGGGACGTTCGACGTGAAGGCGGAGGCCAAGCGACAGGAGACCGAGTGGCGACAGCAGCAGGAACGTGTGAAGCTGGAGGCCCCGATCCGGGCGGCGCTGACCGCCAAGGACAACAAGGCTGTGGTCGAAGCGATCGACAAGGCGCTGGCGGTGCAGCCCGAGATGGAGGAGGACCTGATGCCTGTGCGGTTCAACGCGCTGGTGCAGGTTGACGAGGCCGCGGGTTTCGCCTACCTCAAGACGCTGCTGGAAAAGGGGAGTTTCGAGAAGAACCCGTACCATGCTTTCAACGCCGGAGCGATTGTGAGCCGGAACCTCGAAAAGCTCAAGAACCCGGATTTCGCTCTGATTGTCGCGGCCATGGAAAAGGGCCAGGCTGGGGAACAGGAGAATCCCGGCGTGCTTGTCATCTACGCGGAGATGCTGTCTCGCGTCGGTCGCCCAGGCGACGCCGTCGCGATCCAGCAGAAGGCCGTTCAGGCCGGAACGCCTCTGATCGGCAAAGGGTTGACGCAGGCCTGGCTCGACGCGCAGAAGGCCCGCCTGGAGGAATACAAGACGAAGAACAAGTAGGGAGGATGCCTATGGCCAGGAGAGGGTTCACGCTCATCGAGTTGCTCGTGGTCGTCGCCATCATTGCGGTCCTGATGGCCGTGCTGATGCCCGCCATGCAGCGGGCGAGGGAGCAGGGCAAGCGGGCCGCGTGCCTGAGCAACGTCAAGCAGTTCGGCTTGTCCTGGGTTCTGTACGCCGACGACAACGACCAGAAGCTGGTCAACTCGTGCACGGTCGAGAACAGCGAGGGCCACACCGACAGCACGGAGCCCTGCTGGATGTACTTCCACAACGACTGGTCCGATACGGACAGGCGGATCGACGGCATCAAGCGGGGCGCGATGTGGCCGTACATCAAGCAGCTCAAGATCTACAAGTGTCCCACCGGCATCCGCGGGGAAGTGAACACCTACGCGATCGTCGACGCCATGAACGGGGCGGCGTCTCCCATGAGGACTTTCGTCAAGGAATTGATGATCAAGAAGAAGTCCCAGATCAAGCGGCCGGGAGAGCGAATCGTCTACGTCGATGAAGGCAAGACGAGCGTGCAGAGCTGGACGATCTTCTACGAGCAGGAATCCTGGTGGGACAATCCTCCGATCCGCCACGGCGCGGGCACGAACTTCAGCTTCGCCGACGGCCACGCCGAGTACTGGAAGTGGGACGACAATCGCACTCTCAAGTACGGCCGCGGGGAAGGCGGTCTCCAAGCGGCGCAGCCCGGCAACAAAGACATCCAGCGCGTGCAGCGAGCCGCCTGGGGCAAGCTGGGCTACACGCCATCGACGCAGTAGGCTTCGAGGTATGCGATGAACACCGCTGACGGCTGGTTGCTGTCGCGTCTGCGAGAGCGATTCTACCGAACGATCGAGATCGAAGCCTCGCCTGAGGCGTTCACATATCGGTACAAGGATCGGGAACGCCGGGTGTCCACCCGTGGATATCTCCGAAAGAGCGGAGGGGACGACTGGGGCTATCAGTTCGAGGAGAAATGCGAGACGACGGAGCATGTTCCGATCGATTTGTCCTCCGCGGTGCCTCTGGAATTCCGGCCGGAAGTCGGCAAGGTCCTTGCCGCGTTTCTATGGTACGGGATGCGCCCCCTTTGCAGCAGACTGGTTCGGCCCATCCTCGTCTTCAAAGGGATTGAGCGCTTCGATACGGGATTCGGCTTCGAATACGCGGCGTTTCGTGAAGCGGGAACCGAGATCGCTGTGGAGGTGCACTTCCAGACCCGGGCAACGTCTTCGACGACGACGTGACATGGTCGCGCGTGGGCAGAGAGCGGCTTGCGGAGCAGAACTGATCGCGGTATAGTCATCGCCATGATGCGCGGATTGGGTGACGGCGCGGGCTGCGACGCACGCCGCGCGGGGCAACACGAATCTGGAGGAACGCTATGGATCGTCGCGAATTTCTGCGAGCCACCGCCGCCGGAGCGGCCCTTTCCACCCTTGGCGGCTATGTGCCGCTGTATGCCCAGGGCAAGACCCGGCGCGTCGGATTGATCGGGACGGGCTGGTATGGAAAGAGCGCCCTGTTCCGCCTGCTCCAGATCGAGCCGGTCGAGGTCGTCGCGGTCTGCGACGTGGACAAGAGGATGGTGACTGATGCCGCGGAGATGATCGCAGCGAGGCAGAAGTCCAAGAAGACGCCCCGCACATTTGGCGACTGGCGCGAGATGCTCCAGCAGGAGCAGTTCGACATCGTTCACATCGCGACGCCGGACCACTGGCACGCGTTGCCGATGATCGCGGCCTGCAAGGCCGGGGCGGACATCTACGTCGAGAAACCGGTCAGCGTCGATGTCGTCGAAGCCCAGGCGATGCTCGCGGCGGCCCGCAAGTACAAGCGGGTCGTGCAGGTCAACATGCAAAGGCGAAGCACGCCGCACCTGATCGAGGCCAAAGAGCGGATCATCCAGGAAGGCAAGCTGGGCAAGATCGCCTACGTCGAGATCTGCTGCTATTATCAGATGCGAAACCGCAGCAATCCCGCTCCCACAACGCCTCCGGCGCACCTGGACTACGAGATGTGGACCGGTCCGGCTCCGATGCTGCCCTACACGCCGATCCAGCATCCGCGCGGCTGGCGGGCGTTCATGGAGTACAGCAACGGCATCGTCGGCGACATGTGCGTGCACATGCTCGACATGGTCCGCTGGCTGCTGGATCTCGGTCCCGCGACCCGGATCAGCTCCTCCGGCGGCATCCTCGTGGACCCCAACAGCAGAGCCACGATCAGCGACACCCAGACCGCGACGTTCAACTTCGGCGATCTCCCGGTCGTATGGACGCATCGGACCTGGGGCGGCGCCCCCGATCCGGAGTTCCCCTGGGCCGGCGTCATCTATGGCGACAAAGGCACGCTCAAGGCCGACGTGCACAAGTACAAGTTCATTCCGCAGGGCCAAGGGCAGCCGCTCGAGGGCAAGGCCCTGTACGAATACGACAAGTATCCCGAAGACGAGACCGAGAGGGACCTGGAGCGGCATGTCGCCGCGCCCATGCGCCGCCACTGGCGCAACCTCCTGGACTGCATCGAGACCCGCAGTCAGCCGGTGTCGAGCATCGAGCAGGGCGCGATCACCGCGACCGCGTGCATCCTGGCGAACATGGCCTGCAAGCTCGGGCGGTCTCTGACCTGGGACCCGGACAAGGGCCGGATCGTCGGCGACGAGGAAGCCAACCGGCTGCTCGCCCGGCCATACCGCAATCCGTGGGTGCATCCGGACCCTGCACAAGTGTAGGCGAAGAAAGGCGGTTGCAGGGACAGAGACGAAGGACCGAGCGGGAGCGTCCGGCGCTCTTTCCTTCCTTGCGGCAGAGTCCCATAATAGATGGCGACAAGAACCTGATATTTTTCCGATCCGCGCGCAAGAAAAGGGCTTCCCATCCGTTGAGGAATCGGGTAGTCTCGTCATGATGATCGCAACAGTCTCTCGGACAGGTGTCTTCATCGGTTCGGTGATTCGTCGGGGGTGGAAGCCGTAGGTTCGTCCTACTTGTCTGTGTGTTCTCGAAGGCTATGATGAGATACGCAAGTCGTACGTCGAAAAGGGATGTTGATTAGGAATATGCCGTCGGCGGGAATGTGGACCGCGCGGGTTCAGGCGTTCCGGAAATGACCGCAACAGCGCAGCCTGGGAGTTGTCGCAATGCCTCTGTTGACGCTGTGTTTTCAGCTTCATCAGCCATTTCGGTTGAGCCCCGAGGGGACCTCGCTCTTCTGGGATCAGAAGAATCGGGAGGTCTTCGCCCAGAGAGCGGAACGCTGTTACGTGCCTGCGATCCAGATGTTCTCGGACCTCGTGCACGCCCACTACGACTTCAAGGTCTGCCTGAGTCTCTCAGGGACGTTCATCGAACAGGCGGAACTCTACCAGCCGCAGGTCCTCGACGCTCTGAAGGGGCTTCTCCACCTCGGTCGCGACACCCGCCAGGTCGAATTCCTCGAACAACCCTACTATTCTTCATACGCATCGTTCTTTGCCGATCCTCGCAAGACCGAGTTCAAGGAGCAGGTCTCGCTGCACCGCCAGAAGATGCACGACATCTTCGGCGTCAAGCCCACCGCGTTCGCCAACACCGGTTTGTCGTACAACAACGAAATCGCCAACATCGTTGCGGACATGGGCTTTCGGGCCATCCTCTGCGAACCGACGGACAAGACGGTCGATGTGCGAAGCCGAACGCCCATCCTGGCCAATGAGGTGCATCGTGCGATCGGAAGGAAGGGCCGTCCTCGCAAGCTGGCGGTTCTGCCTCGCAACGCGAACCTCAGCCGCAGGCTCGCTCACAGCGTCAACGGCGACACCGTCTCCGCGGCTCAGTACGCCGACCTGGTTCACGAGGCCGGCGGCGAAGTCATGGTGCTCTACAGCAGTTTCCCGCTGGCGGAGACCGGGACGCCCGCGTATGAGAAGATGGCGGTGTTCTGGCGGAATCTGGCGGAGGAGATCACCAGCCGCACAGACATCGTGCCGGCCAACCCCACGGAAATCGCCGAGTGGTTCCAGATCACCGAATGCCCCATGGTGGATTGTCCGGACCCGACGGATTCGCTGCCGGAGACGATGTCGGGACAGGCGGGGACGCCCCCGTCCCACGCTCAGTGGGTGCTCTTTCGGAACATCGAGAGCCTGGAGAACGAGGCCAAACGAGCCGGCGGCGATCTCGTCCGCAGGTTCCGGTACCTGACGACCTCGGACCACCTGCAGTACCTGCGGGAAGGGGGCAACGGCCCGGACCTGACCGGCGACCCGACGAATCCCTACGATTCCGTGGCGACCGCGACCTATGCCCTGACGCACGCGATCGATGAGCTGTTCCACTCCGTTCGCAGCTTCAACATCTTGAAAAAGAGCGCCCGGACCCCGGTGATCGTGGTGACGCCGGAGACGGGTCGTTTGCCTTCGGAAGGCATGGGCCAGTTCGCCAAATACGTCTCCGGCAAGAGCGGCGGGCTGGGCGAGGTGATCTCGGCCCTGTGCAAGGGGCTCTCCGAGCGCCGCATTCCGGTGCACCTGATCACGCTGAACCTCAGTCGGCGATTCCGTGAGGAGGCGGGACTGAGCGAGGCCGAGTGGACGCAGACCCGCCACCATCTGAATCCCGAGAACATCCACCTGGTCAGCTCCGCCATCTATGAGCGGTACCGAAGCGCGTACGACGGTTCCCCGCTGGAGAATGCCGCGGAGTTCCAGAAGCAGATCGTCAACACCTACATCAAAGAGATCCGCAGCGAGTACGAAGGCCGTGCGATCCTGCACTGCAACGACTGGATGGCGGGCGGCATCATCACCGCCTACGCCAAACTGCGGGGCGTCCCGGTCCTGCACACGGTGCACAACACCCACACCGGACACGTGCCGCTGAACATGTTCTATGGGGTCAATGTCCAGGCCCTGTCGGACAAGCTGTACATGTCTCTGGAATCGCGGGAAAAGGCGGTCGATTGCCAGGCGACCGCGATTCGAAACGCCACGAAGGTCAGCTACGTGGGCGAGAAGTTCCTCAAGGAGGTCGTGGGCGATTTCTTCCTCTGGGATTCGGTCATGCCCTGGAGCGTGCGTGAAGAGACCAAGGCCCGCTACTACGGTCACGACACGCTGGTGATCCCCAACGGCATCTCACCGGACATGTATCCCGAGAACCAGGAGGAGAACCCGGCGGTAGACCAGCGCGGGCTGGCCAGGCGATACGGACCTTCCGACAACGTCCTTGAGGCCAAACGCGCCAACCTCGTCAAGTTCCAGCAGAAGACCGGTCTGCGGATCGATCCTGACGCGATCCTGCTCTACTGGCCCTCCCGGCTGGACCCGGTCCAGAAAGGCATCGATCTGCTGGAGAAGATCGCCCAGAAGCTGGTGGACGACCATCCCGGCGTGCAGATCGCGGTGATCGGCGACCCCGTCGGCGGGGACAACTGGCACGCGGACGTCATGGGACGGATCGCCTACGCGTCGCGGGGAATGATCTGCTACCAGCGATTCAGCCACGATCTGAGCATTCTGGGCTACGCCGCGGCCAGCGATGTCTTCGGCGCCTCTCTCTATGAGCCTTTCGGCCAGATCGACGTGGTCGGCAACATCTACGGCGCCACCGCCACCAACCGCGACACCGGCGGCTACAGCGACAAGATCGTCCCGCTGGCTCTGCGGGCCTGGGGCGCCCCGATCGACCATGGCAACGGCGTTCTCTTTCGCGACTACGACGCCAAGGGCCTGCTGTGGGGTCTCGAAACCACCATCCAGCATCATCGGTACTTCCGCGAGCATCCTCGCGAGTGGGAAAAGCAGATGCGAAGGATCATGAAGGAGGCCCGTCACACCTGGAGCCTCGAAAACATGGTCGCCAAGTACATCACCGCCTACGAAGAGCTCAACGGCGGCAAACCCCTGGGATAAGGTCCCTTCATCGCGGGGTCATCCTGCTCCCGCTCTCGTCTCTCCTTCGGACAAAACAACCGAGGGCGGGACGCCCTCGGGACGCAAGGGCAAGATGCCCTCGCCACAACCTCACGGTTGACCTGTGCCAATCGCCGGGTATCATGGAGGCCCGACGCTGATCGATCACAGTTCTTAGCAGATGGAGCCGCCTATGAAAGGTCGTAGCACACAATTCGTCGTCGCAACCCTCGCAACCACCCTGTCCTGGGGTTTGTGTTTTGCCCAGCAACCCGGCGGGTCGCTCTCGCGGGACTATTACGTTGCGCCGGTGCCGTTCAACCAGGTCCACGTCCAGGACGGGTTCTGGACGGCCCGACTCGAAACCAACCGACTCGTGACGATCCCCTACTGCTTCCAGAAATGCGAGGAGACCGGGCGGATCCGGAACTTCGAGAAGGCCGCCGGCCTGCGACAGGGCAAGCACGAGGGCATCTACTTCGACGATTCCGACGTCTACAAGATCATGGAGGGCGCCGCGTATTCCCTCCAGGTCAATCCCGACGCCATGCTGCGGATGTACCTCGACAAGCTCATCACGATCATGGCCGCCGCCCAATGGCCCGACGGGTATCTGTACACGTTCTACTCATTGCCCGAGCGGCAGCTTGAGAAGCGGTGGACCAACGAGCGGGACATGCACGAGCAGTACTGCATCGGGCACATGCTCGAAGCCGCGGTCGCCCACTACCAGGTGACGGGAAACAAGGCCTTCCTCGATGTCGCGACCAAGTGCGCCGATTACGTCTGCGACTTCTTCGGGCCGGGCAAGCGGACCGATCCGCCGGGGCATCAGGAGATCGAGATCGGCCTGTGCAGGCTCTACCGCGTCACCGGCAACGGCAAGTACCTCGACACCGCCAAGTTCCTCCTCGACCAGCGGGGCCGCCTGGGCAACCGCGGGCCCGACGGCAAGGCCGGGCTCTACAGCCTGTACTCCCAGGACCACATCCCGGTGACCGAGCAGACCGAAGCGGTCGGCCACTCCGTCCGCGCCGCCTACATGTACACCGGCATGGCCGACGTCGCGGCCCTGACCGGCGACATGGCGTACGTCGACGCCATCGACAGAATCTGGGGCGACGTCGCGACCACGAAGCTTTACATCACCGGCGGCATCGGCGCCGCCGGCGGGCACGAGGGCTTCGGCGGCAAGTACGAGCTGCCCAACCTGACCGCCTACTGCGAGACCTGCGCCTCGATCGCCAACGTCTTCTGGAACCATCGCATGTTCCTGATGCGAGGCGACGCCAAGTATCTGGACGTCCTGGAACGGACGCTCTACAACGCGGCGCTGTCGGGCATCTCGATGAAGGGCGACACGTTCTTCTATCCGAACGTGCTGGAGTCCGTGGGCGGGCACGCGCGAAGCCCCTGGTTCGACTGCTCCTGCTGCCCGTCGAACGTCGCGAGGTTCGTCCCGTCCGTGCCGGGCTATGTCTACGCGACCAAGGGCAAGGACGTCTACGTGAGTCTCTACATCGGCGGCGATGCCACGCTGACGACCGTCGGCAACAAGGTCAAACTCAGCCAGCAGACCGAGTATCCGTGGAAGGGCGAGGTCGCGATTTCGGTCGAGCCCGAACAGAGCGGCGCCTTCGCGATTCTCGTCCGCATCCCCGGCTGGGCGAGGAACGAGGCAGTGCCGAGCGACCTGTACAGCTTCGCCGACCAGGTTTCCGAGAAGCCCTCGATCAAGGTCAACGGCAAGCCTGTGTCCTTCCAGGTGGAGAAGGGCTTCGCCCGGATCGAGCGGAACTGGCAGAAGGGCGACAAGATCCTGCTGGACCTGCCGATGCCGGTTCGTCGCATCATCTCCCATCCTCAGATCAAGACCAACGCGGGCAAAGTCGCCCTCCAGCGAGGCCCCATCGTGTTCTGCCTCGAAGGCCACGACAACGACGGCAAGGTCCTGAATCTGACAATCCCGGACGACGCGAAGCTCAAGGCCGAGTATCGTCCCGATCTGCTCAACGGCGTCGTCGTGCTGACGGGCAAAGGCCATACCACCAAGCGCATGCTCGACGGAGGGGTCGTCACCGCGTCCGCCAAGCCGTTCATGGCGATTCCCTACTATGCATGGGCCCATCGCGGCCGGTCGCAGATGACTGTCTGGCCGGCCCGCGAGCCGCAGGGCGCCCGACCCGAGCCGGCCGACACCCTGGCCTACCGCAGCAAAACCACCGCCTCGTTTGTGCATGTCTCGCTCGATGCGATCAAGGATCAGAACATCCCCCAGAATTCCGGCGACAACTCGTCGCAGCAGTTGGACTTCTGGCCGCACAAGGGCACAACCGAGTGGATTCAGTTCGAATGGGACCAGCCGCAGACGCTGTCGAACGTCAAGGTCTACTGGTTCGACGACACCGGACGGGGCGAGTGTCACCTGCCCCAGAGTTGGCGGGCGCTCTACCGGACAGCCGACGGAAAGTTCGAACCGGTCAAGAACGCCAGCCCCTACGGCCTGGAGAAGGACGGTTTCAACACGGTCGCCTTCGAACCGGTCAAGACCACCGCTCTCAAAATCGAGATCAAACTCCAGGAGAAGTGGTCCGCGGGCGTCCAGGAGATCGTGATCGAATAGGACGAATCCGCTTCACGTGCCTATCGTGATGCGTCGGGAGAGCTGGTCTTGGCCTGGGACCAGTTCCTGACGGTGACGCTCCACCTCTTTGAGAATTTCCGCGATCGCTGCGGGGTGGTCCGTGGCGACGTCGTGTTTCTCCGAGGGGTCGTGGCCCAGGTGGTAGAGCAGGGGGGGATCGTGCTCGACCGGCTTGTCGCCGCCGTAGCCGGACTGCGTGATGAAATGGGCTTTGTAGGGGCCCTTGCGGACCGCGAAGAGCTTCGTGCCTCGATAATAGAACACCGTGTCGCGCGGGCTGGGGCCTTTGCCATACAGGACCGGCCGCAGGTCCAGGCCGTCGACGACACGATCGGTCGGCGGCCGGCCGCCTGCCAGCTTCACCATCGTCGTGTACAGGTCCATCGTCGTGCCCAGGTCGTGGACCACCGCAGGCCGGATCGTGCCGGGCCACCACATCAGGCACGGCTCGCGCATGCCGCCTTCGTAGGTGCAGCCTTTTCCGTCCCGCAAGAGGCCCGCGGAGCCGCCGTGCTGATCGTAGGGCAACCAGGGGCCGTTGTCCGAGGTGAATACGACGAACGTGTCCTGGTCCAGTCCCTCTCGACGCAGCGTATCGAGGATTCGCCCGACCGACCAGTCGATCTCTTCAACCGTATCGCCATAGAGCCCGCGTGGACTCTTACCTCGAAACTCGTCCGATGCGAACAGCGGAACGTGCACCATCGTGTGCGCCAGATACAGAAAGAACGGGCGATTCTTGCTGCGTTCGATGAAACGGACCGCTTCTTCGGTGTACCGCCTGGTCAGTGTGTTCTGATCCGCGGGTCGCTCGATGATCTCTTCGTTTCGCATCAGCGGGACGTTCCAGTACTCGAACTTCGGCTCCCAGAAGGCCGCTCGCCCCTGGGGGCCACCGACGCGGTCCATGTCGTTGCTGTAGGGCAGGCCGAAGAAGGAATCGAATCCGTTGTTGGTCGGCAGGTACTGGGGCAGGTGGCCCAGGTGCCATTTGCCGATGCAGGCGGACGTGTAGCCTTGTCCTTTGAGAGCCTCTGCGATCGTGATCTCGCCTTGCGGCAGGCCCCCTGCGGAATCGGGGAACAGCACCCGGCGGCTATCGTTGCACATGCCGCTGCGGATGGGCAGCCGCCCGGTCAGCAACGCGGCCCGGCTGGGCGTGCAGACCGACGCTCCGACATAGAAGTCCGTCCATCGCTGTCCCTCGGCGGCCATGCGGTCCAGGTTGGGCGTGCGGATCGTCGGATGGCCGTAGCAGCCGAGGTCGCCATAGCCCAGGTCGTCGCAGAAGACGATGATGAAGTTGGGTTTTCCCCGCGCACTCTCGTTGCCGAGCAGGCGCGATGCCTTCGAGAAGGTGAATCCCGCGGCGCCCATCCCCACCCTTCGGATCAACTCCCGTCGCGTCATCCGGCTGTTCATGTCCATCGTTCGTCCCTTCAAATTCTTCCGACAGGCCTGCGGCCTGTGCCTTCTATCTTCTTGGCCGAGTCGCCCAGGTCTTGTCGCATGGCGTCCGCCAGTCGCTGCAATCGCTCGACGACGTCCGGATGTTGATCCGCGACGTTGTGCTTCTCCCCAATGTCGGTCTCCAGGTTGTACAAGGCCAATTCGGTCTTGGCCTGCTGGTACCTGGCGGGGATGCCCCCTGTGGCGCGAGGCTGGCCTGCCAGCGTGCGGTAGGCGTGGGGGAAGTGCAGCTTCCAGGGGCCGCTGCGAACGGCTTCGAGCGCGAAACCCTGATAGAAGAAAAACGCCTCGTGAGGAGTTGCGGCGCCGGGTGCGCCGGTCAGGAGCGGTCGGATGTCCTTTCCGTCGATCTTGTGCTCGGGCAGTTGCGCCCCGGCCAGGCGCGCCATCGTCGGGAGCAGGTCCATCGTCGAGGCCAGTTCTTTGCAGGTCTTGCCCGCTGGGATCGTGCCAGGCCACCAGAAGAGCGTCGGCTCGCGCTGTCCGCCTTCGAAGGTGGTGCCCTTGCCCTCGCGCAGCGGGGCTGCACAGCCCGCGTGGTCGCCATAGCTGAGCCAGGGCCCGTTGTCCGAACAGAAGACGACCATCGTGTTTCTGTCGATGCCCAGTCGTTCGAGTGTCGAGAGGATCTGTCCGACGGACCAGTCGATCTCCATCACCACGTCGGCGAACAAACCCTTGCCGGACTTGCCCTTGAACCTGTCCGAGACGAACAGCGGCACGTGCACCATCGAGTGGGGCAGATACAGGAAGAACGCTCGGTCCTTGTTCTTCTCGATGAACCGCACCGCCCGCTCGGTGTACCAGGTCGTCAGTTGCGTCTGGTCAGGGTCGTAGGCGACGACCCGTTCGTTTTCGACGAGCGGCAGATCGGGATACGCCTGCGGGTTCTCCGGATGGCGGGGCCACATGTCGTTGGAGTACGGAAGCCCGAAATACTCGTCGAAGCCGTGACGGGTCGGGAGGAACTTGGGCTTGTCGCCCAGGTGCCATTTGCCGTAGCAGGCGGTCGCGTAGCCCAGGGGCTTGAGCATCCCTGCGATGGTCGTCTCGCGGTCGCTGATGCCGATCCGCGCGTTGGGTCCGAGCACGTCGGGCAGGCCGACTCGCTGGGGATAGCAGCCTGTCAGTAGCGCCGCTCTCGACGGCGTGCAGGACGACGCGGCGGCGTAGAAGTCGGTGAAACGAACGCCCTCGGCGGCCATCCGATCGAGGTGGGGAGTCGGATAGTCCTTGGCTCCGAAAGGACCGATGTCGGCATAGGCCATGTCGTCGATGAAGATCACGACGAAGTTCGGCGGGCGGTCCTTGCTCTCGTTGGTCGAGGCTCGCAACGCCCCGGCGCACCCCGAGGCGGCAGCGCCTACCGCGGCCAACCCGATCGTTCTGAGGAACTCCCGACGATTCAGTTTCGTACGCATGCCACGATTCTCCAACTACGGTTCGGCGCCCCCAGAGGAAACATAGTCCCAGATGCGGCCGCAGTCAACTCCCAGGATCGGCTCGACTTGGGGCTTTCGCAATGAGAGCCGGCGGTTTACCATGGCCATGGATCGTCCTTTGAAGAAATGAGTTTCGCGATCGATGGAGTTCGAGCATGCAGACAATCAGCAGAACCGTGTTCGTCGTGTCGATGATGGCAGGCTTTTCGTTCGCGGTCGCCAAAGCGGGTGACCCGGCGCGATTCGTGGTCTCGCCGAAAGGCGGCGAAGGGCAGTTCGCGACGCTCGGGGCCGCGTGTCAGGCTGCGCGCAAAGCCGGGACGGACAAGCCCAGAACGGTCGTCGTCGAGGAAGGCGACTACTTTCTGGATGAGCCGGTGACGCTCACCCAGGCCGACAGCGGCCTGACCATCGAAGCGGCCCCCGGCGCGAAGGTCTGTCTCTATGGCGGCAGGGAGGTCCTCGGCTGGCAGCCCGATGGCGACGGACTCTACGCCGCTTCGCTGGCCGGCGTGAAAGAAGGCACGTGGGACTTCCGCGCGCTGATTGTCAGCGGTCGCTACTGCCCACGGGCGAGACTGCCCGAGACCGGGTTCTTCGAGCACCTGAGCGTCTTCGACGTGCCCTGGATGTCCACCACCGGCGGCGGCTGGAAACGCAAACCCACGGACCAGGAGCTGACCACGATGAAGTACAAGCCCGACGATCTGGGCCCATGGCTGGACGTTCGCAACGCGGAGGTCACCGTCTACCACATGTGGGACGAGTCGCTGCTGGGCGTCTCGGCCCACGATCCGAACTCGCGCACGCTCACCTTCTCGACGCCTTCGGGCCATCCGCCGGGCGCGTTCGGGGTCAAGAAATACGTCGTCTGGAACGTGCGGGAGGGCATGACCCGGCCGGGACAGTGGTATCTCGACCGCACCCGCGGCAAAGTCGTCTACCGGCCTCTGGCTGGCGAAGACATGAGCAAGGCCCGCGTGATCGCGCCGGTCGTGACGTCGATCCTCACGCTGCGAGGCGCCCGAGACAACCCGATCCGCGATGTCGCGGTCCGAGGCCTGACGCTCTCGGCGACGACCACGCCTTTGAAAGCAGGGGGCTTCGGAGCCGGCGCGTTCGAAGGGGCACTCACCGCGACCTCGGCGCGGGACTGCGTGTTTGCGGATCTCGAAGTCGTCAACGTGGGCGGCCAGGCGATCAAAGTCTCCGGCTCGAATCTGCGAGTCGAACGATGCCACACGCACCACGTCGGCGCCTGCGGCATCCGCTTCCAGGGCGACGACCTGCTCATCGCGGACAACGAGGTCCACGACGTCGGCCTGACCTATCCCAGCGCGATCGCTGTGACCGGAGGCGGCAAAGGCTCCCAGGTCGCGCACAACCACATCTACCGCACGCCGTACTCCGCGCTCACCTGCGGCGGGCAGGACAACCGCATCGAGGGCAACCGCATCCACCATGCGATGCAGGAACTCCACGACGGCGCGGGCATCTACTGCTTCGGCGGCAAGAACCTCGTCCTGAGCGGCAACTTCATCTACGACATCACCGACACCGGCGGCTACGGCGCCTCCGCCTACTACCTCGACGAGCAATGCGAAGGCTGCGTCGTGGAGAAGAACCTCTCGATCGGCGTCGTCCGTCCCTCGCACAACCACATGGCCAGAAACAATACGATCCGCAACAACGTCTTTGTCAACGACGGCCCGATGCAGATCACGTTCCCCCGCTCGTCGGGGTACACGTTCGAACGCAACATCCTCTGCGCCCAGGGCCCGATCACCCTGGACAACTTCGAGGCGGTGACGAAGCTGAGCTGCAACGTGCTCTTCAGCAGGCAGGGGCCGATCGAATGCCGCAAGCTCGACCAGTACAGCCGAAAGGGCACATATGCCCTTGAGCCGAGCGGAGAGAATCCGCAGACGGATCCGATGCTGGCCGCGTACAAGGAGGGCAAGGTCGAATTCGCACCCGACTCGCCAGCCCGGAAGCTGGGCATCGAGCCGATCGACGTCAGCGACGCCGGGCCGCGATTGCAGTAGAAGACAGGTTCCGCTTGACCGTACGGGGCGAGCCGGCCACAATGTGGGAAACCGAACTGTCTCGCGGGAATGAACACGACCACGACAAGGGAGTCCGAATATGGCAAACCTCAATGATCTGCCTCAAACACCTCGAAGTCCCGTGAATTACGGCGCGGAGCCCCAGGGTCCGACCGCCGGCCCGCCGCCGGTGGAGCCGTCCGGCCCGTCCGACCGCGAGCCCAATCGCGACGCACGCATGTGGGGCATGTTCGCCCACCTGTCCGCTTTCACGGCGGTGCTCACCGCGGGCATCGGCGCCATTGTGGGACCGTTGGTGATCTGGTTGATCAAGAAGGAAGAGTATCCGTTCGTCGATGATCAAGGCAAGGAAGCGGTGAATTTTCAGATCACGATGTTGATCTATTCCCTGGTTTCCGGCGTGCTGACCTTCCTGTGCATCGGGATCTTTCTGCTGATCGCGGTGGGCATCGTCGATATCGTCTTCACGATCATCGCGACGATCAAGGCCAATGACGGCGTGCGCTACCGCTATCCGAAGTGGCTGAATCTCCGGTTGATCAAGTAGCCCGGCAAGGGGGTGAGAACCGCCGGCGATCGCAGCGTTCTGTGCGAGGGGAAGGGAGAGAGACATGACGAAGGTCGAGGGTCTGTGTGTCTCGGCGTGGCTGTGGTCTGTTCTGTGCTTTGCCGGCCCGGCGTTGGGTTCGCTGGGAGGGTATCCGACGTTGCCTCGCTCACCTCTGGATCAGGCTGCCTACAATGGGGACCTGGAACAGGTCAAGAGCCTGCTCGCTCAGGAGAAGAATGAGTACGTGCGGGATTACGCCCTGCGTTTTGCGGTCCGGGGCAGACACAGGGTAATCGCGGATCTCCTGATCGCCCACGGGGCCCGAAGCGCCCTCTATATCGCGGCCACAGAGGGCGACGTTTTGCTCCTCAAGGATCTGCTCGCCAGGGGATCGAGCGAGAACGAGCGGGATTCAGCCCTGCACGCCGCGGCTTGGGGCGGGCACAAGGAAGCCGCGGAACTGCTGCTGTCCGCAGGGGCGAACGTCAATGCAATGAGGTTCGACGACTACACACCCTTGTTCGTGGCGGCTGCCGCCGGCTGCGATCTCAACACGCTCGGGTTGTTCACGAATTCCCCCCTCTCTCCGTGGTCGGCCAATATGACGAAGAGGAGGCGTTCGCCCGCCAATCCTGAGGCCTTCCGCGACGTTGTGGAGCTGCTCATCCGTCACGGCGCGGACGTCAACGCCCGCGAGAAACAGCACGGCTTCACGCCGCTGCACTACGCTGTGTTCGGCGGCAGCAAGGAAATCGTCGGCGTGCTGCTCGACCACGGCGCTCCAGCCAACCCGTTGACACCGCCCGACGCCACGGCCGGCCGGTACGTTTCTCCTCTCCATCTGGCGGCCCACTACGGCGACCTGGCCATCTGCGAATTGCTGGTCGCGCGACGGGCCGACGTGAATTCAAAGCTGCCGACGGAGAACAGGTTGTGGATTCATCCTACGCAGCGGACGCCGCTCCATCACGCCGTGCAGTCACGCAACGACCGACTGGTTCTGTTCCTGGTGGAGTGCGGCGCCGAGGTCAACGTCATCGACAGCGAAGGACAGACGCCTCTGCTCGTTGCTTCGAAACATGCGGACGCGAAGGTCGTGGAAACACTGCTCTCGCACCGGGCGGATGCCAACGTTGCGGACAAGGAAGGCCGCACTGCTTTGCACCATGCCGCGGATCGAAAAGACCCGGCCATGACCCAGGCGCTCCTGTCCCGAGGTGCGGACGCCGACCGAAAGAGCCACGACGGTCAAACGCCCACCTCCATCGCCACCGCCAACGGCGGCCAGGAGATCGTCCGGCTGCTCACGAATCGCCACGGTCGCGTAACGATCCACGCCGCGGCCGGCATGGGCGACCTTGCGGCCCTGGAGCGTCTGGTCAATGAGGGCCTCGACGTCAACCGGCTCGACGTCGGGGGCCAGACCGCGTTGCACGCGGCGGCGAACGCGGGGCAGTTGGAGGCGGCCCGATGGCTCGTCGAACAAGGCGCGAACGTGAATCTTGCCGACAACAAGAAGGTGACGGCTTTGTCCATAGCGACGGACCAGGCTCGCGCCGCTTATCGAATGAAGACTGAAGAAATCAAGTACAAAGCCGTCATGGCGTTTCTCATCAGCCGGGGTGCGTCCCTTCCCTTCGACTACGGCATGCCGAAAGAGAGCGTGCTGTCTCACGGCGAGAGAGTGGCCGACGCGGTGCTGGCATCGCCGCCGAATTGGGACATGGTCCCGGATGCGAACAACACGCTTCTCCATTGGGCGGCTCACTGGGGAAACAAACAGACTGTGCTGAACCTGATCGAATTGGGGGCCGATCTCAACGCGTCGAACAGTGGGGGGGCGACCCCTCTGCACTATGCGATTCCACGATTCAGCAAGCCGTGGGACGAAGACCCGTATCTGCGCAACCACAGAGACATCGTTCGTCTGCTCATCGATCGTGGCGCAGCCATCGATCCCAAATCGACCATCTTGCTCCGGGCCGCGGATTGCAGCGATGTCGAGATCATGGAGTTGCTTCTAACCCAAGGGGCCGACCCGAACGCGGCGACAAAGGAGGGAATCACGCTGCTGTCAATTCTGCTTCGATCCCATTGGCTGATGGCGGAGGAGACCAAGGTCCGGATGAAGGACTATGTCATGGGACTCCTCCGGCGGGGCATGCGGATCGATGGCCAGTCTGCCGACGGGGTGACGACGCTGCAGCAGGCGGCGGCCTTGGAGTTTCCCGACTTGCTGGAGGAATTGCTGTCCCGCGGCGCGCCGGTCCACGCGAGATCGAACAAGGGCTGGACTGCTCTTCACAGCGCCGTGGCGACCGGCCATACCGACTATGTTGAAATACTGCTCAAGCACGGCGCGGAGGTCAACATCGTGGGGGACCCGCCGTTCAACGGATGGATCCCGGCCCTCTTCCAACACCACATTGAAAGAGTCCCTGCCACGCCCCTGCAGATCGCGATTTCGCAGGGGAATGACCGGATTGTCGAATTGTTGATAGGTGTTAAGGCTGACAAGATGGACCCCAATCTTGCAGGCGGCAAGATGCCCAGGCTTCGGGACTGAGCGACATCATCGTTGATCCAACTCCCAAGAGGCGGTAGAGTGCTGGGGTGATGGCCTTTCGACTGCGTTCATTGGAGCGACAGCATGGCAAGCAAGACGCATACACGCCGGGATTTCCTGAGGCTGGCGGGTTTTGCCGCGGCGGCATCGCTGTTCGGGCAACACCGGGGTTTCGCACAAGCGGGCCGCAGGCCCAACGTCGTTTTCATTCTCGCCGACGATCTGGGGTACGGCGATCCCGGCTGCTACTGTGGGCAGGCGAAAGTGCCGACGCCTGCGATGGATCGACTGGCCTCGCAGGGGATTCGGTTCACCGACGCGCACACGCCCTCTGCGGTCTGCACCCCCACGCGTTACGGCCTCCTGACCGGGCGCTACTGCTGGCGGTCGAGCCTCAAGAGAGGCGTGCTCAACGGCTACAGCAAGCCCTTGATCGAGACCGACCGTCTGACGGTGGCCTCGCTGTTCCAGCGGCACGGCTACGCCACCGCCTGCGTGGGCAAGTGGCATCTTGGCCTGGACTGGGCGACAAAGGCTGGCGGCGACGCCACCGCCGAGACGGTCGATTGGGACAAGCCCGTTCCGCACGGCCCGCAATCGCTGGGCTTCGAGTACAGCTACATCATCCCGGCCTCGCTGGACATGGACCCCTATTGCTGGCTCCAGAACGGTCGGACCGTCGAGGCCGCGACCTCGCACACGCCGGGCAGCAAGCGGCGCTGGGACGGCGGCGAGGGCTTCTGGCGGGCCGGACCCGTCGCGCCGTCGTTCGATTTCTACGATGTCCTGCCCACCATCACCGCCAAGTCGGTCGAATTCATCCGTCGGCAGGAGGCCCGAAAGCCTTTCTTTCTCTACGTCCCGCTGACCGCGCCGCACACGCCGTGGATGCCGACGCAGGAGTTCCGGGGTAGGAGCCAGGTCGACTGGTATGGTGATTTCGTCACGCAGGTCGACGACGCGATCGGTCGGATCGCGCGGGCGATTGACGACGCCGGCTTGGGCGACGACACGCTGGTCATCGTCACCTCGGACAACGGGTCGCATTGGCCGGTTGCCCAGATCGAGAAGTTCGACTACCGCGCCAACGGACCCTGGCGAGGGCAGAAGTCCGACATCCACGAGGCAGGGCACAGGGTTCCGTTCATCTGCCGGTGGCCGGGACGGATCAAGCCTGGGACGCAGAGCGACCAGACGATCTGCCTGACCGATCTGCTGGCCACGTCGGCGGCTCTGCTGGGCGAATCGTTGCCTTCGGGGGCGGGGCCGGACAGCTACGACATCCTGCCGGCCATGCTGGACCCTGGGTTGAAGGACCCGATCCGCGAGGCTACGGTCCATCATTCGGGCAACGGCCTGTTCGCGATCCGCCAGGGCGACTGGAAACTGATCGAGGGCCTCGGTTCCGGCGGGTTCACCGCACCGCAAGCGGTCAAGCCCGAGCCTGGCGGCGCCGCGGGGCAGCTCTACAATCTCCGCGACGACCCCGGCGAACAGAAGAACCTCTGGCTGGATCGACCGGAGGTTGTCGCGAGGCTGGTTGCTCTTCTGGAACGATACCGCAAGCAAGGCCACAGCCGGCCGATCTGACGATCCGACGAAAGGGGACTTGAACCATGCACGCATCGAGATGGACCCGCAGGGACTTCCTCAAGGTTTTGGGCTTCGGAGCGGCGGGGGCTCTGATTCCCGGCTGCAACGGCTCGTCTCGGGCCACAGCGCAGAGCGTCAAGAGGCCCAACATCATTCTGATCATGTCGGACGACATGGGCTTCTCCGACATCGGTTGCTATGGCGGGGAGATCGCCACGCCCAACCTCGACCGCCTGGCCGCCAACGGCCTGCGGTTCACGCAGTTCTACAACACCGCCCGCTGTTGCCCGACAAGGGCGTCGCTTCTGACCGGGCTCTATCCCCACCAGGCAGGCATCGGGCACATGGTGGACGACAAGGGCTACCCCGCCTATCGGGGCGATCTCAACGACCAGTGCGTGACGATCGCCGAGGCGCTCCAGCCCGCGGGCTACCGCGCCTACATGGCCGGCAAGTGGCATGTGACGCGCCACATCGCCAAGGATGGTCCCAAGCACAACTGGCCCTTGCAGCGGGGATTCGAGCGGTTCTATGGCACCATCATCGGCGCGGGCAGCTTCTACGACCCGATGGGGCTCTGTCGCGACAACACGTTCATCACGCCTGAGAACGACCCTGAGTACAAGCCGCAGTCGTATTACTATACGCACGCGATCAGCGACAATGCGTGCCGCTATCTCCGCGAGCACCACAGCCAGTCGCCCGACAAGCCTTTCTTCCTGTACATGGCCTACACCGCGGCCCACTGGCCCATGCACGCGTTGGAGGAGGACGTCGCCAAATACAGGGGCAAGTACGACCAGGGGTACGAGCCCATCCGGACGGCAAGGCTCGCGCGGCTCAGAAAGATGGACTTGGTCCGGTCCGACTGGCAGCTCAGTCCGCAGGCGGGCGACTGGGCCAAGACCGAGCACAAGGCCTGGGAGTCGCGCTGCATGGAGGTCTACGCCGCGATGATCGACGCGATGGACCAGGGAATCGGGCGGGTCGTCGCTGAGTTGAAGAGGCAGGGGACGTTCAACGACACGCTGATCCTGTTCCTCCAGGACAACGGAGGCTGCGCCGAGACCATGGGCCGGGCGGACAACGTCAATCAGAAGTGGGTGGACGAGTTCAAGAACCCCGGGCCGCTGGGGCCGAACGATCTCCAGCCCAAGCACACGCCGCCCATGCGGACCCGCGACGGTCGAGCGGTGCGGGGCGGGCCGACCGTGATGCCCGGTCCCGCGGACACATACATCGGCTATGGGCAGAACTGGGCGAATGTCTCGAACACGCCGTTCCGAGAGTACAAGCACTGGGTCCACGAGGGCGGCATCTCGACGCCTCTGATTTGCCACTGGCCCTCCGGCGTCAAGTCCCGCGGCGGGCTCTGTCACGAGCCCGGCCATCTGATCGACGTCATGGCCACCTGCGTGGATCTGGCGGGTGCTCCATACCCCGCCGAGCGGCAGGGCCGCAGGATCCAACCCAGAGAAGGCGTGAGCCTGGCTCCCGTCTTCCGAGGCGAGGCCCTGCAGGACAGGCCCATCTTCTGGGAGCACGAGGGCAATCGCGCCGTCCGCCAAGGCAAGTGGAAGCTTGTCTCCAAGCACCCCGGCGGCTGGGAGCTGTACGACATCGACGCCGACCGCACGGAGATGCACGACCTGGCGGCAAAGAACGCGGACAAGGTGCAGGAGTTGAAAAACCTGTGGGAAACCTGGGCCCAGCGTTGCGGCGTGCAGCCCTGGCCTGTGAAGAAGCGGGAACCGGGAGCCTGATTCGACGAACTCGGTTCGGAGCAACGTCGTAAAGCCTTGTTCCTTCCAGTCTCAAAGTGTGAGGTCCGAATAATCGACTATGGCGACATCGGAGAATGTGGGCATCGCGTTGGCGCTGACCCTGGTGGCGGGGCTCTCCACAGGGATCGGCAGCGCGATTGCGTATTTCATCAAGCATCCCAAGGTCCTCTACCTTTCGTTTTCGCTGGGCCTCTCGGCGGGCGTGATGATCTATGTCTCGTTCGTCGAGTTGCTGCCGGACGCGATTGAGGCGCTGGGTGAACGGTGGTCGGTGTTGTTCTTCTTCATCGGCATCGGATTCATCGCATTGATCGATCTGCTGGTCCCGGAGCGGGAGAACCCGCACAATTACGAAGGATTGGACGAGCCCAAATCGCCCGACGCCAGCCACCACTTGATGCGGACCGGGGTCATGACCGCCCTGGCCATCGGCATCCACAACTTTCCGGAAGGACTGGCGACGTTCGCCTCGGCGCTCAACGATGTGCATCTGGGCATCTTCATCGCGGTCGCCATCGCGATCCACAACATCCCGGAGGGGATGGCGGTTTCGATGCCCATCTACTTCGCGACGGGCAATCGGAACAAGGCCTTCCTCTATTCGTTCCTCTCCGGCGTCTCGGAGCCGGTCGGCGCGATCATCGGATACCTCGTGTTGATGCCCTTCCTGACGCCGAGCGTGCTGGCCGGGACGCTGGCCTTCGTCGCAGGCGTGATGATCTACATCTCGCTGGATGAACTGCTGCCCATGGCCCACCGCTACGGCCACGGCCACCTGGTCATCAGCGGCGTCATTCTCGGCATGCTCGTCATGGCCGTCAGTCTGATGATCCTGTGAAGGCTGGGGCGGTCTTCCCGACTATCCCAGGCGAACAAGGGTTTCGTGATGGCGATCCGCATGGAAAGCCACCCCTCTTTCGGAGACCCCATTCTGCACCGCAAGGCATTCCCTCGCCGACCCTCTTCCGGTGGAAAACCCCAGCAGAATGCGGAATCGTCCCGGCCACGTCGAAATCTGGGCCGAAATCGGCCTCGCCTGGGGGGAAGCCATTTCTGATTTCCGTCCCAACCCTCTTGATTTCAACGACTTCCACACACCGCAAGCGGCTCGCTCTTCTACGCTTTCACGCGCTTGACTTTGCTCTCGTCGGGCGATACACTATGGCACTGACGAGAGGGTTGGGCGGTGTCTTGAAGATTACTCTTGTTTTTCGGTCTGAGTGAGGATCATGCCTGAGGCGGTTTCGGAGAACGACGGGTACGAGGTCTTTTCAGAGAAGAAGGAAGAGTGCGGGCTGTTCGCCATTTTCGGCGACCCCGACGCGGTGCAGAAGGTCTACTTCGGCCTGCACGCTCTCCAGCATCGGGGGCAGGAGTCCGCGGGGATCGCCTCCAGCGATGGCGAGTCCATCCAATGCTACAAGGGCATGGGCACGGTCCAGCGAGTCTTCCGCAGCGGCTCGGACACCCTCGAAAAGCTCAAAAACCCCATCGCCATCGGGCACGTTCGATATTCCACGACCGGATCGTCCTGCGCCGAGAACAGCCAGCCTCTGCTGGCGGAGTACTCGCGCGGGCAGGTCGCCCTGGCCCACAACGGCAACCTGGTCAATGCGGGCCTGCTGCGCGACGAGTATGAGGCCTACGGCAGCATCTTCAAGTCCACCAGCGACTCGGAGATCATCGTGCACCTGCTGGCCAAGCCCACGCACCAGAACAAGCCCGACCCGCTGGGCCACGTTCTGAACCATTTGCAGGGCTCATACTCGCTGCTGTTCCTGTTCAGCGACCACATCGAGGCCGCCCGGGACCCGTTCGGAATCCGGCCCCTGTGCCTGGGACGGACCGAGCAGGGGGCCCACGTCGTCGCCAGCGAGACCTGCGCCCTGGACGTCATCGGCGCGACGTTCCTCCGCGAGATCGAGCCGGGAGAGATCGTCCGCCTGGACAAAGACGGAGTGCATAGCCGGTATTTCGTCAAGCGGGCCGACATCAAACCCGCGCACTGCATCTTCGAGCACGTCTACTTCTCCAAGCAGAACTCCTTCATCTTCGGCGAGAACGTGCACGAGCTGCGAAAGAAGTTCGGCCGCCAGTTGGCCAGGGAGCATCCCGTCGAGGCCGACGTCGTGATCCCGGTCCCCGACAGCGGAACGTCGGCCGCCATCGGATACGCGGTCGAGAGCGGCATCCCGTTCGACATGGGCATGGTCCGCAGCCATTACGTCGGACGCACGTTCATCTCGCCCAACCAGAAGCTCCGCGAGCTGGAGGTCCGTCTGAAACTGGCCATCGTCCCGGACGTGGTCCGAGGCAAACGCATCGTCGTCGTGGACGACTCGATCGTCCGCGGCACGACCACCCTGGGCAAGATCCTCGCCCTTCGCGAGGCCGGCGCCAAGGAGATCCACATGATGGCGAGCTGCCCGCCGATCCGAAACCCCTGCTTCTACGGCGTGGACTTCCCCACGAGAGAAGAGCTGCTGGCCAACAACCGCACGCTCGACCAGATCAAAGAGTTCCTCAAGGTCGACAGCATCGGCTACCTCTCGCTCGAAGGCATGCTCGCCTGCGCCGCGATGCCGGCCAGCCACTACTGCACCGCCTGCTGGAGCGGCCGGTACCCAATCCCGGTCAACACGCAAATGAACAAGTTCGCGATGGAACGACACCAACTCTACATGTTTGAGGGGATCCCGACCACCCATGAGTAAATTCGTCAGCTATGCCCAGTCCGGCGTCGACACCGACGCCAACGACGTGATGGTCGACAATATCCAGTCCCACCTGGCCAGCACGTATGGGCCGCGGGTGATCAACGTGCCCTGGGGCTTCGCAGGCCTGTTCCGTCTGGACTATGACGAGAGGCTCTTCCGGAAGAACTACCGCAATCCCGTGCTCGTCGCCTGCACCGACGGAGTCGGCAGCAAAGTCCAGGTGGCCGCCAAGGCCAGGAAGTTCGACACGGTCGGCATCGACCTGGTCGCGATGAGCGTCAACGACATGCTCGTCATGGGCGCAGAGCCCCTGTTCTTCCTCGATTACGTCGCGCTGCACAAGCTCGAGCCCGGCCTGGTGGCCCAGATGGTCAAGGGCGTCGCGGCGGGCTGTCGCCAGGCGGATTGCGCCCTGCTGGGCGGGGAAACCGCGGAAATGCCCGACACGTACCGCAAAGGCGATTTCGACATGGCGGGCTTTGCGGTCGGCGTCGTCGAGAAGAACCGCATCATCACCGGCAAACAGGTCCGGCCGGGCGACCGCATCCTGGGCCTGGGCTCGTCCGGCCTGCACAGCAACGGTTATGCGCTGGCGCGAAACATCTGCTTCAAGCGGGCCAAACTCAAAGTCACCGACACAATCGACGAGCTCAGCGGGCAAACGCTGGGCGAAGCACTGCTGGCGCCGACGAAGATCTATGTCCGCCCGATCCTCAAGCTGCTGAACAAGTACAAGGTCAAGCGGGTCGTGCACGCGATGGCGCACATCACCGGCGCGGGTCTGCCGGGCAATGTGCCGCGAGTGCTGCCGAAAGACTGCAATGCGGTGATCCGGAAGTCGAGCTGGCCCAGGCCGAAGATCTTCAATTTCCTCCAGAAGGCCGGGCCCGTCCAGGAAGAGGAAATGTTCAACGTCTTCAATATGGGCATCGGCTACGTCGTGATCGTCGCAGAGGATTTCGCCGACGCCGCGGCCCGCCTGCTTATCGCCGAGGGCGAGAAGGTCTACAACATCGGCAAGATCGCCAAGGGAACCGGGCAGGTCGTGCTCAAGGACTAGAAATTCGAAATCCGAAATCCGAATTTCGAAACTCGAAACAAGCACGAATGACCGAAGCCCAAAGGCTCAAAGCGGACCGCCCGCCGTGACGTTAGCGTTTCGGTCATTTGGGTTTGGTGCTTTGGATTTGTTTCGGATTTCGAATTTCGATATTCGTGCTTCCTCCTGTCGGAGTTGCCCCTGAGAATGGACCCAACCCAGCGTAACCTCATCGGGCCTTTCGTCGCGGCGATCCTGTTCGTCGCCTTCGCGGTCTACCTGTACCTGCCGCATGGCTCGCGGCTTGCAGGCTGGCAGTGGCTCCTGCCGGTCAACGCGTGCGTCGCGGCGTTTGGCGCGTACGTGCTGAGCCATCGATGGGCGCCAGGCGTTTCAGGGGCGATCCTGGCCGGACTGCTCTATGGGTTCGGCCCCTTCCTCCTGGGCCTGGCCAAGGTGCATCCGCTGGCGGGACTGCCGGCCGCATGTGTCCCGTGGCTCTTCGTCCCGGCATCGATCGTCGAGAAGCGGTTCGGCAAAGCGCCAGGGCTCGCGCTGCTGGTTCTGCCCTTTGCGGCGATCGTCCTGTTCTCGCACGTCTCGGCTTCGCAGCGGTTCTTCGCGGCGCCGCTGCAGGTGAGCGTCCGCCCGACGGACCTGGCGGGGTTCGTCGCGCCGCTGGCTCTGATCACCCGAAGCAGCGCGCTGCTGGGCCTCTACCACGTTCCCATGGCGGCCCTAGTCCTGGGCGCGGCGATGATGGGCAAGGCGCGCCGCTACAGCCTCTTCGTTCTGGTGCTGGCGGGCTTCGTCCTGGCGTTCAGCAAGTCGTTCCTCGACGCCGGACAGATCGCGCGGATCGGCGTCAGTCCGATCCTGTGGCTGAGCGTCCCGCTGACTTGGTGCGCGGTCCTGGCGGGCATTGGGCTTCACGGCCTGATCGCAGCGGGCCACGCCGACCGAAAGTGGATCCTCGCAGGCGTGATCGTCCTGGGCGGGCTCTCGATCGCGGCGCTGCTCCTGGCGGCCCACTGCTTCCAGGTGATGCTGGGCCTGGGTGACGGCTACGCGCGGCTTTTCGTCGAGGCCGCGAAGGTCTACCTGCTGGGCGCGGTCGCCACCGGCATCCTCTTTGTGATCACGCACATGAAGCTCCGCCTCCACGCCCTCCGCTGGGCCATCCTGTGCACCAGCCTGGCGGTCGATATCTTCCTCGGCGCCCGTTACATCGTCGACCGCGTCCTGTGAGCGGTTCGGTGTCTTGACAATCAGGAAGATTTGCGATATAAAGAGTGAAAATAGCCCCGCGGGCGCGACGTAGGGCATTCGCCTGGACGGGGAACGGGACGGACATCATGTGAGAGGGTTGAGTCATGAGAAATCACATTGCGATCGCGACATCGGTTCTGTTGTTGTGCGCGTGCGGGGCGGGCTGGGCGAGCGAATTCGCGGACGGGTTCGAGACCTATTCCGCGGGACTGGGCATTCACGGCCAGGGCGGCTGGAAAGGCTGGGACAACGTCTCGTCCGTCGACGGCCTGGCGTCGAATCTGTACGCCCACACCGACAGGCAATCGGTCGAAATCCGAGGGTCCACCGACCTGGTGCACGAGTTCGATCTCGCCGGCGGCAGATGGGTGCTTACCGCCTGGCAGTACATCCCTTCGGGCTCTTCCGGCGTCACGTATTTCATCCTGATGAACACCTACTCCGACAACGGGCCCTACGACTGGTCGATCCAGACGCAATACGACATGACCGCCGGAACCATCGTTCCTTACAGCGGCGCGCTGGGCGAGCCCGCCAGGATCATCGTGGATCGGTGGGTCCAGATCAAGGTCGTCATCGACCTGGACGCGAACACCTTCGAGGAGTACTACAACGACGTGCAGATCGCGGCCGGCGTGTGGGACAACGACGCGCATGGCACGCTCCAGGCCATCGACCTCTATGGAAACGGAGCTTCGTCCGTCTACTACGACGACATCCGGATCGACAGCGGCGCGACGCCGGCGCCGACGCCAAGCGTCGGTTTCCCCCGTCCGGCCTACGACAGCGGGTGGATGGCCACCCCGTTCGGTTCGCCCAGCCAGTTCGCGGTGATCAGCCTCAAGCACGGCCTGGGCGGCAACACCGACGACTATGTCGTGGATCTTCAGATGAGCGTCTCAGGGATCGCTGGCCCGAATCTGACCAACCAGGGTCTCGGGACCGTGTTCAGCTACAGCTACCTGACGACCACCGGCATTCAGCTCGCAGCCCCGTTCAGCGCGGTCGATTTGGTGACGAGCCTGCGCGTGCGGATCTGGGTCTACGGTAGCGACACGAGCAGCTCGCCCGGCCAGGCCAAGAGCGAATAGCGGTTCGCCCCATGACGCAAGGGCGAGCGGTTCGTTTGATACAGATCAATGTGAATTCGTACGAGTGAAGAACCTGTGCGCCGTCACTTGGGCGATTCGATTCGATAGAGATGCTCTTTGGTCCGCAGGAACAGGGCTTTGCCCCAGACCGCGGCAGAGGCCATGAAGCCTGAGTCGAGCGTGCTGGTCGCCACCAGCTCGTACTGGCGAGCGGCCTTGAAGACCGTCGCGCGGCCCTCGCGACTGAAGCAGTAAACGTTGCCGTCGGCGTAGAGCAGCGAAGCCGCGAAGTTGCCGCGGGCCCGCTCGCGCCAGAGCTGCTTGCCGGTCGCGGCCTCCAGGCACGTGACCGTCCCGGTGTCGTTGATCATGAAGAACAGATCGTCCACCACGACAGGCGAGGGCGTCTGCGGGACCATGCTGGCGGTCTTCCAGGCGACATGCGTGTCGGTGACGTCGCCCCGACCGTCGGGACGAATCGCCAGCAACTCGGTCTTGCCGAAGCCGGTGACCATGAACGTCAGGCCTTGGCCGTAGATCGGGCTGGCCGCGCCCGAAAATGCCGGCGTGTTCACTTTCCACAGTTCGCGTCCCGTCCGCGGATCGTATCCGTAGACCGCCTTGGCTCCGATCGTGAGCATCTGCCGGGTCCCATTGACGTCCACCACCACCGGGGTGGAATAGGCCTTTCGCATGTCGCCTTCGAGCCGCGGCTTGCCGTCCTCGTCGAGGTCGTCCCAGTCGGCGGTGCGGTCGGTCTTCCAGACGGTGCGCCCGGTCGCTTTGTCCAGGGCGACGAGGTACTGCACGTCCACGCCGTCCATGGTGAGGATCAGCAGGTCCTCGAACAGAATCACCGACGAGCCCGGCCCGCGATAGTGCCGACAGGGCAGATCGTCCCGCGTCCACAGGACCTCGAAAGTCCTCGTGTCCAGGCAGGCGGTGCCGTAGCTGCCGAAGTGGACGTACACCCGACCGGGCTCGATCGTCGGCGAAGGCGACGCATAGCCGTTCATCGGATTGCCCAGCGGCTCGGGATTGTCCGCGTGAAAGAGTTTTTCGTTGAAGCGGATCGCGCCCGTCCCGGCGTCCACGCAGATCGCGAAGAACTCATGGCCGTCGGGCGTCGCAGTCGTGAGCCAGACCTGGCCATCCATCACGACCGGCGTCGACCAGCCCACGTGGGGGATGGCGGTCTTCCATGCGACGTTCTCCGTCTCGCTCCAGCGGACGGGTAGGCCACGGGCCTGCGAATCGACGGGAGCGGTGGCAAGGCCGTCGCCGGTGGGCCCGCGGAACTGAGGCCAAGCGGTCTGCGCGAACAACGCCTTCACGGACAACAACAGAACAAGGAGACACCACTGAACCGATCGCTTTGTCATCATAACACAGGACTTTCCCAGGGGAGTTCGAATCACCGCAGTCCCCCAACTTCCAGGCAGCCCGGCCTGTCCCAGGCCGAAGGCACGTCATCCCGATCTGCCGACCTCAGTTTCGTACCGACGCCGTAGGATACCCTCAGAGCGTGCCCGATGTCAAACGCCGGGAGCGGGATGTCGTTGTGCCGATGCGTCGCTCCTGGAGTCGGCGCGGAAGGGCTGTGAGCGGGTCGCAGCCCTTCTGGAAGGTCTATTGGGCCAGAGGCTGCGACGAGCCCGCCTGATTGAGCATGGTGCGGCGGAATCTCTCCGGCCGGACGATTTGCCGGTTGCACAACGGCCGTCGGGTGTATAGCTTAGGACCGAACCGCGTTCCGGAGGAACGACGGCGTTTTCGGATGCAAGGAGTGGACAGATGGAGACTACGCGACTTGTTGGCTTGGCGTTGTTGGTTTCGGCGACTGCGGTTCTGGGCGGTTGCGCTCACGGGTCCGGCCTGGAGGTCGGGGTCTTCGGATCCTCGCTGGATTCGAAGGATCTCGGCACCGGCTACGGCGGCGGCGCCAAGGTGGAACTCAACCCGATCGACCTGATCAGCGTGGACGTCCGCGCCAGTTGGATCCGTTTTGGCGATGTGAATGTCGACATGATCCCGCTGGAAGCGGCGGCCCTGTTGAACTTCTCCTCCCTCGGCGAACGGATCGTCGCCTACGTCGGCGCCGGCGGCGGCTACTACCTCTTCGATTGCGACGCGGAGGACCTGGACGACAGCGTCGGGTTCTTTCCGCTGGTGGGCATGGAGGTCGGCTTTCATCGGGTCTCCGTGCTGGCCGAGGCGCGATGGCTGTTCCTGGAGGCCGACGTCGACAGCGCCAAAGACGAGCTGCGCAATCTCCAGGATGCCGACATCGACGGGTTCGGGATCAACCTGGGCTTGCTGTTCAGATTCTGAGAGGACTTCCCTACAATGGCCATTTTGCCCAAGTCCCTCTCTGACGTGGTAACGACATGAACCCCCAAGCAGCCCAGGCGTGGAACTTCGCGCTGTCGCGGCTCGAAGCCGCCCGGAAACACATCGAAAACGAGGAAGGCGACTTCGCCATGACCGAGATCGCCAAGGCGGTCTATATGGGCGCCGGTGCGATGTACTACCTCCTGGGCCAGGGCCAGGAGGAGCAGGCGGCGCACCAGGCGGCTCAGGGCCTGATCACCGAAATGGCCGACGGCGAGGTGGACGCCACGGAGGCCTACCGGCTCGCCTACAAGATCCTGGGCTACATCGCGGAGCTGAGCCCCGAAGAGGACCGACTGCCTTGGCCGTAGGGGCGACGCTATGAACACCGGTCCGACTTCAGCAGCTTCTCCAGGAGGGGCTTGAGCTTTCGCATCGCGTTGCCGCGATGGGAGACTGCGTTCTTTTCGTCGTCGCCAATCTGGGCGACGGTCTTGCCGAACTGCGGCACAAAGAAGACCGGATCGTAGCCGAAGCCGCCTTCGCCTGTCGGCTCGATCGTGATGACGCCTTCGACGCTGCCCTGCGTCTCGATCAACACCTCGCGCGGGCTCGCCAGGCACAGGCAGCACATGAAGCGCGCGGTCCGCTTCTCAGTCGGAACATCCTCCATCAGCGACAGCAGCTTCTCGTAGTTCCTGCGGTCCACGGCCTTGCGGTCGGAGCCCTTGGCCCGCTCGCCCGAGAAGCGCGCGGAATTGACCCCCGGCGCGCCGTCCAGCGCGTCCACGACGAGGCCCGAGTCGTCGGCCAGCGTCCAGAGCCCGGTTGCCTGCGCGTAGCCCAGGGCCTTCTTGCGGGCGTTTTCCGCAAAGGTCGCGCCGTCCTCCACGACCTCGCCCACGCCGGCAAAGTCCGCCAGGCTCTTGAAGTCCACGTCGAAATCCAGCATCGCCCGAAGCTCCCGCACCTTTCCGGGATTCGTCGTCGCCACGAGAATCTGTCTGTTCGAGTTGCTCACGTTCTGTGTCCCTGTCATTTCGTCAATGCGTTCTGCAATCGGATCTTCACTTCGAGAGTGCCTTGCACCGCGTCTCTGCGAATCGCGATGCGAGTTTGCCTGTCGCCGTCGGCCAGGTCGAGTTGCTCGACGCGGATCGTGCAGTCCGGCGGGACCGAGAGCGTCGCGATCCCTCGTTGGCCGCGAATGACGATCGTCCGGTCGCCTTGCTCCACCGGCAGTTTCGTCTGCCAATAGAACTCCACTGCGGTCCCTTTGGCAAGCTCGTACTCGTCGCGGATCACGATCTCTTGCGGCGAGGGCGAATCCCAGCGGCGCACCCACTTGTTGTAGTATCCTTCCCAGCCCGGCGTGACGTCGATGCTCGCGTGGAACTTGCGCTCGTCGCCTTGGCCGACGGGCTTGACGTCCGCCATCAGCGGGTTTTGAGGACGGGCCCGCTCGGGCGTTCCGACCGGCACGAGCATGTTGTGGCGTTGAGCGTGCTTGTACACCGCGTGGATGGGGTCTTCGTAGTCGCAGATCCCCAGGTCCGCTCCAAACGCCTCGCCTGCGTATTCGAGCACGAAGCTGCCCTTGTCCTCATGGGTATGACCCGCGCCCGCTTTGTTGCCCATGACGAAAATCTTGACCTGGTCGTCTCCGAGCCGGCGCGTCGAAGCGAGATATCCCGTGTGCGGCAAGGCCACGAAGGCCGGCAGCTCCGGCGCCGCCACCGGAGGCTTGCCCTCGCGGACGAGTTGCTTGCTGTAGATCGTGGTCCAGTAGCTCTGAGGAACCAGTTCCGTCAAAACGACCAGACTGTCCCTGCGAAAGCTCGCGCCGGAATCGCAGATCGCAATTACGTCGTCGGCTGTGGTCGAAGCGACGACCGCCGCGTAGTCGGACGTCCGCTTGAGCACGTCGGGGACCAGTTCGGACACATTCCTTCCCCTGGCTCTGGCGTAGTACTTGAGAGCCTTATAGTTCTCGCGGACGGTCGGACTGAGATAGCCGGGTCCTTCGAGCGAACCGCCGTCCGGCTCGATCACCGCTTCGAGATTGTCGATCGCGTCGCGATACGCCAGATCGGTATACGGCTTCACCCGAGGCCACTGGCGCTCCAGGACCAGGTACGCGCACATGCGTCCCGTATTGAAGTAGGCCAGTTGGTTGCAGCGGAAGATGTATTCGTGTCGCCAGGCGACATAGTTGATCGGACCGATGCCTTCCTCCGCGAGTCTTCGCATCAGATACGCTCGCCCAGCCTCGCTGAACACCTCTCCGGCCAGGTCCAGAATCACCGCGACGTCCTCGGCGGTGTAAGAGCGACGGAACGCGCGGTCCTCCCAGGGCCCGCCGGGATAGACCGACATGAACCCGGTCTCCCAATGCTCGCTGAACGCCAGGCAGAGTGCATAGCGGGCCGCCATTCGCAGCGCGTCGGCATCGCGAAGGACCAGCCCTGCGACCGCCAGATCGGTGCTGCCGGTCAGTCTGGGCTGGTCCTTGTCCCGAACGCGGGTATGCGCCGAGTCGCTGCCGCCGCTCTTGACGAACTCGTGGATTCCCCTCTCCGGTTCATACCCGCGCGCCGCCTCGGCCAAGTCCGCGTAGCGGGACCGTCCCTCCCTTTCGACGGCCTGCCTGTGCTGCGATCGAAACTCCTCCAGCTCCTCCGCGGTCAGAAAGATGCCAAAGCACGGCTTGAACTCGGGGCGGAAGTCGGCTTTCTGAAGGTACGCGTCCCACTGCCTGGCGGAGTGATCCCATTGGGCGAAGTACAGGGACAGACGTTCCGTGCTCTGTAGTCCGATCCAGCGAAGCCAGCCTGCGGTGTTGCCCTCGGTTCCACCGTCGATCTCCAGAGTCAGAGCGTCGATCCGCGTCGCGTCGTCGAGCTCGACGACGTATTCCGCCCGAATCTCAGAGGCAGGCTCGGAGACGAACGTCCGCAGGCCCTTGTCGGTCTGTGCGATCGCGCGGAGCACGCAGCCTTTCGGCATCGACAGGGAGATCAACAGGCGGTCGTAGCCGGAGCAATCGACGCCGAAGTCCCTGGTCATGCGAAGAGCCGGACCGGCGGCGGGCTTGGACGCCCATTCGAAATCGACAGCGCTCCAGTTCTGTCGCACGCGGAGTCCGTGGCCCGTTCCATCCTCGATCCGCCACTTGGCCAACCCGCTCAGCTCCGGCGTCCAGAAGGGCTCGATGATCGCCTCAGCCACGTTGATCGGAACGGGCTTGAGCGCCGCCGCGGGTTCGGCGGCAACGACGAGGAGAAGAAGCCATAGACACGGATTCACACGGATGGACACGGATTGAGGGAGGAGGGGACTTGGGCTTGTGCCGGCATTCATCTTCATCTGCTTCAATCCGTGTCTTTCACTTTCCCACGCAGAACCGTGAAAAGATCCGATCGAGGATCTGCTCGTCGAGATGTTCGCGCTCGATGCCAGAGATCGCCTCGCAGGCGGTTCGGATCATCATCACCGCCACTTCCTCGCGGCCCTGCCGCACTTCCGTCATCGCCTGTCGCACGTTCTCGACGGCCTCCGTGACCGCCTGTCGGTGACGCGCGGTCAACGCCAGGAACCCGGCCCCTTCATTTGTCGTGACGCCATGAGGCGCGGTCCGGCCTGTGAGGGCGACGCGTTCGTCGCCCCTGTGACGAACCTCGCGCTCGATCGCCCGGAGGAGTACGTCGAGACCTGCGCGAGTCCTTGCGGAGACGGAAAGAAACTCCGCTCCGAAGGTCGCGGACAGGTCCTCGGGCCCGCTCGACAGGTCGGATTTCGTCGCGACGTGGATCACTCGCTTCGGACGGATCAGCGTGCGAATCGCGAGGTCTTCGCTCCAATCCGCCTTGGCGGAATCGACGCAGAAAACAACCAGCGAGCATCGCTGTAAAGCTTCGATCGCAGCCCGCTGGGCCAGTTCGTCCAGGATGTTGTCCGGCGTAGGGATCAGTCCGGCGCAATCGAAGAGAACGCATTGGAAGGAGTTTGAAGCTTCAAGTTTCAAGTTTGAAGTCGGATGGTTCGACGATCGCTCTCCATCACTTGACACTTCACACTTCAAACTCAGAACTGTAGTCAGCACGTCGCGCGTCGTTCCGGCCTGGGGCGAGACGATGCTCCGCTCCCAGCCCAGCATCGCGTTCAAGAGGCTGCTCTTGCCTGCGTTGGGCGCGCCGGCGATCCCGACCGAGGGCAGGTCCACCAGCGTCTCACAGCGGATGCTGCCGGCCAGGAGGCCTTCGAGATCTTTGTGAATCTCCGCCAGTCTCTCGGTCGCCTGCTCGTCGCTGATGAACTCGAGGTCCTCGCCGCTGAAGTCCAGGCCCGCTTCGATCAGGCTCAGCAGGTCCAGCAGCGCGGAGCGAATCTCGCCTGTCTTATCCGTGAGTCGTCCGCCCAGGAGCCGCTCGGCCGCCTCCAGTTGCAGGAGGTTGGAGCTGTGGACGACTTCGTTGACCGCCTCGGCCTGGGCCAGGTCGAGCTTGCCGTTGAGGTAGGCGCGGGCGGTGAACTCGCCCGGTCCTGCGGATCGGCAGCCCGCCGCCAATAGCTTCGCCAGAAGGGCCTCGACCAGGCAGTCGCTCGCGTGTACGTGCAGCTCGATCAGGTCCTGACCGGTGTAAGAGCGGGGCGCGAGAAACGGGTAGAGCTGGGCGTCTACCGACAGGGCGTCGCTGATTCGAACGGCGCCGGAGAGGAGGGTGCGATTTGAGATTTGAGATTTGAGATTTGAGATTTCAGAGGCCGGGTCGAAGATCCTTTTGCAGATCGACAGCGCGTCGGGGCCGCTGACGCGGACGATGGACCGCACGCCCCCGGCCGCGGAACTGACGGCCACGATGGTGTCGCTCAGGTCGTACATAACCCGCAGATGCCGCGAGGGCGCCACGTTCGAAGTCGGTTCGAGCGTCGCGCCCTCGTCTGAAATCCGAAATCAACAATCAACCATCGCACATCACTTGAACCGGTAGAACGGCTTGGGCTTCTTCTTCTTGACCTTGCCGCCCATCTTGCTCGTCGTGGGGATCAGGCCCTGCGACTCCATCTCTTCCCGTTCGCGGATGTGCTTCTTGATCACATACTGCTCGATCACGCCTGCGAACGTACTCGACATGATGTACAGGTTCACGCCGGAAGGCGCGGTGTACAGCATCAGCGGGAACATCAGGGGCATCATGATGTTCATCATCTTCTGCTGCTGGGCAAGCTGCGGATTGGTCGCGGCCGAGGGCTGCTGCATCGGCGTGAGCTTCTGTTGCAGGTAGAACGCCACGCCCATCAGGATCGGAAGCAGGTTCAGCGCCCCGAACTGCCACTCGACCCACGGGATCGTGACCGGTGGCCACGTGATCAGCATATCCGGGACGGACAGGTCGGTGATCCAGAACGGCAGGAACGCCGCGCCGCGGAGGTCGATGCTCGTGTAGATCGCGCTCCACAGGGCGATCCAGATCGGCATCTGCACGAACATGGGCAGGAATCCCATGATCGGCGACGCGCCCTGCTCGCGGTAGAGCTCCATGAGCTTCTTGTTCATCTCGGCCTTGTTGCTGCCGTACTTCTGCTTGATCTCTTCCGCCCGCGGGGCGAGCTTGCTCATCTTGTGCATCGCGATCTGGCTCTTCTTTGTGACCGGGTGCAGGACCAGTCGCATGATGAAGACCAGGATGATGATGACGATGCCGTAATTCGGGATGACGTAATACATCCAGTTCATGATCGCCAGGATGCCGAAGGCCAGCGGATTGATGATGCTCGTCGGGCAGCAGCAGCTCATGAAGTCGATCGTATGCTCAAAGCCCAGGGCCCGATACAGCGGGACCTTGTCGAACCGGCCCTTGTCCTTCGGGCCCAGGTAGAGCTGGAACGAGTGCGTCTGGCTGGCGTTGGCCTCCAGGGCGACCGGCACGCTGCGGACCACGAAGCCCAGCGACTCGTCGCCGGTGTTGTGCTTGGCGTCCTGGTCGGGGTTATAGTAGACCGCCTGTTTGCCCGCGATCCAGTTGGCGCCGGGTTCGCCTTGGGCGGTCGTCGGGACCAGAATGCCCGCGAAGTACTTGCTGACCGTGGCGACCCAGAGGAACGAGGAATCCGCATTGCGAGGTTTCAGTTCCCGTTTTTCCGCAGTGTCCGCCTTGGCCAGGGCTTTCATGTCCAGCCCGGCGACCTGGATCTCTCCGCCAGGAGTCTTGAAGGCCGCGACGACCTTTCGCATGTCCATGCGATAGCCGCTTTCCATGGGCAGGCCCAGCGGACCCGTCAGTTCGTAGCTCACCTGCTGCTTGCGGTCCGCCAGGTTCTCCATCTGGAGGCTGACGTCGAGCATGTAGTTGTCCGGATGGACGCGATAGGTCTTGGTCAGTCTGAGCACGGGCCGGTCGCTCGCATCCACGACCATCGCCTCGAACGACGCGGCTTCGCCCCCGCCTTGGAGCTTCTCGACCGGCAGGGCGCGCCAGCTCAGAGCGCCCAGCTTGTGGGCGGACGCGCCGCCCTCGGCAAAGCCCCGCTCCAGCCGCTGGTTGGCCATGGAAAGCCAGAGGTCCTTGCCGACCTTGACGGGCGAAAGGAACTCCAGAGGTTTGGGCTCTTTGCGGTCGCGGTCGTCGAACTCGCGGAAGGTCGCGGTCTGAATGGCCGCTCCTCGGGAGTCGAGCACCAACCGGTACTTGAACGCGCTGCCCTTGTCGGTCGAGCCGATGGTCACGTCGGCCCTGTCCCCGCCGACGGCGCCGAAGGATTCCGCAGGGCCCGCCTGGAGCTGCGGCTGCGCAGGCTGAGGCGCCGCGGCCGGAGCGTTGGCATCTGCCGACGGCGTCGCCACATCGCTCGTCTGCTGGAGGAGAATGAGCCGCGGAAATCCCGACTGGACGATCAGTCCGCCGCAGAGCAGACAGAACCCGACCAGAACCACAATCAAAATCGTCTTCACGTTCATAGACTCACAAATCAAAAACCAAGGATCAAAAATCAGACTTCCGTCTATCGCCCGTCCTTGAGCCGCTCGGCGTGGAAATTGTCCAGGCGGTCGATCGCGAGGATCTTCTTCATCGTCGTCTCGTAGTCGTACTCGAGACGGACGAAGTGCACTTTGTTCTCTTCGACGAACACGTAGCTGGCCCGGTTGTCCTTGTCGCGCGGCTGGCCGACCGAGCCGATGTTGATGATCGCCTTCTCGTCCTCGATGATCGGGTAGACCCCGCCCAGCTCATCGGGCAGATAGAAGTCCGGCTCGTCCAGGAACACGCCCGGCATGTGGGTGTGTCCGATAAAACACACGTGCTCAATCCTCTCGAACAGGGTGCGGACCTTCGCGGGGTTCGTGTAGACGTCGTCCGGGAAGATGTACTCGTTGATCGGGCGTCGCGGCGAGGCGTGTACGAACTCGATCGTCGTCGGCGTCGGGCCCAACTGGACCTTGATGACATGACGCATGGACAACTCGCCCAGGAACCGCCAGCGCCGGTCGCTCTTGGGCCCGGGCTCCTGCATTTCGAGCACCTCACGGGTCCAGAAGCTCGCCTGCTCGGCCCCGTAGTTGAAGTTGGTCGGCTCGTAAAACACGGCGTAGTCATGGTTTCCCAGCACGCACCACTCGGACCGTTCGATGATCAGGTCCAGGCACTCGATGGGGTTCGGACCGTAGCCGACCACGTCGCCCAGGCAGTAGATCTTCTGGATGCCGCGCTTCTCGATGTCGGCTAAGACCGTGCTGAGGGCCTCGATGTTCGAATGTATATCGCTCAGAATCGCAAACATAAGCTCGTGCACGCAAAACAGGTACGAATCCGCATAACCGCGACAAAACAACAATTGATAGCACAAAACCGCCCGGATTGCCAGAGCAATCTTGGGCACCCGCCGCGGGCAAATGCGGGTTGCCCGGCCCGCCGGACCTGGTATATAATGCGGCTTTGCACGATTATTGCTTGGACGAGGTGCGCCTTGGTAGGCATTACCCTTCTTGAAACACATAACTTGATCAAACGATATTCCGGCCGGGTCGTCGTCAACGAGGTCTCGGTCACGATCGAGCAGCGCAGCATCGTGGGCCTGCTGGGCCGAAACGGAGCCGGCAAGACCACCACCTTCCGCATGATCATGGGCATGGTCACGCCGGACAAGGGCAAGGTGGTCTTCGAGGACCGCGAAATCACCAAACTGCCCATGTTCAAGCGGGCTCGCCTGGGCATCGGCTACCTGTCGCAGGAGCCCAGCATCTTCCAGCGGATGAGCGTCCGCGACAACCTCCTGGCCATCCTGGAGACCATGTCGCTGACGCGCAAGGAACGAAAGATGAAGGCCGAGGCCCTGATCGAGCGGTTCGGCCTCAAGGAAGTGGCCAAGAGCCACGGCCGATTCCTCTCCGGCGGCGAGCGGCGCAAGCTCGAAATCGCCCGCGCGATGGTGACCGATCCGTCGCTGATCCTGCTCGATGAGCCCTTCAGCGGCGTCGACCCGATCGCGGTCGAGGACCTCCAGCAGGAGATTCGACGGCTGGTCGCCTCCGGCGTGAGCATCCTGATCACCGACCACAACGTCGAGCGGACCCTGGAGGTTGCGGACAAGGCCTACATCATCGACCACGGCAAGGTGATCGCCGCCGGGCCGCCGGCCGAGATCGTCAAAGACGAACTCGTCCGAAAAAGCTACCTCGGCAACACCTTCGCCGGCCACGAATTCGACGAGCCGGCGCAATCATGATCCAGCACCATTTTGGCAGCGCAGAACAGGGTGTGTGAGATGATCGACATCGACAAGTGCGGGATGACGCGGTTTCCGGCTCCGGTGTTGCGGGGCAAGGCCGCGACGGTGGAGAAGATCGACGACTCAATCCGCAGGCTGGTCGAAAAGATGACCGACCTGATGATCGAGTTCAAGGGGGTCGGGTTCGCCGCGCCCCAGGCGGGAGTGGGCCTGCGCCTGTTTATCGTCTCGCTTAGCGGCACGCGCGACAACGTCCGCGTATACATCAACCCGACGGTGACCGGGCTGGGCGATCTCGAAGAGGCGGAGGAAGGCTGCCTGTCCGTGCCGGGCGTGTGGGCGAAGATCCGCCGGTACAAGAAGGCGACCGTGACCGCCACCGACCTCGACGGCAAGCAGTTCACCGAGGAGGCCGAGGGCCTGCACGCCCGCGCCCTGCAGCACGAATACGACCATATCGAGGGCACCGTGATCGTCAACCGGATGAGCGCGACGGCGCGAATCGCCCACCGTCGGCAGCTCAAGAAGCTGCTCGACGCACAGGAAGAGAAATGAAGTGTGATCGTTGATGAACATCGTCTACCTCGGCAGCGGAGAATTTGGGTTGCCTTGCCTGGACGCCGTTCGGTCGTCTCGACATGGTCTTGCGCTGGTGGTGACGGGGCAGGCCAGTCCCGCGGGACGAGGCCGCAAGGTGTGCCCCACGCCGGTAGCGCACTGGGCGGAGAACAACGCGGTTCCGCTCATCGAGAGCGAGAACGTCAACGATCCCCAGATCGTTCGACGGATCGCGGAAGCCCATCCGGACGTGCTCCTGGTCATCGCCTGCGGCCAGAAGATCGGACGCGAACTGGTCGAGCTGCCGACCAGACTCGCGATCAACGTGCACTCCTCGCTGCTGCCCAAGTACCGCGGGGCCGGCCCGATCAACTGGGCCATCCTCCGCGGCGAAACCGAAACCGGAGTCAGCATCATCACGCTGGCGGACCGCATGGACGCCGGCGACATCCTCGCCCAGGCCAGGACGACCATCGACGTTTTCGAAACCGCAGGCGAGCTGCACGACCGCCTGGCGCAACTGGCGGCCCCTCTGCTGATCGAGACGCTCGACAAGATCGAGTCTGACACGGTGGTCTTCACCCGCCAGAACGAATTCGAGGCGACCAAGGCCCCCAAGCTCAAGAAGTCCGACGGGTTCCTCGATTTCGGGGAGCCCGCGTACATTCTGGCCGACAAGATCCGCGGCCTGTGGCCCTGGCCCGGCGCCGCGGCCAATTTCGTCTCCTCCGAGACGGGCAAGACGACTCGGGTCATCCTGGCCTTGGCCGAGGTGATCTGGGGCGACGCGCCCCCCCAGGCGGCCCCCGGCACGTTCGACGATGACCTCAACATCCTCTGCGCCCAGGGCAGACTGTCGATTCGCAAGATCAAGCCCGCGGGAAAAGGCCTGATGGAATTCAAAGCCTTCATCAACGGCTGGCACGTCCGCCCGGGCGACCGATTGACGAAGGTCGAGGAATAGAAGCAGCATGGCCGCTCAGGGTCTCCAATCCGCTAGGGCGATCGCGGCCCAGGTCCTCAACGGCTTCGATCCGGCCCGCGAATACGCCGGGCAGGCGCTCGACCGCCTGCTCGACCTCACCCGGGAACGCCAGCGCGCGACCGATCTCGTCCACGGCACGATCCGCAATCGCAGCGCGATCGACACCGTGATCGCGAAGTTCTCCGGCCGACCCACCGCTCGCATCGACGCCAGGCTCCTGACCATCCTGCGGATCGCGGTCTACGAGATCGCGTTCAGCCCCGCGACGCCGGTCTATTCGATCGTCGATGAAGCGGTGAACACGGTCGGCAAGTCCGGCGGCAAGAAACAGAGCGGATTTGTCAACGCGGTCCTGCGACAAATCGTCCGGCACGTCGCCAACCGCCAGGCGGACCTCACCCAGGCAAGTCCCAGGCGCTCGCTCGTCCAGACGCCCCAGACGGGCTGCGAGTTCGACGCGGACTTCCTGCCCGATCCTGCGACGGACGCCGGGATGCATCTGAGCCTTCGCTTCTCGCTGCCTTCCTGGCTGGTCGCGGAATGGTTGAAGGAGTTCGGTCCCGAGCGGACCCTCGACATCTGCCTGGCCTGCAACCGAAGGCCCAGCCTCTATATCCGCGTCAATCCGCTTCGTACGACGCCGGCAGATCTCCTGGCGAGGTTTCAACAGGCGGGCGTGCAGGGCGAGCCCGTTCCTGGCGACAGCTCCCGAGGATCGGCCATGATCCGAGTGACCGGGCCGCATGCGGTGACGCAACTGCCCGGCTTCTCCGAAGGCCTCTTCAGCGTGCAGGATCTCTCGGCGTCGCAGGTGGTGCGGTTCCTCGATCCGCAGCCGGGCTGGTCCATCCTCGACCTGTGCGCGGCGCCGGGCTCCAAGACCACGCAGATGGCCGAGCTCTCGCGGGACGCCGCGACCATTACCGCGACCGACATCGACCCGGTCCGCCTGGAGCGGGTGAAAGAGAATATCGCCCGTCTGGGTCTGGCGAGCGTAACGATCGTCCCGCACGCGCAACTGGAACAGGGAACAGAGCCCTTCGACGCGGTCCTGCTCGACGCTCCGTGCTCGAACACAGGCGTTTTGTCCCGGCGGGTCGAAGCGCGGTTCCGCGTCACGGCCCAGGCGGTGAAGGACATCGCCTCAATCCAGAAAGGACTGCTCGCGAAGGCCGCGGGTCTGGTCAAACCCGGCGGCCGGATCTGCTACAGCACGTGCAGCATCCAGCGACGGGAGAACCAGGACAGAGTCCGTGACTTCCTGGCCGAGCACGGCGAGTTCACGTTGGCAAGCGAATCGCTCCTGCTGCCCGCGACCGGCCCCTTCGACCACGACGGCGGCTACGTCGCCTTGCTGAAGCGAAAGTAGGGTGCGGCGTCACACCGCCTCTTCTGAAGAGAACGACCGCAACACGGCCTGAGGTGAGAGATTATGCCCATCACAGCGTGCTTCCTCATCATGGCATTTCTCGCCATGATCTTGCTCATACCGATTGTGCCGATCTCGGTGATCCTGCGGCACCGTGGAAGAAAACGGATCGCAATGGCTCTACTGAGTCTTCCCGTCGGCATGATCGTCCTGTCCGCACTCTTGACGGTGCTCGTTCTCGTGGCGACGTGGCAATACGATGCCCGCATGTCTCGAAATCCCGTGCGTCTCTTTGAGAGCACGTGCGGCCGGAGTCCGTAGTCCGTAGGGTGCGTACCACGCACCATTGATACGCCGGATGTGAAAATGGTGCGTAGTACGCACCCCACAAGAGGCTATTGCGGACCGATGTCTTCGAAGGGAATCCGCTGGAAGCCCGGCAGCTTGTACGCCGGGGAGTCGTCCCTGAGGGCCAGGTTCAGCGACTGCTCGTCGACGAAGCGCGGGTCCTGGTCTTCGATGTTGTCGGTGAAGGTGTAGAAATCGAAGCCGCCGCTGCCGCCGAGACTGTTCTTCTCGAGCCAGCGTTTGTTCTGCCAGCCGATGCAGCGGGCGATCACACAGCCTTCGGGCTCCTTGGCCTGCTCGTAGCCGTTGTCGAGGATGTGCGCGAGCTTCGGATAGCGTTCGCTCCAGGGCGGCTGCGTGTAGTTGTACCGCTCGATCTTGGCCAGCAGCTTCCAGCTCTCGTCCTTGTCGATCCAGACTTTGCCGCGCCGGTCGGTGAAATGGGCCGAGCCGCACCTGGCGATGACGTTGTTCTCGATCGTGTTGTCGCGTCCGCCGCCGCACATGACGGCCCGGCCGCTGATCTCGTAGAAGACATTGCCGAACACGGTGATGCCGCTGGCGCAGTCGTCGAGGTAGACCGCGTGGACGCCGTTGGAGCCGGGCAGGTTGCTCTTGATGTGATGGAAGAAATTGTGGCGGATGAGATTGCCGCGAAGGCCCCAGTCCCGACCCGCGTAGACCGAACCCGCGTCGTCCACCTCGTAGCAGACGCTGTGAATCTCGTTGCGCTCGATGAGGTGCTCGTTGCCGCCGAAGAGGATGGCCGAGTGCGGGGCATCGTAGAGCAGGTTGTCGGCCGCGACGTTGCCGACGCCGCCCAGTCGCACGGCGGGGGCATAGGTCCGTTCCCACCGGCCGAAGTTGTGGATCCGGCAGTTCCGCACGGAATTCTCGCCCGCGATCAATTTGTGGCGGTCCCCGCCGGAGAGCGAAACGCCCGTCTTGCCGATGCCCGAGATCGTGCAGCCGGTGACGCCGTTTCGTTCGCCCGAGATGGTGACGCCGTTGTCGCGCAGGTTTCGAATTGTGCATTTGGCAATGAGATTGTCGTGGCCCCAGATCTCGATGCCGCGGCAGCCGGTCTCGATCGTGAGCCCTTCGATGCGGATGTCCGACGCGTCCTTGAAGAACACGATGGCTCCGTCCAACGAGGACAGCAGCAGCTCGCCCGTCTCGAAACCCTCCGGCGGCCAGAGGTACAGGACGCTCTTTTGCCGGTCCAGGTACCATTCGCCGGGCCGGTCGATTTCTTCGAGCAGGTTCAGAACGTAGTAGGGCTTCCTGGCGGCGATGCCGTAGCTGGGCGACTTGGCGAGGGTGATCTTCTTATTCTGCGTGTCGATGCTCGCGATTCTCTCCATCCGGTTGGCCCAGCCGTGAACCCAGTATCCGATCGCGTAGGCCTCGGCAGCCGCCAGCCATCGTTCCGGCCGGGGATCGTCGTACCCGAAGGTGATGTTGTTCTCGGCGGAGATCGTCTGGACGAAGCCTTCGTTCGGCCACCGTGCCACCGGCAGCAGTTCGCCATTGAGGCTCAGCTCCGCCTGCAAAGGATCCAGAAGGCTGGCGATCCCATGGGCGGCCAGATCGGCCTTGAGGCACTTGCCCCGTGCGGCCGGGTCCAGGCGTACGAACTGGGCATCGGACGGGGCGACCGGAGCGAACCACGCCCTCGCGAGTCGCACGCCGCCGATGAGGCGGACGTCCTCGCCGGGATAGGCACGGTAGGCGATCGGCCTGCCCGATTCGCCCGAATCCTGCGTACGGAGAACGAATGGCACGGTACGAAAATATTTCCCCTGGCGGAGGTACACGCTGAGCCCGCCTTCGCCCAAAACGCGGGCTTTCGATTCGCGGATCGTGTCGCGGGCCTTCTCCAGCGTGGCGAAGGGCTTTTCGATCGTGCCGGGATTGGCGTCGCTGCCGTCGGTCGCGACGTAGTAGTCCCGAGCGAGGGACAGCGAGCAGGGCAGCAGGACAAAGCAGCACAGGCAAAGCAATCGTTTCATCAGGTCCCCTCTGTTTGGAGCCACAAAAACCATCGGGTCGTCAGGAGAAGATCTCGCGGTCGAGCTGGCCGAGGAAGAAGCGTCCGTCGTTGCGCATGAAGTTCAGGATGCCGTCGAGCTGCTGATCGATGAACGCCCGCTCGTTCGAGACCACCGCCATGCCCAGCACCGCCGCGATCTTGCTGTCCTGGTGCTCGACCTCCGACACCGAGACGTTGAACCGGCTCTGCAACCGCCCGATCACGCTCTTGACGATGTGGCGCTTCTCCTTCAGCGAGCCGATAGCCTGCAAATGCAACGTGACCGTCATGACGCCGACCAGCATCGATTGTCTCCTGACAGGATGCTCAACCGCAGAGGACGCGGAGGACGCAGGAGAGGAGCGGACGAAACAAAACCCTTGTTCTCTGCGGCACTCGGCGTCCTCGGCGGTTATACTCCATTCGGACGGATGTTCTGATCTGCAGGATACCGGCGCCGCGGGGTTCGGTCAATCCCGCGTAGCGGCCGGTTCTGAACTCGTTCTCTGCGGTCTCTTGCCCTTGCGACCCCGGCGGGGTATAATTCTTCCTTTGGTTCGGAAGGGCACACATGGGCAACAAATTCGTCAGGGCGATCTTCCCGGGGTCGTTCGATCCGATCACCAACGGCCACCTGGACGTGGTCAAGCGGGCCATCGGCCTCTTCGACGAGCTGATCATCGCGGTCGGCCGCAGTCCGATCAAGAACCAGCTCTTCACGCCCGCCGAGCGGGTCGAAATGATCGTCGAGCTCGTCGGCGACATGCCCGGCGTGATCGTCGAGAGCTTCGAGGGCCTGATGGTCGAGTACGCCGCACGCAAGGAGGCCGACGTGGTCCTCCGCGGCCTGCGCAGCCTCACCGACGTGCAGTACGAGTTCCAGCTCGCCATGACCAACCGCGCCGTCGCAGGCATCGAGACGATCTTCATCATGACCAGCGAGCAGTACGGGTTCACCAGCTCGACGCTGATCCGCGAGATCGCCTCCCTCGGCGGCGACCTCTCGAACCTGATCCCCCCGAGCGTCCAACGCCGCCTCCAGGAACGCTACAACCGCCTGCGAGCTGAGAAAATCTGAAATTTGAGATCTGAGATCTGAAACGGGCCTCCCGCCGTAAGTCTCTTGCGGGGCGGATCTTAGCTCCTGCTGCTTCCTGCCTTCTTTTATTCTAAGAATCGCTATCGTTTTTCTGTTGACATCTAACATCCCTAGCCTTATCATATCCTGTGTTTGCGGAGCGATTCATTGCGGCCCGCGAACATCCGTCACCTGCGGGCCGCCGGCCTGGATGGGCGACCGACGCGTCGCCCCGAGACAACGGAAGGGAGACATCATGTCCCAGATCGAGTGCTGTGCCAATTGCGTGTATGCCTGGCGCGACCTGCAGTTGACGGTGTTGGGGATGCGGGCGCGGATGCCGGTCGGTCCGATGTGCGCCAATCGGCCGGGGCATTTCGGCATCCCCAGGATCACGCCGCTGGGCCCGGTGTGCTGCAACTACCGACGCAAAGGCGAAGGGCCCGACGCCTCCGCCAAGTCCATCACCCTGACCAACGGCATGGTCACGTACGTCGACGCCGCGGACTACGAGGGACTGAGTCGATACACCTGGCAGCTTCTCAGCGGCGGCTACGCAGGCCGACGCGAGAACCGCAAGCAGGTCCTCATGCACCGCCAGATCATGAACCCGCCGGAAGGCATGTTCGTGGATCACGTCCACGGCAATCGCCTGGACAACACCCGGGCCCATCTACGCGTCTGCACGCGCTCGGAGAACGCCCGGAATCAGACCAAGCACGCGAATACCACCTCGCGTTACATTGGAGTCTCCTATTGGAAGAACAGGAAGAAATGGGCCGCGGTGATCCGCCTGAAAGGCAAAAAGAAGTTCCTCGGCTATTTCAACGTCGAGGAGGAAGCCGCCCGCGCCTACGACTATGCGGCGGTCCTGTACCTGGACGACTTCGCCCGTCTGAACTTCCCCCAGGAATGGCCGCCCGAGCGCAAGGCCGAGGTCCGCGCCCAGCGGGATGCGGACCGGAAGGAAGAGACGTAGGACGGAAGGCCCGAACGCGAACTGGCTGGAAACCCTCCCGGATGGGTTCACCACGGAGACACGGAGGACACGGAGAAGCTCTTCTCATAGCCGACAAAAAGGGCGAAAAGGCGAACCGCTGATGAACGCAGATGAACGCGGATTGGATCGAGCCGCAGAAGTTCCATCGCGGCCTTCGGCCGCAGCCGAGATGTTTGTGAACCACGAATCACACGCATCACACGAATCTGACCCGCGGTGTTCCCTTTTCTATTCGTGCCATTTGCGCTATTCGTTGTTTCTCAGCTCTTGTCTTTCCCTGAGCTGCAACGCCTTCGTCGAGAATGCTCGTCAAAAAGACAAGATGTTGCGGCTTCGCAGTGCATTGTGACCTCTGCGCCCCCGCCTGGGCCTGAGATCGGATCTTCCACGTCTATAGAACCTGCAATCTCTTCTCTGTGCCCTCTGTGTCTCGGTGGTTCATCCGCGGTTCCATTCCTTGGAAAGAAGTGTCTCGCGCAGAGACGCAGGGACGCAGGGGGTCGAAACGGAAGCGGCCGCCGACTGCGAATCGGGAACCGATAACTGAGAACTGACGCCATCCGGAGAGTTCTTGCCACAGAGGCCACAGAGGCCTTCGACCACAACCCGGAGAGTCATAGCCGAAAGAAACGAAAAAGGGACGAAAAGAAAGGAGCCAACAGGGCCTGGGGAGCAGTGACGCCGAAAGGCGTTATCTTCCCAGGCCACGGGCCACGAGTCCCGGCTTCTTCCCCCCGCTCCCACGCTTCTACACTTCTACGCTCCCACGCGGCCCCAGCCGCATTATTCCCGAAGTGCAGACTATAGTCTGAAGCCATCCCGCCCCTCGGCCGGTACCCTGACTTATATCGAATGGAGTCGCTCTATGGACATTGAAGAGGCAGTCGGCGCGGAGCTGCGCGCCTGTCGGCAGAAGAAGAACGTCAGTCAGGAACAGCTCGCGTTCGACGCGGGAATCCACAGAACCTACGTGAGCCTGATCGAACGCGGCGAAAAAAGCCCCACGCTCGGCGTGCTCTTTCGCCTGTGTCACGCGCTCGACGTGCCTCCGGCCAAGTTTGTGAGAAATGTACAGCTCCGGATGGAGAAGAAGGACGAGTAGGACCCGTCCGAGAGCACACAACCACAATTGAACAAGAGCGGTGAGGTCCTGAGAGTGCAAGCATCTTTGCAGCTATCTGGCTTTGCCGATCAGAACAAGGGGTTCATACGTGAGTGGTGACGTAAGTGATAGAAAGAGACTAATTTCGATCACCGCAGCCAATTTGCGGAAGCGGAATGCGCACCTGTATATCAGCGGGCATCACGATTTCTTCCCGGATGAGTGCTATGGAGCTTCGAGTGAGGAAGATGGCCTCGGAACCGTGATGACGCTCATTGTGGAGGGACTGGCGGAACCTGTCAAGACAGACATCTCGACAGATGGGAAGAGCAAGCGTCCGAGGAATTTCTTCCGCAAACGGGGTTGGGTCGGGCAGTTCTTCAAACGCCATGATCTTCAAGAGGGCGATGTTGTTGCCATTGAGCGAATCGATCGCCTGACATATAGAGTCTATCCGTTTGAAAGCAAGAACGTTCGCGAGGGCGCCGCCATACCTGACCACTGGCCACGTGTGGAGAAGGGGAGACTGACAGCGATTGATTTGTTCGCCGGCTGTGGAGGTTTCTCGATAGGTCTGAAGAAAGCCGGTTTCGAGAACCTCCTTGCCGTGGAATGGGATGCTTCCTGCTGCGAAACGTTCAAAAGGAATATAAGCCCTCGTATACTCCAGTGCGCCATACAGGAGGTTGATACATTTCCTTCGTGCGATTTGGTGGTGGGGGGACCTCCGTGCCAAGGTTTCAGCAACCTTGGAGAACGTGTTCCAAACGACCCACGCCGGCAGTTGTGGCGCCATTTCCTGCGTGCCCTCCGCGATTCGCGGCCGCTCATCTTCGTTATGGAAAATGTCCCACCAATTCTAAAATCGGCGGAGTATCGGGAGATCAGGACAGAGGCCGAGAAACTCGGGTACGAAGTCGAGGCACGGGTTCTGAACGCCGCCGATTACGGCGCGCCGGAGGTACGCAAGCGAGCATTCATAATAGGGAGCCGTATCGGCGAGCCGCCGTTTCCCACCCCGACTCACCGAAATCCGAGTGAGCCCGCAACATTCCAGACACCGAGCCTACCCCCCTGGAGAACCGTGCGAGATGCAATTGCGGACCTTCCGCGTGAACCGGACGGATGCAACTGGCACATAGGACGGAACCCAACACCCATGTCGCTCAAGCGCTATCGTTGCATTCCACCGGGGGGCAACCGTTGGGATCTCCCAGCAAACCTTATGCCTCCGTGCTGGAAGAGAAAGACTAAGGGTGGAACGGACCTCTTCGGGCGCCTATGGTGGGATAGGCCCTCCGTGACGATAAGGACGGAGTTCTACAAGCCTGAGAAGGGGCGCTATCTACATCCTGAAGAGCATAGGCCCATAACGCATAGAGAGGCAGCGCGTCTGCAAGGGTTTGTGGATGACTTTTTATTCATGGGCAAGAAGATCGAAGTCGGTATCCAGATAGGCAATGCAGTTGCTCCTCCTATTGCATATCAGATAGGCTTGGCCATTGCGAAAGCGATTGTCGGTCGGCGACAACAGAAAAGCGAGAAGAACAGAAAGCTGGTGGAAGCAAGTGTCTGAAAACAGGGTAGTCGAGTCGCTCATTTGCGAGATCGAACAGAAACTGTCGGCGTACAGGCAGACATACCAAGGACTCTCTTGGCGTGAGAAAGTCCTTCTCCTCGTTGGAGTTCATACTTCATTCCGCAACCTCAGCAAACACACGAATCCTCTTGCAGCTAAAGTCCGTGGGCGTGAGAGGATAAGACTCTACCTCTTGGCCAATATCGGCCAAGTGATCAAAGCACAGGAATTGGCCGTCGTTTCGGCTATTTCCGACTACGGACGGCGTGTGCGAGAGCTCCGGGTTCAGGATGGCTACAAGATTCTGACGGGACACAGTAGTGACCCGGACAGCGGACTTCAGCTCAGACCAAGCGAGTATTTCCTCTTTGATCCTGAGCCGGACATCACCGCCGCAAGGCGCTGGCATATCGCCAATAGGATTCGAAAGGAAAAAGAAGGTGGGAGTCCCGGGCGTCTGCTGCGCTATCTGCTCGCCAATGTCGGTCAGATACTCACAACCGAGGAGCTTGCTTATGTCGGGAGGTCCAGCGACTTCGGACGGCGTGTGAGGGAACTGAGAACTGAGCAGGGTTACCCAATAGCCACCATGTTCACAGGCAGGCCGAACCTCAAGATGGGTGAGTACATTCTGGAGAGCAGTGAGAGAATACATGAACCTCATGACAGAAAGATTCCTTTTGACGTCCAGAAAGCAGTATATGCGAGGGATAAGAACACGTGCCAGTTGGACGGATGGACTCACGACAGATGGTCCAAAGAGGATCCTCGCATCCTAGAGCTTCACCATATACAAGAACACGCCAAGAAAGGTCCGAACATCGCAGAGAACCTTGTGGTATTGTGCAGCAAATGCCATGACGATATTCATGCCGGTCGTAAGAGGTTACCGCCCAACGTTGCGGGATAGCAATCATGGCGGATGTCTACACAAAGGAAAAGCGACGTGAGATAATGTCTCGCGTGAGAAATAAGCGTACTTCGCCCGAGGAAGCTGTCGCGGAATTACTTTGCGAACTCGGTGTGAAATATCGAAGAAACGATAGGACTCTCCCCGGGCAGCCCGATTTCTCGGTGCGATCCGCACGGTTGGCGGTCTTTGTCAACGGCTGCTTCTGGCATGGCCATGCGAATTGTCCGAGAGCGAAGTTGCCGGACAGCAACGCGGCCTTCTGGGCAAACAAGATACAGAAGAATAAGACACGTGACCGTAGCGTTGCAAGGAAGCTCAGACGTAGCGGCTGGCGGATAATGACGGTGTGGCAGTGTCGCCTGCGTAAGGCGGAACGAATAAGGAGAAGACTCGCGCGCGTCATCGAGCAGGCCGAGCCAGGGAGATTGCCAGGGCGTTTCGGAGCATGAAGGAGCCGTAGTCTCTGGCCAGGCGGAGCAGGTGTTCGGCGGCTTGCGGCGTCCAGTCGGCGTCGCGCACCAGTTTTCTTTCGAGGGAATCGGTCGAGCGGCCGCGTACCTCCTGGAAGAGGGTATCATATTCCTCGACAAGATCCGCAACGTTCTGTGCCGCATTCATCGGAATACCTCCTATTCTCTCCAACGGGTTTTCGCCACGTCCTTCATTATGCCAGGTCGCGAGCGTCAAAGAAAGCGGAATCCGGCACGTGGCTCGTGGCCGGGGGCGCGTCCTCCGAGTTCCCCGCACAACGCTGAGATTCTGGAGACATCTCACTCAACTCCGGAACTCGCCTGGAACTTGAGCGGGCTAGAGGTATGTGTCCACGAAGGTCTTTGGCCGCAGAACCCGCACGCCGGCGAAGCCGGAAACGTCCAGGAGGTGCCTGTCACCGCTAACGATTGTCTGTGTCTTTCCCGCCAGGGCACAAGCCAGAAAGACATCGTCCTTCGGATCATCGCAAACAGGCTTGGACAATGAGGGAGCACGCACGATTTCGGATCGCGTCATCACGAGGTCAATCAGAGGCAGGATGTCGACGCCTGGGTGCTTCCTCGCGAGGCGCATCGCGACTTGTCGGTATTCGGCCAGGATCTCCGGGCAGACGACCAGTTGAATCCGTTCCTCCCGCCATGCTTGGAGAATGCGGTACGGCGGCCCGGAGAAGAAGACGCCGGAGATGAACACGTTGGTGTCCAGGACAATCCTCATCGCCGTTTCCGCACGTCGGAAACCGCGGCCGAGACATCGGCCCGCTTGAGCCCGGCGGATTTGGCCTGGGCTCGCGCTTTGGCGATGAGGCGGTCGAACTCCTTCATCGAGGGGGCCCGAACCATCTTGAGGATGACCACGTCGTCCTCGCCCATCACGACAAACTGGGTTCCGGCGTCCAGTCCGAGCCGTTCGCGAATCTCTTCGGGGATCACTACCTGACCTTTCGAGGACATCTTCGTCGTCGCTGCCGATCGCATCGCGTTTCTCCTGACAATGTCTTACCAGTAAGATTATACCCCGGATCGGCGGGATCGGCAATGAAGAAACTTAGAATGCAGGCCCGCCATCCTCTCTCTTTTCCATGATGGAGGCGCTGCTCCAAGGCCACTGCTCCGGCCTTTCGACCAATCCGGCCTTCACCGGGTTCTGATGGATGTACTCCACCGCCTGTTGAAAGTGGCGTTCGTTGCGGATGAAGCGGTCCCAGTATTCACGATGCCACACGGGTGCGGCAGTCCTGGGAGCGCCAATCTCCCGATTGGCTTCTTGTTTTATGCCGATCGGGAGATCGGCGTTCCGATCGGCGTTCCGATCGGCGTTCCCGGCGTTTCCCTCTTTGCTCATGGCGCCCTCATGAATCCGACGTGCTCGTCGAATAGCTCAACCATGTCTTCTCCGATTCGCCCGCACTCCACAGAGGTTTATCCGTTGCGGGGGCCAATTTGTCAAGAGCGAGCGGCGAATGTGGAGCGTGAAGCGACCTTGGATCGACTATCGACGATCTACTACCGACCCTCTTCACCCGAATCAGCGTGCATCGGCGTTGATCGCGGCCGGGGGCGGCTGCGGGCCACGGGCCACTCGGCACCCCTCAAGCGAGCGACGAGCCACGGGGCACGAGCCACTGCTTTGTCATTGCGGGCTGAGGGCTTCCCGGATGATCTTGGCTCGGACGGCGTCCCGGCGGGTGGCGTCGAGGGCGGCGCCGTGATTGATCTGGAGGTGGGCCGGGAGGGTGAGCATGAAGAGGCGGTTGATCGTGCGGATGGAGAGCTTGCGGTTCTCGGAGCTGTTCTCGGTCAGGGCGCAGAGCCGCTCGATGGCGGGGGTGCTGGCGCCCATGTGTTCGTGCATGTTGAGGCCGAGGCGCAGGTGGCTCAGGAGGAACAGGGCCTCCTGGGAGCTGATCAGGTGGGCGTTCTGGAGCAGGGCCATGGCGCGGGCGATTTTGTCGTCGAGGGTGTCGGGCTGCTTGGCCAGGAGCTGGCGGCGGGCGGCCTTTTCGTACTCGGTGATCTCGGGGATGATGACGTTTTCGAACTCCGATACGATGGCTTGCTCGCTGACGCCGAGGGTGACCTGGTTGGAGACCTGGTAGAGGTCGGAGGCGGCCTCGGTGCCCTCGCCGAAGAGGCCGCGGACGGCGAGGTTCATGTCTTTGGCCGCGGCCAGGCACTTTTCGATCTGGCCGGTCATTTTGAGGGCGGGCATGTGCAGCATGACCGAGACGCGGATGCCGGTGCCGACGTTGGTGGGGCAGGCCGTTAAATAGCCGAAGCGCGGGCTGAAGGCGTACTCGACGCGCTCTTCGATCAGGCTGTCGATGCGGTCGATGTGCCGGGCGCACTCCGTCAGCCGGCAGCCGGAACGGAGGACCTGCAACCGGAGGGCGTCTTCCTCGTTTAACATCGCGGTGAAGGATTCGTTCCTGGCGATGACCGCGCCGCGCGGGCCGGCGGCCATCGCGTGATGGCGGCTGATTAAATGCCGCTCGACGAGGAAACTGCGAGCGAGCTCCGACTCCTTGTCGAGACTCAGATAGAAGACCTCGTCGCCCAGGTCCAACGACAGGAGCACGGACTTGAGGATCTCCAGGATCTCGGCCTTCTCCTCGACGGAGCAACTGTCGGGGAATCGGTGTCCTGCGAGGTTTCGGGCCAGGCGAATCCGCGAGGACACGACGATGTCCGAGAGGGGTCCCGACCCGCTAAGCCATTCGTTCACGTCACGACTGATTTGACTCAATTCGATCGTCATAAAGTCAAGTCGCCAGCGAAAGTCCGAAGACAGGGGGCCCGCACGCCGGGCTTCTGCCTTCCGTTTCCGCGCCGTCCTCCCTTATTGCATCTGTTTCATCTGGTCGCGCAATCTCGCGGCCAGCTCGTAATCCTCGCCCTTTACAGCCTCCTCCAACTGCCGTCGAAGCGACGAAAGCTCCACGAACTTCCGCGTGTCGGTCGGGACCTTCGTCGGGACTTTCCCGCAGTGGGTGGATTTGCCGTTGTGGGCCCGCTCGATCAGCGGCACCAGCGCCGCCTCGAACACGTTATAGTCCATGGGGCAGCCCAGCGAGCCCTCCTTCCGCAGCCGGTCCAGCGTAAACCCGCAACTCGGGCACGCCACGTCCTTCTCGGAGGCCCCGAAGATCTCCTCGTCGGAGGGCTGCGCCGCCAGCAGGTGGCTCAGCAGTTCGTTGATCGACATCTGGCTCTGGGACGCCACCCCCTGTTCCGCTGCACAGTTCTCGCATATGTGCATCTCGCTGCGCACCCCATCATTGATTTCCGTCAAATGGATAGTGGCGGTTCGTTTATTACAAATCTGGCATTGCATATCGTGTCTGCCTGACCTTCCATCACATCCGCATCCCACGGACGTTCCATCGCCCATCCCGGCCGGCTCCGGCCGCGGACAAGGCCCACGACATTCTATCGGCAAATCCACCCCACAGCAACAGGACTCCGTCAGATCGCGCCGCATCATGCCCCGCACGCACGGCGGGTTTCACCCCCGTCCCGGCCGGCGCCCCCACGTTCGGTAATATCCCGTCCGGTCCTATTATCAGGACCGATTCCCGCAAAGCGTGCGATCGTATATCCCCAGTTGTACAAACGACGTGCGCAACGCCCCGCGCGCTTGTTCCCCATTCGAAACCGTGCTCCAGGCAGGGGGGCAAGCCTCCGCCCACCCCAAATCCCCCGCTCCGCTTCGGGGTTTTCCGCCTTCTTCCATCCCCTCCCTCCCGGCCCAGGGCACGACCCGCCGCGAACCTCTATTTGCCCCTGCTTACTTGGCAATCAGTCCAGAGACACACTCGACGAATTCGCGGGTTTGGGGAAGCCATTCCTCCACCTGCTCGGCCTGGAAAACGACGAGGTCGGAATAATCCCCTTTTTGCCGATTATTGAAGAGCAGATCGAAGAACTGCCCATACTCCAAGGGAATGGTCCCGGGACGGACGAAGTCCTTGTGCAGCACAGACCGTACGTGGGCATGTTTGGTGGCCGACGAGCCGCGAGTCAAGAGCAATGCCGACATCGCGTAGAAGCACGCATAGTAAAGCCGATTCACATAGGTATGCAGATGACCGGCGTCGAACAGGAGCCCGGCTTCCTCAATGGCCTCGCGGGCCCGCTTGAGCCGATAGTCCACAAGGACTCGTTCCTCCGGCGTCATATCGCCACGCCCTCGCCCGTCACATTCTTGTGGAACGGCATGGCGCGGTACAAGGCCGAATCCCATTGGGTCCGGCTGTAGACCAGCACGGTGAGAACCTTGCCGGTGCGAATCTCCAGCGGGACCAATCGATCCACAATCGCCCGTTCCAGATCCATGTCCACTTCGCGGTCCACCAAGACCAGGAGATCATAATCGGAGTCCTCGCGGGCGTCGCCCCGGGCCCTCGAGCCATAGAGAATCAGATCGGCCCCCAGCGCCGCCTCCCGAACGGCCGCCTTGCATTCGGCCAGCAGCCGCCTGTTCACCATCGCCTCGTTGCAGTCTGCTCTCTCAATCATGTCCCATGCCCTTGCGCAAAGCCCATGCGGATGCACCCATTATAACACTTGGTTCCAACCAGAGCTATAGTGATTCAGGCGGATTCCGCCGCGACGCCCGCCGGCCCTTCAGACACTCAGACACAGAGCCCCGGCGAAGCCCCATCAACTCCTCTCCCCCACAGGCCGCAGCCTCCCAGCCCCGGCTCCCCCTGAAAACGGACCGCGGACCTTTAATTCTTCCCGGCCATTGCACCGTTTCCGGCGATCATCGCCGCCAGACACGATACGACAACCAACTTGACCTTCTTCGCTGTCATACTCGTACTCCTTTCAAATGAAGTGAGACTCGACCAGTTCACGAACCCACAAGGTTGGCAGTCGGTCTCGCCCTGGGTCATCTTGAAAACAAGGCTGCGGCGGGCGGGACATATGCCCGCCGCAGCACATTCTACGGGCACCCTTTAACACCCCTTCCCCTGTCTTCAAGTATCCCCCCTTGGTGCCCGCCGCCGATCGAACCTGGAGTGATGCGTTTCGATCGTATCCCTCGTCCGGTCGTTCTGCCGCTCAGTAACAGGGATTCTCGCTCAGCCGTTGACCAGCGCACTTCCGGGCCTGTTGCGCCGAATCAAGGACTTGCCTGTCTGCGGCGTCATGCTCTTCTTTTCCCGTATCTTCCGGACGCGTTGCCTGTCCCTGAGGCATAGCAGCTACTCCTTCGGTGCTCTGCAATCCTTCAGCTATCTCTTTCAGATGGACCATACTGAGGTTCCCGTCATGGCGCCCTCTTCTACGTTCACCTGTCTCTCATCCGCAAAGGCTGTGCCAGGGGCAGTGACTTGTCGGATTCCGCTTCTACAGAGTGCCCGCGGAAAGTGGCTGCGAGGCATTCTGCCTCATTGTGGCGTCTTGCCGCAGTCGAAAGGGACCCAGGCCGACAGACAATACTGTGCTCCGCAGCCCGGCGATCTCCCTGGGTCATTGGATGGCGCGTATGCCGAACCCCCAAGGCCGCGCCGCCCGGAAGGCCAGGAATCATCCCTGGCAACAGACCCTCTTGCCCTTGGTCGGCGTAGATATGGGCTGTGACCTGCTACCCTTTGTCGGTCTCTTGGAGTATCATGAATCCTGTGCTGCGCGGATGGACATGATCGTCGCCAGAGAGTGCCGTGGAGCCCAGAATGAAACTTGCCGTCAAGCTCGTAGCTACGATCGTTCTAGGGATTGCTGTCGTACTGATGGTTGATGGGTACATTTCCCTCAACCGTCAACACGATCTCTTCGAAGGCGATATGCGCCACGATCTCCGTGTGCTTGGCTTAACCATGAGAAAGCTGGTAATAGACGCCTGGAATGCCGGCGGTCGCGCTCGGGCCGAGGAGGTGATTGAGGATGCGAATCGAGTAGATCCATCGGTGGACATCCGATGGGTGTGGCTGGACAGCCCACCGGGGGAACCCGCGACCCCGCGAGTATCTCGCGACAGACTCAAAGCGGTTGTCCACGGTCAGGATGACTCTATCGTGGCGCGGGACGCGGGTGGACGAGCCTACTTCTACTCCTATTTCCCGGTGGCGGTCGCGGAGCAACGGGCGGGCGCCCTGGAGTTGCGGGAGCCGCTGTCGGTGCTCGACGAGTTCACGCGGGGAGCCTTCCTCAGGATCGTCATCCTGACGGGCCTGCTGGTGCTGCTCAGTGGCGGTGCCACGGTGTTGCTGGGAATCAGGCTGATCGGGCGGCCCCTGGATCAGATTGTGGGCAAGATCCGGCGTATCGGCACCGGCGATTTCTCGGGCCCTCTGCGACTCTCGGGCCATGATGAACTGGGCGAACTCGCGGTCGGTCTGAACACGATGTGCTCGCAACTCGATGAGGCCCAGGCCCGGGTCATGCGTGAAACCAAAGCGAGGATCACCGCCCTGGAACAACTGCGTCACGAAGATCGGCTCAAGACCCTGGGCCGACTGGCCTCCAGCATCGCCCACGAGTTGGGGACTCCCCTGAACGTCATCTCCGGCTACGCGGGCATGGTCGCGGGGGGCAGCATGTCGGCGGATGAGACCATCGAGAGCGCGCAGATCATCAAGTCGCAGAGCGAGCGTATCGCCGGTATCGTGCGCCGCATTCTCGACTTCGCCCGGCCGCGGACGGAGCAGAGATTCGCCGTCGATCTGCGTCAGCTCATACATCAGACCCTGGCCATGATGGGCCCGCTTGCCCGCAAGCAGAACGTCGAACTGGTTCTGGCGGAGAGTGACGGTGTTGTCATTGTGAAGGCGGATGGAGAGCAGATTCGACAGGTCCTCCTGAACCTGATCACCAACGCAGTGCAGGCCATGCCGCACGGTGGAAACGTGCAGATAACCATGGGCCCAACCGCGGCCCGCCCGCCGGAGACGCCGAACGACTCGGACCGTTCCTACGTGTGTGTCTCGGTGCTGGATGAGGGAGAAGGGATTGCCGAAGAACATCTCAGCAGAATCTTTGAACCGTTTTTCACGACCAAGGAGCCGGGCAAAGGCACCGGCTTGGGCCTTTCCATTGCCGAGGGAATCGTCCGCGAACATGGCGGCTGGATTGCCGTGGAGAGCACGTTGGGCAGGGGTAGCCGTTTCAGCGTTTATTTGCCGGTGGAAAAGGGTGGAGAGATATGTCCGAACGAGTCTTGATTGTGGATGACGATCAGAACATGTGCAGGATGATCTCGACCTTTCTGCGCACCCAGGGTTTCGAATCGTCCTGGCACACGGCGGCCGATGCCGCCTTCTCCGCCCTGCAAACGGACGAGTTCGACGTCGTCGTGACCGATCTGAATATGCCCGGGATGAATGGGGTGGATTTCTGCGAACGGATCGTCGCCAACCGTCCGGATGTCCCCGTGGTGGTCATCACGGCCTTCGGCAGCCTGGAGACCGCCATTGCGGCGCTGCGGGCCGGCGCCTACGACTTTGTCACCAAGCCGGTCGAAATGGACATGCTGGCATTCTCCATCAAGCGGGCGGTCAAGCATCGTTCGCTGCAGCAGGAAGTCAGAAAGCTCAGCGAGATCGTGGAGAAGGCAGCACGCTGTGAAGGGCTGATCGGGGAGAGTGTGCCCATGCAGCAGCTCTTCGACCGGATTCTACGGATCGCCGATTCCGGGGTGTCGGTCCTGATTTCGGGCGAGAGCGGCACCGGCAAGGAGTTGGTGGCCAGAGCCCTGCACACCCAAAGCAGCCGCCACGAGCATCCCTTCGTGGCAGTGAACTGCGCCGCGATTCCCGAGACGCTCCTGGAAAGCGAGCTCTTTGGCCACACGCGGGGCGCCTTTACGGACGCCAAGGCCCAACGCAAAGGACTGTTCCAGCAGGCGAACGGGGGGACCTTGTTCCTGGACGAGATCAGTGCCTTTCCTCTGAGCCTGCAACCCAAGCTGCTGCGGGCCCTGGAGGAACGCCGCTTGCGTCCGGTCGGCGCCGATCAGGAAATTCCCTTCGATGTCAGAGTCATCGCTGCGACGAATCGCGACCTGGAAGCGGCTGTCGAAGAGGAGCGGTTCCGCGAGGATCTGTTCTTTCGGATCAACGTCGTCCAAATCGACCTGCCGCCGCTTCGTTCGCGCGGGACGGACGTCCTGCTCCTGGCACAACATTTCCTCTCATACTCCGCCGGCCGGTCCGGCAAGCACGTGATGCGTATGTCCCATGCGGTAGCCGAGAAGCTGCTGAGCTACACGTGGCCTGGAAACGTCCGGGAGTTGCGGAACGCCATCGAGCACGCGGTGGCGCTGACCCGCTATGAGGAGATCACGGTCGAGGATCTGCCGGAGAAGATCCGCGCCTACCGCAGCTCACACGTGTTCGTCGGCGGCAGCGATCCCGCGGAACTCATCCCCCTCGAAGAGGTGGAACGGCGCTACATCCTCCACGTGGTGCAGGCCGTCGGGGGCAACAAGACGCTGGCCGCCCGGGTGCTGGGCCTGGATCGCAAGACTTTGCATCGCAAGCTCGGCCTCTACGGAACGGCTGAACACGATGAGAAATCGTAGCGCCCGCCGAGATGGTCAGCCGAGGACGGGGTGGAACATCTGGAACCGACCGATCGTCAGGCTCAATGCCCGGTCACCCGTGGCGTTCTTCCCCGCCGGGTAATTCTGCCACACGGTCTTGGGAGATCTTGGGGAGTCCTCTCGCCTCGCGGTGACGCAGGATTCTCCGCAGACGCCACCGCCCGGCCCCTGATGGCGTCTATTCGGGCCGCATCATGATTTGAGTTGTCTTCACGTCCTGAACTGGCACTGGATTTGCTCCCTTGGAGGTTGGCTGTGATGCAGGCTGTGAGGGAATGGTGATAGAATGATACAGGATAGTCACGATACCAATGGTCGGCAGGGTTTGCCGGCGAGTTCTGCCAGGTGGCCGGGCGAACTGAGCCCCGGCGCCGGCGCGAAACCGAGAAGACCCCGAATCCTCGTAGCCGAAGACGACAACGAGATGCGGACCCTGCTGACCAGAGTGCTGCATGCCGATGGTTATGTGCCGGTGGAATGCCACGACGGCATTGAGCTGTTTGGATACTTGGAGGCTTTTGTCGGACGCCGGGTGGTGTTGGATTTCGACGTGATCATCTCCGACATCCTCATGCCGGGTCCCACCGGACTGGAGATCCTCGAAGCGATGCACGATCGGGCGGGGTTTCCTGCCATGATTCTGATCACCGCGTTCGGCGACAAGAGAACCCACGCGAGGGCCCAGAAGGCCGGAGCGGCCGCCGTGCTGGAGAAACCGTTCGAAATGGACGAGCTTCTCGCCAAGCTGCATGAAATTGCGCCGCCGGAGCGGCCGCCTTGGAACTAAGGAGCGGATCTCGATGGGTCCGTCAGAATCATGGATGCGATTGCGAAAGCACCGAGAACAGATTTCCCGTCGGAAGATGCAGTGGTCGGCAAAGCCCGCAAGCGAGTCGAGAACACCATCGTCGCCGCGAGGGGGCGACCGAAAGAGGACTGCTATAGAAACCGGAAAGTCCAGGCTATCCGTAAGCGGCTCAAACTGGGACGATATGACATCGATTCCCGTCTCAGCGCAATCCTCGACAAGCTGCTCGACGACCTGTTGACGTGAGGCGGCCGAAGAATCGAGTCGCCGGGTTGCAGAGCGACACATGCGTGCCACCCAACCCCTTATGCATGAACGCAGAGCGAAAGGACGTAGACATGAAAGGCCGTGAGCATTCACAAAACAGAGCGAGTTCGACCCATACGCCGGAAGTGGACAAAGGGCTTGTTGGGGCGGGCGTCCTATCCGCATTCTCCGGGAGCATCAAGAAGGTCAGGCAGACGTCCTCTCATGCCTCAGACGCCCCGTCTGAACCGAATTCCCATTTGATCCCTGAGTGCATCGCGGAGCGGGCGAGGGCCCTGTGGCTGGCAAGCGGGTGCGCGCCCGGACGCGACGAACAGAATTGGCGTGAAGCGGAAGCTCAACTGCGGGCCGAGTCGAAATCCGACTGATTCTGCCCACGTAAGCGACTCGACCGCCTCTTTGGCTCGAACCGGACGGTGTCAGGTACTGTTTCCCAGAAAGCAGGACGGTTCTGGGAGCTGTTTCCCCTCATCGTCAGCCCTCATGGCCAGGCCGACACGGGCCCGAATTCCCTGACAAGCACGCAACGCTTCCTCTGCTTCTGCGGGGCCGATCTTCCCTGACGCGATATCGCTCGGATAGCGTCCCGCCACAATGTACTCGTTCAACAGGAAGAACGGGACGGTATCAGGCCCCTTTGTCGAAGAGGCCGTTTGGGACTGAGGACGCGCAGCGGGAAGGTTGATGCTGCGGGATAGTCCCTGTCTATCCCCCATCAACTCCTCTCCCCAACGGGCCACAGCCTCCGACCCCGGCCTCCCCCGAAAACAGCTCGCGGGCCTTTCGTTGTTCTGACACGATGGGGCTTCCCGCAGGCGATGGTGATCGCTGAGGTCTTTACAGCCTTGGGCGATTTCGAAGTCTCGTTGGGCCGGCAGGGTCCGCTGTGAATGGCCGACGAAGAACAGATGGCGTGGATCGGGAACACATCTCATTGAGGGCATCGCTGTTGCCGTCGTCTGCGTGGCATCATGGGGTCTCGCGGCCCGGGCATTCGATCCGCGGCTGCCGGCGATCATTATTTACCATCGATTTATTCTCGCCGACGGAATTCCGATCGATTAGAATGGCGCGTGATATTGGACCGCGTGTTCACACAGATCACCTTTTGGAGGGGGGGCTGACTGCCAAGACACGGCGTTCTGCCGTTTGAGCCACTAAAGATACCGATCGGGTAGGATCGAACCGGACTATACGGGAGGCTGGTATGCAGGCGATCATCTTGGCTGCAGGATATGGCAAACGTCTGAGGCCGCTCACGGACAGCGTTCCCAAGTGCCTTGTGCCCGTGGGAGGCAAGCCGCTCCTGGTGAGGTCCCTGGAGCTCCTGGATGCTCGCGGCGTCCACGACGTTCTCCTGGTCGTGGGGCACATGAAGGACAAGGTGTACCAGACCGTTGGCCATCAGTTCGGGCGCATGCGCGTGTCGTATGTGGAAAACGACCTCTATGACAAGACGAACAACGTGTACTCGCTATGGCTGGCAAGGGACAGACTGCTCGACGATGTTCTCCTGCTCGAGTGCGATCTGTGCTACGACGCCAGCGTGCTTGACGCGCTCCTGGCCCGGCAGGCCGGCTGCAATGTCCTCCTGAGCAAGTACGATCCCTCCTGCATGGACGGGACTGTCGTTCGTGTGGCTCAGGACGGTACGATTGAGGAGTTGATCATCAAGAAACGTCAGCAGAAGGACTTCGCCTATGGAGACATGTACAAGACCGTGAACATGTACTATTTCCGGCGGGACTTCCTGGATGAGTACCTTCTTCCCTACCTCGACCTCTACGTTCGCGTCCACGGCCGCCAGAGCTACTATGAACTGGTGTTGGGCCTCTTGATCTATCTCGGCGAACCCAGGTGCCAGGCGGTCATCGTGGAGGGTGGCACGTGGTGTGAGATCGACAACGCAGAAGACTTGCGCCGCGCGGAGGACCGTTTCCGCGGGGGAGAGACTCCGTGCCGCGATTGAGATCGGTGAGTTGTGCGAAGGTTGCCCATGGATTCTCAGTATGACAATAAGACAAATCCTGGCTCCAATTCGGAGCGCGCAAGCATCGGCGACGGAATCGTCGTTCGGCGGCTTGCCGACTCCGATTCGATACGCGAGTTGACGGCGCTCATTCACGATGCCTATGCCGGACTCTCCAGGATGAACCTGCACTTTCTCGCCGCGACACAGGACGAAGCGGTGCTGCGCCGCCGGATGGAGGGCGGAGAGTGCTGGGTGGCCGAGGCAGAGGGTCGGCTGGTGGGAACCATACTGTATCATCCGCCGGTGTCCACGGGGGCCGGCTGGTACGGGCGTCCCAACGCGGCCCGATTCTGCCAGTTCGCCGTGGCTCCTTCGGCGCAAGGGGCCGGGATTGGCTCGCGGCTGCTTGAGGGCGTTGAACGCAGGGCGAGGGAAATGGGGGCAGGGGAACTGGCCTGTGATACCGCCGTGCCGGCGAAACACCTGGTTCATATGTACCGGCACAGGGGATATCATCGTGTCGCCTGCATATCCTGGCCGAATACGGACTACTACAGTGTCGTGTTGAGCAAATCACTCGGTATCCCGGTGCGAACACCGCCTGTTTCGACGCGATTGTCCGAGCGCATCGGCTTCTACTACAGCGTGCTGAGAACCGTGGCGATGCGTCGCGCCGACGGGAAGACGCGATGGTGGGTCAGAGTCCTCAAGACCCTGAAACAAGGGCGGGTAGGAAGTGAATGAAATGTCGAAGAGCGACTATACAGAGATGCGAAGAAGCGTGACGAGAGGTCTGCTCAGGAGCTTTCGTATCGGCTTTGGGTTGCCCAGGCTGTGCATGCCTTCGCAGCACAGGGACGTTCTCCTGTGCTGCAACATGCCGTTGGCGGCAGACTATCTGGGTTCCTTCTGGAGGTTGTTTCGACAGGACCCGCGGCTGAGGTTCCGTGTTCTGGCCACGTGGCCCCTGATCGCGAGCCATTGCGAGGAGGACATCGCGCATGTTCGCACGCGATTGCCCGTCCCTGAGACGCACAGGTTCTGGGCCTATGCAAGACCGTGGGATCTCACTGTCTGTTCGGACCACTGTCTTAACGGCGAGATAAGGCCGAAACAGGCCATCTTCATCGGACATGGACCCCACAACAAGTCCTACAACGGGGGGATGGTCACCTACACGTATGGGCAGAGCATCCGCGACGGAAAAGGGCGCTTCATTTATACGCGGATCTTCGAGGAACGGGAGACGAATCGAGAACAGGCTCTGCAGGCAGACCCGTCGTTGAAGGACATAATCGCAGTGGTCGGCAGCCTGGAGAACGATCGGCTGTTGGAGCAGTCGCAACGGAGGGAGGAATTCCGCCGGCGGATGGGATACGAACGCGACGATGTCGTGGTCTTTGTGCTGAGCACGTGGGGCGAGAGCTGCCTTCTTCATACGATGGGTGTTGAATTGTTGGAGCAGGCCCGCAGGCTCCAGTCCGAATTCAAGTTCATCTTCAGTGCTCATCCGCACGAGTACCGTCCTCGGACTGACGGCGGGCGGGTGTGGGGCGAGTATCTGCGCTCGCAGAAGGCACAGGGCTTCGCCATCCGGGAACCCTCGGAGGACTGGATACCCTACATGGTTGCCAGCGACATCGTTGTGAGCGACCATACAGGTCTTGTCGAGCCCGCCGCGCTGCTGGAGAAACCCATCATCATGGTCCCGGTCCCGGACGGTCTCATATGGAAGCATTCCGCCACTTGGCAGATCCGTCGGTTCGCGCCCACCCTGCATGACGCGACCATGTTGCGGGACTGCCTGCATAGAGTGAAGACCGACTATCCCTATGACGAACTTCACGAACTGGCTCAGACCCTGAACCCGTATCCGGGAGAGGCGGCAACACGGATTCGAAAAGAGGTCTATGCTCTGTTGGGTATTCCACCGGCCCCCGTGAGCCCGGACTAGCGAAGCTGAGGGACAGTCCCTATTTGTCCCCAGAGCCCACAGAGAAACAGCAGGAGCACCCGTCGGACTGCTCAAGGCGTAAACGAGTGCCTGACCCTCGAAGCCCCGTTTGGGACTGGGGATGCATAGCCAGTGAAGAGCCCGTGGAAGAGAGGGCCCAGGGTCGTCCATACAGGGTTCTTGGCCAATACAAAGAGGCTCTCCCCGAACTCGACCTGATCCGGGCTGTCGAAGCCGAGCTCGTGAAGAAGCGCCGAATCTTAGCTTGACCGCAAGCGCCGCACGAGCCATCTTATACCGAAAGATGTTCAGGTCGTCCGCCCCGTTGAAAGGAGTTTGCCTGTAATGCCTCTGCTGCTGCTTGTGACGGTTTCGCTTCTGGCGACGAGGGCCGACTGGCCGCAAGAGCGACCCTGGGCCTGCCATGTCATTGACGACTCCTCCCGAGGGGCCGACGGCGCCAGGCTGGCCGATATCAACGGCGACGGATGGGCGGACATCGCGACGGGCTGGGAGGAAGGCGGAGTCACGCGGGTGTATATCAACCCTGGGCCGGCTCGATCGAGGACGAAATGGCCTGCGATTACCGTGGGCAACACCCCTTCCGTGGAGGACGCCGTCTTCGTCGATCTGGATCAGGACGGCGTGGCGGACGTGGTCAGTTGCTGCGAGGGCGAAACGCGAACCGTGTATGTCCACTGGGCTCCGCGGGACGCGAGCGGGCGAACGTCAGCGGCTGCATGGCGGCAGGAGCCGATCCCCGCCACACAGGGTCTGCTGCAATGGATGTTCGCGCATCCGATGCAGATGGACGGCGCCAACGGGGTCGATCTCGTGGTCGGGGGCAAGGGCCCGAACGCCTGGATCGGATGGCTCCAGGCCCCCCCGAATCCGCGCGACCTGGCGGCCTGGAGATGGCGCCCGATGTCGGAAATCGGCTGGCTGATGTCGATTATCCTATCGGACATGGACCACGACGGCGATGAGGATGTCCTGCTGACGGACCGCCGGGGCGAGCTGCGGGGCTGCCGATGGCTGGAGAACCCCGGGCCCGGCGCTGCGCAGAGCGGGCAATGGCCCTGCCATTTCATGGGAGGACGGGATGCGGAGGTCATGTTCATGACCACGGCGGACCTCGATGGAGATGGCTTCCAGGACGTGCTGGCGGCGGCCAAGCGGGCCCAGGTGCTGTACTTTCGACGACTCGACAACGGCGGCAAACGGTGGGTCGAAGTGAGCATCCCCTATCCAGCGGGCATGGGCACAGCCAAGGCCGTGGCCGTGGGAGACATCGATCTGGATGGTCGTCCGGATCTCGTGGTCAGTTGCGAAAACGCAGACCCTCCGAAATCGGGAGTCCAATGGATGTCCTACGAGCGGTCCCCTCTCGAACCGAACTGGCGCGGTCACGAAATCAGCGGGCCGGCGGGGATCAAATTCGATCTCCTGCAGCTTCTCGATCTGGACGGGGACGGCGACCTGGATGTACTGACGTGCGAAGAGGCCCAGAATCTGGGCCTGATCTGGTACGAGAATCCATATGGCTGGTGTTGCCGCGCTCCCGGACGGCTGGGCGCAACCCGGTCGGCGGCATTGCAGAACAGACCCGAGGCAGATAAATGAGGAACAAGTTTCTTGGCACGGGATTGCAGGGATTCCACCCGGTACGCAAGGTCCGCGTCATTCTGTCGGGAATGCGCTACGCCATTCTGTACGACCTGTCCGTCACCTACAAGATCGTGCTCTCTTGCGTGGTCCTCTTGGCGTGCTTTCACTACCGCCAATGGCTCGATTTCGGTCTGGTACTCGTTTCGACCGGCATGATGCTGGTTTCGGAGATGTTCAATACGACCATCGAAGCGCTGTGCGACTTCCTGGAGCCCGCGGAAAACCACAAGATCGGCGTGATCAAGGACATCGCCGCTGCCGCAACGGGCATCAGCATCCTGATCTGGTTCATCGTGCTCATCCTGGAGTCGGTGCGCGTCTGGTGGATGCTGCAATGAATCCCCAGGGCAATCGGAGGTCGAGGGACAGTCCCCCTTTGCCCCCCTAATTGGGAGCCACCCACCCGATGATCGCGAGAACGTGCGTACTCTGCTCGCACACTGAGACTTCGCATGACGTGACAAATGGGGCTCGATAGGGACTGTCCCTATCAAAGCCATCATTCTCTGTGTGCTCTGTGTTCTCTGTGGCAGAAGACCAAGAAGAAGACTCTTGGGCCACAGAGGGCACAGAGACCACAGAGAAACGCCGGAGAGCCCAAAGCGTATACAAGTGCCTAACCCTCAAAGTCCTTCACGCATTGAATGCCCATTCTCCCGCGCGCATGATTGGCTCGGTCTTTCCGTCAGACAGGATTCCGTCCACGGCCATTTTGTCGGAGCCCACCATGAAATCTATGTGTTCGGCGCCCTCATTGCCACCGGCGGCGGCGAACTCCTCAGCGGACATCGTCGCGCCGTCCCGCATGAAGAAACGAAGGGCACTGCCCAAGGCGAGGTGGCTGGCCGCGTTTTCGTCGATCAGGGTATTGTAGAAGAGGATTCCGGACTGTGAGATTGGGGACCTGTCGGGGACCAACGCGACTTCGCCGAGCCGGGAGGCCGCCTCCCCATGGGCGATCAGATTCTGGAGGAGCTCCTTGCCCTTCGACGCCGTCACCTCGACGATGCGCCCCTGGGAGAAACGGAAACTGAAATCCTCGATCATCATGCCCGCGTAGCTCAGAGGCCTCGAGGCACGAAGCACCCCCTCGGCACGGTCCTTGTGAGGCAGGGTACACACCTCCTCCGTCGGCATACACAGGACGCAGGCAATCCCATTCTGGGTGGTGACGCGTGCGCCCTGCCAGACATGCCCGTCAGGCAGCCCCACGGTCAAATCGGTTCCTGGAGCCGCGTACTTCAGACCCGCATAATGCTTGCGGTTGAGGTAGTCGCGCCGAGCCTCTAGCTGGGCGAGATGATCCCGCCACGCGGAAACGGGATCGGGGTCATCCAGACGACAGAACTGAAAGATGGCATCCCAGAGGCGCATCTGGCGTTGTGCCGGCGGCAGATGCGGAAAGACCTTGGCCGCCCACCCTTCCCCAGCGGCGCTGATGATCAGCCAATTCGTGCTGATCCGCGACATACGGGTCATGACCGGCCTGAGCTTCTCCATCATGGCCTGAGTGAACGCCGCCATGAGCTGCGGGTCCTGTCCGCTGAGCAAGTCAGGATCGTCGGCCAGGATCTCCAAGTAGGCGTCTCCCCGGTCGAGATATTCGAGAGTGGCCTTGGCCGGCCAGTCGGGAGACTCCTGGAACGAATCGCGCGGGGCGTGCTGGAACCGCAGCAGGTTCATCTGCTGATCCCCCCAGACCGCGTCCACCAGCCGTGCCCCGGCCCGGTAGGCGCTGATCGTGACCTGGCGGACCAAAGGTGCGGTCTCGAGGGGAGCCACGATGAGGAGCCGTTGCCCGGACCGCAGATTGAGCCCCACCTTCACGACCACCTCCGCGTACCGTTGCAGCATCTGCTCAAGTTTCTGAACCGTCTGCTCGCCCACCCCCGTAGAGGCGCCGGCGGCAGGCTCCGCGGAAGGGCTACTCTCCTCTTCAGCCGAAGCGACCGAACCGGCGATGAAGGCACACAACGCCCCAGCCGGCACAGACCGTGTCAGAAACTCCCTTCGACTGCGCGATCGCATTGGGATAGGATTGTCCATGAGGTTCTCCTGTGCATTGTCCCCGGTGCTCTACACCACCTAGGGGAGACATCAGGGGGAACATCAGAGTCACCCCTTGTTTACGCTTTAACGTTGGTCGCGGTGAAATTGTGGTACTCGGGGTCTGTCTTTCTTTCTTCGTCCGCCCTTCCTCTCAGGCTCCCCGATTCCTGCACCCATCGCACTCATTCACCTCTCCACATTCGAACAAACGGTCTCGATTCTCCAACTCGTTTGTCGTTCGTCCTCGGTGTCGCGATGGGGATAGTATAGGGGAACAGGCGGGAAAAGGCGAGGGGAAAAGAGCGTGAAGCGGGACTCGTGAAGCGGGAAGCGGTTGCGGCGCGACGAGCGGTGTGCGGAGCACACCCTACCGCTGACGCCTCCCTTTGCGTCCTCCGCGTCCTCGGCGGTTTCTCTTCTTCGTCGTGCGGCTTGCGTCAGAGGGCGACGCATGCGTCGCCCCTACGGGTTGTCGGTCCTTGTTTCACTTTCCTGTCCTCTCGGTGGCCTCCGTGGCTTGGTGGTGAATTGGGGTCTTTTCTTTCGCCGGGGCGGGTGTATACTGATCTCGGACAACCTACATGCCTTCGTTTTCAGGAGTGCTCGAAGATGACGATTCTGCTGATTTTGCTGGCCGCCGGCGTCTTGCTGCTCCTGGGCGGCGTCGCCTACGCGCCGTGGATCGCCAGGATGATGGGGGAGCAGAAGGACCGGACCACGCCGGCGGTGGCGATCAACGACGGACGCGACTACGTGCCGACCCAGACCGCGGTCGTCTTCGCGCATCACTTCGCGTCCATCGCAGGGGCCGGACCGATCATCGGACCCGTGCTGGCGATCCTCTACGGCTGGGGTCCCGCGCTGCTGTGGATTCTCCTGGGCGGCGTTTTCCTCGGCGCGGTGCACGACTTCGTGTCGACGTACGTGACCATGCGCGAGGGCGGCAAGAACCTCACGGTGGTCGCGCGTCGCTACATCGGCTCGGGCGCGTTCGTCATGATGCTCGTGATGCTGGTGGCGATCCTCGTTCTGGTCTGTGCGGCGTTCCTGGATTTGTCGGCCACCGCGCTGACGTCCACCGTCGCGCTGTCCGATCTGAACCTGGCGTCGGGCCAGACGCTGTTTCGCGAGCAGATGCTGCGCAATCCGAGAACCGGTGGGGTGGAGCCGCATGCGTTGATCGGCGGGATCGCGTCGATGTCGGTGATCGTGATCACGGTCTTCTCACCCCTCATGGGATTCCTCTATGTCAAGAAGAAGTGGCCGGTGTGGATCTGCTCGATTCTGGCGATGGCGATCTGTGCGATCTCGATTTTCATCGGGCTCAAGTGGCCGGTCTCCGTGACGCCGATGATGTGGAAGCTGATGATCAGCGGTTACGTCCTGCTGGCGGCGGGGGTGCCGGTCTGGTTCTTCCTGCAGAGCCGGGACTTCATCAACGTGCACATTCTGTACGCCGGGGTGGTGTTCCTGATCGTGGCGCTGGTCGCGGCGGGCCTTCGCGGCGCCGGCGCGCTCGACGCGGCGGCGATTCCGATGAACAACTTCGCCGAGGGGACCAGGACGCTGGGTCCGATCTGGCCTTTGATGTTCATCACGATCGCTTGCGGCGCGGTCAGCGGGTTCCACAGTCTCTGCGCGGGCGGGACCACGTGCAAGCAGCTTTCCAATGAGCGGGCGGCGCGCCGGGTCGGATATTGGGCGATGCTGCTGGAGAGCTTCCTGGCGGTGTGCGTGGTGTGTTGCCTGATCGCGGGATTGCCGCTGGCGGTGTACAAGAACTACTGCTACCCCGCGGCCGGGAGCGGCAACGCGGTGCTGACGTTTGCGATGGCGGTCGGACACATGGTGCACCAGGGGCTGGGGTTGCCGGTGGCGGCCGGGGCGCTCGGCGCGATGCTGCTGCTCGAGGGGTTCCTGGTCACGACGCTGGACACTGCGGTCCGCCTGACGCGGTACATGATCGAGGAGGGCTGGGTCATGCTCTTCGGTCAGTACGACGTGTTCACCAGGGCGCAGGACACGCGGATCGTCCCGGCGGCGGGCGAAGAGGTCGATGCGCAACGGATCGAGCCCGTCGGGGCCGGCGGGCTGGCGGTCGGCGCATTCCCTCAGAGGCTCGCGGCGCCTGCGTCCGGCGGCGTCCCCACCCGCGGGGTCAAGCGGGCGGTCTTGCAGATCCTTCAACGGTACTGGGTGAACTCGGGCATCGCGGTCGCGTTGATGCTGCTGCTGGGATTGGGCAACGGCTACGCGGTGGTCTGGAGTATCTTCGGGTCGGCGAACCAGCTCCTGGCGGCGCTGGCCTTGTGGGTGGGCATGATCTGGCTGATGAGCAAAGGGCGTCAGTACTGGTTCGCTCTCGTGCCTGCGGTGTTCATGTTCGCGACGTCCATGACCATGCTCGTGCGGCTGTTGATGAAGTACTTCGACGGCTGGCAGGCGGGCAAGAGCGGGATGCTGGCCCTGCTGATCGCGGACGCGGTCGTGCTGTCGATGACCGTGGGGATTCTGGCGTTGACGTTGCGGAACTGGGTGGCGAGGAAGTCGCCCTCGCCGCTCGGCGGCGCCGGGGAACAGGCGCAGGCGTAAAGGGGCCGGGTCGCCGGAGAGGGTCTTACTGCAGTTCGTCGCGGCCGAAGCTGCGGAACAGTTCCAGCTCAGGCGTCGGCGAGAGAGTGATCGGTTCGAGCGTGTACTTGACCTTCGGCGGCGCCTGGTTGGGCGCGATCTCGCCTCTTTGGACGTACTCGTATGGAAACGCGAAGACGAATTCCCCTTCGGCCGGCCACTGGGTCCGGTGCGCGTCTTCGTCCTTGATGTACAGGACGATCTGCATGGGGGCCTTCTCATAGGCGTTGAAGGCCTCTTCGGTGGCCCGCACCTTGATGGCCAGGAGTCTGGTCTTGTCGGTGTCCTTGTCCAGGACGACCCGGTAGACGCCCTGGAGGTTCTCGCTGAGGCACAGGCCGTAGGAGGCGGAGACCAGACGCTCCGTCAGGACGTTCTGCATCGGGGCCAGGGTGACTCTGACCCTGGTCGGGATCTCCCGACGCTGGTCGATGGCGCTGGTCAATTCGATATAGGGGAACTTCTCGACGGGCCCGATCTTGGCCACGTTCTGTTCCTCGGGGGTCAGGAGGATCTTGGCGCGAGGGCTCTGGCCCTTGGGGACAAAGGCGGTGACCGAGGAGGGATTGAAGGTGGCGACCAGACCCTGCTCGATCCCGACGCATTCGAGGGTGACGTCCTGCTCGACGAGCTTCTGGGTCTGGACGGTGAACCACTGCGGCTGGCAACTCTCGACCGTCAGGCCGAGATTCCGCAGGACGTCGCTCTTGCGCAGGAAGTCCAGGACGTTGACCCGATGCGCCTGCGCGGACGTCAATCCTTCCTGCTCGGGCACCAGGAACAGGTTCAAATCGAGGGCGCCCCGGTTCTTGCGGCCCTTCACTTCCGAGATCCGGGCCGCGGGGCCCTTGAGAACGACCGCGTCCAGCGCCACGGTCGTCTGCAGATTCGGGTCCGCTCCCTCCACGACGAAGTTGACCCAGAGCGACGGATCGGCCGATTTGGCCACCCTGATCCGAACGTCCGACAGCAGAAATCGATCATCCTGGGCTAAATCGGACCATACCCAGATCAGGGCCGTCAGGAAGACGACGATCGATATTTTGCCGGGTTTGAGCCTCTTGATCATCGGCCTATGCGCTTATTCCACGTTGTGACGTTTGAGCAATCGTCCCATCAGGGGAACGTGTCCTTCGACCGCGTCGCCCACGAGATGAGAACGCACCTGGGATTCCGTGACGTTGCGGATCAGTTTGCCGTCGCGGGCGATGGAGATGGCGCCGGTCTCTTCGCTGACGACCAGGCACATCGCGTCGGACCCTGCGGTGATGCCCACCGCCGCCCGGTGACGCGAGCCCAGCTCGACGCCTGCCACGCTGCCGGCCTCGGCCAGCGGCAACTGGACGCTGGCGGCCACGAGCCGGTCTCCGCGGACCACCACCGCCATGTCGTGCAGCGGGGTGCCGGGATAGAAGATCGTCTTGAGCAGGTCCGAGGTGACCCGCGCGTCCAGGCGAACGCCGGTCTCGATGAACTCGCCCAGCGCGACCTGTTTCTCGATCACGATGATCGCTCCGATCCTGGCGGCCGACAGCTCGGTCACCGTCGTGACCAGCTCTTCCACGGTCCGCGAGAGCTGGTGCGAGGCGCCCGCCCAGATCCTGGGCTGGCCGATCTGGATCAGGACGCGTCGGATCTCCGGCTGGAAACCCGCCACCGCCACGATCATGATTCCGATCAGGAACCCCCGATAGAGATACTGGAGTCGGTCAAAGGGCAGGTGCGCCACGACCAAATTCAGGACGAGCACGCCGGAGACGAGGATGAAAATCACGCCGCGGAAGAGCCTCTCCCCGCGGGTGCCTTCGAGGAAATCGACCACCCACCAGATCACCAGGCCGATCAGGAGCAACTCCACCAGGACAACCCACAACTCGTAGTGCGCGATCCGGTTGAGATAGTCCAGCAGAGTATACACCGATGCAAACCCCTTCCATGGGTCTGGAGGTCAGGTTCTCCCGACAGCTACGGGATTCTCTTGTCGGTCAGTCGGCTGGGCCTGTCGAGCATCAGCGTCTTGTCCATGTCCGCACGCATCAACTCGGCGTTGAGACGATGGTTGCGGTCGTGCCGCCGACTGACCTCGGCTCGCGTCTCACCCGGCTGGCCGCTTCCGCAGCCCGCCAGCCATGTCACCAGCATGCATGCGACCGCCGTCAGTGCGAAAAAGCGCAAACCCAGACTCCTGCGACACTCTTTCCTATTTTCTACAGTCGTCACGCTTTTCATCGTTCCCCTTTGCGAAAATCCATGATCGATGCGCCGTTTCGCAACAATCCGGGCATGGCCCAACCTTTGCACTCATTCCTTGGGGTGGCGCAAAGCCCGCCCCAACATGGACTTAATTATAACGGGCCCCGCTGCGACTGTCAAGCCCAACGCGGATTTTGACCCTGATAATGCGATAATTTGCCCAGAATTGGGTTCCGCCGCGTCAAATCCGAAGGTACAATCCCATCTGCGAGGCGTCCGACCCGTCGGGGCCGGCGTCCCCCGACAGGATTCTTGACAGGTTTCGACGTTCCAGGAGCAGGCCATGAAGACCCCATCCCCCCAGAAACCGCTCACCGGCCGACAGCGGGTGCTCTGCGCCCTGAACCACCAACCCGCCGACCGCGTCCCTGTCGATCTCGGCGGGACGCCCTGCTCAGGCGCGCAGGTCAGCGTAGTCGCCAAATTGCGTCGAGCGCTCGGCCTCGACAAGCCGGGAGACCGCGTCCGCGTGACCGAGCCTTACCAGATGCTCGGCGAGATCGCCGCCGACCTCCGCCGGGTCCTGGGAATCGACGTCGTCCACCTGCCCAACCTGACGAACATGTTCGGATACAAGACCGCCGACTGGAAGCCCTGGACCACGTTCGACGGCACGGAAGTCCTTGTCCCAGGCAACTTTAACACCGATCCCGAGCCCGACGGATCGATCCTGATGTACCCTGAGGGCGACCGCAGGGCCAAACCCTCGGCCCGAATGCCCAAAGGGGGCTACTACTTCGACTCGATCATCCGCCAGAACCCCATCGACGATGCTAAACTCAATCCAGCCGACAACTTGGAAGAGTTCCAGCCCATCGGCGAGGACGCCCTCTGCCACTATGAGAAGGTGGCTGCCGATCTCTACGCCAACACCGACCTGGCCATCGCGGCGGGTTTCCCTGGCACCGCCTTTGGCGACATCGCCCTCGTCCCCGGCCCCTGGATGAAGGACCCCAAGGGCATCCGCGACATCGAGGAATGGTACATCAGCACGCTCACCCGCCGGGAGTACATCCGCGAGGTCTTCGCCCGCCAGGCCGAGATCGCCATCGAGAACCTCAAGCGAATCCACCAGGCGGTGGGCGACAAGGTCCACGTCGTCTTCATGGACGGGACCGACCTGGCCTCGCAGAACAGCCTCTTCTGTTCGCCCGACACCTACCGCGACCTCTACCTTCCGCACGCCAAGAAGGTCAACGACTGGGTGCACGCCCACACGAAGTGGAAGACGCTCAAGCACTGTTGCGGCGGATGCGAGCCCCTGATCGGCGGCTTCATCGACGCCGGCTACGACGTCCTGAACCCCGTCCAGCTCTCCGCCAGGGGCATGGACCCCAAGACCCTCGTCGACAAGTATGGCGACCGAATCGTCTTCTGGGGCGGCGGCGTCGATACCCAGCAAACCCTCCCCTTCGGCACGCCGGAAGAGGTGAAGGCCCAGGTCGCCGAGCGAATCCAGATTCTCGGCGCCAAGAACGGATACGTCTTCAACCCGATCCACAATATCCAGTGCAACACGCCGACGGAGAACCTGATCGCGATGTTCCAGACGCTGGGCAGAAACGTATAAAGGTGGATGCGTGAAAACGTAGAAGCGTGGATGCGTCGTAGGGGCGACGCATGCGTCGCCCTCTGGTCCTGTCAGCCGAAAGAAACGAAAAAGGGCGAGCCAGTTCGTAGTGACGCCGCGAGGCGTTGCCTTCTCAGTTCGTAACGAGGCCCTCTACCGCGGAGGTCGCCGAGGACGCGGGCTCTCAGGCAGAAGGAACTCATCAGTCGTGGGTGCGAAGCGAAGGAGAAATGTCGGGCAGAAGAAAGGCGGCGTACGATGGACGGGTTCGAGCAATCAGGGACCGGGAAATCGGCTCAGCAGGCGACGAACAGCGAAGGAGTCGGGCGTACCGGAAAGCACGTATGGATAGCGTTCGCGCTCGCCGTGCTCGGTGCGGGCGTCATCGCGGGTATCGCATTGGGCAACGGGCCGATCGGAGGGATTTCGCAGCCGTGGTCGGTCGGTATCCCGTGCGTCAGTGTTGGAATCATGACAGCGGTCGTCTGCTGGTCGATTCTGCGATACCGATAGAAAGAGCATCGCGAGTCGGAGCTTTCTGTGCACCTCTTGCCGGGGGAGACTGGGAACGGACCAGCGGGCAAGAGAAGGGTTCATCCGCAGATTTCCCGAAGCAGAGGCACCGTGGCGGTGTCGCAGATGGAAGACGAGCGACCGTGTTGAAACCGCAGATGAACGCCGATGAACGCGGATTGGCAGGCGGCAGGCCATCGGCCGAAGGCGTTGTCTGGTCTTTGCAGAGCGACGAGCCACGAGCGACGCGGCCCCCGGCCGCTTCTCCCGCCGCACCCGCTTCCCGCTTCACGAGTCCCGCTTCACGCATTTTCCCCTTGCCATTCTCCCCTCGTCCCCCTATACTATCCCAAGCGCGACATTGAGGACGAACGACAAACGACTTGGAGCCCGAGACGGGTTGTTCGAATGCCGAGACGGTCAGGAGTTGGAGAGTCCGATTGTGAAATGTCTGGGTTTGACCGCGTGTCTCTACGATGGCGATGACTCGTTCTTCAACCGTGGTGTGAAAGGGCGTTCCTGTGAATCCAGAAATGAAGTTCCACTCCATCGTGATCAGCCTGACTACCGCATTGGTATTCTCCATCTGGCTAGGTCTGAACCAAGTTATAGCTGCGTATCCTTGGTTGGCAGTCGTTTTGTCCGGATTGATCTCGGTTGGCATCTATCGCTCGCTTAGTACACTGCTGCTCTTCCTTCTCAGACGTGTCCGACACGTCAAACGCTTCATGCTTGGGCCTTGCTACATGCAGGGATCTTGGGCCGGCTTCTTTGTCGGGCACAACAACCGCATTCGCCTGTTCGTGGAGTTCTTCGAGCAGGATCTGAGCCGCACAGTGATTCGGGGACGCGCATACCACGAGGACGGTAGTATCCATGGCTCGTGGATTGCCGAGAATGCTACCATCGATCCAGTCCGTGGTAAGCTTGTTTATCACTATGAGACCGATGCACTTGGCAATACATTCATCAATCCGGGCATTGCGATGTTCGATTTCCAACGGGCTGCTGCATCCCTACCGCCAGTTAGTTTAGTTGGCTTTTCCTCCGATCTCTTCAATCCTCATAAGCTTGTGGCATTTGAAGACAGAGTGTCGGAGACAAACCTATTGGATAGCACTGAATGTCTTGAGAAAGCACGAAGCGTATTCGATAAGTACAGAGTCCATATCTTGGCCGGAAGTCAACAGTCTCCGGGGGAACAGTAGGACCTCCAGAGGAATTCCAGGGACGTCTTACGAATCTCTGCGTTGAGCTGAGTGTGGTGTCCCCAGACAACTCTGCCAAGAAATAGGTGGAAGACCAGAGAAGCTACGTTGTGACTATGCGAAACTGACATTCTTCTTCGAGAGACACAAGGGAAATGTATGTTCAATCAAGGCAACGTGTTTCTGGGCCATAGTCTTGCCCTCGTGACAACCATAACGCTCAAAGACGATCGCGGTGCGAACGATGGCGTCATCATGGATGCTATCCAAGAGGCGATTCGTTGCCATCTCGAGAAACGTTTTAACAAGCTTCGCTATGCGAGCATGGGGGATGACATCTTGACTTGGTCTTCTCGGGACATGCGTGAGATCGAGGGCATTTCTACTGCGATCAACGCTATCATTAGAGAACGTATACATGTCGCCCGATTGACTGATGACTTATCACGTGAGACTTTGGAGCGGACCATAAGTGCCTCACCAGCACGCCGGGAAGCGAGTCATGGAACAGTGTATATCTTGTTCCGCTCGCAGCCCTATGAGAAGCGACCGGACTACGCCAGTGGGCGAACTCGTGCGGAGACTGATATTGAGGAGGCATCACTTGTATCAATTCTACGGGCGATTCTGCCCGACATACATGTGGAGTTCTTTGCTGTGACATATGACACGAAGGAAGGAGGACAAGAGGACTGCCTGTACCATCTAGCCAGTCGTGTCTGCGGCGCGATGGTTGAATACAAGGCGTGCTTGCACGCGTCTGAACGCCAGCATGACGATGGTGCTATCGGGGACGGCTGCGACAGGAAGACCGAACACTCAGCACATCCCTTGGAGGTCTTTCCACTACTGAAGAATGGCAAATGTATTTCACCCGTAGTCAAACCATACGAGGTGGTCCGAAAGATCTTCGATTTGCGTGACGCAGTAGACCTGGTGTGTGAAGGCCTCGACGGAAGCACGAATTTTTTCCCCCCTGTACCTCGGGGAATGCAGACCATCTTTAAGGGAGAGGATAATAAGACCAAGAGTGTAGCAGCACGCTACAAGTTCCCATTTGGTGTATGGTTCAGAGGTCAGCCTCGTGTATGCCTTGACCTTATACCGTCACTCTTTCATGAGAAGAGTTGGCATCCTGTGCACGACGGTTGCCGGAAGATGAAATGCGACGGGACCATGTACGACGAGTCAACGCTCGTACATCATTTCATGGCGCATAGAGCCACTATGCGACGAGACTACAGTGATATATTTGAGTGGTTGTGCCTCATGCAGCACTATGGAGCACCGAGTCGTGTGTTGGACTGGACGGAGAACATTGTGACGGCGCTATATTTTGCTGTGGCGGACACCACCGCCGATTGTGATGGTGCAGTATGGCTCCTAAATGCCGGTCGTTTAAACGAGATCACGCGAGTTTCCACTTCCAAACGATATGTGTGTCTTGCAGACAGTGCAGACGTGATCCTACGAAGTGCTATGGCACTCTCACGGACGGGCAGATCACTGCGCCGAACACTTTTGAAGACAGGCAAGTTGGAACAGGTTGAGATGGCTGTAAACGACGATGTCTTCTGGCGATGGACTAAGGATGATGAGTTCGCAACACGATCAAAGACTCTGGCCAAACTAGCCTGTCCCGTCGCGGTCTTTCCAACGCGACTCAATGAGCGGGAATCTATGCAGCTTGCAACGTTTACCATCTACGGAGGAAAGGATTATGACAGAGAGGTAGAGCAGATCGCCCCGTGGGAGCGATTCCCAGACCCGAAAGGACTCCTGTGGATAAGCCAGCATCTCCAGTCAGACACGAGTGGCGACGATTGGAACGATGAAACCAGAGAGTGGATACCCCGGGGCAAACCCTTTTTAGATGTGTTTATTGTTCCTAGTTGTGCGAAGCGGAAGTTGCGAGAACAGCTGAAACGTGTGGGCGTCCATGTTGGATCGCTATTTCCGGAGTTAGAATACCAGGGCAAGTACATCCGCCACCAGTGGCGATTTGAATATGTTCCGTCAGGTGGGACATCGTGAAAGGGCTCGCCGTGTTGACATGAGGAAGGGGAAGCCGCCGATACCGGGGGGACCTTGGGACAGTCAGTGCGCCACGAAGGCGTGTAGGAGGCACATTAACATGCGCGGACAAAAAGGGGACATTCTACTTTTCTGGGCTTTGGCCGTTGGGGGTACGGGGTCAGGGCCTCGTTTATGCTTTAAGCGGTTCAGGGGCTTTCTTTGATTTCTCTGTGGTCTCTGTGCCCTCTGTGGCCCAAGAACCTTCTTCTTGGTTTTCTGCCACAGAGAACACAGAGCACACAGAGAATGATCAAGGGCGACGGCGGGGGCGTCGTTTGTTTCTCGTCTCTCGTCGCTCGGGGCGTGGACTTCCCTGCGGCGGTCGGGCGGCCACTCCTCGGGGAAGTTCACGCGGGCGAACTCGCCGAACAGCTCGATCGCGCGTTGGTCGTAGGCGCGGGCGGCGTCGGTCTCCTTGTCGAACAGGCCCAGGTAGGACTGCTCGTTGTGATGGTAGATCTGGGCGAAGTATTTGTCCCGCTCCTTGCGGTTCTTGTGGTCGACGACCATGCCCCTGGGCGGCTGGGCGATCTGGCGGTGCATGAAGATCAGCTTCTTTTTCTCGTAGCGGATGGCGTAACCGCCCTGCATGTGCCATTTCCAGCGGGAGGACGTCGCCCGTAGTCGATAATCAATCCCAAGGCCGGTCTGTAAGCCGAGTTCTGTTCCCGCCGAAGGGCGGGCGGCGATCATTTATCTGGACCAGCCGTTGCCGACTGGCTCTCCCGCCTCGCGACGATTGCTCGTCACGAGAGTGCGGAATGCGACCTACCCGCCGGTCGTGCGGCGCAAGCCGCACATACCCGGGCCGAGTACGGCTCGGGACCTTCGGACGCGAGGCCCGAGGAGTCCGTCGTCGCCTACCGGCTGCTTGGTCTTGCAGGCGGTGGGGTTTGCCCTGCCGACGATGTCGCCATCGCCGCGGTGCGCTCTTACCGCACCTTTTCACCATTGCCCGATCCCTGCGGCGCTCCGAAGAGCGACGCAGGGCCGTCGGCTGTGTGTTTTCTGTGGCACTATCCCTGGGATTGCTCCCGGTGGTCGTTAGCCACCACCGCGCCCTGGGGTCCCCGAACGCGACATCTCGCGTTCGGGAGGCCCGCGATCCTGCTCGGACTTTCCTCCCCGCGCCGCATGACACGACGCGGAGCGACCGCCCGACCGACCTTGGGATCGATTATCGACTAAGAACGATCGAAGTTTCAAAGAGCCTGTTTCTCACACACATACGATTCTACCGCATTCGCCCGCCGGCTCCAATGCGGCGTGCGAGCATTTTGAGCCTGGGCATTCGACTTGACGCTCCACCGTACGGTTTCTACACTGCGTGGGTGCTTTGGCCTGAAGATTGTGCACTCTGAAGGGATAAGCCATGCTGCTTTGTTCTGTGGGGAGCATCATGCAGAAACGAGCCGGTTCTTCACGTCGTCTCTCGTTGTTCGTCATCATCTTGTGCGCGACGGCTCCTCTCCTGGGCCAGCCATTCTCCCGCGACTTGCAGGTCGATGTCAGGGTGAATCAGGTGGGCTTTGCGCCCGGCGCCGCCAAGTGCTGTGTGCTCCCGGAGGGCCCGGCGGATCGATTCGAGGTGATTCGGACGGACGATCTGAAGGTTGTGTTCTCGGGCCCGCTCGTCAGGTCGCAGGGCGACTTCGGTTCTTTTCTCCGTGGGGATTTCAGCGAGGTCAAGAAACCCGGCACGTACTACATCCAGGCCGGGCAATCGCGGTCCTGGCCGTTTCGGATCTCGTCGGATGTGTACGACAACGCCATCGCCATGATCGTCGGGTATTTCGCGTTGCAGCGGTGTGGGCCGAGCACGACGGGCTATCTGGCCCCGTGCCACTGCGACGACGCCGTGAGGCTCGACAACGGCAAACACCAGGACACCACCGGCGGCTGGCACGACGCCTCGGACCTGCGAAAGTGGGTCGGCGCCACGATTCACGGCATGATCGGCCTGGCCCGGGTCTATGAACTGACGGAGAGCGAATCCCTGCGCGGGCGCATCCTCGACGAACTCCGATGGGGCAACCGGTACTTCCTCAACATGCAGGAGCCCGACGGCTACGTGATGAACCACGTCGGCGGCGACGCGCTCGTGCATGGCGACGGCAATCGCTGGACCGACAACGCGATCGGTCCCGAGGGAGGCGAGCCTGTCACCCTCGCGCCGGCGTCCGGCGGCACCACCAATCGGATGACGATCGTGGGCGCCAAGGACGACCGAGTGATCCAGACCAAGCCTCTCGACCGTATCGGCCAGTACAAGTTCGTCGTCGCCGAGGCGATCACGGCGCGAGTGATGAAGCAGAGCGATCCGCAGTATTCGGCCCGGTGTCTGGAGGCGGCCCGGCGATGCTATGACTGGTGTGCCAAGGAAGGGCCCGAGAGCAGGACTGAGAACCTCGGGGGGGCGCTGGCTGCGGCGGTCGAGCTGTACCGGTGCACGGGTCGAGAACAGTACAAGAACGATGCGATTGCCTGTGCCGCCCATTTGGCGCGCTGCCAGGTGGCGGAGCCCCTGGCCCCCAACGATCCCATACGAGGTTTCTACCGGCAGTCCGCCTCGAACTCGGCGCCGTATCGCGACATTTATCACGGCTGCTGGCATCTGTTCGGGCTCTGCGATCTCGTGGAGCTGTTCCCGGATCATGCCCAGGCCGACGACTGGCGCAAGGCCGTTCGCCTCTATGCCTGCGATTACCTCCAGGCCATGTCCCAACGCAACCATTTCGGCATCATCCCGCACGGGTTCTACGCGAACCAGGACCCCGGCGGCGGTCGGCGGATCGGCGATCTCTGGTACCGCTATTTCATGCCGCCGAAGGATTGGTGGGTGGGAATCAACGCGAACATCGCCTCGGCGGGCATCGGCCTGGTCCGGGCGGCCACGGTGCTCCACGAGCCCTCTTTGCGAACCACCGCCCAAAGGCAACTCGACTGGATTCTCGGCTCCAACCCGTTCGGCTCCAGCACGGTCGAGGGAATCGGGCACAACCATCCGCCGCAGTTCGTCAACACGACCGAGTTCCTGCCGTTCACGCCCCGGCTGCCCGGCGCCGTCATGAACGGCCTGGGCGGCACGGTTGACGATCAGCCCTTCCTGGGCAACGGAGTCTATCATGTGTCGGAATACTGGACGCCCATGGTCGCGTATACGATGTGGCTGATGACGGCGCTGCAGGATTGACCGGAAGGCGCGATGGCGGAGTTCAGACACTATATCTTGACGCGATTCAACGCGATCGAACTCCTGGAGCAGTCCGGCATCGACCCGGCAGGCCTGCCGGAGTTCTGACAGTCCGTCCCATTCGTCCCATCACTCCCATCCTTCCCATGTCTTGCTTCTTCAGCCGGCCCGCAGAATCTCCGTGTGTGTGCGGAACCGCTTGTCGTCGGTCTGCGTGTGGTCCATGCGGTAGTGCACACCCCGGCTTTCCTTGCGGAGATCGGCGCTGTGGGCGACCAATAGGGCGGTCGTGAGCATGTTCTGGCATTCCCAGCCTTCCCTTGCGTCGAAGACCTTGTCCATCACGTAGCGGTGCCAGAACCGGATGATCTCCTGGGCCTCGGCCAGCGGCTGCGCCCTTCGCGTGATGCCGACGTTGCGCCACATCAGGGACCGCAGCGAGTTGCGGACGTCCGCGGTGTCGAGCTGGCTGCGGTCGGAGTGCGGGATGTTGTACCGGATCACCGGGTGCTTGAGCGAGGTCAGGTCGCTGGGCTCGCTGGCCAGGACCGCCTGGCCCGCCAGCTTGCCGAAGACGAGCCCTTCGAGCAGCGAGTTGCTGCCGAGCCGGTTGGCGCCGTGCAGGCCGGTCGAGGCGACCTCGCCGCAGGCGTAGAGGTTCTCGATGTTCGTGCGGGCCAGGGCGTCGGTCTTGACGCCGCCGACCATGTAGTGGGCGCTGGGACGGACCGGGATCAGGTCGTGGCTGACGTCGATGTCGAAGCTCTCGCACAGGTCGCTGATCAGCGGGAACCGCTTGGCGAAGTACTCCTTGTCCATGTGACGGATGTCGAGGTAGACATGCGTCGCGTCGGTCTTTCGCATCTGGGCCAGGATCGCCCGGCTCACGACGTCTCGCGGGGCCAGTTCGCCCGCCTCGTCGTAGTCCTCCATGAAGCGTCGGCCCTTCGTGTCCAGCAGATAGGCGCCTTCGCCTCGAAGGGTTTCGGTGATCAAAGCGCGGGACGCGCCGGCGATGTACAGCGTCGTCGGATGGAACTGCATGAACTCCAGGTCGCGCAGGACCGCCCCGGCCCGATAGGCCATCGCCAGGCCGTCGGCGGTGGCGACCGAGGGGTTGGTCGTCTCGCGGTAGAGCTGGCCGCCGCCGCCGGTGGCCAGGATCGTGTTGGCCGCCCAGACGATCTGGAGCCCGTGATCCCGACTGTGGCCGATGATGCCGATGCAGCGGTTCTCCTTGCCCGCAGCGCCGCTGCGCGTCGGGTCGGTGAGCAGGTCGATCGTGAAGAAGTGCTCGATGACTCGGATGTTCGACTTGCTGCGGACGTTGGCGATGAGGGCCTCGGCGATGGCCCGACCGGTCTCGTCGCCGTGGGCGTGCAGAACGCGGGCGTGCGAATGGCCGCCTTCGAGCGTGGTGTCGATCTGACCGTTCACCTGATCGAAGCCCGCGCCCCATTCCTGCAACTGGCGGACCAGCTCAGGGCCCTGGCGGACGACCTGCTCGACGACCTGGGGATCGGCGATCCCGCCGCCGGTGCGGAGGGTGTCCGCGACGTGGGCGTCGAAGGTGTCCTCCCGTCGCAGGACCGAGGCGATGCCGCCCTGGGCGTTCCACGTGTTGCTCTCGTCGATGCTGCCCTTGCAGACGACGACGATGGTGCGGTGGTCCGCGGCCTCCAGAGCCGCCCGCAGACCGGCGATGCCCGCTCCGACGACGACGCAGTCCGCGAAGAGCTGGCTGGTCGAGATCGAATCGATGTCCACGAGATACCGGCGGGGCTCGCCGAAGCGGATCGGCTCGGTCGGCGCCGGTCCCTGCCGTTGGTTCTGCTCATTCATACCGCCATCATACCCGAATCCATGGTAGTTGAGAATACAGAAACCGTCCGAGGAAGGCGGGCGGCCAGGCGGCCGGGTGCATGACCGTAGCTGCAAGGCCTCAGACAAACCCTTTGCAGGGCTGAAGGGAAACCGGTCTCGCCCATAGACAGAAGTCGCAGCTCGTCGGCGTCACGAGACAACCGCCAGACTCCAGGAGAGCACGCCCGAGGCGGTCGTGCAAAGGAGACTTGCCGCTTTGGGCCAGCAGCATGATGGATGCGACCCCGCGTTTCGGTCGGATGTGCCCTCCACATCCTCCATGCTGCTGGCCCAACGCGCAAAATCTCCGGCCGAGGGCCGGAATCCGGATCGGTCCGCCCTCTTCCTTCGGTGTCCTGGGCAACCGTCCGAGCCCGGCCGCCCGGCTCGCCGCGGGGGCGAGGGCGGACCTGCCGCTACCGGGTCTTGCGGACCAGGGCCAGATCGTTCGGGAAGAGCCGCTCGTCGCCTGCGAACTTCGCGACGAATTGCTGCAACTCCCCGGTCGAGGCGGTCAGGATCGGGCGGTCGTCGACCATTTCATGTCTCACCGCTGTGGGCACGGCCTGCACCAGTTCCTTGAAGCGATCGTCGTCGGTGATGCGAAGCGTCAGTTGTCCGTCGATCGCGTCCACTCGGATGAAGGTGTGGACCGGCACGAAGAAGAACCCGTTGTAGGCCAGCGGCATCTTCTCGATGTCCTGTTCGCCCGAGGGGAACCGGTCGGCGAAGACGTCGAGGAACAGACGGTCGCCCAGCTTGACCAGGCACGCGGCGAACGAGCCCTTGCGGCCATCCTGATCGGTGATGTCCAGACGATAGAACTTCGTGATGTCCTCTCGCCAGGATTCCAGCGGGCCCTTGGCAGCGGATTCATCCAGACGGGAGAACGCCCAGGTCACCTCGGGATCGTTGGGGTCTTTGACCCACGTGCCCACGAGCTTCTCCTCGAAGACGAGGCTCTCTCGGGTGAACAGCGGGTGCAGCGAAACGACGGGCACGCAGCCTGCCAGCAGGATCGCCAGGAGGCAACAGGCAAGTCTCTTTGCTTTCACGGTCTTCTCCTTTCACTGCGGGATTTGTGCGCCACGGTTCTTTTCTCCCATCCTACCGCGCCGGCATTCCGGCGAGAAGTGGGTTGCCGGATGACCCCCAAAGGGATACAGTGCATCGCTTGTCATTCGGAAAGATCGGTGTGTTTTTCGCAGAAGCAGGGTTCGAGCATGTATGAATTGACTTCGACGGGATGGTTTCTCGTCGGGCTGTCCGCGGTATTGGTGGGCCTGAGCAAGACCGGAATCCCGGGCCTGGGCATCCTCATGACGCCCTTGATGGCGATGGCCTTTCCTCTCGAATACCTGCGAGAGTCCACAGGCATTCTACTGGGCATGCTCATTCTGGGCGATCTCTTCGCGGCGGGCTACTACCGCCAGCACGCAGAGTGGGGGTATGTCCTGCGGCTTCTGCCGCCGGCGTTTGCCGGAATCGTGGCGGGCTGGCTGGCCATGGGGCACGTCTCCGACGCCCAGCTTCAACGGATCATCGGCGTCATCATCCTGGGCATGCTCGCGGTCAATTACTGGCGGACTCGCCTGCAAGGGGAGAACGCACCGATCCCGAGCCAGTGGTGGTTCGGGCCGCTGATGGGCTTCATCGCGGGCATCACAACGATGATGGCCAACGCCGCCGGACCGGTCATGGTCATCTACCTGCTGGCCATGCGGCTGCCCAAGTTCGCCTTCATCGGCACCAGCGCCTGGTTCTTCTTCGTGGTCAACTGGCTCAAGGTGCCGTTCAGCGCCAATCTGAACTTGATCAATGCCATGTCGCTCAAGCTCGACCTGATGATGTTGCCGTTGATCGCCCTGGGGGCGGTCGCGGGCATCCTGTTCCTGCGAAAGGTCCCGCAGAAGATCTTCAACGACACCGTTCAGATCCTGGCCGCCGCCGCGGCAGTCAAGCTGCTGTTCTGAGAGCGGGTCCTGCCGCTGGCGAGTCCCGCAGCGAAATGATAGGATGGCCGCATGGACGAAATCGCGGGGCCGGCTGCCGGCGGAGAATGGCATTCATCGCACAGGGCAGGACGGGAAACTGTTTTCGGTATGCAGGACGTGGTTCCAAACCAGACTCAGGGCGGCGAGGGCATAACGATCTCGACGCCGGTGCAATTCCTCAAGGGCGTGGGGCCTGCGCGGGCGGCGGTCTTCGAGAAGCTCGGCGTGCGCACCGTGGCCGATCTCCTGGAGTATTTTCCGAGGGACTGGGTCTTTGCGCCGGAAGCGATCAAGATCGGGCAGATGAAGCCCCAGGAAGAAGCGACGATCATCGGATTGATCGAGTCGATCGACTTTCGCCAGCACCGAAGGCCGCCGGTCTTCGAGGCGATCGTCAGCGACGAGACCGGCGTCTGTCGGATCGTCTGGTTCAACGGCGGCTACCTTCGCAATCAGATCCAGCTCGGCCAGTTCATCCTCGCCTCGGGCAAGGCCGCGATCTACAAGCACCAGCTCCAGATGACCAACCCGAAGTTCATGGTGCTCGACGAGGAGCAGACCGAGCCCCAGAGGCAGTTCAGCGGCGGCGTCTATTCCGCCAGCGGCAAACTCTCCAGCCGGCAGATCAAACAGATCATCCTTCCCGTGCTCGATCGTCTGGACGCCCTGGTCGACGAGTTCCATGAGGAGGGCTGCCTCAAGGAGATCGGACTGATCGGCCGAAAGGACGCGCTGGCCTGGATCCACATGCCGCCGGATGAAGAGAAGCTCCACCAGGCCCAGCGCCGACTCAAGTACGACGAGTTGTTCCTCATGCAGCTCGGCCTGGGGCTCCGCCGATACCGCGCGCAGCACACCGCCAAGGCTGTGCCCTGCGTGATGACCGACGAGATCGACAGCCGGATTCGAAGGCGGTTCCCGTTCCTGTTCACGGACGATCAGAATGCCTGTATCGCGGAGATTGCCGAGGACATGGGCCGCACGACCCCGATGAACCGTCTGCTCCAGGGCGACGTCGGCTCGGGCAAGACCGTGGTCGCGCTGTATGCGGCCCTGCTGGCCATCGCCAACAAGACGCAGGCGGCGATCATGGCGCCCACCGAAATCCTCTCGTCCCAGCACTTCCTGAGCATGGAGCGGTATCTCAAGAACAGCCAGGTCCGGCGTGTGCTCATCACCGGCGGCATGACCGGCAAGAAGCGCGACGAGGTCCTCGCCCAGATCCGACGAGGCGAGATCGACATCGTCGTCGGCACGGTCGCGCTGCTGCAGAAGGACATCGAGTTCCGCGACCTGGGCCTGGTCGTGATCGACGAGCAGCACAAGTTCGGCGTCCACCAGCGGGCCGAGCTGCGAAAAGACAGTGCGCCCCATTGTCTGGTGATGACCGCGACGCCGATTCCCCGCACGCTGGCGATGACCGCGTTCGGCGACCTGGACGTCTCGGTGATCAAGCAGCTCCCGCCGGGAAGGGGGGCGGTCGTCACCCGCTGGGTGGACCGCAAGGACCGGCGCAAGGCCTACGATTTCATCCGCGACCGCCTGCGGGCCAGGAAGCAGGCGTATTTCGTCTGCCCGCGCATCACCGCGGTCGAGGAAACCGGCAAGGACATCAAGGCCGCCACCGATACGTGGAAGGAGTTGTCCGAGCGGGTCTTCGCGGAGTTCAAGGTCGCTCTCCTGCACGGCCAGATGCCGTCGGCCGAGAAGCAGCAGGTCATGGCGGGCTTCCGCAAGGGTCAGATCGACGTGCTGGTCTCGACGGTCGTGATCGAGGTCGGCGTCGACGTGCCCAACGCGACGATCATGGTGATCGAGGGCGCCGACCGTTTCGGCCTGGCGCAGCTTCACCAGCTTCGCGGCCGGATCGGACGGGGCGAATCGAAGTCCTACTGTCTGCTGTTTGCCGACACGGACAACGAGGTGGCCAGGAGCCGGCTCGACGTCATGACTCGAACCAACGACGGGTTCGAGATCGCCGAGCAGGACCTGCGGATTCGCGGTCCCGGCGAGATGTTCAGCGCCCGCCAGCACGGACTGCCCGACCTGAAGATCGCCAACATCATCGACGACTACGATCTGCTCGTGATCGCGCGGAGGTACGCGTTCCAGGTCGTTCTCTCGGACCCGACACTGTCCCGGCTCGAGCATCGCAGCATCCGACGGGCGATGATCGCGCGGTTCGGCAACTCCCTGGGCCTGGTCGACGTCGCCTGATCCGATTTTGCTGGAATTCCGCGGGCCGAAGGTGTAAAAAGGGCCGCTGCCTCGCCGGCAGAGCCGATGCGCTATGCAAGTTACGTACAAATACAATTCGCTGGAGACCGTCCTGGCGGGCATCCGAGGCGTCACGTCGCTGGTCGCCGTGGCGTCATTCGCCCTGCTGTTCGGGTTCTATGAGTCGCCGGTCCCGGAATCGATCGTCTTCACGGTTCAGACGGTGGTGTTCTTCACGTTCCTGGGCACCAGCGTGATCCGTCTGGTGAACGCCGAATTCAAACGCGAATACCTCTACGTCAACTGGTACGACGTCCCCGCGCTGCTGGCCTTGGCGGCGGCGGTGATCGGCGCCGAGCACTGGTTCCCCGACGTCGATCCCTATCGCGTCCGGCATCTGGCCGTCGCGATCTACCTCATGTTCGAGGTCACGATCAAGTTCTTTCTCCTGTCGGTCCGTCTGGCCGCCACCGGAAGGAATCCCAGTCGGACCCTGGTGATCAGCTTCATCGTCCTGATCGCGACCGGCAGCGTGCTGCTGATGCTGCCCAAGGCGACGCCCGGACGGATGTCCCTGCGACCGATCGACGCCTTGTTCACGTCCACCAGCGCCACCTGCGTGACCGGCCTGGTCGTGGCCAGCACCGGCGAGGATTTCACCTTCATGGGCCAGGTCGTCATCCTGGTCTTGATCCAGCTCGGCGCGCTGGGCATTGTGGTGTTCGGAGCGGTCTTCGCCTTGCTGCTGGGCCAGGCGCTGACTCTGCGCGAAACGGTGGCGATGCAGGACCTGCTCAGCACGGAGACCGCCAGCCGCATCGGCAGAACGATTCTGTTCATTTTCGTCCTGACGATCCTGATCGAAGCCGGCGGGGCCCTGGCCTTGTTCGGCATGTGGGACGACATCCCCGCCTGGAATGCGCAAACGCACTCGCGATCGTTCTTCAGCGTCTTCCACTCGATCAGCGCCTTCTGCAACGCGGGTTTCGACCTGATGGGCGACAGCCTGGTCCGCTACAACCGCCAGTGGCAGGTCTACGGCGTGATTTGTCCCTTGATCATTCTGGGAGGAATGGGTTTCGGAGTCCTCTACAATCTCGTGAATCTGTCTCTCGATCGATTCCGGCTGCTCTGGGTTCGACGCGTCCGCAGGCAGCTCTTCCTGGCGGGAGAGCCGCCGATGAGGATGCGGCTGCAATCGAAGATCGTGCTGAGCGTCACCGGCGTGCTCATCGTCGTCGGCGCAGCAGCCATTCTGATTCTCGAACAGTTTTCGGGAGGGGCCAGGCCGGCCGGACCGCCGGACGTGCTGGGGGCGATCTTTCAATCCATCACCGCCAGGACCGCAGGCTTCAACTCAGTGCCCATCGCGGACATGACCCCTTCGAGCAAGCTGGTGCTCATGCTCCTGATGTTCATCGGAGGCTCGCCCGGTTCGACCGCCGGCGGCATCAAGACGGTGACCCTGGCGGTCATTCTGGCGACGGTCGTGGCCGCGCTTCGGAGGCGAACCGACCTGGAGATGTTCCATCGTTCGATCCGCATCGTCGTGCTCCGGCGGGCCGTGACGATCACCGTGCTGTTCGTAGCGGTGATCTTCCTGGCGACGATGGCGCTGACGATCACCGAGCGGTCTCACTATCCCGAGGACTTCACGTTGATGGATCTGGCCTTCGAGGTCGTTTCCGCGATCTGCACGGTGGGCCTGTCGACCGGGGTGACTCCGCTTTTGACAGACGCCGGGAAGTTGATTATCATTGTGGTCATGCTGATCGGCAGGCTTGGGCCGTTGACCCTGCTGGCCGCGCTGACGCTCAATCTCAGAGCGGTCCGGTATGACTACCCGGAAGAGGTGGTGATCGTCGGTTGACGCATTGAAGATCGGTGTGTGAAACATAGTGGATACTATTGAAGGAGTGTCAAGTTTGAAGTTTCAAGTGTGAAGTGATTTGTCGCTTCAAACTTGAAACTTCAAACTTCAAACTCTCATGAGACGTTTCGCAGTCATCGGATTGGGACGATTCGGAAGCAAGCTGGCCATCGCGCTGTCGATGAGCGGCGCGGAGGTGATCGCGATCGACAAGAACCGCGAGGTGATCGATCTGATCCGCGACCAGGTGGGCCACGCCGTGCGACTGGACAGCACCGACGAAGAGGCCCTCCGCGCCCAGGGCGTGCACAACGTGGACGTGGCCATCATCGGCATGGGTCAGAAGGGCTTCGAGGACGCGATCCTGACCGTCGTGACCCTGCGTCAGATGGGGGTTCAGCACGTGTACGCGAGGGCCGAGAGTCTCGTCGCAGGCCAGGTCTTCTCCAAGGTCGGCGCGACCGAAGTCATCTATCCCGAGCTCGAATCGGCTCAGCGGTGGGCGTACAAACTGATTGCCCCCCAGATCGGCGAGAAGATCGATTTCGCGCCGGGATACAGCCTGGCGAGGATCGAGGCGCCGGAGAGTTTCGACGGCAAGACCGTCATGGACCTGCAGCTTCGCCAGAAGTACAACGTCAACCTCGTGCTCATCAAACGCAGCGACGAGACGCGCGCCAAGAAGACGGAGAAAGGCCCGATCATCGCGGTGCCCATGCCCGGCACGGTCGTCTACCAGGGCGACATCCTCATGATCGCCGGCTCCGACGGCGATCTGGCCCGACTGCCCCAGGAGTGACGGGATAAAACCTCTTCCCGACGTGCGCCTCGCAGCAAACGGAACCACGTGAGCGCAGCCAAGGCCGTCTCCGACACACGCAAGTGGATTGGACGTATCCTCGGCCCACATCCCCGCCGCGGCCCCATCATACGCGACACAGGGGGGCAGGCAAACGGATTGGCCGAATGCCACGCGTGGGCTGTTTTTCGGAGGACGCGGTTCCAGCTTGCGAATGGTCCGGCTTCCGTTTGATTTGCGTTTCCGACGGGTGAGTTTATCGCTTTGAGCCTCCAGCATGGCTGGGTAGAATACCCGTACCGCCACGGGGGATAGGGCAACGCAGGAGTGCGACCCGAGCACCGTGGCAGCGCCATACGGCATGGGCCGGCGCCTTTGCTGGCGCCGGCCCTCATAATCATGCTGGAGGCCCAAGGCGTAAAACTCCCGCCTCGCCAGAGGCGGCTCTTTCCTCATCGCAGGACGTGAATCGCGAAATGAAAACCTCTATGGCAAGAGATCAGCCGCAGTCCACCGCGGCAAGGGGAACCTGACGCGGGCAGATGTGCTCACATTGCGTGAGTATGTCAGGGCAACTTTGCGAGAATTGCATGCCATCCCGATCCGGGATAAGAAGCAGGTCCAGGAGACTCTGAATCCGTGTGGTTTTGGCGAAAGGCCGTGGAGGAAGGGCGAGTAGTGCTACTGCCTGCGGTGCTCGCGGAGCATGTCGAGCAGGTGCTGCATGTCCGGCGGCAGGGGGGCTTCGAACTTCACCATCTGGTCCGTGCTCGGGTGGCGGAACTCGATGCTGAAGGCGTGCAGAGCGCAGCGGTTGATGACGGGCTCTTCGACCGCCTGTTCCGCGTCCGCCAGTTGCCAGGGGTAGACGAGCTTGCCGCCGTACATGTCGTCGGCGACGATCGGGTGCTTGATGTGCGAGAGGTGTACGCGGATCTGGTGGGTCCGGCCGGTCTTGGGCTCGCACTTAAGCAGCGAGAACCCGCGGAACGCCTCCAGGACCTCGTAGTATGTGATCGCTTCCTTGCCGATCTCGGGCCGGACCGCATATTTCTCGCGGACCTGCGGATGCACCGCCAGCGGCGCGTTGATCCGGTCGGCGTCCAGTTCCGGCGTTCCGTGCACGATCGCCAGATACGTCTTCTGCGTCTGGCGATTCTCGAACTGCTTGGCGATCTTCCACTGGGAGGTCTCGTGCTTGGTGACGATCATCACGCCGGTGGTGTCGCGGTCGAGGCGGTGCACGATGCCGGGTCGGAACTCGCCCAGTCCGCTGGAGAGCTGGTCGGAGTAGTGCACCAACGCGTTGACCAGCGTGCCGGACTTGTTGCCCCGGGCCGGATGGACGATCAGATCCGAGGGCTTGTTGAGGATGATGATGTCGGAGTCCTCGTAGATCACGTCCAGCGGGATGTCCTCGGGCTCGATGTTCTTGCTCGGAGGCTCCGGCAGCGTCATCTCGACGACGTCGCCGTGGCGAAGCTGCTGGCTGGGCTTGGCGGGCTTGCCGTTGACGGTGATGCCGCCGGCGCGGATGGCGGCCTGCAGGAAGTGCCTGCTGAGGTTGCGGAACCGGCCGTGAAGATACTTGTCCAGCCGGCGCTCGCTGATGCCGACACCCACGTGCAGCGTCAGGTGCTGGCCTCTGAGATCCTGCAGTTCATCCATGGCGACTCGAGAATCTCTCTCACCCGCCGACGGGTTGGTTCGCTTCCGCGGGGGCGGGCGCCACCTCGATCGGAGCGGGAGCGACCGTCGGAGCTTCGCCCGGCGTGATCTGGATCGTGGGCGTTTGGGCCTGCGGCGTCAAAGTCACCTTCGGCTCCGGCGGCGCGGGCTTGAATGCGACTTGTGTCTTGAAATCCCCCATGATCTTGACGCGATATTCGGCCGCCGTCTGGGCGACGGTGCCGGCGTACTCGGGCTTCTGGCTCATCGCGCGGTAGATCTCCGCGGCTTTGTCGAAGTTGCCCAGCTCCTCCTCGCACAGACCCAGTCCGAACTGCGCCGCGGCGGCCAGGGCGGGATTCGAGGGCTTGCGATCCAGCGCCTTCTGGTAGCTTTCCTGGGCCTTGCCGATCTGGGCGACGAACGCGTCGCGTCCGGCGTCGGTGGTGCGCAGGTGCTGCTCGGCGCGAATCGCTTCGCCCCGCTTGATCAAGGCCAGAGCGGCCATGTTGTCGTTGGAGATACTGCCGGCGAATTCCCTGAGGTCCTCCGCGAGAGAGCCCAAAGCCATGGACTGGTCGCTGTTCTGGGCCGAGGCGCGCATGGCTTCGTTGATCCTCTGCGGCACCTGCGAAACCAGCAGCGTCAGTCGTTCCTGGTTGCGAGCGGCGACGGCTTTTCCGTGCTGGAAGATCCAGATGTAGACGACGAGCGCCACGACGACGACCGCCGCGACGGTCAGGAGGTTTTTCTGATTCTCTTTCAACCACTCCGGGAAGTTCGCCAACCAATCCGCCAACTCGTTGGATTTCAACTCATGACGATGATCCGACTTCATTATCGTTCTCCGTTTTTCTCAGATCCAAAGGCCTTGGCTCGACGTTATCGGGCCACCGAAAAGACAAACCAATATATTAACAGAAGCTCTTTTGCCTTGCAATGGAAGTATTGTGTGGTTAGAATTTTGCGTTGCTTCATGGGACCGACGGAAGGGGAAGTCGGGCGGCAGGCCCACGGTTTTTTCGTCGGTCTCGATCGACGGAACGCAAGTACTGGGGATGGACAGAATGCCAAAGGCGAAAATCGCACGGACGGGGGTCTTCGTTGTTTTGCTCGGTGTTGCGGTCAGTCTGCCGATCCCGGCCGGCGCCGCGGGATCCGGCAAACGCCAGGCCCGCATCGACGCGCTGTGGGATTCGCAGCGATACATCCGGATCGACGAGATCAAAGCCGGCATGGACGCCTACTGCCTCACCGATTACGGCCAGGCGGGCATCGAGAAGTTCGCGCTGAAGGTCCTCGACGTCGTTCGCGACTTCGATCCGGGCAGGAACGCCATCCTGGTCGTGGGTCTGGACGAGCGGTTCAAGCACACGGGTCCCGTAGGCGGCTGCAGCGGTTCGCCGGTCTATATCGACGGTCGGTTGGCGGGGGCCCTGGCCTTCGGCTGGAGCTTCTCCAAAGACCCGCTGTATGGGGTCACGCCCATCGATGAAATGCTCGAAGTCGGCCTGACGAACGACGCCGGCCCCGCAGGGGGCCGGTCCGACGCTTCGGCCATGGCGTTCGATTATTCCAAGCCGATCGACGTGATGGAAGTGGCCAACGGGCTTACCGCCAGGAAGCTCTCGGGAGCGCCGGTCGCCGGCGCGACGGCGCTGCCTTGTCCGCTGTTGATTTCCGGCCTGCCCGGCGAGGCCTTCCGGCATCTGGCGGGTCCGCTGGAGGCGATGGGATTTGCCGCGACGCCGGGCCTCAGCGGCGCCATGGACGCCAAGGACGGACCCGCGCAACTGGTTCCCGGCGGCACGCTCACCATGCCCCTGGTCACCGGCGATATCAAGATGAACGTGCTCGGGACCGTCACCGAGGTCCGCGACGGGTGCGTCTACGCGTTCGGCCACAGCTTCCAGGGCTACGGCCCGACGAATCTGCCGATGGCCGCCGGCAAGATCTACACGGTCATCTCCAGCCTCCAGCGATCGACCAAGCTGGGCACCAGTTCTGAGATCCTCGGCGCCATCACCGCCGACGAAGCCGGCGCGGTCTTCGGTCGGATCGGGGCCAAGCCCCTCATGGTCCCGCTGACCATCCGGGTCGAGCGGTTCAACACGCTGGAGCCTCGCACGTACAACTGCCAGGTCGCCTACAACGCTGTGCTGACGCCCATGCTGGTGCGGTCGGCCATCGTCGGCGCGGTCTTCCAGGCGGGGTCTTTTCCCCCCGAGCACAGCATCCGCTACAGCATGACGATCGATCTCGAGGACGGTCAAGCCATCCGGTTCGACAACGCCTCCGCGAACATGGAGGTGATGGAGCCGGTTTCGGAGGTCGTCGGCTCCCTGGCTCTGCTGCTGAACAACCCGTTCGGCGCTGCCGCGGTGAAGGCCCTGCGGTTCGACGTGTGCGTGACGCCCAAGAACATCGACTCGTACATCTGGTCGGTGGACATCTCGGATTCGAAGGTCAAAGCGGGCGAGGAGATCGTCGCCGACGTCGTGATCGAGTCCTACCTGAAAGAGAAACGCAAACACCAGGTTCGCATCGAGGTCCCGAAGGACCTGTCTCCTGGCAAGTACAGCCTGATGTTCATCGGCGCTCAGGAGTATTCGAGTTTCGTAAGAAAAGCGGCGCCCTACCGGTTTCTGGCGATGAATTATCAGACCCTTGTGGACGCGTTGAACACCGCCTTGAACGTGAACCGGACCCAGTTGTACTGCCTGTTGGTCCTGCCGCCGGACGGCATCACGCTGGACAAGGCGGAGCTGCCGAACCTGCCTCGGACCAAGGCGCTCGTCCTGCAGAGCGAAAAGCGGGCCGTGGCGGCCATCCCTTACCCGCAATGGGTCGAAAAAACTGTAGAAACCGGCACCGTCATCGCCGACAAGGAAATCGTGGCCATCACGCTAGAGAAATAACCCGGCCGCAGAGGAGCAATCATGGATAGATGTCGCCTTAGGGATCGTAGTGGCATAGTGGCCGTTCTGTTGACTGTTCTTGTGTCGGCCTCCGGCGCGATGGCCGTCACGAGCAAGGTCAGCCGACACGCCAGCAGCAAGGACCTGCTGGCGGGCAAGGCGCAGGGGGTCATCGTGACCTCGCGCGGGACCCTCCAGCTCGGCCGGGCGGCCAAAGTGCTCGCCACCGAGTTCGACGGCGTCTGGTCCGTCAACAGCGTCGTCGTCAGCGGAGGCACCATCTTCCTGGGCACCAGTCCCAACGGCAACATCTACCGGTACAGCCTGGGCAAACTGACCAAGATCTATCCGACCGAGCAGGAAGTGGCGGCGACGAAGTCGCAGGACGCCAAGAAGGACGCGGTCTCGGACTCCAACGAAGGCGGCCAGCTCGTCAAGGCCGATGTGCGGTTCGCCAACCAGCACATTTTCGCGATGGGGGTGGACGTGGCTGGACGGCTCCTGGTCGGCGTCAGCGGCGACAAGTGCCGCCTGTGTCGTTACGAAGGCGGCAAGATGGAGACCATCTTCGAGCCCAACGACGCCTCGTACATCTTCGACATCAAGACGGACAACGTCGGCAACATCTATCTGGGCACCGGTCCGCAGGGCAAGGTCTACGCTCTGGATCCTTCGGGCAAGGTGTCTCAGCTCGTGTACGACAGTCCGGACAAGAACATCCTGGCCATCGCAGCGGGCAAAGACGGCTCGATCTACGCAGGCAGCGACACCCGCGGCCTGATCTACAAGATCAATCCTCGCACCAAGACCGCCACCGTGGTCTACGACAGCGATGAGCCGGAGATCAGCTCGCTGCTGTTCGCCGAGGGCGCGCCGGGAGAAGGCGGCGTCCTCTATGCGACCGCCACCGCGGCCAACGTCGTGGAGGCCGAGCAGCGGTTCGCCGCCCAGCAGGCGGCTTCGGGCCGGCCCGATACGAAGGAAGGGGACGGCAAGTCGCCCACGTCCGACGGCACCACGCTCAAGATCGCCAACTCGAACCCCGCCTCCGGCGGCAGGCCCCCGCAGCCGCCGCAGCAGCGTCCGGCGCCGAGGCCTCCGCAGAAACCGGGCGCCGCCAGTTACGTCTACCGCGTGAACAAGCAGGGATACGTCAGCGAGCTGTTCAGCGAGCCCGCGGTGTTCCTGAACATGGCCGCCCAGGACGGCAAGATCTTCGTCGGTTCCGGCAACAACGCGCAGCTTTTCATGGTGGATCCGGACGCGGAGCGCCAGGCGGTCGTCTACGAGGACGACAAGGCCTCGCAGATCACCGCGGTGACGCCCTCCGACCAGGACCTCTACATCGGCACCGCCAACCCCGCCCGGCTGGTGCTGCTCTCGTCGGCTTTCGCCTCGGAAGGGACGTTCGAGTCGGACCTGATCGACGCAGGCCAGCCCGCAAAGTGGGGCAAGCTCCAGATCGACGCGGACATCCCGCGAGGCTGCAAGGTCCTGGTGGCCTCGCGCAGCGGCAACGTCAAGGATGTGAACGACCCGACGTTCTCCGAGTGGACCGAGCTGGTCGAGGTCACCGAGCCCATTCAGTTGCGATGCCCGGTCGGTCGGTTCTGCCAGTACAAGCTCGTGCTCGAATCCCGCGACGGACAGAAGACGCCGCTGATCCGCGAGATCGCGGTCGCCAGCACGGTGCCGAACCTGGCGCCGCGGATCGAGACGGTGGACGTCGGTCGGCTCGGGAGTCCCGGCAAGGAAGGCGTGTTCAAGATCAACTACAAGGCCTCGGACGAGAACGACGACAAGATCCTGTACCGCCTGGACTTCCGTCGGCTCGGACGCTCGACCTGGATCAAGATCAAAGACGAGGTCGAAGCGGACAGTCTCGAATGGGACAGCAAGACCGTCGAGGACGGACGCTACGAGATCCGCGTCACCGCAGACGACGTTCGGACCAACACCGTCGCCACCAGGCTGACCGCAAGCCGGATCAGCGAGCCGATCGTCGTGGACAACACCGGTCCGGTGATCCGCAAGTACGCCATCGAGAAGAACGGCAAGGCCGCCACGCTCAAGCTCCAGATCACCGACGACCTGAGCGTCATCCGCTCGCTCGAGTACACCGTCGACAGCAACAGCGAATGGAAGGGCACGCTGCCGGACGATTTCGTCTTCGACACGACCGACGAGAGTTTCACGATCGTCACCGAAGAGCTCCAGCCCGGCGAGCACGTCATCGCCCTGAGGATCAAGGACGACATGGACAACGTCACGTACAAGACTTTCGAGTTGAGCGTCACCGGGAACTGACCAGTGCGCGGAGCGCGATGGGACCGATGGGACGAATGGGACGAATGGGACCCATGGGACCGGAGTCGCTCATCGGCAGGGGCGCTGTGAGAACGATTGCATTCGAGAAGATCGCAGAGGCGGTTCGGTCGCTTTGCGTTGCGGCTTGTCACGAGCTTCCGGCGGACGTGCTGGCGGCCCTGGAACGCGCCGCTGGGACCGAATCGAATCCGCGTGCGCGGCGCGTGCTCGATCAGCTCGTCGAGAACGCTCGGATCGCGTCGCGGGACAGCATCCCCCTGTGCCAGGACACGGGTCTGGCGATCGTCTTCGTCGAGCAGGGCAGCGAGGTCGCGGTCGCGCCGGCCGGACCGGGCCGTCAGACGCTGGTGGAAGCGATCGATGAAGGCGTCCGGACCGGCTACGAGACGGGCTACCTCCGCAAGAGCGTCGTCGCAGACCCGCTGAACGGCCGCAAGAACACCGGGACCAATACGCCTGCCATCGTCCACCTGTCCCTCGTCCCCGGCGACAAGCTCGCCCTCACGCTCATGGCCAAAGGCGGCGGCTGCGAGAACAAGAGCCAGTTCCGCATGTTCCGGCCGACCGCCGACCCCCGTCAGATCGCAGACTGGATCGTGGACGTGGTTCGCCAGGCGGGCGCGGACGCCTGCCCTCCGTTCGTGGTGGGCGTGGGGATCGGAGGGGACTTCGAGACCTGCTGCCTCCTGAGCAAGAAGTCGCTCCTGCGTCGCCTGGACGCACCGCATACCGACGCCTTCTACGCGCAGATGGAGCGGGACCTGCTCTCGCGGATCAACGCTTCGGGAATCGGCCCTCAAGGCCTGGGCGGCGATACGACCGCCCTTGGCGTGCTGATCGAAACCGCCCCATGCCACATCGCATCGCTGCCGGTGGCGGTCAACATCGAGTGCCACAGCCATCGGCACAGGACAGTTGTTCTGTGATTGATGATGGATGATTTGTGGCTCATCCGGCTCTTGCGTACTTGGAGATAGGGCAACGACCGGCCGCCGGGGACGCTGTCCCCGGACCCCTGGGATTTCCCGCTTTGGGCCAGAAACATGGGGAGCCGAGCCGAGCCGTGTTCCAGGAAGACCGACACCACTTGCCTTCTGTCCTCCCACCTGGCGTCTGCTGTGCCGGGTCTCTTGCTGTGGGCCGCAGTCGCAGGTATGTTCCATATGCCGCGGCGGAGGATAGGTCGGGACCCCAAACGCGATTCATCGCGTTTGGGAACCCGCTCTGCTGGGCAGCAACCCGCCCCCCGGCGAGAGCCCGCGTTGCGGGAGGGCCACGGTCCAGGGACCTGGGCGACGTTGCCTTTGGGGTTCGTCGCCTTCCCCCATGCCATGTCTCTGGCGCAAAGCGACAAATCCCAGGGGGTTGGGGACGGCGTCCCCAAGGGCCATGGAAGTACGCGAAAACCGGATGAGCCAGAAACCTTGCGTCCTGTGCCCAGGTCCTTCGGCTACGCGCCTCAGGACGACAAGTCCCTCCATGGAACGTATCACTCCTCACGCGCGTTACTCATCGCCGCCTTTGAAGGAAGCCATCCAGGGGGCAGCGCTCCTCCAGTCCGGCAGCGGGCCTCCGGTGTCGAACCGCTTGCTCCACTTCTGACGCCAGAGGTCCTTGAGCCAGACCTTTTCGACGTGGTAGTCGAGGTAGACCGCGTTGGTCGCCTGCTGATGGCGATTGATGCAGAACCGGTTCATGGCGTTGTCGTCGCCGGGGTATCGTGCCTCCCGGCTGTCCTCTTTGGGCGGGGTGTCGGTATTGTCGGGCCAGCCGCACCAGAACCAGCAGTCCAGGAACAGCGGAATCTGGGCTGCGCCCTTGACGTTGGGCGTCTTCCAGAAGAACTTGGCGGGCTTGCCGTAGAGGTCGCCGCCCGAGGGCTGCGCATTCTGATAGACCCATCCGTTGATGCCGTAGCTGCCCCAGGTGCCGACGGGCCGGCCTCCGCTGGGGGCCACGATGCCCCAGGCGGTGATCGCGTCGCCGCCAAGCTCCAGCGTGGCAGTCGCGCCGCCGGGAGCGGCGACTTTCGTCGCCATCGGACAGACGCGGAATTCTTCGTCCTTGTGATAATAGTCGAACAGCACGTCGATCCAGCGGCCGCTGCTGGCGGTCCGTTTGGGGAACATGCCGTTGTTGTCGTCGGTGTACATGGCCCAGATCGTGCCCCATTGCTTGAGGTTCGACTGGCAGATCACCGCGCGGGCCTGCTTGCGGACCCGCTGCAGCGCGGGCATCAGGATCGACATCAGCAGCGCGATGATCGCGATCACCACCAGCAGTTCGATCAGCGTGAAGGCTTTCGTTTTCTTCATTAGCCCTTCCTCTTGCAGTCGTCGCTTCAGTTACTGAGCCACGTTGGTCTTGCCGGGATAGCGCAGGTCGAGCCAGTCGGTGTCCACGTTGGGCGGATTGAACGGGACGTTCTTGCCGTACCCTTTGGCCGCGGCCTCCGCTCGGCTCATGCAATAGACGATGGTCCGCTTGTCGTCCCACTTCTTGCGTTCGGCGTGCCCGTCCATGAAGCTGAACGTGCAGGCGTCGCTGTGGAAGACGCCCAGCGGGTCCCACATGGCGCCGCTGAACGGCGAATACGACCAGCCGCCGTGATTGAAGTTGCCCGAGGCGCCGTCGTAGATCTCCTCGACGAACAGCATCTTGTTGGCCGCGTCTTTGAAGGTGAACAGCTTCTTCGGGTCCTTGGGCTCGGTCGCCTTGAGATAATCGGGCAGCGAATAGCTGCGATAGATCTGGTAGGCAGCCGTGCTCCCCAGGGGGGTGCCGAGGTTCTTGCGGTTGTCGCCGGGGCAGTGGTAGACCTTGACCTCCTTGACGTAGGGGTACAAGGCGCCCTCGCGGAGACCGTTGAACCGCTGCTGGAGCGTCACGTTGCCGGTGGCCATGCCGACGATGGTCGAGCCGGAGTAGTCCAGGGGAGGCATCACCCAGGCGGGGACGCCGTTGAGTTTGGTGTGCGAGGCCATGCCGCCGACCATGGACCCTGCGTTCTCATCCGCGTACATGATGTACGCCTGCGCGAGGGACCGCTGGTTGGCCATGCAGGTGATGCCACGAGCCTGCTCTCGGGCGATGTTCAGGGCAGGCATGAGGATGGCCATGAGAACGGCAATCACGGCGATCACGACGAGCAGCTCGATCAGGGTAAAAGCCTTGCACTTGCTCATGACGCACTCCTTCAAATCCAAAGCACATCCAAAACGAAGACAACAGTTTGGCCACAGAGATCACAGAGATCACAGACAGAACGAAGCGCAATGACTCGCTGCTCATCCCGCGCCAGGCGTCAAACTCGCTGGCCCTCTTCTCTGTGCTCCTCTGTGCCCTCTGCGGCTTCTCTTCTTGTCTTTCTACCGGGTCGTTCAAAAAAAAGGACCGCCCAAGGTGGCGGTCCGGCACTGTCATTCGTGTCTGCTCGGCAGTCGGGACATCGTTGTTGCCCTGCAAAGTCCTAGCGGATCGTGGTGGCCTCCTGGCCCCAGACGACCAGGGACGACCACACCATGTCCTGATTGTCCTGCTGGATTTCGCCGTTGTTCGCCACCAGAGGAACGCGCTTGCCGAACTCGAGCGTTCGCTGATCGACCCACTTGCGGTACTCGCCGTGCCCATCCGCGAAGGAGCACTGGGTCCCGTCTCCGTGCCGCACCGGCGGGGGATCCCACCAGGAGAACTTGGTCGCCCATACCGTCCATCCGCCCATCGCGGAGGGACAGGTGCCGCCGTCGTCGAGGAACACCATGCGGGTGGTCGGGTCCTTGATCTTCATCCGCAGCTTGATGGGCGTGACGAACTTGTTCATCTGACTCTCCCACCCCCTGCAGTTCATCGAGTCTGCGATCGAGTAGGAACGGACGGGAGCGCTGATGCTGCCGGTGATGTAGGAGACGCTGTTCGTCGCGGTCGCACACTTGTAGACCTTGAGGGTCCTCGTGTACGGCCACAGCGCTCCGTTCATGATGGCCTGCTCCTTGGTGAATTTCGTCATGTTCCGATCGTAGTCCAGCTTCACCCAGTACGTCCCGTTGGTCGCTTCGGTGTTGTACTCGCCGGAAGAGCCGTTGACGAGCTTGTCCCCGTTCTCGTCGGCGTACATGATCCAGGCGAGCGTGAGGTTCTTGAGATTGCTCAGACAGCCGGCCCGTCGGCCTTGTTCCCTGGCCCGGTTCAGCGCCGGCATCAGGACCGACATCAAGACCGCGATGACCGCGATCACGACCAGCAGCTCGATGAGCGTGAACCCCGATCCTTGTCGTTCGTGTTCCTTATCGTACTTCATCGTAGTACAACGCCTCCTATGGATCGTACCACTGTGCTCCTATACTGAAGGAACCGCCGACTTGGGGGCCGGCGATCCTTCACGATCTGTCGATCAATACTCCTTGTGCGGGCGAATCCAGTCCGGCCAAAGGGACGGATCGACGCCGCCGGCCTTCGTAAAGGGCCCGTTGACGTTCCAGGCCTTGTGCCACTGCAGCGTGTAGAGTTCCTTCAGGCCCACCTTGCGGACGGACCAGTCCGCGAAGGAGACGTCGGTGAAGCCCCGGTGACGGTTGATGCAGACGCGTCCCATGTTGTTGCTGGACCAGGCCGCTTCTTCCTGCTGTGCCGGCGCCTGGTTCTCCAGAGGCCATGTGTCGAAACGCAGGCCATCCATCATGACCGGGATGTTGGTGGCGTTCTGGGCTTCACTGATCTTGCGGAAGCCGTTCTTGGCCGGGACGCCGCCTTCGAAAGTGCCGGTTGCCGGGATGCTCAGCAGGTAGCCGTTCAAGGCGAAACTGCCGTTGAAGCCGTTCTTGTTCATGACGTAGGTCTTGCCATTCGGAGGCCATGTCTGTGAAGTCGGAGACTTGAAGATGCCCCAGGCGTTGTAGATGTTCAGCGTCTGCGCTTGAGTTCCCGCTTCATTGTAGATCGGCTTGGTTGCCGTCGGGCAGAACGACATCTCGCACTGTTTCCAGTCCTGCTCCTTCTCCGGCAACTGGTGGAGCCACCAGTAACCCTGGGCCGTCGTCCCCGAGTAGAACGTGCCGTTGTTCTCGTTGATGTACATGTTGAACGAGAGGTTCCAGTTGCGCAGGTTCGCCATGCAGTTGATCTGGCGGGCCTGGTCTCGCACCCTCGCCAGAGACGGCATCAAAATGGCCATCAGCACCGCAATGATGGCGATAACGACCAGAAGCTCAATCAGCGTGAAGCCACGTCGCCCACTCATACCAACACTCCTTCCAGACAGGATATCGAGACGCCTACGAACGAAAGATGCCAAGAAGGGGCATCCTGTTCCACCAAATCCTGCTTTTTCTTGATCCCAGTACACACCTTGACCCACGCTGGCCATTATATCGGCGGTTTTAACGCGATGCAAATCTAAACTCTACAAATCACCCAGTTCTCCGCTGCCCAATTTCTCCTGCGATTCGCGATCAGCCAAGTGTCCGGCAGGCGTTCGCCAGGGCGACGTACTGATCGGGGGATAGCTCCTCCGGCCGGCAGGTGGGGTCGATGGAGCAACGTTCGAAGATTCCAGGCCACAAGTCCCGCGCAGGCAGTTCCGGCGGGGCGGCCTTGACGCAGGCCCGAAGCATCTTGCGTCGATGGCCGATAAAAAGGCTCACAACAGCCCCGAAAAGGCCCATATCCTCGATGCTGTGGACCTTGGCCGGGTCGCGGGTGTAGCGGACGATTGCAGAATCCACCTGCGGCGGAGGCCAGAACGCGCTGGGCGGCAGGGTCCTGAGCCTCTCGACCTTGCCGGTCGCCTGCAGGAAAATGCTCAAAGTCCCGTAGTCCCGCCGGCCTGGGGAGGCGATCATCCGCTCGGCGACCTCCTTCTGCACGGTTACGCACATCGCGTCGGCGATCAGGGGCCCTTTGATCAGGTTGATCATGATGGGCGAGGCCACGTCATAAGGCAGGTTCGCCACGAGCAGCGTCCGCGGCGTCCCGCCCAGCTTCGTTCGCGCGGCTGCCACAGCCTCCATAACCGCCGGCGCCATCGAGCCTTTGTTCGAGAGCGCGTCGGTGTGGAGGGGCTGCACATTGGCCTTTTCAGCCAGGCGGGACCGTGCGATGCCCGCCAGAACGGTGTCCAGCTCGACGGTGACGATCTGTCCCGCCTGTTCGGCCAGGGCCTCGGTCAGTGACGCGGTCCCGGTCCCGATCTCCAGGACCACGTCGCAAGGCCCGATTCCCGCCGAATCGACCACCAGACGCATGAGGTTCAAGTCCACGAGGAAATGCTGGCCCAGCCGGCGGTTGGGGGCCACGCCCGCGGCGGTGAGGAGTTCCTGGATTTGGCGTTTTGTCTGCATCTATGAAGAGAAGCACGAAATTCGAAGCACGAAATCCGAAACAAATTCAAAGTCCAAAAACCAAATGCTCAAAACGGCTCGTCCGGATGGCGCCAGCGTTTCTGTCATTTGGATTTCGGTCATTTGGGTTTGTTTCGGATTTCGGATTTCGAACTTCGATATTCGGATTTGGCGGCCCCTATGCGACGTCGCTGGGCTCCTCGCGGCCTTCGGAGGAGGCTCCGTTGACGGATCGTCCGCTGGGCGTCACCGGGGCCGGCTTAAAGGCCCGGCGGGTCTTGGCCATCTGGATCGCCATCAGGATGGCGGACTTCATGCTCGATGGATTCGCCAAATTGCGTCCGGCGATGTCGAACGCGGTCCCATGGGCTGGGCTGGTTCGCACCAGGGGCAGGCCGATCGTGATGTTGACCGCATGGTCGAAGTCCAGCAGCTTGACCGGGATCATGCCCTGGTCGTGGTACATGGCGACCACCGCGTCATATTCGCCGCGGATGGCCTTGACGAAGAGGGCATCGGCGGGGATCGGGCCGACGCAGTCGATGCCCTGCTCCTGGGCCAGCAGGATCGCCGGGCGGATGATCCGCTCTTCCTCGTCGCCGAACTGGCCTTGCTCGCCTGCGTGCGGATTGAGACCCGCCACCCCGATGTGCGGGTTCTCAATGCCGAAATACTCCCTCAAGGCGTCGTTGAGCAGGTCGATCGGCTCGAAGACGCAGCCGATCGTGAACTTGTTGCGGACGTCGAACAAGCCCAGGTGGATCGTCGCCAGGGCCACTTTCAGCGGTCCGGCGACGAACATCATCGCCTTGCGAGGGGCCTTGCACTTCTGGGCGAAGAGCTCCGTATGTCCCGGCCAGGTCGCGTCGGCCATCTTCCAGCTCGCCTTGCTGATCGGGGCGGTCACGATCCCGTCGATGATGCCTGCCTTGGCGGCGGCGATGGCGTCGGTGCAGAACTTGATCGAAGCCTCGCCCGATACCCGGCTGGGCTCCTTCAGCCAGGGAGGCACGCTGAACTCGTCGTAGTCGGCGACCACCGCTTTATAAGGATAGTCCCGACTGATCTTCTCGTGCTGGTGCCGACCCCAGAACGGCTCGATCTCCGCCCGGTCCGCGGCGTAACAGAGCTGCTCGTTCATGCCGAAGACGATGAACTTGGCCGCCCGACGGACCTCGGGATCGGCCAGCGCCTTGACCACCACCTCGGGCCCGATGCCCGCGGGATCTCCCATGGTCACCCCGATGACCATCTGTTCCGAGATCGAGTTGCGAGCGCCCTTGGCCATTTTCAATCTACTATCTGCTATTTTTTTTTTACGATCTACAGATGCGACCCACGACTCGGCCCTGGCGAGAGCCAGATCGCAAACAGTAATTCGTAGATCGTCGATTCTAGAATCCCATCTGACGCAATCGGTCGACGGTCAACGGCTGCTGCGAAGGCAGCAGAACCTCCAGTTGCCGTCGGACGATCTTGACCAGGATGTCCACTTCGATATTGACGCGCCTGCCTTCATATGCGCTGCCCAGCGTGGTTCTGTTCAGGGTTTCGGGAATCGCCGCAATGCGAAAACCGCCTGCGCCCAGGCCCGCGATCGTCAGGCTCACGCCGTCCACCGCGACCGAGCCCTTGAGGACCATCTGGTCCAGGAGTCCGCGGTCGACGGCAAACTCTACTTCGGCGAACTCGCCCAGCGTCTTGACCGAGCGGACGGCGCCGACGCCGTCGATGTGGCCTTGCACGATATGGCCGCCGAAGCGGTCGGTGGCCTTCATCGCCCGCTCGATGTTGACCTTCGAGCCAGGCCGCAGGTTCGCCAGCGACGATCGCTCCAGCGTCTCAGGGCTCAGGCCAAAGGTGGCAAGCGAGCCCCGGAGCCGCGTCACGGTCAGGCACACCCCGCTGACTGCGACGCTGTCCCCCAGTCGGCAATCCCCCGCCAGTTCGCCCAGGTCCACCGCGAGCGAACCGCCCTGGGAGGCGCCAGGGGCGACCGACTTGACCTCGCATACAGCTTCTATAAGTCCAGTGAACATACCTGCTTATCTCTCACGGCGTTTCGGATTCCCGCCGCGAAAGCATCGCTCGGGATCACCTCCCGCTCCTCCTTGAGCCGTAGGCCTATGCTATGATCTGGAACCCCAGCCTGTCAAACAATTGTTCCCCCGCCCGCCAGGCTGACGCGCGGGCTAAAAGCCCGCGCTACATGCCTTCTGACGTTCCCGTCGCGAAATCTCATTTGCGAGGGGAGCCGGGCGTGCTAAGATGGCCGGGCAGTGAAAAAAAGGCTCTCAGAGATTGTCGTCGAGGCGACCAAGCGGCTGTCTCGATGGGGAAAGGAGCGAAAATCGTGGATTCGATCTGGGTCAAAATCGCAGGGGCGGTCGTCGCGATCGTCCTGGTGATCGTCGTTCTCGGCCGGTTCGGCGGGAACGGGTCGGAGCCGTCGCCTGCGGAGAAGGACAAGACCTTCTACGACATGGCCGACCGGGACAAGCAGTTCGGCCAGGCCCCCAAGCCCGTGGAGCCCGCGCCCGAGCCGGTGCAGCAGCAGCCTGTCCCTGAGACTCAGGCCCAGACCCCGGCGCAGGAGCCTCAACCGACCGCTCAGGTCCCCGGCGTGGTTCTGCCCAGCAGCATCACCAAGCCGACCACTCTGCATTTCATACCGCTGGATGAGACCGAGGATATCGCGGCACAGCAGCTTTTGCCCTGGGCGGTTGCCGGTCGCAGCATCGGTCGGCTTCCGATGATGCAGTATGGCCAGATGGTCAAGGCCGCCCGCGATATTCTCCAGCGTTGGCCGGAGAGCTGGTACGCCTTCCGCGCCAAGCAGATGCTGGAGGACATCTCCGAACGCCATGGAGCTCAGTACAAGATCACGCCGCAAGAGTTGGACATCAGCCGGTTCTTGAAGCCCAGACGAGGGACCGAGCCGGCCACTGTGGAGCCTGTGCAACGATGACGAAGACCGCGATCGATGGAATGCCCGTGATTTCGATCACCGCCGGGTGCCTGCCCGAAGCCTGGGAGAAGGCCGTGCTGGCGGTGTGGGACCATGGGTACGAGGTCAAGACCCAGTACGACAAGCCAGGCGATCCGCCCGGCAAGGACGCGACGGTGATGATCGCCGTGACGAACCCGTTCAACGAGCCTCGGATTCACAAGAACTTCCCCGGCGGGCCGGAGGAACTCGAAGCCTACCGCCAGGAGGTGGTCGGCGGCATTCATGACCACTGGATCGACCCCGCCGCCGGCAAGTGGACCTATACCTATCACGAGCGGCTGTTCGCGTATCGGCCGGTCGAGGATCTTCGCGATCCCAAGAGTCCCAAGCCGTTCGGTGCGGTCGACCAGATCCAGTACATCATCGACAGCCTGTCCGAAGCGGGCCACACCCGCCGGGCCCAGGCGGTCACCTGGATGCCCACCGCCGACCCGCAGACGGACGATCCGCCGTGCTTGCAGCGGATCTGGTGCAGGCTCATCGCCGACGAGGCCGGCGGCTGGACGCTGAACATGAACACGCACTGGCGAAGCCGGGACCTGTACAAGGCCTGGTTCATGAACGTCTACGCGTTGACCGACCTGCAGCGGACGATCGCGGAGGCGATCGCCAAGAAGCGAGGCGAGCCGGTCCGCGTGGGACGCTACGTGGACATCAGCGACTCGCTGCACATCTATGGCAGCTATCTCCGCGAAGCCGCGGTGGAGATCGAGAAGATGCGGAAGACCCCCTTCGCGCAGCGAGCCTGGGAGAGCAATCATCCCGCGTTCGAGATGATGACGCAGGAGGCCAGGGAGAAACTGGCGAAGGACCCCGATTGGTTCGCCAAAGCGCGGGGATAACCCCGCTGCGAGAAAAGCACGAAATCCGAATTTCGAAATCCGACCCCGCCTCTGGCGGGAACGTCAACAAATCCAAATGACGAAAACTCAAATGACCGAAACGCTGCCGCCCGTCGAATGCCCCGTTCTGGATTTTGGATTTCGGGCATTCGTGCGTGTTTCGGATTTCGGATTTCGAAATTCGGATTTAATCCCTTGAGGAGCAGAGAATGGCGATTGTAGTCAATGGTCAGCGAATTGAAGATCGAGAGATTCAGGAAGAGGCGGCCCGTCTGCGGCCCAGCTACGAGCAGGTCTTCTCCACCCTGGAGCCGTCGGCCCGCGAGGCCCAGCTTCTGGACTGGTCGAAGGAGAACGTGATCGAGCGGGTCCTGCTCCGACAGGAGGCCGGGAGCTCGGGTCCTGCGATCCCGACGAGCGACGTCGAAGCGGCCTTCGCCCGGCTCAAGGAGCGGTACGAAAAGATCGAGGACCTCCACAAGGAGTTCGACGCCGACAGCGACGAGAAGGTCAAGGAGATGATCGAGCTCCAGATGAAGGTCGAGCACAAGATCGGCGAGATCTACGCCAAGACCCCCAAGCCCACGGAGGCCGAGATCGCGGAGTACTTCGAGCAGAACCAGGAGCGATTCGCCTCCGGCGAGCAGATCCGCGTCGCCCACATCGTCAAATACGTCAACTGGCAGACCGACGAGGCATCGGCGCACCAGGCGGTTTCGCAGGCTCACGCCGAGATCGCTGGCGGCGCGGCGTTCGAGATCGTCGCGCCCAAGTACACCGACTGCGCCGACCGCGGCGGCGACCTGGGCTACGTCGTGCGCGGCCAGCTCGTCGAGGAGTTCGAAGACGTCGTGTTCAATCTGAATCCCGGCCAGGTCAGCGACGTCTTTCGCACGCGGTTCGGCTTCCACATCGCCAAGCTGTACGACCGCCGGCCGCCTGCGGTCCCGCCGTTGAAAGAGGTCCGCGACCAGGTCGCTGAGCAGGCCGCAGAGCACAAGCGAGAGCAGGCCCTCGGCGAGTACCTCGATTCGCTGCGAAGCAAGGCGAAGGTGGAAGAAGTTTGAAGTGTAAAGTCTCAAGTTTGAAGTCAGAAACGGAATCTCGGCACTCCGTCTTTGACTTCGAACTTCACACTTCAAACTTGACACTCATCTTCTTGCATTTCCCGTTTTGTGTCGTAGACTTTAGGTAACGACGGAGGAGGGAAAGCAGGATGCAACAGTCATGACAGAGTCTTTGAAGCAGAAGCCTGCCTCATAGACAGGAGGGGGGAACTCGTCACGGGCTCCGTGTCGGGGACCCCGAAAGACCCCAGGCTTAGGGGCGTCCGGGCGCAGCGTGCTGCGTCTCGGAGGGATCCCCAACGCTTGACCGCGTTGGGGACCCCGAAACCCCATCTGCGACTGCATACTCGGAAGGTGAGCCGAGCCGTGACAAACTTTGGGGGGGCTACGTGAGTTTCTTTCCGAGCCAGCCTCTGCGCCCCTTGGCGCAGAGGCCTTTTCTATTGGTTCGTGAGACGCGTGGTCCTCTTCGGTCCCGGCCGGCCTCATAGCTCTCCATCCGATCGTACACCACGCCAGCCTCAATCCATTGATTCCCTGCCGGCGAAACCCTATACTGAGGTATGGAACGTGGCAGCGGACCCCCGTGTTGGCCACGGGAGGAATCCTGCCCTGAAGTGGAAGCAGCGGAGGTTGGAGAGATGGGTACACCACACACAGGTCCGTCGCATTCGGGTGTCCCCGCGCGCAGGCGGATGGCGGCTGTCCTGGTTGGGTTGCTCGTCTGGGCCGGGACGGCGCATGCCGATCGATTCGCCGGCGGCACGGGCGAACCGATCGACCCCTACCAAGTGGCCACCGCGGAGCAGTTGATCGCCATCGGCGAGGATGCGGCCCTGGAGGCGAAGCACTTCATTCTGACAGCCGACATCGACCTGTCGGGCCTTTCCTTTTCAGAGGCTGTCATCCCCAGACTGTCCGGCAGTCTGCGCGGACACAATCACACGATTCACGGGATGACGATACAGGGCGGCGACACGGTGGGCCTTATCGGCGAACTGCTGAGTGGAGGGCAGGTTGAGAACCTGGACCTTCAAATGGTCGATATCGCCGGTGGGCAGTTCGTCGGCGGATTGGCGGGCTGGAATCGGGGAGGCACCATAAGCGGATGTCACACCAGTGGGATCGTGAAGGGTGATGATCGGTCTGTCGGCGGACTGGTCGGCTCCAATGGGGGGCGCCTATTGGACTGCCGCAGTACATGTGCAGTTCATGGCAAGGGCGCGGTCGGCGGGCTTGTCGGATCGAATTCGACGTATGTCATGGATTGCCACAGCGGCGGCTCCGTGCGCGGCGGCGGCCAGACCGGCGGGCTCGTTGGAGTGAACAACGGTTTCGTGGGGGCGAGTTCCAGTGGCTCATCCGTCGTTGGGACTGGAGACGAGGTGGGCGGGCTGATTGGGATCAACTATGCCTGCGTGTTCTGCTCCGGCGCTACAGGCGCAGTCGAGGGAAACGAGCATGTCGGGGGATTGCTGGGGCGCCAGGAGTACAACGCCCGTGCGATCAATTGCTACAGCACGGCATCGGTCAGCGGCGTCGACGGAGTCGGAGGCCTGGCCGGGACCAGTATCGGAAGCATAGCTTTCTGCCATAGCGCCGGTCCTGTCACTGCCGACGGGCCATATGTCGGCGGATTGGTGGGCTCGGGCTGGGAGAGGGTCGTCGCGTGCTTTTGGGACGTCGATACGTCAGGACAGGCGCACAGCATGGGGGGGACAGGACTGAATACACAACAAATCGGAGCTGTTGACACCTATTTAGCGGAAGGCTGGGATTTCACAGATGAGGCGGCCAATGGTCTTTCGGAGATCTGGACGATGCCTGAGCAGGGCGGCGCTCCGGTGCTGAACTCATCGGATCGGCGCCGTCCATCGTCGCTCGCGGGCGAAGGCACTGCCGAGGCACCGTATCTGCTGGCGACCGCTCTGGACCTGGGATCCGTATGGCGTCATCCCTTTGCATCCTACAGACTGGCCGCTTCCCTCGATCTCTCGGATATCCGATGGTCGGGATCCGTCATTCCCCTGTTCGCAGGGACGTTCGACGGGAATGATCTGGCGATCCGCCGGTTGGCGGTCGAGGGCGACTCGGGAGTGGGGCTCTTTGGTGCTCTGACCTCTTCCAGTGTGGTCACAGGTCTCGCCCTCGAGGACGTCAATGTCGCCGCCGGCGGCCTTACTGTCGGAGCGCTGGCCGGAGAGAATTCCGGGCGCATCCGCAATTGCCGTGTTGCCGGCTCCGTCCGCGGGTCCTCAGAAGTAGGCGGACTCGTTGGATTGAACGATTCTTACAGCGAGCTGTCCGAATGCCACAGTGAATGTACCGTCACTGGAGTCTCGGAAGTTGGCGGGCTGGCTGGCAGGAATCGGGGCACTGTCACTCTGTGCAGCAGCGCGGGGGAAACTCGTGGCAGCATTCGCGTTGGCGGACTCATCGGTGAGAATCATAGTCGCGTGAGCGACTGCCGCAGCAGCAGTTCGGTCGCAGGGGGTGGCGATGACATGGGCGGGCTGATTGGCCTGAACTATGGCAGGATCACGGCCTGTGCCAGTACCGGCCGCGTGCAGGGACGTGGTTGCGTGGGCGGACTTCTGGGCTCACATCATCGGTGGGGTTCGCAGGCGGATTATGGAGTTGTGGCCGACTCCATGAGCAGCGGCGAAGTCAGCGGGGAGGCACTCATCGGAGGTCTCATCGGCTCCAGCGACGGCCTTGTGACTGCCTGCTATAGCACCGGTTCCGTCCATGGCGCCGACAAGTGGGTGGGGGGATTGGTCGGATGCAATGACTATGACGGCAGCATCGTCGACTGCTACAGCAGGGGCAATGTGGGCGGGACTGCCGAGTCCGTCGGTGGGTTGGTGGGCGACAACAACTGGGGTAGCGTCGCCAACTGTTACAGCACCGGTTCTGTCGTCGGCCGAAGCGAGGTCGGAGGGCTGGTGGGCTCGCATCTGGGCTCAGCTTCTTGCGTGACCGGCTGTTTCTGGGATGTCAACACTTCCGGCCTGACGATCAGCTTCGGCGGAACCGGTCTGAGCACCGCCCGGATGAAGGACTTCTTCACGTTTCTTGCCGCGGGGTGGGATTTCGTGGGCGAGTCGAAGAACGGCGCCGACGACGTCTGGATCGGGATGATCAACGACTACCCGCAACTGCGCTGGCAGCATGGGAAGTAGCCCAATTATCCTGCGGGGACCAAGTCACAGGTCGATCAGCCGGCGGGTTCGCCGATTGTTGTGGCGATCCCGGCGATATTTGCGTTGACACGCTACATCTGGGTCCTACAATAGGGGCCATAGCTATATAGAGTAGAAGGATTTCTGGCGCAGGGATCGGGTGCCGGACCTTGCGTCGGGGGTTTGGACGATGGTTGTCTCGGGAGGTCGGATCGGGTCGTGAGGTGTCCTTTCTGCAAGGAAGACAGCGATAAGGTCGTCGACTCGCGCTCCAGCGATTCAGGACGCGTGATTCGACGGCGCCGCCAATGCCTGGCGTGCGAAAGGCGGTTCACCACCTACGAACGAACCGGCGAAAGCTTCAAGCTGCACGTGGTCAAGAAAGACAAGTCGCGCGTGCCGTACGAACGGGAGAAGATCCTCTCAGGCCTGCAGAAGGCCTGCTACAAACGCCAGATCTCGGCCGAACAGATCCAGCAGATCGCCGACAAGACCGAGGAGGACATCTTCCGCAGTTTCGACAAAGAGGTGACCTCGGCGTTCATCGGGGAATGCGTGATGAGGCACCTGCGCGACGTGGACAAAGTCGCGTACATCCGGTTCGCCAGCGTCTATCGCGAGTTCGACGACGCGGGCGAGCTGATCGACGAAGTCAGCCGGGCGATCCAGGAGACCGAGCCGGCCGAGCAGCTCAAGCTCTTTGATCATTGAACAGCCTGCGAACGAAGGAAGTCGGCCCGGCGGCAAGCGTCACGAGGCCGACTTCGCAGGCGTTGTCAGCACGGAGGCAAACGGTCATCATGCGCAAGCAATTGCTGGTCATCAAGACCGACGGAACGACCGAGGAGTACATTCACACCAAGGTCATCGGGACGATCAACAACGCCCTGTCCGCCGGCGGTCGGCCCGATATGGCCATGGCCGAGGATCTGGCCGAGGTGGTGACCTATTACCTCTACCGCAGGCAGGACGACCGGCAGGTCGGCTCCAGCGAGATCCTCTCGATGATCAAGGCGGTTCTCGTTTCGACCGGTTTCGAGGCCGCGGCGTTGGCCTTGGGCGAGCACGCCATCGGCCGGCGGCTCAGTCGCGCGCGGACCGAAGTCCTGGCCGTGGACATGCAGGACTTCGCCGATGTGGAGAAGCTGCATCGCGCCCGTCAGAGTCCCGAGCGGATCCCCTGGGACAAGAGCCGGATCATCGACGAACTGACCGAGCAGTCGGGTCTTTCCCGCCAGATGGCCCGGGTGGTCGCCGCGATGGTGGAGGAGCGGATCTTCAACATGGGCATGACCCTGGTCCCCCAGAGCCTGCTCAAGCAGCTCGTCCTGGGCGAAACCGCCACGGTCCTGCGAGCCCAGCGAGATCTGCAGAACGCCTGAACCGGCGTCTCCCTGCATCCGTCCTATCCGTCCAGTTCCTTCTTTGCCCGTTCGATCACCGATTCGGCGCCTTCCTCGGGTCCCACGTCGATCCAGCGAACTCCCTTGAACGTCTTGAACCAGGTGCGCTGCCCCTTGGCGAGCCGACGGGTGTTCTTCTTGACCTCCTCAACCGCGTCCTCCAGACTCATCCGACCTTCGAGGTGTTCGATGATCTCGGCGTACCCGATCGCGCAGCGGGCCTGACGGCTCAGCGGCCTCTCTTCGGCCAAGAGCGATCGGACCTCCTCCACGAGACCCTGATCGATCATCTTCTTGACCCGTGCGTTCATCCGCCGGCTCTCTTGCTCCTTCTCGCGGCGCAAACCCAGGATGGTCCAGTCGTGCATCGGCTTCTCGGCCTCGAACTGTTTCTGAAAGCTCGATATGGGCCGGCCGGTCAGTTGGTAGACCTCCAGGGCGCGGATGATGCGTTTGGCGTCGTTGGCGTCGATCCGACTCGCGGCCTGGGGGTCGATCCGCCCAAGGGCCTCGTGCAATTTGGCCAGTCCCTCGCGATGAGCCTGGGCCCGCAGCTCGGCCCGGATCATCTCGTCGCCGCCGGGACCTTCGAAGAGGCCGTAGAGCAGGGCTTTGATGTAGAGGGCGGTGCCGCCCACCGCGACGACGGTCTTGCCTCGGCTCTGGATGTCGTCGATGGCCGCCAGGGCTCTCTCCAGGAACAGGCCCACGCTGAACGACTCGCTGGGCTCGACCACGTCGATCAGGTGGTGACGGACCTGCTGCTGGGCTTCCTTCGAGGGCTTGGCGGTGCCGATGTCCATTCTCCGGTAGACCTTCATCGAGTCGACGCTGATGATCTCGCCGTCCAGGGATCTGGCCAGCTCGAACCCCAGGCGGGCCTTGCCCGACGCGGTCACGCCGAGAACCAGAACCATTCTTGATTTGCTATTTTCCATTTATTACTTATTATGAATCCTGCCCGTTGCTCCAGGCCCTGTCGGGGCACGCTCGGCCCAATTGTAAATCGTAAATCGCAAGTAGTAAATTCGCTGTTATGGCATCACGCATGGTTCATCCGGATTTCGACGGCTCGTTGACCGAGCGGGTGCGGATCGTCAATGAGACGCTCGATCGCCTCCTGGCCGGACAGAGGGAGATCCCCGAGCATCTGGCAAAGGCCCTTCGATACACGCTCTCCTCGCCGGGCAAGCGGATTCGCCCGGCTTTGGTTCTGTGGTGCTGCGAACTGACCGCGGGCCAAGACAACCCCAACGCCAGAGTGGCCGCCGCGGCCATCGAGATGGTGCACACCTATTCGCTCGTGCACGACGATCTGCCTGCGATGGACGACGACGATCTTCGTCGCGGCAGGCCCACCTGCCACAAGGCGTTCGACGAAGCCACCGCGATCCTGGCTGGCGACGGGCTCCTGACGCTGGCCTTCGAGGTCCTCGCCGACGGGATCGACGACGCCAGTCTGGCGGTGGCCCTTGTCCGCGAGCTGGCCCAGGCAGCGGGTCCGGCGGGCATGATCGCCGGACAGGTGGCCGATCTCCAGGCCGAGGACACCGTCGGGACGGTCGAGATCCTGGAGTACATCCACATCAACAAGACCGCCAAGATGTTCCGCTGCGCGGCGCGAATGGGCGCTTTGTGCGGCGGGGCGACGCCCTCTCAGGTGGAGGCCCTGGGCCGCTACGGCCTGAAGATCGGCCTGGGTTTTCAGATCGCCGACGACATCCTCGACGTCTGCGCGTCGAGCGAGCAGTTGGGTAAAACCGCGGGCAAGGATGCGGCGGCCGCCAAGTGCACCTACCCGGCGGTCGTCGGCATCGAGAAGGCCCGTGAACTGGAGCGAGCGCTGGCCCAGGAGGCCACGACCCTTCTGGAGCCTTTCGGCGCCGGCGCGGACATCCTTCGGCGCCTGGCTGTGGTCCTGCTCGACCGCAACAAGTAGTTCCTCCCGCGGAACCGATTCAAGAGGCCTCATCGGGTCTTCGTCCCCTTGTCTGTGCCCCAGTCACACCCGCCTTCAGCGGAAATTGGGTTCGTTTCGCACGAAGGCTTCGCGAGTTTGAAGTGTGAAGTTTGAAGTTTCAAGTCAGAGCCATCGCCAGAGGCCGGCCCCTCTTCACTTGAAACTTGACACTTCACACTTGAAACTCCTTCGCCAAACGAAGCCAATTCCGCCGCAGGGCCGCTCTGTGAATCCGAGGCAAAGAGGGGAGTTTTGGCCACAGAGGGCACAGCGCCGGAAGGGCGAGAAGCGGGTGAACAGGCGAGAGGTTTGCAGGTCGCAGCGTTCTTCCCTTCCTGCCCTGGCTTTTCTCTGTGTCCCTCTGTGCCCTCTGTGGCATAACTTCTTGGCTCTTCGCCGAGGCTCGGTTCCGGCCCGGCTGCCATGCGGGCCTCGCGCTCCTTTCGCAGTTCGCGCATCGTTCGGTACAGGCTGTTCTCGATACGCCGCTCGTGGACCAGCAGGCGGTCCAGCACCTGGGCGCGGGCGAAGTCCGTCATCACCACCTGGCCCAGGATCACCGCTTCCTCGTCGGGCTTCGGCTCGATCGGCAATCCGTGCCTGGGCCAGAGCACGATATCGCCGGCGTTCTCACGGTAGACGGTCGCGAAGACCGCGCTGTGCAGCCGCTCGGCCCGCCTCAGTCGCCAGGCGAGACTCACCGCCCGCTCGGCCAGCATCGTTTCGATCCCGCCCACCGGCGCCAGATCCGCGAGCATCCCCTCGCGGTAGAGATCGAACTGGGCGGGGTCCTCTCCATGAATGACCACCTGCTCGGCCAGCAGCCCATGCTTGACGGCATTCTGCGAGGCAACCGCCTTGCCTTGGGCCGTCCGCGGCCCGGTGGACTTCTGCGCGTTCGAACGATTCGCCTGGATCTGAGCAACACTCGCCATGAGCAGCCCTCCATACTTGTGAGTTGCTATTGAACGATACATCT
>Ga0228535_1000258_pt1 | contig 173182 bp, 172 predicted proteins | sample SJ1metagenome_FD_168457 | JGI IMG/M metagenome (GOLD analysis project Ga0228535, IMG submission 168457) | Enriched culture of PCE-dechlorinating microbial communities from Ithaca, New York, USA - SJ1 | ecosystem: Engineered > Modeled > Simulated communities (microbial... > Unclassified... | reverse complement strand
TACCACAGTTTTCTCCTCCCACGGCATAAATCAATCCCCTCACCTCTGTGATTTATGCCTGTATTGTATCAGAAAACTGTATACTATCTCTCCGAACATTCTGTATACTATCTTACCGGGCTATACACGACTCGGTCCGCCCGGCTCACAGAATGGACTAAACCGTAATCCGAATATCGGTACGGCTGGGTTTTCATGCCTGCACACCTATGTATTATTTGCCGGCAGTTTACTACCACCGGGGGCGGCGCAGAGAGCGCCCCCGGTGGTACACGAAGACAAATGCTGAAATGCTGGACGAACTGGAGGTCGGGCAGACAGAGGCGTCTGCCCTACAGGATTAGCAGTAAAGCATGTTCAGGCGCAGAGGTAATAAATCAGTTCCTTGGCGAGGGCCTTCAGATCCTTGATGTGGGCGAACTCATCCACTCCGTGGACATTATTGCCGGAACGACCGCCGCCGTTAAAAACGATATCGTCCGTCTTCAGGACTTGCGAGACAAAGGACATATCGGTAGAACCGGCAGCACCGTAGCGGACAAATTCGTCGTCCCGGTATCCCTGCACCAGGACCTTCGCGGCACGCATCTTTTGGGCATGCTCCGTGTCGGGGTTGTATTTCACCGCCGGGTATGAATGCTGAACTTTTATCCCGACGGCCAGCGCGTTGCTTCTGGACTTGCCCCGTTCAATCGCCGCTTCGATCTCACTCAGCACCTCTTCAAATTTTTCCTCCGGAATATAACGGCGGTTGATGGTCAGGATGCACTCCGCCGGTACGATGTTCGACTTGGTGCCGGCCCGGATAACGTCCAGGTTGAACATCGGCGTCAACTGGTGCGACCTGGCCTCGGGCAGCGGTGGTCCGCTGACCGTTGATTCGCGGGCTTCGACTTCCTGTTTCAGTTTCAGCAGTTCATCCATAATCGGAACCATCGCTTCCAGGGCGTTGACGCCGAGGAAGTTCAGGCCGGAGTGGCAGCTCTTGCCCTTGGTCGTCACATAGACGTCGACCGAGCCGGCGGACGCGAGCGATTCCCGCGGGTCCTGGCCGCCGTCCAGACAGACGACATGCCCTTTCAGATATCCCTCTTTCGCCAGATGATAGACGCCCGGATAGACGCCGATTTCCTCATCGGTGCAGAGGCAGCAGATGGGGTCGAACTTCATTTCCAGGCCCAAGTCCTTGATAACCTGCAGCGCGATGAGCAAACTGGCGGCGGCACCCTTCATATCGGAAGTGCCGCGACCGAAGATCTTCCCGTCCTTGATTTCCCCGCCGAACGGGTCCGTGGTCCAGCTGTCGTCGACCGGCACGGTATCGACATGTCCGTAAATCGTGATCGGTTCTTTCCCGGTTGCTTTCCTGGCCACCAGATTGACCCGGTCGCCCTCTAACCCCGGGGTAGGGATTTGCCGCCAGAGCGCTTCGGGCACGACGACTTTTTCCGTTTCCAGACCGGCAGCTTGGAAATAAGGAATCAGATAATCGGCCAATTGCTCGTAGTTGCGGCCGGGCGGAACGCAGTTGTCGATGCCGATTACTCCCCGGACCAGGGCGATGAGTTCTTTCTCGCGGGCGTCCACGAGGTCAAAAGCTTTCTGCAGGTCCATCCTTGTGCCCCCCTTTGAAGGTTTTATTTGCTACTAAATCATCATTGGCAGGAAACGAAACAGTCAAGTGAAAGAATTACGGTTTTGCTTCGCTGGATGGCTTTTTCTACGGCCCGGTCTTAGCTCAATAGTTTCGTATCGGCCGTGTCAGCGTCTCAGTCTCGGCTTCAGACGGGGTAAACTTACAAACACGGCTTCCCGCCGCCGGCTTCCATTGCAAATAGGTTACTGCCTAAAGTCACCTATCTTCATATGATGCCGGCGGCTGCCGTGATTGTCGCCTCGCCCTCCATGGCTCGGGCCCGCCTTCAGCCTCACCTTCGTCGGACACGGCACGATTCTCACTAAAGGTCGCTGGCGCCCGGGCGGTGTGTGACACTTTGGGGACGAAGGAAAAGAAGAGCCCGGAGGGATGGGCGGGCGTCCCGAGGACGCCCTGGTGCTTACGCTCGGGCCGTGTGTGCACATGGGGAACGAAAATATTGCAGCAGACTTATCCGTGTAATATAAGCCATAACAGCAACGTTGTGGTTCTTTTGTGTCCCTTGATTATCAATTAATCTGGTTTACCTGTTTGTTCAATTTTCGCCGCGGCCTGCCGCAGCAGCCGCCCGATTTCCCGGCGGTCGACCGGGGCCGGTTTGCCGTCGGCCGGATGCGCGCCAATCAACCCGGACAGCTGCTTGGTATATTGTTCCAATTCACGTATCAGTTCCCGCACGTCCGCTTTGTCGCGGGTTTGCGGCTCAGCGGTTGCGGGTGCTTGCTGCACCACCCCGTCCTCGATAGCGAAGCTCTCCCCCCGGCCCGGTACGACGGTGTTCAGACCGAGCTGCTCGGTGACAGCGGCAGCAAAGTCAAGCGCAGCCTCTTCTTCGCCGTGCACGACGAAGACTTTATTGGGTTTCTTTTTAAACCCGCCGATCCAGTCAAGCAGGTCATTCCGGTCAGCGTGGGCGGAAAACCCGTCGATCGAATAGATTTTGGCCTGGACGGAAATATCCTCGCCGAGGATTTTGACTTCCTTTTCACCGTCCCGCAGACGCCGTCCCAGGGTTCCTTCCGCCTGGTAGCCGATGAACAGCACCGACGTCTCCGGTTTCCACAGGTTGTGCTTGAGATGATGTTTGATGCGTCCGGCCGTGCACATGCCGCTGGCGGAAACGATGATGGCTTGCCCTTCCAGAGTATTTAGCGCTTTCGATTCCTCCAGCGTTCGGGCGAATTTCAGGCCGGGGAACTCGAAGGGATCGTCCCCGCTCCGCAGCAACGCCGTGGTCTGGGGATCATAACTCTCCCGGTGCCGGGTGAAGATTTCCGTCGCCTCAATGGCGAGCGGGCTGTCAAAGTAGACGGGGATCCGCGGTATTTTCCCGTTCTCGACGAGCAGGTTCAATTCGTACAGAACATCCTGCGTCCGACCTACGGCAAAAGCGGGGATGATGATTTTCCCTTTATTCTTAACCGCCTCCAAAATGATGTCGGCCAGTTTTTGGCTTTTCTGTTCTTTATCCTCGTGCAACCGGTTGCCGTAAGTTGATTCAATGACCAGATAGTCGGCGCCCTCTACCTGGTAGGGATCGCGGATAATCGGCTGGTTTTTCCGGCCCAGATCGCCGGAAAAAACGATTCTGGTCGGTTTGCCGCCGCTCGTCACGTTGAGTTCGATGACGGCTGCTCCCAGAATGTGGCTCGCGGGCCGGAAACGGGCGACGGCGGAGTCACCGAGTTTGACATCGGTATCGTAGTCCACCGGCGCAAAATACTTCAACGCCGCTTCGGCGTCGGCGATTGAGTACAGGGGTTCCACGCCTTTACCGCCGGACCGCTTCTTTTTTCGGCTTTCCCATTCCGCCTCCATCTCCTGAATATGGGCGGAGTCAAGCAACATGATACCGCACAGATCAGCCGTCGCCTGGGTCGTAACGATCTTCCCGCGAAAGCCTTCTTTGACCAGGCGGGGAATCAGGCCGCTGTGGTCGATATGGGCGTGGGTCACGAGGAGGTAATCGACCGCAGCCGGACTGAACGGAAAGGGACGGTAATTCAACTCATCCATTTCACCGCTGCCCTGAAACATGCCGCAGTCCACCATAATCTTGGTGTTATCCAGTTCGAGCAGATGACACGAGCCGGTCACGGTCTTCGCCGCACCGTAGAAGGTCAGCTTCAATGTTATTCCTCCCAGCAGTTCTGATTTGGTTTCAGGCGGTCTTGCCGGCAATCTCCCGCAGTTTCGCGCAGACCGCGTCGCCGACTTCGCCCGTCGTATTGCAGCCCCCCACATCGGGCGTCTTGTACTTGCCTTCCGCTACTACCGCTTCGATGCTCCGCATCAGCTTTTCCGCCCAGAACGATTCGCCCAAATGATCAAGCATCAGCTTGGCCGCCCAGATTGAGGCGATCGGGTTTGCCCGGCCCTGACCGGCAATATCGGGGGCGGAACCGTGGATCGGTTCAAACATGGAGGGGTAATTCCGCTCCGGATTAAGATTGGCGCCGGCGGCAAAACCCATTCCGCCCTGGATGGCGGCCCCGAGGTCGGTAATGATATCGCCGAAAAGATTGGAGGCAACGACAACATCGAACATCTCCGGATTGCGAACGAAAAACATGGCAATCGCATCCACGTGGATCAGTCTCGTCTCGACCGCCGGGTATTCCGCGGCGAGTTCTTTGAAGATCTTATCCCAATAAACCATGGAATAGTTCAGGGCATTGGACTTCGTGACCGCCGTCAGCTTTTTGCCCCGTCCGGCGGCCAGCTCAAAGGCGTAACGCATGATTCGCTCCACGCCCTTGCGGGTGAAAACCCCGGTCTGGGTCACTGTTTCCTCCGGTGTCCCTTCCCCGGTAAGACTGCCGACGTTCGCGTACTCCCCTTCCGTGTTTTCACGGACCACGACCAGGTCGATGTCCTCCGGGCGTTTGTCCTTAAGCGGGCCGGGAGCGCCGGCCAGTAGTTTGATCGGACGCAGATTGACATATTGGTCAAAACCTTTCCGGATCGGCAACAGCAATCCCCACAGAGAAATATGGTCCGGTACCGTCGGATACCCGACGGCGCCGAGGAAAATGGCATCGTAGCCGGCAAGCGTAGTCAGAGCGTCGTCCGGCATCATTTTTCCGGTCTGCAGATAGTATTCACAGCCCCAGGGGTACTCGTCAAAATGGAATTGTTTCCCCGCCTCAAGCGAAGCAATCGTCCGCAACGCCTTAATGCCTTCCGCCACAACTTCCGGACCGATACCGTCGCCGCCGATGACGGCAATCCGATAATTTGACATCGCTATCCTCCTCGTTTCAGCTTCTTAGTTACCTTTCGCTGTTGAATGCCGATTTCCTGTCCGGTCGGTAACGGAAGCAAAAAGACATCGTGCGATGTCTTTGGTTGCTTTTTCAGCCGACAAGCGGCATTTACTCCAACTGCCGCAGGAATTCAGTGATCGCCGTGATCGCTTCCGCTGGGGTCTCAAGGCGATTGACCAGTTTTTCCACCGGGCAAGTATCGGTGCGGGTGCGATTTAAAACGAGCGGCACTATTTGCCGGTATTCAAACGGGATGCCGTTTGCGGTCAGCACGGCCACTGCCGGCTCGCTCATCAGAATGGCATACACGGATTTCACGCCGCCGTGCACGCAGAGCAAGGCCGCCGCTTTCCCGATCACCTTGTCGGCCAGGGCTGCCCCGCCTAAAACACCTTCATTTTTCGGGACGGTGGCAGTTTCGTACAAGGGACGGATGCCCCGGCCGGTACGGGTCAGGACAACGGTACCGTTTTTCACCACGACCAGAGACTGGTCATCCCGCAGCGCATCTCTGGCGATTTCCGAATCCGTCATTTTTTTCATCCTTTCATGCCAGGGTCAGTTTTATTTTTTCTGCCACTTCCCGCATCAGAGCGGAAAGCGGTTTCAATTCGATACCGATGAGTTCGATATGAGGCTGCGGCACCGGCAAAAGCATTTTCGGCGCCGGAGCAGCGATGACGGCCGCAGCGATCGCCGGGCTGATTTCACCCAGCATGGCATTGGGAATGATAATACCGAGCGGACCGACGATCACGTCGGCGAACTGGGCGGAAAAGATTATCGCATTCTCGCCGGTCGCGCCGCGGTCGGCGCCGGCCTTGAGCATGGCCGCGGTGGCCGCCGCATTCGTACCCAGAGCGGTGATGTCGGCTCCGGCCGGGAGCTCCCGCCGCAACTGGGCGGTGATCTGACCGCCGATTCCGCCGCCCATCCCGTCGATCACTGTAATCTTCGTTGTCCTCACCACCGTAAATAATTTTGCCTGAGCGTGGCATACGGCCTGTAAAATAAATATTCCCCATCTGCAAGCCGAAGTCCTTTCGGTGTGCCAACAATGCCGGCGGATGGCAAAACTGATTTTCCCTCCCGGCTTTACAGCAGCCGGTCACATGAAAAAATGCGACTTGGGGATAATAACTTCTGACCGACAAGTTATGATAAAGGAGGGACTAAATTGTCCAACACGGTATTGGGAATTTTCACCAATCTTAACGATGCCGAAAAAGCGATGGCCGAGATACAGCGGATGGGTTATTCCGCCAGCGAAACCGGAATCCAGGCGCAAGGGCTGGAAGACACTCAAATGCAGCAGCCTCACGGTTATGCGGGCGACAGCCTGAATGCCGCCGGCGGTTACTACCCGAACGCGGAATTCGACGGTCTGGATCTGGACGATATCCAGGGCACGCTCAGCGGCGGTTCGATGACGTCGCCCGAGCACGCGCAAACCTCTTATGTGGAGCAGGGCGTCAACGCCCACGAGAGCGAATCAACCGACGACAACACAACATCCTACGCGGTAGCCGGTTATTTCAACGCGGTCACCCAACGGAACGAACCCTTCCATCCTACTTACAGCGGTTATTGCGGGGTACGGAGCTGCGGCGGCTATAACGGCGGGGAAGGCGACGGAAAGCCCTGGAGCCATTACGGCGGTTACGGCATGGAAGCAGGCGAAACGTTTGATACGACAATCCGCAGTAACAATGAAACGATGCCGGCCTTCCGGGCCAAAGCCGGCGGCACCTACGCCGGTGGCACCGGCGACGGGAAAGAATGGAGCGTATATGGCAGCAACGCTGCGCAAAATTCCGGCGGCCGGGGTCTCCGGCCGACCGGTGACGAGTATGTAGTGACAGTCCGGGTCGATGCCAAAAACGATGTCGGTAGCGTCATCAGCGCGCTGAACGCCAAAGGAGCTATCGACACCGAAGTCTTCAACAATAACGACTAAACGTTGCTTGGCGGCTTCGTTCTCTTACAGCAGGGAAAAACTGATATAAATGTGAAAAGAGCAGCCTCAGGCTGCTCTTTTCGTTCATCTACCGGCTAAAGGAAGTGAGGGAACGGTTCTTGTCGCGGTGCCGCTCGATAGCCAATTCCAGCAGCCGATCGATCAATTCCGCGTAACCGATGCCGCTGGCCTGCCAGAGGCGCGGGTACATACTCATCTTGGTAAAACCGGGAATGGTGTTGATCTCGTTCAAATACAACTTGTTGGTGTCCTTGGTCAGAAAGAAATCAACCCGGGCCAGGCCGGCGCAATCCACCGCCTTAAAGGCGCGGACGGCCGTTTCCCGGACGAGTTCCGCCGTTTCCGGCGGGATGTCGGCCGGGATGACAAGCTGTGTTCGTTCATCGAAATATTTCGCTTCATAATCGTAAAATTCGCTCTGCGGGATGACCTCGCCGGGGACGGAGGCGATCGGGTCGTCATTGCCCAGAACGCTGCACTCGATTTCCCGGGCATTGACACCGGCCTCGACCAAGATCTTCCGGTCGTACTGCGCCGCCAACTCGCAGGCCGCTATCAACTCCGTCCGGTTGCGCGCCTTGGAGATGCCGACGCTGGAACCGAGGTTGACCGGTTTGACAAAACAGGGATAAGCTAAACGGGCTTCGATCCGTTCGACCACCTGTTCGCGGTTGCCTTCCCATTCCTTCCGCTTCACCATCAGGTAGTCGACGACGGGAAGATCTTTCGCCCGGAAAATATCTTTCATGATTTCCTTGTCCATCCCGACCGCCGACGCCATCACCCCGGCGCCGACGTAGGGCAAATTGGCCAGTTCCAGCAGCCCCTGCACTGTTCCGTCTTCCCCATACGTCCCATGGAGAATCGGAAACAGGACATCGACTTTCCCGAAGCCCTTGACGGCCGCCGGGGAATCACCTTCCCTGACCTCGATGAGGCCGGTCAGGGTCGGATCACCGACGATGGCCACGGATGTCGCTGTGTCGTCGACTTGCCCGGCGAGCAGCGCCTGCTCCGAGCTCGCCGGCGGCAGCCATTTGCCTTCCCGGTTGATATAAATCGGCACTACCTCATACCGGTTCTTATCTATCGCATCCACTACCGAAGCCGCCGACAGCATCGAGACTTCGTGTTCGCCGGAACGGCCGCCGAACACGATACCGACCCGGATTTTCTCTTTCATCGCCGTCCCTCCTTAAAATGACTGCAACCCATACTATTGTATGAAAACAACCCCGCTGGAATACATCAGGTGAGCACCAGTTTCTCCAGGGCGGTTGCCACCCCGTCTTCGCGGTTCGTCCCGGTAATGTAGCCGGCCACGGCTTTTACGGCCGGATCCGCGTTGCCCATGGCGACGGCGAGACCGGCACCCTGCAGCAGCCCCATGTCGTTCAGATCATCGCCGAAAGCCATAATTTCTTCCCGCCGGATACCGAGGTGCGAAGCCAGCACTTCCAGAGCTTTGCCTTTCGAAGATTCGCGGTTAATGATCCCGACGCCTTTACGACCGCCGCTCGCCGAAAACTTGGTCAAAGTGAGATGGTCGGCAAACTCTTGCCGCAGGATCGGATAGGCCCGGTTAAAGTTTTCTTCCGTTTCGGTGATGGAAATCAAGGTTGGCTCTACGGTCAAAAACTCGTCCAGATCCGGTACCAGGGCAGCCTTCACCCGTAAATGCTCGGCGATTTTTTGGGCGTGTTCCCAGTTGCGTTCCACATACATGACGTCATCGATGTAATAACGCAGGTAGATTTTCTCCGCCCGGCCCAAACGCGCCACCGCTTTCGCCAGGTCCAGGGGGATATGGCTGTGGTAATGCTCGTAGCCGGTCGCCGACTCTTTCACCATCGCCCCGTCGCAGCAAATCAAGGGGATATTGAGTTCCATCTCCTGCGCGTAGTATTCCGCCGACTGAAACACCCGGCCGGTCGCAATCGTCACTGCGACCCCATTGTTTACTACCTCCCGAATTACGGCTCGGGTCCGCGGGCTGATTTGCGACTGCTCGTTCAGTAAAGTACCGTCCAAGTCTAAGGCAATCAGTTTGTAACCCATCTTCTCACCCCGTTATTCCGTTTTCACTTCGCGGGAGACCAGCAGAAAAACCTGACCGAGCACGAGCGAACAGAAGCAAAACTGAAAAGCCGCGCGATAACCGTCCACGGAGAAAGCTCCGTTTACCGTCGGGTACAGCGCGATAATTTTCCCCATAATCACCTGGTAAAGAGCACCGCCGACGAAGCCGAACAGGTTATAGGTACTCGTCACCGTGCCGGAAATTTCCAACGGGAACAATTCCTTGACCTGGGCAAAAGAAGTGACGAAGAAGCCGAAAAAGAACCCGAAGGCCAGCATCAAAGGATAAAACGACTGCGGCGGCAGCGAGCCGGTATAAAACGCGAGCGGAACCCAGACGAGCATGTAAGCCGTACTGCCGAACAGCAGGGGTTTGCGGCGGGAATGAAACACCCGGTCGGAAAGAATGCCGGCTACCGGGGCACTGAGAATTACACCCAGGGCGATCATCGATAATATGCTGCCCGCCTGCACCTTCGACAGCTTGTACACATCCATCAGGAATGGTCCGCCCCAGAGTCCCTGGAAACCGAAGATGGCGCCGGAGATAAAAAAGCTCCAGATCGTCACCGGCCAAAACTCTTTCTTCGACAGGGTCATTTTCAGGCCTTCCAAAAGACCGATACTCCGGCCGTCGGAAGCGACCGTCGCGTTGCCGTCGATCTCATCTACGGTCGGGTAGCCCATCTCTGTCGGATGGTTGCGGATAACAAGGTAATCAACCGCCGCCACCACGAGCGTAAAGGCTCCCATGATGTAGAAAGCTTCCCGCCAGCCCGTCTGCCGGACGAGCCAGGCCAGAGGGGCGGCCGCAGCCAAGGCGCCGAAATTGCCGGCGGCAATCATGATCCCGGTCAAGCTGGCGAACTCCTGCTTCCGGTACCAACTGGCGAGCATCTTCAGGGCCGGAATATAAACGCAGCCGGCGCCGAGCCCGACAAGAACCCGTGCCCACAAGGCCAACTGAAAGGATGACGCCGAACCGAACAGGATAGCGGCACTGCCGGTCAGCAGCAGAAAAAAAGAAACGATTTTCCGCGGTCCGTACCGGTCGACCATCAGACCGACCGGAATTTGGATGAGTGCGTACGGATAGAAATATGCGGAGGAAAGCAACCCCAGACTCGTCGCTCCGATATTGAAGGCGCCGGCCAGTTCGGGCGCCACCACAGCGCTGGTCATCCGATGGAAGAAAATCATCGCGTAGCTGACAAGAAAAACAACCAGAATATAAGTCCGATAACGGTACATGTTTCGTGCAGCCTCGGCCATATTGACAGGCCGGACTGCACTTCTGTCTGATGTGGTCAGAATTTTCATCTCCTTATGTTTGACTGTTGATCGTGGCCGCCGCCGTTTTCCGCTGTAAAGGGGTTACTGCCTGGAGTCAGCTGTTCGCTAATGATACCGGCTGCTGCATAATCTATAAGCTTCGCTTTGTTTTCACTTTCTCCTTTTCGACTGCGAAATAATCTGTTTTCGGCTGAATCTTGCCCGATTAAATAATAATCTGCCGAAACCGCGCCGAAGACACACCGTTATTCCAGGGATATGGATTGCCCCTAGACAATGAAAGATTTGTTTGTGTACAGTTAAGCTATATTATCGTTTTCGTTCCCCATCTGCACACACGGTCTGGGCGTAAGCGACCTTTAGTGAGGATCGTGCCGTGACCGGCGAAGGCAAGGACAAAGGGGCAGTTGTGAGCAGGACGGGAGCAACCGACAATCACGGCATGGAAGCCGTGTTTGTCGGGTCTGTCCCTTTGTCCGCAGGCAAGCCGCTGACACGGCCGTTACGAAACTACGTCGCTAAGACCGGACCGTAAAAGAAGCCATCCTGCGAAGTAAAGCCGCAATTTCCCTCTCTGATGAAATTACGAAATAACCGGCAACCTTACGGGTAAAACATGGCATTCTAGGGGAGGGGCACAGAAAATGAATTCTGCTCGCTACAGACAAGCCGGTTATTCGGCGGACCCTTTGCGCCCGAGCAGGGACATGACGATTTGCCGCCCGTAGACGGAGCCCTTGATGAGCACCGGGGTCGGTCCGTTATTGCGAAACTGCAGATCGAGGTAGTTATAAGCCACCGCCGCGTCCTTCCCGACCGGCACATAGTGGATGCGGATACTGTGCGGATGGCGTTCGATTATCTCCATTCCTGCCCGCAGGGCGGCATTGTACAGAGTCGACGACACCTGGCAGATACCGCCGCCGGCGTCCAGGGACATCCCGCCGCCGACAATCACGGGGGCAGGTTTATAACCGCGCTCCGGCGTCCGCGGCCCGACCGTTTTATTGAACGAGAATATCTGTCCGGGATAAACGAGAGTATTATTGATTGCTGCCGCGGCCAGCCTGATATTGTGCGCTCTGGCTTCACTGCCCGGTATGTACGTGAGAAAAGAGCCGATCTTCTCGGTTATCGCAGCGATGACGGTGCGGTCGTATTCGGCTTTGACGACATGGGTGGCGAAGTCAACCGCCTCCCCTTTCGGCGCGGCCATCACCAGCTCCACCGTCAGCGCGACGTCGACCCGCAGGCCGTCCTGTTCCGGAATGATTTCTCCGCTCGCACGGTCGACGGACGCATTCTGGGGCTGTCGCTGCCGTTCCACCGCGGCCGCCGCGACATATACCCATACTTCGTTTTTCAGGCATCCGCACAGGGAGTACCCAGCCAAAGTCACACCCGGCTTGACGCCATAAAATATTCGCTCGACCCGGTCCGTGAAGTAAGCCAGATAACCGCGGCCGGCAAGGGCAAGGCAGGCCAGAAGCAGCAGAAGACCGATGGTTTGGGCGGCCGACCAGCGGCGTCCCGTTCCGAAAAAAGACACATCGACTGCCTCCCCGCTGACGCCGGCTCGTGCAACAAACGAATTGCGCTCCGGAAACAACCGTTTTCCAATACTGCCGGCGGCGTTTAGTCTGCTAATATATATGCCGGTTGCCGCAAAGGATGATTGCCGCAAATAAAAACGGCGGGCCGTAATCGCCCGCCACATTGTTGCGCTCGTCTGTTCAATTCATTCCTTTTTTCAGTTCCTGCACCAGTTCATCGAAATCAACCCCATACGCGGCGATGAATGCCTGCAGGGGGGCAGCCATCTGCTCAATCAGGTGTTCTGTTTCCGATGAGATATCTTCTCCGAAGGCAACCCGTTCATCCAGAAGCTGGCCCACTACCGACTGAAATTCCTGGTACATCCGGCCGAGTTCCCTTTTCAGGAGCACGTTGCCGCTCATCCGCCTTTCCCCTCTCCAACCGTCGTCCGCTTTATTATATGAAGTCGGGCGGGAGGTGTTCGTTTCCGCTATTCCCAATAAGCGGCGATTTGCCGGGGGTCTTTTACCAGAAAATACATCAGTAGGAAGGAGATTATGCATACTATCCCGGTTATCCAGTAAACGGCCTGGAACGAAACACTCTGAGAAATAACCCCTCCGAGGAACGGCGGAATAAAGGCGCCAATGCCGGCTATAGCGTTGGAGACGCCAATGTAAGTCGGACGTTGGTGCGGCTTGCCGAACTCCATCAGGATGTTGAGCCCGGACAGGAAGAATCCGGCCGACGCCACTCCGGCAACAGCCAGCACAATAATGAAACCGGCATAAGAATTGACAAAAACGGTGGCGATGGAAGCGAGGCCGATAATCAGGCAAGCCTGTTCCAACGGTATTTTGTAACCAGTCTTCTGGGAAATCGCGCCCCAGAGCAGGTTGCCGACTGCCCGTCCAAACACCTGAGTAAAAGTGAACACCCCGACGATCGCACCGAACCGGGAGTCAAGATCGCTAATGTTGAGTTGTTGCATGGCAAAAATGACGTAAAACGGAAAGCCCATCTGACAGAAGCTGGCCAGCGCGCGGATAAAACAATACCTGGCAAAGTTGTTATCCTCCCGAAAAAGCGTAGGTATCTGCCTTATTTTTTCCATCACAGTAGATTTACTGCCAACTCGCAAGGAAGGCTCCTCTTTCGTCTTAGACAGGATCCAGAGGTCGACGAAATAGACGGCGAAGGCCAGGAAAAAGCTGACGGCGTAGCCGACCATGGTGGGGGAATAAAGTGTGACGATTTTTCCGGCTCCCAGACCGGCCAGCGCGGTAGCGGTAGAGGCTAGAAAATTGCGTAGGCCAAAGTAATTACCCCGGTATTCCAGCGGAATCACTTTCGACATCACATCGGTCCAGGTCAACAGGTACATGGCATAAAATACGGTCGCCATCGAGTACAGAACCATAGAGGCGATCAGCGTAGCTTCTTTGTCCAGGTACAGGACGGCCAGCGACATGAACAGCCACGGCAGGCGCGCGCCTACCCCGAACCAGAGCATCATTTTTTTCTTTTCCGGCAGATGTTCGATCATGGTGCTCGCAAACAACTGCGGGATTTGATGGGCGAGGGCACCGAGGGAACTGATGAGGCCGACAAGAAAGCGTGAACCGGTAAGAGCGTAGATAAAGGCCGAAAGAACAGTTGACTGGTAGTAAAACCCCAGGGCGGTGTAGTGGACGATACCGTGCAGAATACCGATCTTTTTGTTCCATTGGTAGTTTTCCCGGACTTTCGCTTCGTACTGCTGCTTCTGCTCAAGGCTGACCTCTTCGGCGGCCGTTGCCTGCATTAATAAAACCTCCCCTACTTATCTCTCTCTTATAGATTACCGGTGCCGCAAGGAAACTTAACTAGAAAAATTCGACAGGATACTGAAGTATCCTGCCGCCGTGCTTTGCTTTAACTTGTACTTACTGACAACTCGGCACCCATTCTTAATATGTATGCCAGACGCATTACGGAATGATAACCGGACAAAAACGGCAGGCATCCACCGCCCGCCGCCTTCATTAAATCCGCTGTTCAGATGTCAGCCTCGGTGCCCCGCGCAATACTCCCACGGGTTTACCGCCCAAGATCTGGAGAGGGCTTTACGTTCAGTCCTGATAGGCGGCGATACGTCGCGGGTCAACGACCAGATAATACATTAACAGGAAGGTGATGATACAGGAAACGCCGGTAAGCCAGTAGACAGCCTGATAGGAAATCCGCTGGGCAATTATTCCCCCGATAAACGGCGGGATGAAGCCACCGATACCGGCGAAGGCATTTGAGACGCCGATGTAAGTCGGGCGCTGGTGAGATTTACCGAATTCCATCAAAATATTAAGGGACGAAAGGTAAAACCCGGCGGAGGCCACCCCGGCGATCGCGAGGACAGCGATAAATCCGTAGTATGAATTCATAAAAACGGTGGCAATGGAAGCAATACCGACAATCAGACACGCCTGCTCGAGCGGTATCTTGTAACCCTTGGTCTGGGAAATCGCCCCCCAGAGTAGATTGCCGACCGCCCGGCCGAACACCTGCGTGAAAGTGAACACGCCGATAATCGTGCCGGTCCGGGGATCAAGATCAACGATATTGAGCTGCTGCCGGGCAAATACGACATAAAACGGAAAGCCCATCATGCAGAAGCTGGCAAGAGCACGGATATAGCAATAGCGGGCAAAATTGGGGTCCTCACGAAACAGAGTTGGAATCTGCGCAAGCTTTTCTATCACACTGGATTTCTTGCCGACCCGCAGCGAAGGCTCTTCTTTTGTTTTCGCCAGGATCCAGAGATCGACAAAGTGGATGGCAAACGCCAGGCAGAAGCTGATGGCATAACCAATCGGGCTCGGTAAATACGCCTGAATTATTTTACCCGCCCCAACCCCGGCTAAAGCGGTAGCGCTCGAAGCAAGAAAATTACGCAGACCAAAATAATTGCCGCGGTACTCCAGAGGAATGACTTTGGACATCAGATCGGTCCAAGCCAGCAGATACATGCCCATAAACACTGTGGCAATCGTATACAAAGTCATTGAGGCAATCAGGGTAGCCTGCTTATCGAGAAACAGAACGGTCAGCGACATCAGCAACCAGGGCAGGCGGGCCCCCACCCCGAACCAGAGCAGCATTTTCTTCTTCTCGGGCAGATGTTCGACCAAAGTGGTGGCAAACAGTTGGGGTAGTTGGTTCGCCAGAGCACCGAGCGAGCTGATCAGCCCGACCAGAAAACGTGATCCGGTGAGATCGTAGATAAAAGTGGAAAGCACCGTTGTCTGATAATAGAAACCCATAGCAGTATAATGAATAATGCCGTGCCAAATGCCGATCGTTTTGTTTGCCCGGTAGTTATCTCGGACTTTTGCCTCGTATAACTGCTTTTGCTCTACGTTGACCTCTTCATTGGCCGCGCCCTGCATTGATAAAACCTCCCCCCGCTTATCTCTCTTTATAGACACTGATGCCGCAAGCAAACTTAACTAGAAAAATTCGACAGGACACCGAAGTATCCTGCCGCCGCCTTACGGAGAAAACTGATTGCGTGTGAAGTCAGCTATCTCGTGGTCGTCTCATTTTTTACTATCTTTCTTCCCGATTGCCCTCTTTGACCCGTTGCTGTTTATTCAGGATTTTCTTCCGCAAGCGAATGCTTTTCGGGGTGATTTCCACGAGTTCATCCTCGTTGATGAACTCGAGCGCCTGCTCCAGGCTCAATATGCGCGGCGGCGCCAAGCGCAGCGTTTCTTCGCCGGTGCTGCTGCGCATATTGGTGACGTGTTTTTTCTTGCAGACGTTGACTTCGATATCGTTCACTCGGTTGCCTTCGCCGACAATCATCCCGAAAAATACCCGCTCCCCGGGGCCGACGAACAGCGTGCCGCGCTCTTGCAGGTTGTGCAGCGCGAAGGTGGTGGTATCACCGGTTTCCGACGCCACCAAGACGGTGGAAAGACGGCCTTTGATCTCACCCTTGACGGGACCGTAGCCATTGAATAGATGATTCATGATGCCGTAACCTTTGGTCGTCGTCAGGTATTCGGAGCGGAAGCCGATCAGCCCGCGGGCGGTAATGTCGAATTCAAGGCGGGCATGGCCGCTGCCGGAGTTGACCATGTTCACAAGCTCACCTTTACGTTCGCCGATTTTCTCCATAACCGGGCCGATATACTCTTCCGGCAAGTCGAGAACGAGACGCTCGTACGGCTCCATTTTTTGCCCGTCGACCTCCCGGTAGATAACCTCCGGCTTGGAAACCTGGAACTCATAACCTTCCCGGCGCATCGTTTCGATCAGGATCGCCAGATGCAGTTCCCCCCGGCCGGAGACCTGGAAAGCGTCGGTGCTGTCCGTATCCTCCACCCGCAAACTGATATTCGTTTCCGTTTCCTTGTATAGTCGGTCGCGCAGATGGCGCGTCGTCACATAAGTACCTTCTTCACCGGCAAAGGGACTGTCGTTGACGAGGAAAGTCATGGTGAGGGTTGGCTCATCGACTTTGAGCACGGGAAGCGGTTCCGGATTTTCGGCATCCGCAATCGTCTCACCGATATTGACATCGGCAATGCCGGCGATGGCCACAATGTCGCCGGCGGCAGCGCCGCCGCTCTCGACCCGTTTCAGACCTTCGAACTGATAGAGGCGGCCGACCTTGACCCGGGAGACGCTCCCGTCGTGCCGGCAGACGGCCACCGGCGCGCCGGCTTTGATTTCGCCCCGCTCGATTTTCCCGATAGCGATGCGGCCGAGATAGTCGCTGTAATCCAGAGTGGTCACCAGCAACTGCAGCGGTGCGGCTTTGTCGCCGGCCGGGGCCGGGACGTGTTCGACGATCGCATCGAACAGACATTTGATGTCGTTGCCCGGCTCATCCGGATCGAGGGTGGCGACGCCGGTCCGGCCGGAAGCATAAACGACCGGAAAATCAAGCTGGGCATCATTCGCCTCCAACTCGATAAACAAATCGATGATTTCGTCATAGACTTCGGCAACCCGGGCGTCGGCCCGGTCAATTTTGTTGATGACGACAATTGGCTTCAGATTCAGGCTCAGGGCTTTGCGCAGGACGAATTTCGTTTGCGGCATCGGCCCCTCGAAAGCGTCGACGACAAGCAAAACCCCGTCGACCATCTTCAGGACGCGCTCGACTTCGCCGCCGAAGTCAGCGTGGCCCGGAGTATCGACGATGTTGATTTTATAGTCCCGATACCGTATCGCCGTATTCTTCGACAGAATCGTAATGCCTCTTTCCCGTTCCAGATCGTTGGAATCGAGGATTCGTTCGCCCACCGTTTCGTTCTCCCGGAAAATACCGCTTTGCTTGAGCATGCTGTCGACCAGCGTCGTCTTGCCATGGTCAACATGGGCAATGATTGCGATATTGCGAATGTCTTCCCGCCGCGGCTCCATACTATCACCTTCGTTTTCTTAGACTAGGGTTGGAATACAGACAAAAGTGGATGCGTCTGCACCCACGAATTTGCTTACCCCTGATTGATTAATTTTATAACTTTCAGGGCCGAAAGTCAAGACGGGACAAAGAATGACCCGCATCAGAGTTAGATGGCGGCCCGATGAGCACGATAGTGAGAGGGTTGAGATGTATGATGCGGAAAAATGGGAGAAACACCTCAGACAAATCTGGCATAATACTCCTCATACTGCGCGATGATCCGCTCGGGATTGAACAATCTATGCGCCCGTTCAACGCCGTTCGCGGCGAAGCGGCGATGCGTCCCGACATCCTGCAGGAGTTGGATAGCGTGGTGCACCATGGTATCGATATCGCCGGGCGGCGCGAGATATCCGGTCTCGCCATGGGCGACGACTTCCGGAATACCGCCGGCGGTCGTGGCGATTACCGGCACGCCGCAGGCCATGGCTTCCAATGCCACCAGGCCGAAACTCTCTTTTTCCGACGGCAGCAGCAGCAGGTCGGCCAGGGAAAGCAATTCGGCTACCCGCTCCTGTTTTCCGAGATAGTAAACCCGGTCGGTAAGGTGATGCTCCTCGGCGTACTGCTGGACAAGCTGCCGGTCCGGACCGTCGCCGACCAGCAGCAGGCGGCTCGGCACCCGGGCATTGATGCCGCCAAATACTTTCGCCACGTCCTGCAGACGTTTTACCGGACGGAAGTTGGAGATGTGCATGATTATTTTTTCGGACGGCGCCGCAAACTGCGCCCGCAGCGCCGGATTTTCCTGCCGGGTGTATTCGGCCGGGTCGGCAAAATTGGGGATGGTGGCGATGTCCCGGCCGATGCCGAAGATAGCTTCCGTCTCCCGCCGCAGGCTCTCCGACACGGCGGTAACCCCGTCACTCACCGCAATGCTGAATCGGGTGATGTCAAAGAACTGTTTGTCCGCCCCGACCAAGGTGATGTCGGTGCCGTGCAGGGTGGTAATTACCGGCAGCCGGGCGGGAAGCAGCATCTGCTGGGCGAGATAGGCGCTGATGGTGTGCGGAATGGCGTAATGGACATGGACAAGATCAAGTCCCGCGCACTTCGCGACCTGAACGATCTTGCTGGCGAGGGAAAGCGAGTACGGCGGGAATTTAAACAAGGGGTAATCGTAAATCTCCACCTCGTGCATGTAGATATTGGCGTGGTAATGTTCCAGTTTGAAAGGCCGCTCATAAGTGATGAAATGAACGGTATGGCCCCGTCTGGCCAATTGCTTGCCGAGCTCGGTGGCCACAACGCCGCTGCCGCCGTAGGTAGGGTAACAAACGATGGCAATCCTCATCGGCCTTCCCCCCACAGCGCAAGCGGGCTGTTGACGACGAGCGGTGACGCCGCCAGATATCCTTCACCGAACATCCGGCGGATCTGCGAGCCGAAATAACGGTCCCGGCTCTCCAGACCGTACGGGTAATTGCCGGCGAACTGCGAAACATGCGCCAGCACGGCTTCTTTTTTTTGCGCGTGGCAGTCGGTAATGTCGACGACAAACGAAGGCTCGGTCGTCCTGTTGATGAAGTAATGAAACAAGAAGGGCGGACGGTACACCGGCAACTCCGGGCAGAATTTAGTCAGTCCGCTCGCGAAGTGCGCTTCCTTGATCAGTTCGCTGCCCTTCACATGGTCGGGATGCCGGTCCACCCAGTACGGGGCGATAATTATCCGCGGGCGGTACTGTCGCAGTATTCGGACGACCGCCGTCAGGGACTCATCGTCAACGACAATATGGCGGTCCGGTATGGCCAGGTTTTTCCGCCAGACACAGCCGAGGATGGCCGCCCCGCGTTCAGCTTCCTGCGCTCGCTCCTCCACCGTCCCGCGGCTGCCCATCTCGCCCCGGGTCAGATCGACGATACCGATGCGGTATCCCTTGGCCGCTTCTTTGGCCAGCAGCCCGCCGGCACCGATCTCCACATCGTCCGGGTGGGCACCAAAAGCAATCAGGTCAACCGTTTCCATATGTATCTTCCTCCACTGTCAGGATTTTTGGTGAAAAGCTGTCCGGAGTAAGGTGCCCGAGCAGCACGTCAATCAAGCCGGCGCCGTACCGGATCAGGTAAGGGAAAATGTTGAAAACGCGCTCCTGCTTCTCCCCTTTGGGTTGCAGGTTCGTCAAGATGGCCTCGAATTCGCGGATGACGAGCCGGTTGTTTTGTCGGAGCCGGTGTTTTGCTTTGCGCCGCAGATAATTCACCTGATACAGAATGCGCCCGAGGTTCCCTTCACTTAAAGGACGGAGATTCGGATTGAGAACGGACAGCGTGTCGGCCAGTTCGGCGTAAGCGGCGGAAAAACGCTGTCCCAGGCCGTCAAACACCGCATCGATGCCGACCGGGTCAACCCGCTCCAGATAATCGGCAAAAGCTTCCCGGCCTTGCGCCAGCACATCGGCTGGGTCAAGAGCAAAACGGGCGAGTCCGGCCGCCTCGTCCGCCGCCAGGAGCGTCAGACTCAGGCGCGGGTAAATTATCGGCATCTCCCGGCCAAAGACCGGATAGACATCGCGCAGTTGGGCGTAATAAGCGATTTCGCCCGGCCCAGCCACATAAGCGAGCGTCGGGAAAAGAACATCTTGGGCGACCGGGCGGAGCGCCGCGTTCGGGCTGAAACGGTCCGGACAGTCGGCAGCCAGGGCAAGCAACTCAGCCAGGGTGTAACTGCGGTCGGAGCGATCCCGGAGCCAAAACTGCGAACCGTCCGCAGACGCGAGCGGCAGCCTTTCGCCCGCGTCGTACAGAAACAGATTGGTATTATTCGCCTCCAGGCTCAGCTGGGGCGCAAAGCCTTTGGCCGTAATCCGCCCGGTCGCCGTTGCCAGAGCGGCGCCGACAGCTTGATTTGCCTGCAGGGCACGGTTAAAAAAACCACCGAGTTGCGCCCGAAACGCCGGCTCCAGCGGGTCGAAACAAACGAGGCCGTGCCGGCCGAACAGCTCGCTCATCAGCCGGACGCACCATTCGGCCAGATTATCCGAAACCTGTACTGTCCGGCGCAGCAGGTCCAGCATCTCTGCCTTATGAACACTATCCGGCACAGCATAGTCCAGAGCTTCAATCAGTTCAAGCCCGGCGGGCAAGGCCGGGAGATGCCCGACGGAAACCTTACCGTGCGGTGTGTAGGGCAGAGTCAGTCGCTCAATGCCGCCCCGGCCGTCGGGGAGATCGATATGGTTGATTTCCGAATAATCGTGGTCCTCGCTCGCCACCCAGAAGACCGGTACCACGGGGATGCCCAGTTCCGCTTCCCATTTCCGGGCCAGCAGGATGGCGGTTATTGTTTTATATATAGTGTAGAGCGGTCCGGTCAGCACGCCGGCCTGCTGGCCGGTCACAACGGCCGCAGCGTTCGCGGCCCGGAGCTTGGCGATATTCCGGCGGGTCGTCTCCGTACAGCCGATTTTTTCGTTATAAGCGAGCAAGGCGTCGGCCAAAGCCTCCCGGTCTCCCCCTTCCGCCCCGGTCAATGCTTCACGGCGCCGCTGAAAAGAAGCCGGATCGGACGGATCGTAAGCGTAAAACTCGCTGACCGCGCCAAAATCGGATAAAAACCGGTCGGCAAGCGAAACACCGTCCGGCCAAGCCTGTTCTCTGCTGATCATTCTACCATCCCCTTTGGATTCCGAGTAATTCAATTAATTTTATCATCTTTTAGAAAGCGTGGCAAGCCGTTACCCGGCGGCGTAAAAGCACGCGGGGACGGATCAGGCCGTCCCCGCGAAAAATAATACCGGGCATTATTGGACCGTGCACGCCTCCGGCATCCGGTCCGGTTTTCCTTTTCACGCAAGTTCTCACCGCGAAACTGCGTAATTAATCAGCCATGGCAATTCTCATCCTCGCCCTGCTCGGTTCAGGGCAGGGCAAACTCCGCAATATCCTCCAGTTGTTCCTCGTAATAAGGGCAACCGGAATCCGGCCGGACATCCGGCACGATCTTACTGTCAATCTGACATCGCCCGTCGGCAAAATGCAAGCAGTTGTGGTAGCAAGTTTGCGCCCGCAATTCCGCTCCCTCCCGGTTTATTTACCCATAGTATTCCCGGAGTGAGCGAAAAATACGGGCCAGGCGTTAAAGGTTGTGTTACTGTCCCAAATAAGCTTTCCTGACTTCGTCGTTCGTCAGCAGGTTTTCCGCCCGGTCCGCCAAAACGAGCGTGCCGGTTTCGAGGACATAGCCTTTGTCGGCGGTAGAGAGAGCCATATGCGCGTTTTGCTCAACCAAGAGCACCGTAGTGCCGCTTTGATTAATGTCTTTGATGATCTTGAAGATTTCTTCCACGATAATCGGCGCGAGCCCCATCGAAGGTTCATCCAGCAGCAGGAGTTTCGGCCTCGACATCAGGGCCCGGCCGATGGCCAGCATCTGCTGCTCACCGCCGCTTAAGGTTCCGGCAATCTGATGCCGCCTTTCTTTGAGTTTTGGGAAGAGATGGTACATCCTTTCCAGATCGCTCGCCGTCTCTTTTGCTTGTTTGTTGAGGTAAGCGCCTAATTCCAGGTTCTCGAGCACAGTCATGCGCGGAAAAATCCGCCGCCCTTCCGGCACTAGGGAAATGCCGGCCTGGACGATCAGGTGCGCCGGTATTTTGGTGATGTTCCGGCCGCAAAAAGTCACCGAGCCGCCGGCCGGAGCAATCAGTCCGGTAATCGTCTTCATGAGGGTCGTCTTGCCGGCGCCGTTCGCACCGATCAGGGCAACGATTTCACCCGCATTGACTTCGATCGACACGCCCTTCAGAGCTTTGATGCTGCCGTAGTTGGTGGCCAGATTCTCGACTTTAAGCATCGGCAGCCTCCTTTCCCAGATAAGCCCTGATTACTTCCGGATTGGTCTGGATCTCCTGCGGCGTGCCTTCGGCAATTTTCTTCCCGTAGTCGAGAACGGCAACCCGGTGGGAAATCCCCATGACGACCTTCATATGGTGCTCGATCAGCAGGATAGTTTTCCCCATCGTGCGGATCCTGGCAATCAACTCCATCAGATCGTCCGATTCCTGGTGGTTCATGCCGGCCGCCGGCTCGTCCAGGAGCAGCAACTCGGGATCCGTAGCAAGGGCCCGGGCGATTTCCAGACGCCGCTGTTCACCGTAGGCGAGGTTCTTGGCCAGTTCATTACGACGGTGGCCTAAACCGACGAAGGCCAGCAGCTCGAACGCCTTCGCGGTTGCTTTCTTCTCTTCCGTGACCACCCGCGCCGATTTGATTATCGAACCGAGCAGACCGGTACTGGTCCGGCAGTGCTGGCCGAGCAGCACATTTTCTTTCACTGTCATACTGCCGAAGAGGCGGATATTCTGAAATGTTCTGGCCATGCCCCGGGCTGTAATATCATACGGCTTCTTCCCGCTGATTTCCCCGCCCCGAAAACTGACCCGGCCGGCCGTCGGCCGGTAGATTCCGGTAATGAGGTTAAAAACGGTCGTCTTACCGGCCCCGTTCGGACCGATCAGGCCAAAGATTTCCCCGGGATCAATGAACAGGCTGACCCCGTCGACTGCCTTCAACCCGCCGAAAGTGATGGTAAGATTATCGGTCTCCAGTAAGTGCATGCGCCTCACCCTCACTTTCCGTCTGCCGAGTGCCCGGCTTGTTTCCAAACGTGCCCAAGCTCAATTTTACTCCGCCCAGAAGCCCGGTCGGGCGCACGAGCATCATCACAACCAGCAGCGCGCCGTAAAACACCTGCCGGTACGCCGAAAAGGAGCGGAGCAGTTCCGGCGCAACCGTCAGAACAACGGCACCGACACCGGCCCCCAGGAAATTCCCCATCCCGCCCAGTACAACCATGCTCAGGATTTCAATCGATTTCAAAAAATTGAATGAGTTCGGGCTGATGAAACGGTAAAACCCGGCGTACAGTCCGCCGGCCAAGCCGGCAAAGAGAGCGCTGACGGTAAACGCCATGATTTTGTATTTGGTCGTATTGATACCCATTGCCTCGGCGGCCACCTCGTCTTCCCGGATGGCAATAAAAGCCCGGCCGGTGCGTGAACGCATTATCCGGTACAGAATAAACGAGGTTATCACCAGGCAGGCGAAAACGGTCAGGGTAAAGAACAACTGCGGTTGTTTCGGGATGCCGCGCAGCCCCATCGTTCCGCCGGTTATCTCCAGGTCAAGAAAGACAACCCGGATGATTTCACCGAAGCCAAGGGTGGCTATCGCCAGATAGTCGCCCCGCAGACGCAGCGTCGGCGTGCCGATCAGGAAACCGCACAGACCGGCCATCAGCGCCCCGGCGAGCAGGGCCGGCAGGAACGGCACCTGATAATGTACGACCAGGATGCCGGCAGTGTAAGCACCGATACTCATGAAAGCGGCGTGTCCGAGAGAAAGCTGGCCGGTATAGCCGGTCACCAAATTCAAACTAACGGCAAGGATAACGTTGATTCCGACCGCAATCAGGATGTTCAGATAGTATGTGTTCAGTCTCTCTCACCTACACTTTCTCCTGGACATTCTTCCCCAGCAGCCCGGCCGGCCGCAGCAGAAGGATGATAATCAGCACCGCGAAGGCGATGGCGTCTTTCAGGGAAGAAGAAATATAGGCGGCGCCGAATACTTCCATCAGACCGAGCAGAAGTCCGCCCACCATCGCGCCCGGAATATTGCCGATACCGCCCATGACGGCGGCAACAAAGCCTTTCAGTCCGGGCATGACGCCCATCGTCGGATAAACCGCATTGAAATAGATGCCGATCAGGATGCCGGCGGCGGCGCCGAGAGCCGAGCCGATGGCAAACGTGATGGAAATAACATTATTCACGTTGATGCCCATCAGGCTGACGGTTTCCTTGTCCTGAGCCGTGGCCCGCATCGCTTTGCCGATTTTCGTCTTCTGGACGAGGAAATGGAGTCCCAGCATCAGGGCGAACGAGATGAGCATGATAAAGATTTGCAGCGTATTTATCTGTACTGTCAGGGCGTGCGGATAATTCGGCAGTTCGGCCAGCTTGAAGACTGAGACCGCAAACGGTTTGGGGAAAGGGCTAGTCTGCGGTCCGAGCAGCAGAATCGCCAGATTCTGGAGAAGAATCGACATACCGATGGCGCTGATCAGCGCCGTTATCCGCGGCGAGCGCCGCAGCGGGCGGTAAGCAATCCGCTCAATCGTCACGCCGAGCAGGGCGGCCGCCCCCATGGCCAGCAAAAAAGCCAGAGGGAAAGGCACTTTGCCGCTCCGCAGCAGAAACATCCCGACGAAAGCCCCGAACATGTAGATTTCACCGTGGGCAAAATTGATAATCTCCAGGATACCGTAAACCATTGTATAGCCGAGCGCAATCAGGGCATAAGTACTGCCCAAAGTCAGACCGTTCAGCAATTGCTGGAAAAACGTGATTAATTCCTGCAAGAACATGCCGGCAGCACTCCTAAAAAGAATTTATGGAGCGGAAGGGGATGGGCGGGGATGCGCCCCGCCCATCTTGCCTTGCGTTTCGCGTTATCTGATTTTGACGAATTTGCCGTTTTCCACTTTCAAAATCAGTACTTCCTTGTCGCAGTCGCCGTTCGCGAAGAAAGAGGTCTTGCCGGTGATGCCGGGGAAATCTTTCACTTCCGCGAGCGCGTTGCGGACGGCGGTCCGGTCGGTGCCGCCGACTTTCAGGGCTTCGACGACGAGCATCATCGCATCGTAGCCCTGCGCGGCAAACATGTCGGCCGCTTCACTGTTTTTGTCCTGATAGGCGGCTACGAAAGTCTGCACCGCTTCTGCCGGGTCATCCGGATAGAAGCTCGCGGTGAAGATGGCGCCTTCCACCGCATCGCCGCCGAGTTCGACCAGTTTGTTGGAGAAGAAACCGTCGGCTCCGAGGATCTGGACGTTGAGGCCCTGGTCCTTGGCCTGCTGGGCGATCTTGGCCGCTTCGGTGTAGTAGCCGGCGATATACAAGGTATCCGGCTGCTTGGCCTTAATCGAGGTCAGAACGGCGTTGAAATCCTGCTCACCGTCATTATAGCTCTCGACGGCGACGACGGAGGCCAACTCGGTCGCTTTTCCCTCAACCGCTTTTTTCAAAGCTTCGCCGTAATCGTTCTTGGCATAAAGGATGGCGAATTTCGCGGCCCCGAGTTCGGTCACAGCGTACTCGGCCAACTGCGCGCCCTGGATATCATCCGAGAGGCAATTCCGGAAAATGTAGTCGCCGATATCGGGAATCCCGGTCGCGGTCGAGGACGGGGAAATCATCACGACGCCGGCGTCATTGGCGAAAGGTCCCGCCGTGTTCGTTTCACCGCTGAGAACAGCGCCGATAATCGCCGTAACCTGGTCCTGTTCCATCAACTTGGTAGCTGCTTTGGCCGCATCGTCCGCAACACCCTTCGTGTCCTCGGAAATGAGCTTAAGCATTTTGCCGTCGACTCCGCCGGCCGCGTTAATCTCTTCCACCGCAATCTCGACACCGCGGCGGACGTTTTCACCGTAGGTTGCGTAGTCACCGGTCAGCGGGCCGATGGTGCCGATTTTAATCTCTTCGGCCGCCGGCTGGGTGCCGCCGGAACAGCCGGCCAGCAACGCTGCCGTCAAAACGAGTATTAAAGCCAAACCTAAACCTTTTGTTTTCAATTCAACTTTACCCCCTTTTTATCTTAACTTCAGGTGCCGGTGGTTTTCCCGCTTTCACCTCCTCCTGCGCTTTGGTTGTGGGCAAACCATAAAAACGCCATCGCCCGGTTAGGGACGATGGCAATCGTGATACCACCCTATTTCCCCGCGCAATCGCTCGCACGGGCTCGCAAAGTGGCGGCGGGGCCGACACTCTGGCGCATTAACGGACGCCGTTCCGGCCGGGCTTACTGATTTCAGCCCGCAGTTCGGGGGTGACCTTCGGAGGAGAAACCCGTACCGGCTCGCAGCATCCGCCGGCTCTCTGCGACTTCGTCCGCTCCTACTGTCCCCTTCATTACTTTTCTCTTAATGGTGACCATGTTAAGTTTGCGTTAAATTATACTGAGAAGAAAATATTCGACAGAAAAGCCGCGATTCCTCTTTTTCGCGGCAGATCCCGAAAATTCCCGGCATGTACTTTATTCCATTAATTATTCCAATACGTCTTTGACCGCTTCCCCGATAATTTTCTGCACATCCGCCAGCAGGACGCTGAGGGCGTATTCTGACACCAGGTACGCTTTGACGTCCGGGTTGAGCGCCAGAATTTCGTAAAGCGAGGTCAACTGTTTCATCTTTTCTTCCGGAATCGTTTCGCCGCTCAGTTGCGCCGCCTGGACCTCAAACTGCTTAAGCCGGAAATCCTTAATCATCTCCAGAGCGGAAGCATTATCTTTGATATTCTCCTTGGCCTGCAGCATTTCCCTATACTCGCCGCTCTGCTTGATCGCGCGGGCGAGTTCGTGGGAAAGGTCGTGCACGTTCATTCCTTTCGCTCTCCTTTCCGTTCCGCATCCTCATTCCGGCCCGCCGTAAACTCCCCGGTAAGCGGACGGCAGCAGCACCGCGATGTTGCGCATCAACTGGCGCAGGCTCCTTTCCTCCCAGCTTTTCTTCGTTTCATCCGGCTCGATCGGCGTAAGCCGAAACGGCTCGCCGATCCGGAGCGCAACCTCCGCCGGCTGGAAAAACTCCCTTCCCATCGCCTGGTCGTTGATGGGGCACAATATTTCGGTTCCGGCCAGCGCGAGGGGAATGATCGGTACTCCGGCCAGTTTTGCCAACAGGACAACGCCCTTCTTTCCTTCGTTCAGACTCGCCGTCCGGCTCCGGGTCCCCTCGGGAAAAATCATAATCGAATTACCCGTTTTAACAACCTGCAGAGCTTGCTGGACGGCGTGCAAATCGGCGGTGCCGGGATTGATCGGGATGTAGTTTACGGCATCCAACATCAGACGGCTGTTGGTTTCCCGGTTCAGTTTTATTCCGGCCAGGAAGTACGGCCGGTATCGCTTCAGCACGTGGGCAAGCACCAGAGCATCCGCGTTGCTCAGGTGGTTGGCGACAAACAGATAAGGCCCTCCGGCCACAGCCGGCAGATTGTCGAGTCCGGAGATGTCCAGACGGGCATATTTGCGAACAAGAAATTCAGCCAACAGCGATGCTGCCGGCTTCCGAACGGCTGTCGGGCAGTGCAGGAGGAATCTTGCCAGCGCGAACCAGATTGCTTTGATCACGATCCAGCCTCCAAATCGGCGATGATAATCGGTTCAGGAAAAGATCCGCCGGCTTCGCCCGGTATCCGACCGCCAATAACCCAGCGGCCCTTCCGGTCGGTGACGAAGCGGCGGCGCCCGGAAGCTTTAGGACAACTTCATGAACATCTCTTTTGCCTTTTCCATTGCCCGCACGCAATCACCTTTCTCGCTGACCTCTTTCTTGATGCATTCGACCATGTAAGAACCGACGATGGACAGGGATACTTTCTCCAGGGCCGCCCGGATGGCGGACAGTTGGATGACGATTTCCTCGCATTCCCTCTCCTCCTCCAGCATTTTCTGGAGGCCGCGGACCTGTCCTTCAATGCGTCGCAGTCGCTGTACAATTTCTTTTCTGGCTTCCTCGGAAGTGTTACCCATGTTTCCGCTCCTTCCGGTGCAATTTACCAATTATCGACGTAGTCGGCGGCGGCGACGGCGGCCGTTGCACCGTCACTTACCGCCGTAACTATCTGACGCAGCAGTTTTTGCCTGATGTCGCCGGCGGCGAACACACCCGGCAGTCCCGTTTCCATCGCGGCGTCGGTAATAATATACCCCTGCCGGTCCCGTTTGATTTCCGCCGGCAAGAAATCCGTGTTCGGCCGGGTTCCGACATAAATGAAAACCCCGTCTGTTTTGAAGGTTTCGACTTTGCCGCCCGTCACATCCCGCAGGACGACCGCCTCCACCTTCGTACTGCCGGTAATCTCTTCCAGCACCGTATTCCAGCGGAAATCAATCTTGCCGTTCCGGAACGCCTTCTCCCGGAGGACCGCGGTCGCGCGCAGCTCATCCCGGCGATGCACGACGGTAACCCGATCGGCGAACCGGGTCAGGAAAATCGCTTCCTGAATCGCGGCGTCGCCGCCGCCGACAACAACGACTTCCTTCTGACGGTAAAAGGCGCCGTCGCAGGTAGCGCAGTAAGAGACACCCGCGCCGGTAAACTCGGCCTCCCCCGGCACAGCCAGTCGGCGCGGGGCGGCGCCGGCGGCAACGATGAGCGTTTTCGAGCGGAAGACGCCTTCAGTTGTCGTACATGCCCAAACGCGCTGTTCCGGTGCGAACTGTGTGACTTCCGCCGTCACAAATTCGGCGCCGAAAGAACGGGCCTGCTCCTCCATTCGCTGCGTCAGCTCGGGACCGGTTATCTCACCCGGAAAGCCGGGATAATTGGCGATGGCATCCGTATTAAACGCCTGTCCGCCCGGCAGCCCCAGTTCGATGACCAAAACGGACAGGAGTGCCCGGGCGGCGTAAAGGGATGCGCTCAGCCCGGCCGGTCCGCCGCCGACAATTATCACATCGTAAATCGTATTGTTCGGCAATTATGCGTCCATCCTTTGTCGTTAATTTAATCCCGCCGGAGGCGGGTGTGTTCCGTCATCAGACAGCGGTCCATGATGACGGTCAGGCCGCTTTGTTTTGCCGCGGCTGCCGCCGCGGGACTGGTGATGCCTTCCTGCATCCAGACAGCCTTCGCTCCGGCTGTGATCGCCTCGTCCACGAACGGCGGGACATCTTCCGACGGGCGGAATAAATCCACCAGATCAATCGCCTCCGGCACGGTCGCCAGATCAGGATAAGCTTTTTCCCCAAGAATGGAATCGATAACCGGATTGACCGGAATCACCCGATAGCCCTGATCCTGCAGATATTTGGCGACACGATAGCTTGCCTTCTCGGGATTACGGGAAATTCCGACCACCGCAATCGTTTTCACATCGGTCAGGAGTTTTTTGAGTTCGGGATCCGACGGATTGTTCCAGTCGGAAACGGATGTGTGCATACCTCCATCTCCTCCTTATATACCGTATGGGGTATTTGGTTTAATTATAATGCCAGGGACAATAATCGTCAAGCAGGAAGTATGAAACAGAAGGGAAAATTGGCAGCAGAAGCATCAACCGCGAACACTGTTGCAGTATTCGCGGCTGATTATCTCGGCGAGCGACAGATCCGAGCGACAGATCCGAGCGGCAACCGCTCAGCGATCGGCGTTACACCGCCCGCTCACTCATCCCGGCCGAACGAACGCCGATACAGCCGGACTATGTCCAGGAGAAAATTAATGTCCCTCTCCGGTAGGGAGCAAACGGACAGGAGCAGTTCCCGCACGCCGGGGTTGTCGAGCGCTGTGCGGACATCCGGCGGCAGGGGAGCAAGCCCCGCCTGCGCCTCTTCGCTGTCCGGCACAAGGGGCGGCAGCGCCGGCTCCTCCCCGAGGAGAAGGGCCGGCGACACGCGCAGTGCCGCCGCAATCTTCCGGACTGTTTTCGGCGAAGGCTTCTTCAGGCCTCTCTCCACTTCGCTCAAATACGACACCGACAGATCGGCCCGTGCCGCCACCGCACCCAAAGTGAGACCCGCTTCTTCCCGGTATCGCTTGATGCTGTTCACCGGCATTCCCCGCCCCTCCCGGTTATTCCGTTTTTGCCGCCAGGCTGCGCAGGACTTCGCCCAGCTGGTCGATTATCCGGCCGTATCCGGCCCAGTCACCGGCTTGGATTGCCGTCTGCGCCTCGTCGTACAGGGTGGAGGCTCTTTGGACCAGTTCGGCGAGCGTCGCCGTATCGGTCGGCGGTGTCTCACCCGGCGGCGGCTCCGTTCCGGGACCGGCCGCCTTTCCGAAGACACTTTCCAGGGCAGCGCCCAGGGTTTCGGCCATCACCACCCGATTCCCATAAGAGACGATTACCCGCTTCAGCTGCGGCAGTTTGGTCTCGGTCGACTGCAGGAAGAGCGGTTCCACGTACAGCAGGGAATTATCGATGGGAATGACCAGCAGGTTGCCGCGGATGACCTGAGAGCCGCGCTGTCCCCACAACGTCAAACTCTGGGAGATCACGGCATCCTGGTCGATGATGCCTTCAATCTGCTCCGGCCCGTACACCAGTTCCGACTTGGGCATCCGATACATAATCATCTCTCCGTAGTGCCCCGGGTCGGAGCGGGCGGCCAGCCAGGCGATCATGTTCTGTTTCTGAGCCGCGGCAAAGGGGAGCATCAAAATGAATTCCGTCTCCGTCTCCGCCGGCAGCCGCATCAGGGTGTAAAAAGGTTCCAAGGGAATGGTCGTGTCGGCGTATTTTTCGTTCGGCAGATCCCAGTAATCCTCTTTGTTGTAGAAGACGGTCGTATCTTTCATGTGATAAGCCCGGTACATCGTCGCCTGCACGGTGAAGAAATCGACCGGGTAGCGGATATGCTCCCGAACGCCGGCCGGCATCTCCTCAAGCGGCCGGAACAGGGTCGGAAAGATTTTTTGGTAAGTCTGCACGACCGGATCACCGGCGTCGGCGACATAAAAATGCGTATTCCCGTTATAAGCATCGATCACTACTTTCACGGAATTGCGAATGTAGTTATTACCGACCAGATTGGGAACCGTTTTCTTCTGGGTGCCGACGTACGGCTCGGAGTAAGGATACATCGCCGATGTCGTATAAGCGTCAATGAGCCAGTACAGACGCCCTTCGCTCAGAACAAGATACGGGTCGGAATCGTACTGCAATATCGGGGCGATCCGCCGGATAATCTGATTGACATTCCGGTACAGGAGGACCCGGCTGTCGCCGGTGATAGCGCCGGAAATCAACAGGCGGTAGCTGCGGAAGCGGAAAGCGAAAGCAGCCTTGGTCAGGAAGGATGACAGCCGAATACCGCCCTCTCCCTCGTATAAATTGTACTCGTTCTGTTCCCCGGCCGGGTAGTTGAACTCGGGTTCATTCGTGTTGACCACGACATAATTGTTGTTCAGTTCGCCGAAGTAAATCTCCGGCCGGGTCACTTCCATTCCGGCTGTCGACCGCGGCGGCACATCCTTGATATAAAACTCGGGGAGCCCCTCCGCAGTAAACTCGGTGGCCGGACAGGCCACAATGCCGTAACCGTGGGTGTATTTCAGGTATTGGTTCACCCAGGTTTGGGCCGTAGCCTGGAGCCGGGTTTGGTCCAGTTCCCGGGCGGAAAGCATGACCATTTTTCTTTCGCCGCCGATGGCGTACCGGTCGCTGTCGACGCTGGTAAACCGGTAATACGGCCGGATTTCCTGCAGCTGGGCGAAGGTCTGGAGGAGCGGGCGCCAGTCCCAGAGGCGGAGGTTGTTGATCGTGGCCGAGTTGGACTGAATATCCTCCGGTGTCAAAGTGTAATCAATTGGAAAATCGCGCTCGTCGATTTTGTCCAGATTATAAGCCATGCGTGTGTAGGTGATGTTCGGCTCGATATAAGGCGTCTCCTTGGCGATTTCGTTCGGCTCGACGGTGAACCGCTGCACAAAGCCGGGATAGACACTCCCCAGCAGGATGGAGCTTACCAGCAGGAGTCCGAAGGCCGCGCCGAAAAGCTTCAGGCTGCGCAGGAACAAGTTGGCAATCAGCAGCGCGGCGCACAGGAGCGCAATATAGAACAGAATGTTCAGAGCCGGCAGCTGGGCGTGCACGTCGGTGTAGCTGGCACCGAAAACAACACCACGGGGCGAAAACAGCAAATTATACATACTGAGGCGGTAATCCCAGGCTTTGACCAAAAACAGCAAAGCCAGCAGGATCGAAAAATGCGCCTTCGCCTTCGGCAATACCGTCAACTGGCGGTCGCCCATTTTGATGGCGCCGCCGAGCAGGTACATCAGGCCGGTAAGGACAGTAGTCAATCCAAGCAGGAAAAAGACGATCCCCCGAATAACCTGCCAGAAAGGCAAGCCGAAAACGAAAAATCCGATATCCTTGCCGAACAGCGGGTCGGTGACGCCAAAGGGCGTCTGGTGCAGGAACGCCTCGAAAACAGGCCAGCTGCCGCCGGCATAAAACGCCGTGACCAGGGTGAAGAAAGCGGCAACGACGATCAGCAATCCATACAGCCGGCGCGGGTTTAACAGCGACGGCAGGTCGTATTCAAACTCGGCCGTCGCGACCGGGACCAGCTTTGGTCGGGCCAAACGCAGGTTAAGAAACAGGAAAGCACCGAAGAGTACGGCCGCGGCTGCCGCCCAGTAATAACGCACGGTCAGGAATTTCCAGAAGACAGCCGCGAAGCCGAGCGACTTAAACCAGAGCAAGTCGGTGTAATAGGTGGCTCCGAGCAAGAAGAGTAAGCCTGCGGCCACGACAAGCCCAACGATAATTCCCAGGAAAAATCGGGCCGACCGGCCTTTCTGAACCATAATCATCACTCCTTCAGTATTTACCGCCGCTCCCACCCACCGCTTATAGGTTACAACAGCGGCCGGAAAATTATGCCCAAACGGGGAAACGGCTCGCCTGGTAGTTAGTCTCGCCTGCCGGGATCGGTCAGGCGGATATCGACAATTTTGCTTTTAAGGCATTGAAGTCCGCCTTAATCCGGCCAACCATTTCCGGATCAGTGAACAGTTTATGGGCGGAAAGTGCGATGGCTTTCGCCGCCAGCACAGCCGCCCGGACACCCTCCGGACTCCCGGCTGCCTGCATGAACTCATGGGTATGCGGCAGCACTCCCTCCGGGGCGATGGCGAACCAAAGATTGCAGGTGGGAATTTCAAACCCGACATCCCCCAGATCGGAGGAACCAAGGGCATCCCATTTTTTGATGCCGACCGCACCGACAGTTTTGGCATAGTCGAGCACCAGAGTATCCAGCCGTGGGATATTAATCGGTGATCCGTAACCGAACGTCCAGTCGATTTTGACGTCGGCCCCGGTAGCCAGCGCGCCCGCCCTGGCGCAATTTTCCACTTTCTGCTTCAGGACATCGACATAGGCGCGGTCGAGGGCCCGCACCCCGTATTTCAGTTCGGCCCGCTCCGGAACAATATTGGAAGCCTGACCGCCGTCCGTGATGATCCCGTGCAGCCGGGCGTCGGAGCGCATGTGTTCGCGGATGGTCTCAATCGCGTTGTAGGTAATCACGGCGGCGTCGAGGGCACTCACGCCTTTTTCGGGCGCCGCCGCCGCATGGGCCGGTACGCCGGTAAAAGCGATGGTCGCGCCGGTTACGGCCAAGAAATCGGAGCCGGTGTCCCAGCGGTCACCGGGGTGAGTAATGAAAACGACATCCGCCCCGGCAAAATGGCCGGCTTTGAGCAGGGGAATCTTACCGCCGAGCGGGCCGCCCTCCTCGGCCGGCGTCCCGATGACCCAGAGGCGTCCCGGAATATCCCGCACCGTATCGGCGATAGCGAGTGCTGCCCCGAGGCCGGAAGCGGCAATGAGGTTATGACCACAGGCGTGTCCCATCGGAAGGGCGTCGTATTCCAACATGATGGCAAGCGTCGGACCGCCGGGCTTTCCCTCGAGCGTCGCCTTGAAGGCTGTGTCGAGACAGATTTCTTCGCCGCTCAGAGGTTTGCTCCCTCGCAGTCCTTTCTCGACCCGGAAACCGGCGGCAGCCAGCCGCGCGGCAAGCAAATCACACGCCTGATATTCGGCGTTGCCCCGCTCCGGCCGGTTGAAAATACTCAGAGCCGTCGCTGCGAGATCATCGTCCAGCGTATCAACGGCTTCGATAATCGCTTGCGCCGCCCCGTCGAGCGGGGTGTCAGCCCCGGCGGTCGGCTTGCGCCGGAGATGGACCGTGTTGCCCGCTTCGTCCCAATCCATCTCCCACCCCAGCGTCCCGGTCAGAGTCGGCAGCGGCAGAGCCAGCGAACCGTCGTCCAATACTATTACTTTATCCGCGGCGCACGTCACGCCGTCAAGAATCAGAGTCGGTGCCTTTTTGTCCTTCACCCTTCCTTCCCTCCCCCTCCGTCACGGCTGAAAAGAAAACCCGTGCCGGTCGATCAGACCGCCCAACGACCAATACTGTCCGTTGCCATAGACGAGCGGCCGGGCTTTTCCCAGGTCCAGGCTACCATTTTGGTCCAGGGCTGTCTCGTCCATCTGAACGGCGACAATTTCGGCCAGGAACAGGTCATGACTGCCGAGCGAAACAATTTCTTTAACTTTGCATTCAAGATTTACCGGGCACTCGGCCAGGAGCGGCGCCTTGACTATACTTCCCCGGGCGGGCGTAAGCCCGAGAGCGGCGAATTTATCCCCGTCCCGTCCGGACGCCACTCCGCAGTAGTCGGTAACTTTGGCCTGCTCACTGGTCGGCAGGTTGACGACAAATTCTCCCGTCTCTTTCAGGATCGGGTGTGAGAAACGCTCCGGCCGCACGCTGATACCGACCATCGGCGGGACGGAACAAACCGTTCCCACCCAAGCCAGGGTAATGATATTTTTTACTCCGTCAAAATCACCACAGGTGACCATGACCGCCGGAGCCGGGTACAGGACGGTCGCGGGTTTGACCAATATTTTCTTCATCCGGGCAATCCTCCTTACTCACTTTTTGTTTATACTTCGGAGTCTTCCGCGGTTTTCCTTTTCGGTGACCACCGCGCCGCGTCCCGCCGGCGGTATTTTTCCATCATCGCGATAAAAGCCTGCTCCAGATTGATGTCGAGCGAATTGGCGAAACAGGTGACGACGAAGAGGACATCCGCCAGCTCCAGGCTGATTTCGTTTTCCGCTTCGCCCGACTTCTTGGGCTTCTCGCCGTACCGGTGGTTGACTTCCCGGGCAAGTTCCCCGACTTCCTCGGTCAGGCGTGCCAGCATGGAGAGCGGATGCCAGTACCCTTCCTCAAACCGGTCGATCCAGGCGTGGACTTCCGCCTGCATTTCATCCAGAGTCAATTCGGCTGCCTCCTTAAAAACAAATCTAAGGCCAAAAGTCCCCTCTCAATTAAGAGTCAAAGGTCAAAAGTCGGGAAACGGGTCAAATGACTTGGGACTTTAGACTTGCAATTTTAGACTTTTTTATAGTATTACCTGCTTTGCATCATTTTACCATTACTCGCACTGCCCCGCAAGTAGAAAGGGACTGCCGCAATGCGGCAGTCCCTTTTATATCCGTTAGTTTACCAGTTACGATCGCCGTATGGTACTTCCCAGTAGGCGGTTTCGATCACCTGATTAAGGTGCTCGATATAGTACTCCGGAGCGGCCATTGCCAGCAAGGCCGTTTTTTGCACTTCGATGCACTCGCGCTCGGCCGCCTCGCCGGCAAATACCCGTCCTTCCGCATACATTCGGGTGTGGTGGGCATCGTGGACGATGATCGAGGCCAGCCAGAACAAGTCTGCAGTTTTGGCCGTACCGCGCCCGATGATGAAGTTCCGTTGGACCACATCAACCCCGGAATGCTCCCCTTCGCTGATCGCCGTCAGATACAGGCTGACTTCGCGATAATGCCCCGGGGCGGTCGCCGCCAGCAGCTCAAGCGCGGAACCGACTTTGTCCCGGAAAGTGGCGCTGCCATTGACGGTTATCGACGTCTGACCGGATCCGTCGCCGGCGGAACCGATAATGACGGCGTTGCGGCTGTCATCCCAGGCAACAGTAACCCCTAGACTTTCGCCGAAGAAACGGACCGGCACAAGTGTTACCCCTTCCGTTATTTCCGGCGGTACTGCCAGGTTCACCGGTGTCCCGTTGACCAGGGCCTGGCTGGAACCGGTAGTCATTACTACTTTATTGGCGCCGCGGACAGCGGTAATCGTTCCGCTCGCCTCATCCCAGTCGGCTGTTGCGCCGACTGCCTCACCGGTGATTCGGAGCGGCAGCAGGACACGTCCGTCCTTCAACTGCGGCCCGACCAGCGGAAAAGCAATGGCCTGTCCGTTAACATAAACCGCAATTTCGGCGGCGTAGGCCACCCCCTGGATAAACACGGCAAGCAGTAACAAAACAATGGATAAAACGTATGTACGATTGAAACGGCGTTTATGGTGCATGGAGCAGCGCCCTCCCTGTAAAATAGTTTACATAATTATTTTACTATAACGGCGTTTTTTCCTGCTCTCCTTTGTAATACTTTTTTCCCCGACGTCTCTCCGGTAGTATTTTAGTACAGATGTCCTATACCGCATTGTCCCCCGGCGTCATAATATGTACCGATACTACAATGCCTATTCGAAACGAAAGGAGGATACGCATGCATACTTCTTCTTTGCCGGTTTTACGGCCCGGAAACACCGGCCCCTATGTAACTCTTGCTCAGGCCAGATTGAAGGATATGGGTTTCAATCCCGGCCCGGCAAACGGCATTTACAACGAGATGACCCGGACAGCCGTCCGGACGTTCAAAGCCAGCCGTAACCTTCCCGGCGACTGCATTGTCGACGTGGCCAGCTGGCAGCAGTTGATGGAAGCAGATTATCATCTGCCGCTGCTCACGCGGGAAGCAACCGGCCCCTATGTCAGCGCTTGCCAAGGTCTGCTGCGGGAAGCAAAATATTATCCTGGACCGGTGGATGGAGTCTACGGCGAACAAACCGAAACCGCCGTCAAAGCATACCAAACGGCTACCGAGTTGCCGTCAGACGGAATGATCCGCGAGGATACCTGGGATAAACTTTTGTGCGAAAAAAGCTCAGCCCAGACGCCGTGTCCGCCCACCGGCCCCTCCAAGTGCCCTTCCGGCAGCTTCGCTTATACGATTAAGGCCGGTGACACCTGCTTCATGCTCGCGCAACGATACAATACAACGGTTCAAGCCATCCTGGCCATTAATCCGGGCCTGGACTGCAACAATCTCCGGATCGGTCAAGTCATCTGCATCCCCAATCCGCCGACTAAATGTCCGTCCGGCAGTTTTGCCTACACAATCAAGGCTGGTGACACCTGCTATCTGATCGCCCAGCGGTATCACACGACCGTGGCTGCCATCCTCGCCATTAATCCAGGCTTGGATTGCAACAACCTCCGGGTTGGACAGATCATCTGCGTTCCCAGTATGGAACCGTGCCCGCCGACTTGTCCGACCGGGAGCTTCGCGTACACGATCCGGGCTGGCGATACCTGCTTCTCGCTTGCCCAGCGGTACGGTACCACCGTGGCCGCTATCCTGGCCATCAATCCGGGTCTGGACTGCAACAATCTCCGGGTCGGCCAGATCATCTGTATTCCAAGTATGCCACCGCCACCGACCTGCCCGCCTGGCAGCTTCGCCTACACGATCCGGGCCGGCGATACCTGCTTCTCGCTTGCTCAACGGTACGGTACCACCGTCGCGGCTATCCTGGCGCTCAACCCCGGATTGAATTGCAATAACCTCCAGATCGGTCAGGTCATCTGCATCCCCAATCCGCCGCCACCGCCGCCGACTTGCCCGCCCGGCAGCTTTGCTTACACAATCAGGGCCGGCGACACCTGTTTCTTGCTGGCGCAGCGTTTCGGCACTACCGTCGCGGCCATCCTAGCACTTAATCCCGGACTGAACTGCAATAACCTCCAGATCGGTCAGGTTATCTGCATCCCTAATCCGCCGACCTGCCCGACCGGGAGTTTTGCGTACACAATCCAGGCGGGTGATACCTGTTTCCTGCTAGCACAGCGCTTCGGCACCACCGTAGCCGCTATTCTGGCAATCAATCCCGGTCTGAACTGCGACAACCTCCAAATCGGTCAGGTCATTTGCATCCCCAATCCACCGCCGCCGCCTGTCTGTCCGCCGGGCAGCTTTGCCTATACGATCAGAGCCGGTGACACCTGCTTCCTGCTAGCACAGCGCTTCGGCACCACCGTAGCCGCTATTCTGGCCATCAATCCCGGCCTGAATTGCGACAACTTGCAAATCGGTCAGGTCATTTGCATCCCCAGTGCACCGCCGCCGCCGACCTGCCCGCCGGGCAGTTTCGCCTACACGGTGGTCAGCGGCGACACCCTGTTCTTTATCGCGCAACGGTATGGCACTACTGTGAACGCTATTCTGGCTATCAACCCGCAGATTACTAACCCCGATTTGATCTTCCCGGGCCAGGTCATCTGCGTGCCGACCACCCCGGCGCCACCCCCGCCGACAACCTGCCCGCCGGGGAGTTTCGCCTACACGGTGGTCAGCGGCGACACCCTATTTTTCATCGCGCAAAGGTATGGGACGACGGTCAACGCCATCCTGGCGATTAATCCCCAGATTACCAACCCCGATTTGATTTTCCCGGGGCAGGTCATCTGTGTACCGACAACCACCACACCGCCACCTCCCGCCCCGCCGTCGCCGCCCTCCTGTCCGTCCGGCAGTTTCCGGTACACAGTGAAAAGCGGTGATACTCTCTACTTCATTGCAAAACGGTTCGGTACGACAGTCAACGCCATTCTGGCCATCAATCCGCAAATCACCAATCCGGATTTGATCTTTCCGGGACAAATCATCTGCGTTCCTGGTGCGAAGGACTGCGCAGCAGATGCGATTGATACACAAGAGTCTCAGGCGGTTTCACCGCCTGAGACTCAGATAATCTGTCCTCCCGGCAGCTTTGCCTATACGGTTATGACCGGCGATACGCTGTTCACCATCGCGCAGAAGTATGGTACTACCGTCAGCGCCATTCTCGCTATTAATCCGCAGATTACCGACCCGGCCTTAATCTATCCCGGCCAAATCATTTGCGTGCCGGGCAATCCACCCCCGCCCCCGCCGGCCTGTCCGCCGAACAGTTTCGCTTATACGGTACGTACCGGTGACACCTTGTTCAGCATCGCGCAGCGGTATGGCACAACCGTCGCCGCCATCCTGGCTATCAACCCGCAAATTACCGACCCGAGCTTAATTTACCCTGGCCAGGTGATCTGTGTCCCGCAGGCAGTACCACCACCGCCGCCTGTCTGCCCGCCGAACAGTTTCGCCTATACGGTTATGACCGGCGATACGCTGTTCACTATCGCGCAGCGGTACGGCACAACGGTCGCCGCCATTCTGGCTATCAATCCGCAGATTACCGACCCCAATGTCATCTTTCCCGGCCAAATCATCTGCGTCCCCACCGTCACCCCGCCTCCCCCGCCGCCACCGGCAATGCCAACGCTACGTCGCGGCAGTACCGGACCATATGTTACTTTTCTCCAGGCCCGGCTGACTGATCTCGGATTTGCGCCGGGGCCGATCGACGGCATCTTCGGAGCCCAGACCGAGGCAGCGGTAAAAGCGTTTCAATCCAGCCGCGGGCTGACGCCGGACGGTATCGTCGGACCGGCGACCTGGAATCAGTTGCTGATGGTGCCGCCCGCGTTCCCAATCTTACGGCGGGGCAGCACCGGTCCTTATGTCACTTTCGTGCAGCAGCGGCTCATCGACCTCGGGTTTAGTCCGGGAGCGGTTGACGGGATCTTCGGCTCTCAGACGGAGACGGCGGTCAGAGCCTTTCAGACCAGTCGCGGCTTGACCGCGGACGGAGTAGTCGGAGCGGCGACCTGGAACGCATTGTTCCGCGCCGCTCCTCCTTTGCCGCCCGCTCCGCCGACTCCCCCGCCGCCGCCTTATCCGGTACTCCGGCGCGGTGACGTCGGACCTTACGTGAAAATCCTGCAGCAGCAGCTGATTGCAAACGGCTATGACCCGGGGCCCGAGGATGGTGTCTTCGGCCCCCAAACCGAAGCGGCCGTCATTGCGTTTCAGACCGACCGGGGCCTGACTCCGGACGGCGTCGTCGGTCCCCTCACCTGGGAAGAATTATTTGAGCCGGCTTAAAACAAACAACGGGCCGCCCCTTAGGGCAGTCCGTTATTTGCTATCCAACAATTATTGCTTATCTTGTAAATGCGCGGTATCGTTGATGGTCAGCACGGTCGGAGTCCGGTCGTGGAATTCGACCAGATTAACGGAACCGTTGTATTGCATAATGCGCCAGAAAGCGGACAAATCCATTTTCAGCAGAAGGCAGAAGAGCATGCGGATGGTACCGCTGTGCGCGACGACAGCCACGGTGCCGTCGGAGTGGTTGCCGAGGATGTATTCAAGCGCGGCGCTCACTCTGGCCTGGAAACTTGTCAAAGCTTCGCCGTCGGGAATGCAGTAATTCGTCGGGTCGAGATTCCACTGGCGGAGCGAATCCGCGTAGTTCTCCCGGACATATGCATAAGGATGGCCTTCCCAGGCGCCGAAGCTGATTTCCAGCAATCCCGGCACTATCTCCACCGGGAAGCCATGCGGCCGGGCAATGATTTCAGCCGTCTCGTAAGCCCGGCTGAGCCGGCTCGAGTATACGGCGGCAAGCGGTTCGGCCGCGAGCCTGGCACTGATCCGCCTGGCTTGGGCGTAGCCTTCTTCGCTTAACTGCACATCAACCTGCCCCTGGTAGCGGAATTCTTTATTCCATACGGTGGAACCGTGCCGCACGATGTAAAGCCGCAGCTTCGACAATAAAATCACTCCCGGCTGGTGTAAGATACTTTCCCTATTGCTTTATTTCAGCCAACACCGCTGCAACCGCCGGCAGGCTGGGCCGTCCCGGGACAGAGTGGACACTCGCCCGGCTCATAATTTGCGCCCAGCACGCGGCGGCCGTTCCCCCCGTGTAATCACGCCGCGGCAAACCGTCAGGCTCAAACAGGAGCACCGGAAGCTTGTGCGCCGCTACCTCCGATAAAACAAAGATATTCGGCAAGTTGCCGATGCCGACCGGGAAATCGGTCACAATAACCAGGTCGGCAGCCAGGCAGCGGGCCAAATTCTCCTGCCGCTTCTGTTCCGTAATCGGCGAAAAGGGAGCTTCCTCCACGCAAGCGACCCCGAGCTCCCCGGCTTTTTGCCAGTCGCTGTCGCCGAGATTGAGAACGCCGGCTGTTACCGTGTGTCCGCCGGACACCAGAGCCTGCATCAGAGCAGCTCCGGTGCCGCCGCCGCAAATCAGGTGGATCCGCCGCCTTTCCCGCTGCACCACGGGCGGTTCCGCTTCCCGCTGCTTCGTTTGCAACATGACAACCGGATGACGCCCCGTCGGATGCTCCGCAATCAAAACCTCGCTCCCATAGACAGCCCGGATGTTTTCCGCCGTCAGCACCTGCTCCGCCGTCCCGGCGGCAAAGACAAGCCCCTGCTTTAGCAGGATGAGGCGGCGGCAGTATTGGGCGGCAAGATTGAGGTCGTGGAGAACGGCGACGACGGTAAGGTGCAGGTCGCGGTTCAAATCGCTGATCAGGCCCATCATTTCCGCCTGGTAGCCGATATCCAGATGCGCCGTCGGTTCATCAAGGAAGAGAACACTCGGTTCCTGGGCCAGGGCCTGGGCCAGCAGCACCCTCTGCTTCTCGCCTTCGCTCAGCGCATCGACGGTTCTGTCCGCCAGAGACTCGACTCCGGTCAGAGTCATCGCCCGCCGCACGGCCGCCCGGTCGCCTTCCGTCTCCGCCCCCCAGCGACCCTGATGGGGCAGCCGACCCAAGGCGACGATCTCCGCCACGGTAAACGCGAAATCGGTCCGCGTTTCCTGCCCGACCGCCGCCAACTGCCGTGCGATCGCCATCCGGCTCAACTGGCGCATGTCTTTGCCGTCCAGAAAGACCCGCCCCCCGATGTCCGGCAAAACCCGGCTGATACTCTTCAGCAGGGTGGACTTTCCGGAACCGTTCGGGCCGATAATGCCGGCGAAATCGCCGGCCCGGAACGTCAGATCAATACCGTTTAGAGCGTGCAGGTTGCCGTAAGCGTACTCGACGCCCTGGATATCGATTTTTACCGAAGCCATCTGGTTATTCGCCTGCCTTTACTGTCCGCCGTCGCGCCGCCGCTGCAGAAGATACAGAAAAAAAGGCGCGCCGCAGAGCGCGGTAATAATGCCGACGGGAATCTCGGCCGGCGGCAACAGTGTCCTGGCGGCAGTGTCGGCCAGGAGCAACAGGATCGACCCGCTGAGCGCTGCCGCCGGCAGGAGAATCCGGTGATCCGGCCCGGTGACCACCCGCACCATATGGGGAACGATGAGGCCGACAAAAGCAATCAGGCCGCTCACCGAGACCGCCGCCGCCGTCAGCAGGGCGGCGGTGAACACCAGACGGCGCCGGACTTTTTCCACTTCAACGCCCAAGTGCAGGGCAGCCGCGTCCCCGAGCAGCAAAGCGTTCATTTGGCGGGCGTGCGCAAAGATGACGACACTGGCAAACAGGATGTACGGGGCGATGGCCGCCGCTTTCCGCCAGCTTCCACCGGCAAAGCCGCCCATCATCCAGAAAACGACCTGCTCCATGTTTTCCCGTCCGAAAAATATGAGCAACGAAACGAGGGCCGAAAAAAACGCGCCGACCGCGATGCCGGACAAAACGAGGTTCAGCATGGGAACGCTCCGGCCCCGCCGCGCCAGCCGATAGGCCAGTGAGAGGCTTCCCATCGCTCCGACAAAAGAGAAAACCGGCACGGCGCCAAAGCCGAAAAACTGCAGCGGATAGCCGGTGATAATCGCGAGGGCGGCTCCGAGCGCCGCCCCGGCGGAAACTCCGATCAGGTAAGGGTCGGCGAGAGAGTTCTGCAGCACCCCCTGGAAAACGGCGCCGGCCAAAGCCAACGCATACCCGACCAGGATATTCAAAACGATTCGCGGCAAGCGGAACTGGAGAATGATGCTTTCCCACGTCGCCGGCCAGGTGACCGGAATCCGTGGCCCGACCAGCGGCAGCCGGGAAAGGATGATCTTGCCGACAAGCAGCGGGCTGATTCGAACCGCCCCGCCGGCTGCCGCCAGCAGGGTCAGTCCAAGCGTAACCAGCAACAAAACGCTCAGCAGTCTATTTTGCTTGGTGGAGCCGGAATGCGGCAAACCAGGCATCGCCGATCCTCCTTGACAGCCTATTCACTTACTACAATTCCGGATAGCGGTAGCTAGCGAAAAATCTTGCCGGAGTAATGAGGCTAAGATTCTTCGCTCCGCTCAGGCTGACCCTACATTGTACATGCTGTGGGATAGGGAACGCATTGCCTGCATTCCGCCGGGTAATTCGTTCCCTGTATCCCCGGTAGGGGCGGGTTTCCATGCCCGCCCGTCTGCGGCTTACCAACGTCACCTCCGGGTTCGTAGGGGCGGACGACTCGGTCCGCCCAGCTTCGCAGGTCTACCCTCACCCCCGACCCCTCTCCCGAAGCATCGGGCGAGGGGAGTAAAGAAGAAAAAAGCCCGAATCGTTCCCCATATCACTTGTGGGGGCGACCACGGTGTCGCCCGCCCGGCTTGTACCTTTATTACAATGACATTCTTACGCTTTGTCTACAAGCTGATGTCACCTAAGGTGACTCTTACTCAGCCGCAGGCGGATAGATGGCGTTGGCAATTTCCCGGAGCGCGTCGATTATCCGCGGCCCCGGCCGCGAAGCGGTGTCACGGTCGACTAGATAGACCCTACCGTTTTGGACGGCAGCGAGCGCTTCCCACCCGGGACGCTGTCCGATTTCCGTCATCGTTTCCGGGTTGGGGGTGATGATTACTGCCGGATTTTTATCCAGCAATACTTCCTCGCTGTAGGCGGTGTATGCCGCCTCTGCGTCGGCCGCAATGTTGATTCCGCCGGCAAGCTTAATCATATCGTCGATGAAGGAACCGGGACCGGCTGTCCACATTCCCCACTGGCCGGGCGGCGAAACTTCGTAGAAAACGGTTGCCCGCTCGCTTGCCGGCCGAGCCGCCGACCGGCCGGTGATTGTATTTAACTCGCCGCGCAGCCCGTCGACCAGTGTCTGGGCTGCCGGATAAGCGTCATTAATACGTCCGATGGTCAAAATATCGGCCAGGATATCTTCGACCGAAGTCGCCTGTAAAACGACGACCGGCAGACCGGACTCCGCCAACCTTGTCACCAATTCGCTTTCCGCTGTTCCGACGGTGAAGACGACGTCGGGAGCGAGGGAAATGATTTTTTCAAAATTGGGGCTGACAGTATCGCCGATTTTCTCGACCGCCTGAGCCGCCGCGGGGTAATCGCTGAACGCGTCCACGCCGACGACTTTATCTCCCAGGCCGAGGGCAAACAGGGTCTCCGTATGACCGGGAGCGAACGATACGATTCGCTCCGGTTGGGCGGTTATCGTTACGGCCCGTCCGGCATCATCGGTTAACTGCAAGGGATATGCGGTCACCGCTCCGGTATCCGGGGCGGACTTGGGTGTCCCCGGTTTTGCACACCCGGCACAAAGGCTCCCGATCAGGATGATAGTCATAACGGTAAGCAAAAGACGTCCGAACAACTTACGCATGAACAAGACCTCCTTCCCAATAAAACAAGCCCTTCCTCCTTCGAAAGGCCGGGCCCGGCGCCGACAAATGACAACAAGGCACGACCCCTTTCCTGAGAAGGTACACAGTGCGCGAACTGGCAGGTCGCCTGGCTTCGGTTCAAAGCGCACCCCCGGCTTCCCGCCGACACCCCGTCGGTAGTGGCCGTTGGTCCGCTCCCCGGTTACAGTGGCTGGACCGCGCCGTCTAAGCTTATCGCTTCCGGTCTTCCCTATTCTCTCCCCGGCGGGGAGCACCCGTTCGCCGTTATTCGCTTGTCAGACCTATTATAACCGTTTCGCCGCCGGCGGGCAAGTGGCCGCTTGCTTCAGCCCGGCCACCTCGTCCGGCGTCAGGCGGCGATACTGGCCCGGTGCCAGACCGGCCAGAGTCAGAAAAGCCAGTCCGGTGCGTCGCAGACGCAGGACCGGGTGCCCGATCGCCTCGCACATGCGCCGTACCTGCCGGTTCTTGCCCTCGTGGATAATCAGGCTGATTTCGGCCGTCCGGCCGTCGCTGCGCTCCAGGCTTACCTTGGCCGGGGCAGTAATTCCTTCGGCCAGGGGCACACCCCGCCGCAGTTTGTCCAGTTCCGCTTCCGTCGGTACCCCGCCTACCAAAGCATAGTAATGCTTGTTGACGGTGTGTTTCGGGTGCGTCAAGGCAAAGGCGAGAGCGCCGTCGTTCGTCAGGAGTAGGAGGCCCTCCGTATCGTAATCCAGGCGGCCGACCGGGTAAACCCGCTCACGCCCCGCCGGCAGCAAATCGAGGACGGTCGGCCGGTTGAACTGGTCACGGGCCGTGGTAATGTAACCGGCCGGTTTGTTCATGAGGTAATAGACTTTATCGGCAGCGGGTACGACGCGCTTCCCGGCGACAGTCACCACATCCTGCTCCGGGTCGACCTTGACTCCGGGCTCCGTTACCACCCGACCGTTCACCGTGACTTCCCCGGCGGCAATCATCTCCTCGCACTTGCGCCGGGCCGCGACTCCGGCCGCCGCCATGAATTTCTGCAGCCGCTCCAAACCGAACACCTCCCGACTATCAATTCGCCCTGACCGTAAAATAACCTGCCGGCCGGCTGATTATGCGGCAGGCAGGCTAACTGGGGAAATGAAAAAAGTGCTGTCGTAAACAGCACTCCAGACCTCACAGGAGCGGCCGGCCGAAAATATCCGACAAATCCGCCTGTGCAATTCTTTCTTTGATCGCCGCGGTATCGGTCGTGTACAATTCCATCTCCCGCATCCGCTCGAAAAACACCGAACCGGAGAAAGTGTACTTCAGTTTTAGCCCCGCTTCCGTCGCCATGCTTTCCCGCACAAAGGCGATTATCTCGCCGACGGCCGTGGTCCGGGGCAGTTTCAGCAGTTCCTGCCCGGCCGCCAGACGGACCGCATTGTGCCCGGCGAGCGTCCCGGTGACGATTGCCTCGGTATGCCCGACCAGGAGGCCGGCCTTTTCCCCGCCACAGAAGAGATTGGTCAGACCTTTTACCTGCAGATAGTCGTCGCGGGGCGACATGGCCAAAAAGCGGATGGAATTCCCCCGGCCGCCGGCGTACGGATCGGCATAGCGGGCCTGCTCGAAGCCGGGTACCTTGCGCAGCTTTGCCAAGGGGAAAAACGGAGTCATGATCTTGGCGTGGCCCGTATCCAAAAGAACGATATTCTCGGCAAACTCATCGAGGGCGTATTGCTGGCAAGGTTTCATCGCCAGCTTCTTTTTGTCGACCATCCCCGGCGGCAACGGTACTACGGCCACTCCCGTCGCCTCCAGTTCCGCCCGGATGTCCGGGGCCAGGGAATCCTTGTTCAGTTTGCCGGAACCGCTCATCGCGCCGTAGAAATCGTCCAGACGGCGGCCGATTACCTCTTTGACTCCCGCTTTTGCCGCCAGGCTGACCCGGGGTCCGAACGCCGGACAACGCTGGATGCACATGGCGCAGCCGTTGCCGTATTTGCGGCAGTTGCCCATCGGACCCGATGTGCCGGTTGTTTCGACAAAGACGTCGCCGACGAAGGTCTCGCCGTCTTCACTCGTCACCGCAACGATCCTGTCATCGTCGAGGCTGACATCGGTGATTCTGGTTTCGCAGCGGATGTCGACTCCTTTTTCCAACAGATAATTCCGTACTGCCGGCTCGATTTTGACAATATCGTAAAGGGAGGCGTGATTATGGCCCGGGAAACTGATGTTCACGTGCCGGGCGGTCGCGTCCGCCAGTTTGAACAAATCGCCGCCGCCCATCGCGATGGCTTCTTCCGCCGCCGTAAACCGCCCGTTGTTCCGGATAATCCCGCCGACCAGCCCGGCGCCGAGCAGCATGTCGGTTTTTTCAAGCAAGGTCACCTCGGCGCCCGCTTTGCGTGCGGCCAATGCCGCCGCGCAACCCGACCAGCCGCCGCCGACCACGATTATTTTCTTCATTTGCCCCACCTCCTGCGTCTAGGCCCACAAATCATCCGGACTGAGTCGAGCCTTACATGAGCGAACTTTCTGCCCGGCCGCGGTCATGATCTGGCAGCTGCCGCAGATCCCTTCGCCGCAGCAGATAGTGTAATCGCTGGTGACAACGAGAGGTATCCGCAGCCCCAGTCCGCGTAATTCCCGCAAAATATCTTCGTGCTGCTCATTGGAGCCGCCGCTGAAAATCAAATCCGGCTTTTCCGTCTGCAGCAACCGGCGCAGCAGTTCTCTCCCCTCTGCCTCCAGCAGACTTCCTTCCAGAATCGGAATTTTCAGGGCATCGTAATAATCGGCGACGAATACTTTTTCGGTCTTGCCCGGATCGAAAACGGCGAGACAGGTATTACCTTGCCGGACCAGGGCTTTGGCGACCGGGACGGACGCCGCCTGGCAAATTCCCCGGACGAAGAGCAACGCTTTTCGGTTTGTCAGCCTTTCCAGATAACGCACTCCGAACAGGCCGTTCAGATAAGGCCCCTTCAGCGTCAGGTCGCCCGTAGCCTCGCGTAGCGCCAGCGTTTTCGGACCGACGGACTGAACGGCTAACTTGAGCTGCGGCGGACTGACCGATACATCCATGACGGTCATCGGAACGTAAAAAATACTTGGTTTTTCCGCGGCTTTGATCAAAACGAAACTGCCCGGCTGCTGGCATTCGCGGGCCAGTTCCGCCAGCACGGTAATTTCGAAAAGAACCGAATCCGTGCCAATAATATTCTTTTGCCAATCCGCGACTTTTATTTCTTCCCGGCTCGGCTGCGCCTTTTCCCCGGCCCAGCCGAACTCATTGTAAATGCAGACTCCGCTCCATCGGCAGTTGCACACTTCCTCTCCCTGCAGGAGGGAACACTGTACGCAGTTGCCGGTTTCCGCCAGAAAGCACGGACAAACCGCCGTGCCAGCGTCCGCGCATAAGAAAGTCGCCTTGCCAGCTACCGCCATGTTCTTTTCACCTCCGTTTCCCGCTTGACTAGTAATATAAATTATGAGCGGGACACGGAAAGTGTTACAGATGTTCCAGGGAACACTAAACGCCGGTCGGATGACCGGCGCATACAGTCCAAGGGTTTAGAGCAGGCGGCGGCTGAGTGCCGCGAATAAGGTTCCGGCACCTTCCCGTTTGACGTCGACCACCGGAACGCTGACGGCACCGCTGACTTTTGCGTGGAGTTCGTCGGGGTCCACGGCCGCCGGCCGGTACCGGTTGCTTTCCCGCCGGTACGCCGGATAAAACGGATTGACCGTCACTGCGAGCAAAGGCACCCGGTGCTGGAAAAGAATCCGGCCCCCCCGGGACTCGATCGCTTCGATCGTCGCCTGGACCGCCGGCGGTTCCCCGCCGACAATCAAGTTGATTACATTCGGAAAAACAAAATCGACACCTTTGAGCGCTTTGTCCAGCGTCTGCACCAGACGGCGCAGCACCGCGTTATCCGCGGCCCCCGGAATGTAAACATACTTGGTCGCCGGCGAGAAGGCTGCCGCTATCTCGTCGATCTGGCCGGCCGACAGCAAAGAACCGGTGCTTAAGCGCATACAGTTGCTTCCGTCCGAGATGATAATCTTGTCACCCTGCCAGCCGGCTTGCTCCGCCTGGCGGCTCAGCAGCCGGTCGAATACACCGGCTTCACGGGCAAGATTATCCAAGTGCGGGCTGCGGGCCGCCCCGGTGGCAAGGATGATGCCGTTGGTTTCCACCATCGGGGAAATCCGATTCAAGGCCCCGTCGACGAAAACAAGTTCGCAGCCGTGTCGCCGCAGACCGGCCAAGACAAGACGCAGCTCCCGGGTCTTGTTCGGCCCGGCCACCACCAGCAGCCCCGGCTCGGTGACTACCCCGATAACGATGCCGCCGAGCGGCGTCTGCACCGGCGTCCTCTCCAGCACTTCAACCCGGCAGGTGCCGGCCGTAAGACACCGTTCGGCGACGGCGACGTAAATGCCGGTCTGACAGTGAATACGCGGCTTCGGCAGGCCCGTGATATTGTCGCGAAATTCGCCGTCATAGCCGATGCTGGTAAGCCCCAGAACGATGTTGCGGTGCTCCGCTTCCGCGAGCAATGCCGTCAGGGCAGTTGTCTTTCCCGTGTTTTTTGCCGTCCCGGCGATACCGACAACTTTCACCCGTTTCACCTCGTCACTTTCCGCGCGGCACCACGGTATCCTTGCCGGTGCGTCCCGGATAGGCGCCGTCTTCACGGCTGCCCAGAACGCCGGCGTAAATTGCCTCGATAAAACCGCCGGCAGCAATGACCTGCGCCAAAGTCGCCTCGATTCTTTCCGCGAGCTCATCCGCCCACTTCTCCGCCTGCTCCGTCGGCCGGATGGCGGCACTCCCGAAGAAGCGGAAAGCGTCCTGGGTGGCCCGTAGGGTGTCGATGCGGGCCGGGGCGGTAATCGGGCCGCCCGAGTACGCTTCGTCCGAGGAGGCGATGGAGATAGCCGGTACGCGCAGCGAAGCGGCCAGGCTCGCGTGCAGGGCGGTCGTCAGGGATGACTGGACCCGGTCTTCGCTGTGGGTCAGAAAACCGATCGGTTCACCCGGCCAGACCGGGATGTCGGCGATGCTTTGCAAGGCCGCGATCTTGGCGGCATTGTAATCGATGTAATTGTCATCCATCCGGTTGTTCAGCATAACTTCCGGCGAGTAGCAGAAAAGCGGTTTCAAGATCGGCCGGCCTCCCAGCTTAAGACCCAGGTGGGCGACGATCAGCATGCCGGCGAACGCCTTGTACGCCGGAACACCGCACAACTCTTCGTTCGTGGGAATATCGTACGGCAGGCCGTACTCGACCGCGAGCCGGATTGCCTCCAGACCGTCGACCGTCAAACGTTCCGGGTTTGTTCCCGCCCCCAGGGAACCGTAAACGATATTGATTTTCGTCAGATCAGCCCCGGCTTCCCCGGCCAGGACTACCGTCTCAGGTGTGTTCAGCCCGCGGTGCGCCCGCACCGTCCACAGGGTTGCCTCGTCTCTGGCCGCCCCGATCTGCTGCAAATTTTCAGGGGTAAGAATTGACCCGTCTTCCTCGTGGGCAATGTATCCCTCCAGCAAGCCTTCCGTTCTCGCGCCCCAGGACGGGTCGAAATGGAGGATGCCGTCGGCTCCCCAGGCCTCGCTCGTTTTGATGTGGGCGATATCCATGAACGGACAACCGGTGCCGTACTGCACGAAGACGAGCGGCTGCCCCGGCTTGCTCTGAATACGGCGGGGCAGAAATCTTTCTTGCACATCGGCTACCGTTTTCTGCAGAGCGGTCAATTCCTCCGCCGTCAGTCGGCGCGTCTTTTTCGGCAAGGTGCCGTCACTATAATAGCGGCGGATAATTTCGTCACTGTCCTGGCAATATTGGGCCCGGAGCGCGGCAAGCTCACTCTCATACTGTGCCCCGCCGAGCTTCCCGCTGTCGAAGGCGCGGTGGCTGGCGAACAACTCGCGGCGGGTGTGCGCGCGCCTGACGCCGGGCGAAGTTTTGTCGGCCGCCCAGCCGAAAATCAGTTCGGTGATGCGGTCGAGCAGTTCGGCAACCCGGCGGTTGCGGTAAGTGTAAGAAAAATCTTGGGTGAAATCCCGTTTGGTCTTGGTAATCCGGCGTTTGTCCGCCTGATAGGGGCGGTCCTCGATATAGGCGACAGCTTCTTCGACATCAGTCCCCGGGCCGAAGCCGGCATCGAAACCGAGTTCGGCCGCGAGTTCCGGCCGGATGGCCATGCCGCCGATGATCAATTTCGCCCGCTCTCGCAGACCGGCCGCATCCGCCAGGTCGATAAACCGCCCCAGCAGTTCGGCGATACCGTAACCGAGGGTGCGGCTGATCAGGACATACTGTGCCTCCTGCTCAAGGGCGGTACTGATAATCTCCTCTGCCGTATAATCGGGCGGCAGCAACAACGTCGTATGCCCGGCCCGGTCGAGGGCCTGGCGGACCATTTTCAGACCGATATCGTGGACCGGATCAAGCGGCGCCAGCAATACTTTCTTCTTGGGCGCAGTCATAGCTCATTCCCCCCTTGCGGCAAGCCAGCCGTACTGGTCGCCGGGCCGGTGCAGATAGCCCCGGGCCCGGATCCGGGCCCCCATGCCGGCGAATTCCGCAAAAACGATATCCGTATCACGCAGCCCCATCTCTTCCAGGATGGAGAGCATGATCGCCTTCCCCTCAGCCTCGCTCGCGCAGACGATAAACGTTTCAACGTCCAAGGCATCCATGATTTTTTCTTTCATCGTCTCCACTCCCGTTTCTCAGCTTGGCCGCCCGGGCCTGCGTTGCCGTGCTCCCGCGCCAGCCGTACGCAGTTTCTATTCGACGTTGACCCAGTATTTCTGGACGTCGGCGATCACATTGTCGATATGGTCGACCATCGCTTTTTCCGCCGCTTCCGGCAAGCCGGCGCTGATGGCTTTGATTACTTTTTTGTGGTCGGCGACCACGGTGCTGCTCATGTACTTACGGATCGTTTCCAGAACTGAGTTCAACTGCGCATCCTGACGAATCAAATCGAGCGCCGCCAGCAGCACTTTGTTGCCGGCAATCTGACCGATCAGTTTGTGAAACCGGACATCTTCCTCCGCACCGACGATACCGGCCTGGACACTCATTTCATGCTTTTCGATCACTCGCTTCAGCTGCTCGATGTCGTCGCCGGTCGCACGAATGGCGGCCAGACGCGCCGTTTCCCGCTCAATAACCCGGCGGGCCACGAGCAGATCCATCAATTCTTCCTTGCCGTGGGCCCGCAGGACATTTAAGAGCTCCGTTCCGTAGAACGCCCTTTCCCGTTCGTGCCGCAATTCATCCAGCCGGGCTTGCCCCAGTTCGGTCAATAAGCGGCCGCGAAAACCGAGGCGGAAGGTCAGATCGCGTCGGTCCATATCACGCAACAGGCGCCCGACCGTGGCCTCGCTGATATCGAGCCCGCTCAAACGCAGTTCGTCGCTGATAACGCCGGAGCCGGCCGGTTCGCCGGCCTCGGCGAGCGCATGCAAAATCTTATATTCGATTTCTTCCTTTTCGGAGAGCATCGTTTGTCCCTCCTCCCGATCCGGATGACAGCACCGGCCGGCAAAGCCAGGCTTTGCCGGCCGGTATGCTCCTGGCGTCAGTCGATAATTCCCGCGTGCTTCGAAACGATTTCCATCGCCCGGACCAGACCGCGGACCGCCATCTTCGCTTTTTCCTCGATAACTTGTCCGTCTTCGTCCGTCGTGCCGAGACCCGGTGAGATGAAGATGTTGGCGTCATAAGCCACCGTCGGGATGATGCCCATGACGGAAAGGCCGGCCTGGAACAGATTCGAGCCGGAATACATGTCTTCAATACTGAAGACCGGAATGCCGAGTTTGCCGTCTTTCCAGGTGCCCTCGTAGTTGACTTCGACGGCAGTGGAGTTATACGATTTGGAAATCAGGATGCCTTCCCGCAGCTTCGGATTCATCTTGGCGAATTCGCCGACAACGATATCATACATGGCATCGACCGGTTTGGTGAGAATTTCCGGCTTGTCCCGCAAAACTTTCAGCGCGGCGATCTGGCCGGAAAGGGCCTCTTTGCCCGGGTCAAAACCGACGTAAGCAGCCTTGCCGTAAGAATTGGTCGTGCCCCAGCGCTCGCCGTGATAGCCGAGAGCGCGGCGAATCGGCACCATGACTTCTTCCTTGCCGATAATCAGACCGCTCGTGGGAGCACCGGTAGCCTTGTCCATACTGAAGATCATCACATCAGCGCCGGTCTTCCGGATGTCGGTGCCGACGAAAGGAAGCCCCCAGGCGTTGTCGGTGACGTAAGGCACGTTATATTTGTGGGCAATCGCCGCAATGTATTTCTGCAGAAGCGGGGTGCCGTCGCTGTCTTTTTCGCCGTAGCCGTAACCCGGCGTATCGTAGCCCAGAGAGGCAAAACCGGTAAGAAGGGTTCCGTGCGTCTGGGCCATCTCCTCCAGCTTCGCTTTGGACGCTGCCGCGTTGACGCCGGTCAGCATCGGAACCGGATGATACTTGATGCCGTGGACGTCATACCGGGCGCCGGCCAGAGGAACGATTACCGTGTCCAGATTCTCCTGCCGCTTGCCGTAAAAACCGAGTTCACCGGCCGTTGAACCGCGGTCGGCAAAAATGTCCTTGTAGCGGCCCGGGAAGGGACGGCCGTAGCTGCCCTGATGGTGCATGTGTTTCTCATACGGTGCGATGTAGCGGGCGCGGTAATTGTCACCCCGGCCCTGCATCGGCGGCGTGAAGAGGGAGTCGAACGTCGTCCATAGGCCGGCTTCGCAGGTGGAGAGCGGCGCGGCGTCGTATTCGTCCCCATAGACGCTCTTGATGATTTCCCGGATTTCGTCGATCATATTCTTCAGAGGGATAACTTTGAGGGCATCCTTTTCACCGGCTTCGATGATGTCACGGCGCAACGGCGCCGGGCAACCGGAAATGGCACCGGTCAGGCCGAATTTGCCGCGCAGTTCGCTCGGAATGCCGATCTCGTCGGCCGCCTTCTTCAAATCGGCGTAAATACTTGGGATATTGGCTTGCAGGTCCCGATACATCTGAAACTTGAAATTCGGTTTACCCATTTGTCTTACCTCCTGTAATTAAATTGTACAGCCCGCCTACCCCTTAGTCATGCGGAAAATGATTTCATCTCCGAGCTGCAGCCCGAGTTGGACTCCGGTAGCTTTAGCCGGGCCGCGGATGACAATATTCTGGTGATTCGGCATGTGCGTCTCATCGAATCCGGCCAGTTCACCGATGACTTGCCCGTTCTTTTCGACCGTATCGCCTTTGAGCAGCACACCGGCGTTGCGGATTTCGATGAAAGCCAGATAAGCGACATCGTTGACTTCCTTGTCCGGGCCGGCTTCCGCCTCATCGGTCATGACAAGCTCGTGCACTTCCCCGGCCTTTACCGCCCGCGACGGCTGACTGATGAGATGCAGACCGCGTCGGTCGGTGGCAAAATCGAGGATGGCTACGATCTTTCCCGTCACGGCAATTTTACCGGCGTAAGGGCTTTTCTGCAGCATCCCGGACTTGTACGGGTCGATGCCCATTCGTTCACCTCCTTACTGTCGCCCCTCATCATTGATGAGCTACTAGCTCCAAAAGAATGTCCCGTCGTTTCCGGGATTTGGCTTTCTATTTCCATTTAAATTATAGTTTATGAAGTTAGAGGTGTCAACCTTTCTTTTTTATTTTCCGTCTTTAAGAATCCGTTCGCATAAAACCGCAAACAGGTCTGGCAATATTCGGCCTGTTTCGTTTTATCACTGCCCAAAAGACCGGCGGCATGCATCATATGCCGCCGTCGTTCCTACTGGCCGGAAGAACCTACAATCCTCCTGGCTCCCAGATAGATGGAATTGGTGCCGGGATTGCATTCCGGATCAGCATTGCTAAGATTGCCCGTCTTCACCTTCCCGTTGACCGTGCTGGCATGGATGAATTTCCCGTCCCCGATATAAATGCCGACATGGTTGGGCTTAACAGCGGCCCCGCCCGCCTGGGCACTTCCGAAAAAGACCAGATCCCCCGGCTGCAGCGTCGCCTTCGCCACCTCTACCCCGACGGCGTATTGCTGATCGGCGTCCCGCGGCAGCAAAACACCGGCCAGGCGATAAATCATCTGGGTGAAGCCGGAACAGTCGATACCGAGCGGCGACGTGCCGCCCCAGAAATAAGGCACACCGAGAAAACCGGCGGCCTGAGCGGCGATGCCGCGACCGTCGCCGCCGACAGTTGTTCCGCGGCCGGACGGACGGAAGGGATAAACAGTTTCTTGGGTATGTTTGCTCAGAACCCAGACCTGGCGGCCATCCGGCAGCGTGACCGGCAGCCAGTCCGCCTGCGCGGTTCCGGCGGCAAGATAGCTTGGGGCCACGGCGTTTAAGATGACCGGGGAGTTGACGTCCGGGCTTTGATACAGCGGGGCGAGGGATGAGACAACGATCCGGTTAATCCGCCGTTGGTATTCTTCTTTGTCGGCTGCGGTAACGGCTTGGAGGTCTCCGGCGAGAATCCAGCCAAGATAGCCGTTTTCCTGCTGCACCAAAAACAACCCCTTGTCTTTTTCCAGCAGGCTGAGGACTTCGCCCAACACCGCCTGGGTGACGATATCGCCGGACGGATCCGGCTCCCGGTACAGGTTGGTTACGGTTGCCACGACTATCCCTGCCGTTTTGTCGCTTTCCGGCAGCAATGGAAGAGTCACGGCCCGGTTGTTGACGCGGCGGACACCCGGAACCGAGCGCAGGGCTTCGGTCAAAGCCTGGTTCTGCTCTTCCGTCATTACCTCACCGGTCACTTCCAGCGTCCCGCCCTGCAGTTCATAGGCGATCTGAAACACGGTCGTTCGCGGGTCCGGGGCAAATTTCGCCGTCACCTCAGCCAGGCAGCTCTCAACCGCCAGACGGATGGTCTCCGCCGGTACTGCCGGCTTGCTTTGCCACCGCAACCAGTACCCGACGGCGGCGATGAACAGCAGCCCGAGCAGACAAGCTGCCGCCCGTTTCCGGCCAATGGTTACAATCCGGTGCATTCCGCTCAGCCTCCGTTCGTCTGCGGCCGGAGCGCAGCGTCCAGCCAGACATCCGTCATCTTATTTCCGTTGTAGATTGCGTGCGGGGAGTAATCCCTGGTCCAGGGCTGGACGACGCTGCTGCTTTTCGAATGCCAGAGAAATACCCAGGGCGCCTCCTCGACGATCTTCTTTTCCAGTTCGGCGTATTGCACAAGCCGTTCCGCCTCGGAAAGGGTGGTTCTGGCTTTTCCGATGGCTGCATCGACTTCCGGATTGCTATAGCCGGCCCGATTGCCTCTGGCGCCGAAGTTGGCGGAGTGGAAAACCGGATACAGGAAGTTCTCGGCGTCCGGATAATCGGCCCACCACGACAGATAAGCCGCGTCGACGCTGTTGTCGGTCAAACCGTTCCCAGCCTCGCTCCATTCGCCCTGGATGATTTCCACCTGCAGCCCTACCGCCTGCAGATCGGCTTTGATTGCCCGGGTCAACCGAAGGATGCTGGAACTTTTTGACTGCCAAAGACGGATTTTCGTGCCGGAGCGCACCCCGGCCGCGGCCAGCAACGCTTGCGCTTTCGCCGGATTATACTCATAACCGGTCAAATTCGCGTTATACCCCGCTACCGTCCGGGGAATCGGCCCGGCGGCCAGAGTTCCGTTCCCCTCGCCGAACAAAGCCAGCAGGCGGGGACGGTTGATCGCGTAGTTGACGGCCTGACGGACTCTGACATCATTGAACGGCGCTTTGCGGCAATTCAGGGCGAGATAAAAGGTACTCAGATCCGGCCGGTCGCTGACCAAGTCGGCCTGGTCGCCGCTTAAGTATGCCGCCCGCTCCGTCGCGTCCAGGGGAATCGCTTCCAGTTCTCCCCGAGTGAATTGGGCCGAATAGGCGCGGGAGTCGTAAATGATGGTATAATTGATCCCCGCCAGGTAAGGCCGGACGGCGAAATATTCGGGATTGGCCGTAAAGTCAAGGTACTCGTGCTTTCGCCATTCGGACAGCAGGTAAGGACCGGTACCGACCGGCTGCCGGCCGAACTCCCGGCCGGCCCGCTCGACTTCCTCCCGGGGAACGACATACGCGGCCGGCATGGCCAACTGCGCGAGGAAGGAAGCGTAAGGTTTTTCCAGGGTAATTTCCAGGGTATACTTATCGATAACTTTAAGACCCGTCACTGCAGGCGTCCGGCCGGCCGCGTATTCCGCCGCCCCGGCTATCCCTTCGAACACCCAACTCCGGGGTGATCGGGTCGCCGGAGCGAGCACTCGCTGGAAGGAATAAACGAAATCATCGGCCGTAACTTCCCGCCCGTTGGTGAATTTCACCCCCGACCGAAGCTTGAATTGGAAGACTGTACCGTCCTTGGATACTTCCCAATCTGCGAGATCAGGCTCCAGCTTCAGATTGTCGGAACCGTACCGGACGAGACCGTTGTAGACAAGCGCGGCCAGCATTCCGTCCCGGCAGTCGGTGATATAAGCCGGATCAAGCGTCTGCGGATCGCCGGTCAGAACCCCGCGAAAAACACCGCCGTAATCGCCATTGCGAACAGGTTCCGTTGCCGTACCGCCGGACGTGCCCGGCGTGAACCGCTTCAGGCATCCGCTTCCGAACAGACAGAACAACAACAGCAACACCGCCCAGAATTGTCGTTTATTCCTGGACATTGGCAAATCACCTCTTTCCAGCGCTGGGGACACCTTGTCCCTCTTCACTTAAACCATATGCGCCGGGAACGAAGTTGATGCCAAAAAAAGGGAGCTTTCGTTCCGAAAACTCCCCGGTGAAACTGTTATTCCACTCCGGCTTCGAGCAGGACAAGCTTTTTGGCTCCCACGTCCAGTCTCGCCTGGATGCCGAACGGCAGGGTGGCCTTGTGCCGACCGTGCCCGCAGCAAAGACCGTAGACAGCGGGAATGTGCAACGGCCGAATCAGGTCGGCAAAGATTTCCGGCAAAGTCAGGGTGGGTGCATTCGGGTCGGCCGGCACGCAGTCAACCGCCTCACCGATAACGATTCCCGCCGCGACCTGCAATTTTTCCGCCTGAAGCAGATGCATCAAATAACGGTCGAAGCGGTACGGCGCTTCGCCGACATCCTCCAGAACCAGGATTTTGCCGCGGGTGTCAAGCTCGTACGGCGTACCCATCAGAGCGGCGATGAGGGAAAGATTGCCGCCGACCAACTCACCGGTCACCGTCCCTTCCGTTATCACCTGTACCGGCGGGCCATCCGGCGGATTGACGACTTCTCCGACCGGATTTTCATCCGTCACGGCCCGCCAGAAATAACCGTCCGTATAGTCGGTAAGGTCCCCGCCCATTTCGTGCGCCACCATCGGACCGTGGAAAGTGACAAAGCCGGCTTGCTCCCGGAAAGCGCAGTGAAAACCGGTAATGTCGCTGTACCCGAGGAAGATTTTCGGATTGGCCCGGATGATATTCCAATCCAGATGGCGCAGGGTCCGGAGTGAACCGTATCCGCCCTGGGCGCACAGGACGGCGGCAACGTCCTTCCGCCCGAACATTTCGTTCATATCCGCCGCCCGGTCTTCATCGCAGCCAGCCAGATATGCCCGGCTGTCCAGAACGTGATTCCCGAGCAAGGTTTTGTAACCCCGGCTCTCGAGATAGGCGACACCGGCCGCCAGTTTCTCAGGCTCCGGCCGACTCGAGGGCGATACTATGCCAAGCGTATCGCCCGGCTGCAATTTTTTTACCTTGCGCATCGTCCCCACTTCCTTTCTTTATCAGCAAATAAATTCAGCTAAACGTCTCTTGCCGTGTGCCCCTATTCTTCGTTCAAAGCAGCGAGATGAGCGTTCAGGTGACCGGCCGGATCGATAATAACTCCCTCATCGTGGCCGGACAGAAGCATATCCGCTTTGAGCGCAAGCAGCTTGTGCAGGGATTCGGTTATCACTTCGACGCTTTCCCCGGGGAGGCCGAGGAGGGAAAGCGCGTCGCCGACAAACAGGATTTTCTTATCTCCCTGCCGTAACAACAGGCAGATGCTGCCCGGCGTATGCCCGGGTGCATGCACCAGTTCAAGCCGGTATTTACCGAGATCAATAATCTCGTTCCCCTGCAAAGGGATATCAACCGGGCAAGGCTCCAGGTTATGTCCGTACAGCTTCGCCACCGTCAACTCGGAATTTTTCTCGATCGCTTCCGCCTCGGCGTGATGGATGGCGGTTTTGCAGCCGCCCTTTTCGCGCAGCCAACGGTTGCCACCGGCGTGGTCGAAGTGGCAGTGCGTATTGATAATCATATCCACCCGCTCCGGGTTGAAACCATGCCGGTTCATTTCCGCCGCCAGGGCCGCCGGGTTGTAGCCGCCCCCCGTGTCGATCAAAACAACTTTCTCCCCGCCGTCGACCAGGTAAGCGTTGGCGTCGGACGGCTCGGCTTTCAGGGCCGAACCGGCCACCAAATAGATATCCGGTAAGAGACGCACGCGCATTCCTCCTTTGCTTTTTTGGTATTTTTCCATATCGCATGGTAAATTCCTCCTGCCGTCGGGCGGGTGAAGACCGGAAAAACAAAAGAGCAGGATGTTCCTGCTCTCAGTTTGTAGACAAACTCCCGTATCGTGTCATTCTGAGTGCAGCGAAGAATCTTAACCTCATTGCGGAAGCAAGATTCTTCGATAGCTTCCGCTATCACAGAATGACAATGCTGGCAAGCGACCTAGACATGAACCGTCTCCGTTTGGGTTTTGACTGTCTCTTTGGGTTTTTCCGTCTTGAACATATTCTGGACTTTAGTGATGACATCGGGCGCGATGTCGATCAGCCGGTCGTAAATTGCCTGACCGTTGACCGGGAGCAATCTGACCTGGTCCCGCTGGACGACTAGAAAAGCAACCGGCTGCACGGATACCCCGGCGCCGCTGCCGCCGCCGAACGGAAACTCGCTGCCGGCCTCGCCGTCGCCGTTTCGCCTGCCGTGTTCTTTGTCGCCCTCAAATTCGCTGCCGCCGGCAGCAAAGCCCAAAGCAATCCGGGAGATGGGGATAATCACGCCGCCTTCCTGTGTCTCGACCGGATCGCCAACTATCGTGTTGACATCCACCATTTCTTTAATGCTCTCCATCGCCGTTTTCATCAGCCCTTGAATCGGATGTTCCTCCATCCTTGCTCACCCCCTTTTTAAATGCCCGCCGCAGCTTAATTCCGACAATAATAATATGACCGATGCGGGAAGCAAATATGCAGTGGAAATCAACCAGCAAAACCGGCCCGGCGAAGACCGGCTGTACGCTGAAGCGCGGCGGGGCGGGAAAGCGAAGCAACTTCCGAATGCGCATATACAGGCCGCTTTTCAGCATCCACAGCAGACCGGTGAAAAACCCGGTCAGCGCCGGATCAGACAGTCCGAAACGGGTCGTCCAACGTAAGGCTTCCACCGACATGGTTCGGGCCAGGTAATCCAGAATCTCGCTGTACTCGCCGACCATCCGGCGAGCCAGCCGAACGGAACGCCAGTTGATTACCCGCAACAGATCTTCGGCCGTGATTGCTTCCCTCTCCTCCAGGAGAAGTTTCCTCGGCAGGCCCTGTTGCAATTCCCCTTCAACGAACAAAGCGGGAAAAATCCGGTCGCGGGCAACCTGAAGAACCGGAATTTCAAAGCGGTAGTAAAGCAGACCGGCCACACTGTGCACTTCCACCGTCAGACGGTCGTCACCGTCTGCATGCCGATAATTCAATTCTACCCAGAGCGGCAGATAAAAAATAAACAGCGCTAAGGCGCCAAGCATTACCGAAAGCGCGAGAAATACCACCAAGCGGACTCCCCCTCGCCGGCGTGATTTCGCCGCCCTTATTCTTCCCGCTTCCGGTACGGTTATACAGAACAGGAAAACCGCGGCAGCGTCCGCGGTTTACTCAGGCCGGTTTTTCTGTTTCGGCTCCTTCCGGCTGCTCAAACACCGTCGGCAACTGCGACAGGTCGTTCAGCCCGAAGCAGTCCAGAAAGGCATCCGTTGTGGCATACAGGATGGGTTTGCCGACCGTGTCCAGCCGGCCTGTTTCTTTAATCAATTCCCTTTCCAGGAGGGTGGCCAGCGTGCGATCCGACCGGACGCCCCGGATGGCGTCGATTTCCACCCGTGTAACCGGCTGTTTGTAGGCAATGATGGCCAGGGTCTCCAGGGCGGCATACGACAGGCTGCTGCGCTGTTTTTCGTTGTACAGGCGGCTGATGTACGGGGCAAATTCGGGGCGGCTGAACACCTTATATCCGCCCGCGATTTCCGATATGGTTATCCCGCGGTTCTCCGCGTTATATTCTTTTTGCAACTCGGCCAAAAACCATTTCGCCTCGCGCTCGCTGACCTCGGCGACTGCGGCAATCCGCGACGCAGTCAGCGGCTCGTCGCAGACAAACAGCAGGCATTCGATCAGGGCTTTGACGAAGAAGGCGTCCATCGGGCATCACCCCCGTTAGTTACAAGTCAAAAGTCAAAAGTCAAAGGTCAAAAGTCAGGAACGGAAAGACTTTAGACTTTAGACTTTAGACTTTGGACTTTCGACTTTTCTGTAATTACTGATACCGGTACAACCAGATGTCGGCGAAATTGGCCGCCTGATAAGCTTTGGCCTGGCGGGTCCGGATCAACTCCAGCAAGGCGATAAAGGTGATCACCAGTTCATAGCGCGACGGGCGGCCGGCGAAAAGCTGGCGAAAGGGCACACCATTGCTTGCATTGTTAATCATTTGTTTGATTTCCCGGATTTTCTGCCGGACGGTTATCTCCTCCCGTTCGATGCGGGCGATTTCCTCCGGCGGCAGGCTGGTCAGCACCGTACGGAAGGCATCCAGCAAAGTGTCAAGGGAAAGCCCGGCGGGATGGACCGCGGGCGCGTCCGCATCGGTCAGGACGGCTTCCGCCAGGCACTCGAACAGCAACGAGCGCTTCGCCTCCATCTCGCTTAAGCAGGCGGCCGCTTCCTTGAATTTTTTGTATTCCAGCAGCCGCTGCACCAACTCCGCCCGCGGGTCTTCCGCTTCGTCTTCGAGTCCGCCGTCGGCGTCGGTCGGGCGCGGCGGTTTCGGCAGCAGCATCCGCGTCTTGATGTAGACGAGGGTTGCGGCCATAACGAGAAATTTGCTCGCTGTTTCCAGGTTCAGTTCTTCCAGCGTCGCCAAATGGGCCATATACTGCTCGGTAATTTTGGCGATCGGGATGTCGTAGATATCCACCTCAGCTTTTTCGATCAGGTGGAGCAAGAGGTCGAGCGGCCCTTCAAAGGCTTCCAGTTTTACTTGGTAACCCATAACCCCACCCTTTCGGCCCCTGACTTTCGGCTTTCGACTGTTCAGTACAGCCCGACCAAACGGAGAAGAAAGATGGCGGTACTATCAAACAGGATTACCGCCAATCGGATCAGCGGCCCCAGAATCTGCCCGACTACCCCGGTCCACAGCAGGGCGACCAGGATAAACATACCGTATTGCTCAACCTGAGCGTAAGCATAGGCCGACCGGCCGCTCAGCAGGCTGCGCAGAACGTGGGATCCGTCGAGCGGCGGGATCGGCAGCAGATTGAAGAAGGCCAGCGACAGGTTGTAGATGACCAGCAGATAAATTATCTGCTGGAAAGCCGGGTTGAAGGCGGCTGCGCCGCTGTCATACACTAGAACGGAGACAAAGGCCAGCAGCAGGTTCATGCCCGGGCCGGCCAGGGAAACCATCGCTTCACCGTAGCGCCGGTTGCGAAACAGATAAGGGTTGACCGGGACCGGCTTCGCCCATCCGAAGCGGAAAAACCAGAGCATCAACAGCCCGATCGGATCAAGATGGGCGGCCGGGTTCAAAGTCAGCCGACCGGCATAGCGCGGCGTCGGGTCCCCGAGCAGATCGGCGACCTTGGCGTGGGCGTACTCGTGAAAGGTAAAGGCGACAACCAGGGCCGGTATAGAGAGCAGCATGGTGCTGTCGAAAGATGGCATCGTTTCCAACTCGCTTTCTCTGACGACTCACAGGATGAGTGCGGTGAATGAGGGCCAGCCGACACCTTCGCCGACTTACCCAGAATATTATACCACAAGTTGACGGAAAACGAGTCAAAAGTCAAAGGTCAAAAGTCGGAAATCGAGAACGAAATGACTTTGGACTTTAGACTTAAAGAAAAAGGCCACCTTGTCAGGCAGCCTCCGTCTTCCCTTATGTCCCGGCCCGAATCGTTTCCTGGGTCGTCTGCCATTTGCCGCAGCGGTCACCCCAGCGGGCAAGGACCTGCTCTCCCATAGTGATTTCGACTACTTCGCACTGGTTCGCGCAGCCGCCGCATTCGAAACTCAGCGAGCGGAAGTCGGCCTCGGTCACCCCGAACCCGCGAAACTGCGTCAGCCGCGTTTTGCGGACAGCGCTTTTGGCGAGCAGAGCCGCGCCGACGGCACCCATAACATCATAATAATGCGGGACAACAACTTCCGTACCCAGCACCCGTTCGAAGGCCGCTTTTATCCCTGCATTTGCCGCCACTCCGCCCTGGAAGACGATCTGCGGCAATATTTCCTTGCCCTTTCCGACGTTGCTGAGGTAATTGCGCACCAGCGCCTCGCAGAGCCCGCAAATGATGTCGGCCGTGGCGTGCCCGACCTGTTGCTTGTGAATCATGTCCGATTCGGCGAAGACGGCGCAACGTCCGGCAATCCGCACCGGTGTTTTGGCCTGCAGGGCGAGCCGGCCGAATTGTTCGATCGGCAGATTAAGGCGGGCGGCCTGCCGGTCGAGAAAGGAGCCCGTCCCGGCGGCACATACCGTATTCATGGCAAAATCGGTAACAATGCCGTCCCGAATGATGATAATCTTCGAATCCTGCCCGCCGATTTCCAGCACCGTCCGGACCTCCGGCACCAAGGCGATGGCGGCTACGGCGTGCGCAGTTATTTCATTCTTGACGATATCGCCGCCGGCCATCACCCCGGCCAGACGGCGGCCGCTGCCCGTCGTTCCGACGCCGGCAACTTCGCTGTCGGTCGGAGCCGCGCCGGCAAGCCGGCGCAGCACTTCCTGGACAGCCGGGATCGGCCGGCCCTGCGTCGGGATATAAACCGAAGCGAGGACGCTGTCCGTCGCATCAAGCAGGGCCGCCTTGGTGCTCACCGAGCCGACGTCAATTCCCAGATATACCTTCATACTTTGCTTCCTCCGTCATCTCTTTTCTTCTCTCCAGCAAGTCCACGAACGCTTCCAGGCGCGTAAGGCAACCGGCGGGGGCGGAATGCTCGTCCAAAAACAACGTCAAAACCGGGATGGCCAGGTCATGACTCACGCGCGGCAAAACACTTTCCGCCACAATTTCCGGCATGCACGTGAACGGGGCGACCTGGATTATTCCGTCGTAACCGTGCTGCGCGTACAGGACTGTGTGCGCGACCGTTTCCTGACCGTGGCCGCCGACGAAATGGTTAAGATAAGGCTTGGCGGCGGCTCTGACCCGCCCGTCGTCACGGAGATGCAGCGCATCGAGCAGCAGGTTCGAGCGAATCCAATCGCCGATGTAAATCGACCGGTCCACTTGGACGCCCATTTCTTCCAGCGTCCTTTCCACTTCAAAATTCAGGAACGGCTCCAAAACCATATATACTTCCCCGACAATCCCGATCTTCAGGCCAGCCGCATCGTCCCGGACGGGAACCGACTGTATTTCATCCAGGGCCGTCCGCTTCGCCTCCTGCAGAGCGCGTCGCGTTCCGGCCGCATCAATCCGCAGCAGTGCCCGCTGATAGGCGGCCGTGACTGTGCCGCCGACCTGTTCGAGCGGGCGGTGGCGGTGTACGGCCTTTTCGACCGCTTCCAGAACCATGATTTTTTCCCAGGCAAACCGCATCGCCCGGTAAATTGCGGCCGGCCGGCCGCCGGTCAGCCGGATGATTTTGTCATACAATTCCCGCAGATGCCCCTGCGGCGGTTCCAGGACGATGAAGTCGACGTCATAGCCCAAGGTGCGCAGAATTTCTTTTTGTACCTCACTATAATAACCGAACCGGCAAGGACCGATGCCACCCCCCATGACGATGGTATCCGCCCCGGCGTCCATGGCTTCGATAAAGTTGCCAATGTTGATCTTCAAGGGCAGGCAGGCGAATTCCGGCGAGTGTTTTACCCCCAGTTCGATGGTCCGTTGACTGGTGGGCGGCGGCACTACTACTTCGAGTCCCATTTCCGTCAGCAAAGCTTTAAGAATTATATGCAACGTCCCCATGTGCGGGAAAGTAACCTTCACTGACATTCCTCCTCAGAACAATCATATCCAGGAATGCTTCCAATCGGGTATCCAGGCCGGCTTCACCCGTATGCTCATCAATGTTCAGCAGCATAAACGGCACTTGCGTTTGTCGTTTCGCCCGGATCTCCACCAATTCACCGACGAGCGAGTCGGGTCCGCAGCCGAAAGCGGCCAAATGAATAATGCCGTCGACACCGGCTTGGTCGAGGAAGTGGTAGGCGGCGCCGAGATTTCGCCTCCCCAGGGTCCAAAACAGTTCTTTGTCAAGTTTTTTTGTTTCCGCCCGGATGACCGCATCCGCCAGCATATCGGCGGTAACGCCGACAGCGCCGGCAGCCTGCAGTTTGTCAAACAGATGTTGGTTGACATAGTCATCATAGATAATGTACGGGTGGCCGAGGATTCCCAGCCGCAGACCGGCCGTGGGACGACTTTCCGACGGCAGCTTGCCGCTCTCCCAGCCGGCAAGGGCAGCGGGGGGCAGCACCCCGGTCCGCACCAAAGCTTCATACTTTTGTTGTTCAGCCTGGGCCCGGTGGAGGGCGCGGCGGATTTTCCGGCCGCTCCGGCTGAAATAGGCGCCGACTTCCAGAAAGGCCCGCCCGAAATTTTTTTCGGTTTTGTACGAGTTGAAGCAGACATCGATCAGTGGCGGCAGATTATCGATACTCTGCCTGACCATATCCGGCAAACCCATCAGCTTCGGACAGATGAAAGCGCGCCGCTCAATGCTGACCAGCCGGGGCAAAAAGAGCAGATCGACACTGTCCCGCAATTCCAGGACATGCCCGTGCATGAGTTTGACCGGCAGACAGGCCTCGTCGACCGTCACCCGGACTCCCCCGTCCAGGGTCAGGGCGTTCGTTTTACCGGACAGCACTACTTCCGCGCCCAGCTCGCTCAGGAACGTTTTCCACAACGGGTAAAAACTGTAGTACAGCATGGCACGGGGAATTCCGACCTTGATGACCATTCCCGGCCGTCCTTTCCGCATGGATTGACAAGCGAATGTCTTTCTCATTGTAACCAGAACGCTGAAAGTTATGCGGCATCAGGCAAAAGCAAGCAGGACAGGCAATAATTGCCTGTCCTGCTTGTCAATCGGAACATCAGCGGTTTTTTCGCCGGCGCACCAATAAGCTCACGCCTGCCACCAACACCACGATGACGAGGGTAACGAGTTCAAACCTGGTCATCAGAAAACCGACAATCTCTTCTCCATAATGCATAATCAGAACGGCCTCCAAAAAGAAGCGGGCGGAACGGCTGGCGAGGGAGACGAGGATGAACTGGCGGAAACTCATCTGAAAGACGCCGGACGCGATGGTGAATATCTTATAGGGGATGGGCGTGAAACCGGCAATCCCCACGGCCCAAACGCTGTAGCGCCGGAACAGACCGGCCACCCGCTCAATCCTTGCTTCGCTGGAAAAGCGGCGCAGGAGCGGTCGGCCGCCTTTTTTGCCCAACCAATAGCCGAAGCCGCCGCCGAGAACGGAGCCGACGCTGGCCACCATGGCCAGCTCCGGGGCATACAGCGGTCGGCGCAGGGCCAGCGGGATCAGTAAAACATCCGGCGGAACCGGAAAGAAGGAGGACTCGATGAACGCAAGAAAAAACAGCCCCAATTCCTTATACGGTATGAGAAAGGCTTCCACCCATTCGACAACCGTGGTGACATCCGGCATTGGTTTCACTCCAAACAAGATGATGCGGAACCTGAGCTATCCATTTCTTTATTTTGCCGCCTAATCCTGCCAGCGGACGGACAAAGTTTGCACCTCCAACCGCTGTTAATTATATTCACCTCCGCCCGTAATAAGACCGGAGCTTTGCATCAGCTCCGGTCCGGCTGGCCCCGACAGGAATACGCCAGAATTTCCTGGACGGCTTTTTTGGTCACAGGGGCACCCTTTTCGATCCTGTCGGCATCATCCATTTTTCCTAAATCACCGACCCCGATGATAATTGGAATGTTCAACCGGTTCAACACATCCACCGTGTCTCCCTTGATAATGCCCGCAACGAGCGGATTTGGCTTGCCGTATTTGTCGACCGCTTCCGGGGTATGCGCCCCGCCGCGGGTGATCGAGTAGTCCGGCCGCACCCCGCTGACTCCGGCGGTATTGGAAGCAACAGCAACCGCTCCGATGACCGAAATTTCCGGATGGCGGGCCAGTTGCTCAAGGGCGGCTTCCCCCTTCCCGCGACCCCGCTTGCCCCGGTCGTCGAACATTACGAGGACGGGATCGTATGGGACCTGTTTAACCAAACGGACCAAATCCTCCCCGGACCGCGGGGTCGGATTACCGATCGACGCCGAGATACAACGCAGCCCGAGTTCATCGGCCACCCGCTCAGCCACCCGTCCGGCGACCTTGTCGCCATCCGTCAAAACAATGACCCGGATTTTTTTCTTTTCCGGCACTCTACCACTCCCACCTGTCCGGCTCAGTTACAGAGCCGCCAATGACTATGCCGCTTTCTGCCGCTCCGGACACGGCAGTCGCGCGTTCGGGCGCTTCCCGCGACTGCCGGCCGGCGGCGTACCAACCCACAATACCGCACACGGCTACGATCAGAAGCCAGAACAGGAGGTTGCCGGCTGTTCTTCTGAGTACTGCCATATCCTCACCTCGCCACCACCTGGGGTTGTTTTGCCAAACTAGGCTTATTATGTGCAGGCGGTCAAAAATAATGCGGAACCGCCGCGCTTACCGCGGCGGTTCAAACGGTATCGGCGAGCAGTTGACGCAGTTCCTGCAGAGCTTGTTTTTCCAACCGGGAAATCTGAACTTGTGAGACACCCAGGCGGGCAGCGACTTCGCTCTGCGTCCTGCCCTGGAAAAAACGCTGCAGCAAGATGCTTCTTTGCCTTTCTTCCAACCGGAGGAGGACCTGACGTAGTGAAACGGCGTCAATCCAACGCAGCAAATCGTTGTCTTCACTCTTAATCCGTTCGTGCAGGTACACCGGGTCGCCGTCGTCGGCGAAGATTTTTTCCTGCAGGGAAGCCGGCGGGCGACTCGCTTCCAACGCCTCAACGATTTCTTCGCGGGGCAGTCCGAGTTCCGCCGCCAGTTCCCCCAAAACCGGCTCCCGGCCGTGTTTTTGGCGGTAGTCTTCCATCGCCCGGCCGACTTTGCGGGCGGTTTCTTTAATGCCCCGGCTCAGTTTGATCGGCCCGTCGTCCCTTAAAAAACGCTTGATTTCCCCGAGAATAAGCGGCACGGCGAAGGTCGAAAAACGCACATCATAATTCAGATCGAAACGGTCGATCGCTTTCAGCAAACCGATGCAACCAATCTGGAAAAGGTCTTCCGGGTCGCGGCCGCCGGGGACAAAACGGCGAATCATCGCGTGCACCAGGCGAAGATTGCAGCGGACAAGCGTCTCACGCGCCACGGCGTCCCCGGTTTGGGACGCCGCAAGCAGACGCCGGCATTCCGCTTCCTCCAGCAAACAAGCCGTACTGCTTTCCGCAGTCTGCGGTACGCTGGCACTCATCTGCTTTCTTCCCTTCTCAGTTCTCGCGCCCGGCGTGTTCCCGGCACTGTTTGACCATCATGACTTTCGTCCCCCGGCCCGGTTCCGACTCGATCTTGACTTCATCCATAAAGGATTCGATAAAAACGAAGCCCAGGCCCATTCGTTCCGGATCGGTCGTATAGGAAGGCTGCCGGGCCAGTTCGATGTCGGCGATCCCGCGGCCGGCGTCCTCGACGCTGATGCTCAGCCGGTCGCCTTCGTAGACACCGGTCACAACGATCTGGCCGAGTTCTTTACCGTAACCGTGGATAACCGCATTCGATACCGCCTCGGACACGGCGACCTTGATCTCTTCCAAGTCACCGAGGGTAAAATCAAGCTGAGACGCGAAGGAGGCCACAGCTAAACGGGCGATCCCGACGTTCTCCGGCAGGCTCAACAATTCCAGCCGCATCCGGTTATATTTTGGCATGTTCCATCCTCCTCACATTTTCTGCATGGCTCTTGCTTCCGTCTCGAACAAACTGATGATCTGCAGGACGCCGGACAGTTCCAACACCCGTTTGATCTGCGGTCTGGCTCCGGCGATGACAAGACGGCCGTTGTTCTGTGCTAATTTCTTATATCGCCCCAGGATGGCCCCCAGGCCGGAACTGTCAATAAACGTTACGTTCTTGAAATCAAGCAGCAGCCGTTTAGCCCGGTAGCTGTCCACGGCGGCGTCGATCGTCTCACGAAACCCGGGCGCCGCCTGCATATCCAGTTCACCTTCCACCCGAGCCAAAACGATTTCTTTTTCCGGCAAAAATTCAATCTTAATCAAGCCGATCCCTCCGCCTCCATATTTCAGCAGCTAATTTCTGGAAATATTCGCGGGGCCGGTACCATATTCCTCCTCAGCAAGAAAAAACACCCTTTCGGGTGCTCAGCTTGTAGACAATACTCCAAATTGTCATTCAAAGCGTAGCGAAGAATCTTAGTCTCATTACGGCAGTAAGATGCTTTGATAGCCTCCGCTATCTCAGAATGACATTTTTTATTTTGCGGACAGTCAACCCTTGTGGGTGTCTTGATGAACAACACTCAGGCCCCAGAGACGAAAACCCAAAGCGTAAGCCCATGGTTTACGGCAGATAAGTGGTGCTGCGCACCGGCGCGATCATCTTCTTGGCGAAGCGGTAAATCGAAAGGAAAATGCTGCCGCGGGCGATACTCGCCCCGGCTACCAGATCCACCCGGCCGACTTCTTGGCCGGCCTGCCGGATAACCAGCTCACCGACTTTTTCCCCCAGGTTAACGGGTGCCACCAGAGGGCCGTTCAGCTGAACCTCCTGTTCGACGGGGCTGTCTTCGCCTTTGCGCACCGTCAGGGTAAAGCCGGAGGCGGCGGCCAGCGGCAGTTTATCGGCTTGTCCTTTCATGACTTCCACTGTCTGGACGATATCCCCGGCTCTGACCACCGGCATTCCCTTATAGGTAGCAAAACCGTAATCCAAGAGCGACCTGGCTTCCTGAAATCGGACATCCGAAGTCGGCGCGCCCAAGACCACCGCGATCAGGCGCAAGCCATCCCGTTCGGCCGTAGCGGCAAGACAATGCAGTGCATTGGTCGTATAACCCGTTTTCAGGCCGTCCAAACCGGGATATTGTTTCAGAAGACGGTTTCGATTCACGAGCCAGGTTTTCCCGTCCCGCAGCCAGTGTTCCCAGACCGAGCTGTAAGAAAGGATGTCCGTGTGATTGATGGCATAGCGGGAAAGAATGGCCACATCATAAGCACTGGTATAATGCTCCGGGTCCTCCAGGCCATGGGCGTTGACGAAATGGGTATCTTTCATACCCAAGGCGGCAGCTTTGTCATTCATCATCCTGACAAAAGCTTCGTGCGACCCGGCGATATGCTCGGCAATTGCAATGCAGGCGTCATTCGCCGAATGCAGGGCGATGGCCAGCAATAGTTCCTGTACCGTCATTACTTCACCCGGCTTGAGATACAACTGGGAACCGCCCATGCGGTAAGCGTTCTCGCTGGCAATCACTTCGTCAGTCAGCTTGATCTTACCGGCCGCCACCGCTTCCAAGGTGACCACCAGCGTCATGATTTTGGTGATGCTGGCCGGCTCAAGTTGCCGGTGCGCCTCCTTTTCGAACAGGATGCTCCCGGATACCGGATCGAGCAAAACGGCGGCTTTGGCGGAAACCGTCAAATCATCCGCCCCGACCGGTTGGAGAGGGGCACCGGACAGCAATAGTCCACAGATAAGCACAACACATAATATTTTCAATTGTAACCTTGAACGTACCACCCAAATACCTCCTTTGCCGCAAAGTTTAATTCGTCGCTTGGCTGCAGCGATATCATTTTTAGTTTCCCCGGCACCGTCTTTTTAATGCAAAAACGGCCCGGCTGGAAAGCCGGACCGTTTTGGATCGGAAATGATTTGAAACTGTAAAACTCACATTGCCGCGATTATTCCTTTGACCAGGCGGATAAAATCGGGTCGGACCCGGGCCGCCGTTTCGATGACTTCCTTGCCCGTCAATTTGACCGGCAGAATGCCGGCGGCCATATTCGTGATGCAGGAAATCCCCAGCACGCGCATACCGGCGTGGTTCGCGACAATCACTTCCGGCACCGTGGACATCCCGACCGCGTCGCAGCCGATCCGGGCGAAGAAATTGATTTCCGCCGGGGTCTCAAAGGACGGTCCGGTCACCGCGATATAAATCCCCTTGCGCAGAGTTATGCCGAGGGTGTTCGCTGTCTTTTCCGCCAACGCGATCAGAGCCCGGTCGTACGGCTCGCTCATATCGGGGAAACGGGTGCCGAAACGGTCGTCATTCGGACCGATGAGCGGGTGAGTTCCCATGAGATTGATATGATCGGTAATGGCCATGAAGTCGCCGACGTTGAACGTCCGGTTGATGCCGCCGGAAGCGTTGGTGACGAAAAGAGTTTCACAGCCGAGACTACGCAATACCCGGGTCGGGAACACCACTTCCTGCATCGTGTAGCCTTCGTAAAAATGAACTCGCCCCTGCATGGCGGCGACCTTTTTCCCGGCCAGTTCGCCGATGATTAACTTCCCGGCGTGCGACTTGACGGTGGAAACCGGGAAACCCGGAATCTCACCGAACGGGATTACCGCCTCCGCCCGAATGTCTTCGGCCATAGCTCCGAGACCCGATCCAAGGACCAAAGCGATTTGCGGCCGGTCGGATATTTTGGCGTTGATAAAATCCACTGCCCGATTGATTGCGTCCATTTACTCATCACTCTCCTGAATAATGATTTCGCCGGCGAAGCTCCGGCCGTGCCGCTGTGCCGGAAGACGCAGGACCTCGGCAACGGTCGCTCCCAGGTCGGCGAAGGTCGGCCGGACGCCGAAGAAAACGTTTTGCCGCACCGGCTTCCCGGTGCAGAGCAGCGGAACGTGCTCGCGGCTGTGGTCGGTACTCGCCGTCGTCGGATCACAGCCGTGGTCCGCCGTCAGGAGCAATAAATCCCCAGCCTGCAGGGCAGCCGTGATTTCCGGCAGGCGTCGGTCAAAAGCCAGCAAGGCCTCCGCATACCCGCGCACATCGTTCCGATGCCCGAACAACATGTCAAAATCGACCAGATTGGCAAAGATGATGCCGCACTCCCGCCGGCCCAGGCAAGCAAGCAGAGCATCCACGCCTTCGTCATTCGTCTTGGTCGGCAGCGCTTCCGTGATACCGGCGCCATTGAAGATATCTCTGATCTTTCCGATGCCGATAACAGGGTAACCTTGCGCCGCCGCGGCATCAAGTACCGTCGGGTACGGTGGGGAGACGGCGAAATCGTGCCGGTTAGGAGTGCGGGAAAATGAGCCGGGTTGTCCGGTGAACGGTCGCGCAATCACCCGTCCGACGGCGTGCTCACCCTGGAGGATGGCGCGGGCCTTCCGGCACATCTCATACAGTTCCGCCACCGGGATTACCGCCTCATGGGCGGCAACCTGGAAAACGCTGTCCGCCGAAGTGTAAACGATCGGCTTGCCGGTCCGCAGGTGTTCGGGACCGAGTTCTTCGATAATCGCCGTACCGGAAGCCGCTTTGTTGCCAAGAATACCCCGCCCGGTTTCCCGCACAAAGGCGTCGATGACCGCAGGCGGAAATCCCTGCGGATAAACCGGAAAAGGCTTGTCCAGAATTACCCCGGCCATTTCCCAATGCCCGGTCGTGGTATCCTTGCCGGGACTCATTTCCTGCATTATCCCACAACTCCCGGCGATCTGGTCTATTGCCGGCAGCGGGCAGGACCGGTCAAGATGACGGCAGACTCTGCCGAGGCCCAAGCGGTTGAGATTGGACAAATTAAAATCGGGCATAGCCCGGGCGATATTGCCGACCGTATTGCTGCCTGTGTCACCGTAAGCGGCGGCGTCAGGCAGAGCGCCGATCCCGACACTGTCCATTACCACGATGATTACCCGTTCGACTATCCGCATTCGCTTCACTTACCTTCATCAATCTTACTATCTTACGCCCGCGGGTGCGTCTTGCTGTAAACTTCTTTCAAGCGATTTTTCGTCACATGCGTATAAATCTGGGTCGTCGAAATATCGGCGTGCCCCAGCATCTCCTGGACGGAGCGCAGGTCGGCGCCGTTTTCGAGCAGGTGGGTGGCGAAAGAATGGCGCAGGGTATGCGGCATAATATCCTTGGCAATATTCGCCTCCCGGGCGTACTTTTTAATTATCTTCCAAAATCCCTGCCGGGTTAAGCGGCGGCCGTGGTGATTGACGAACAGGGAGGTCTCTTCCTGTCGTCGCACCAGCTTGGAGCGGCCGGCTTTCATGTAATCACCGACATGCTTGACGGCGACCGAGCCGAGGGGAACGATTCGTTCCTTGGATCCCTTGCCGAAGCAACGGACGTAACCAAGTTCCAGGTTGACATCGGGCACACTCAAGGCAATCAGTTCCGACACCCGAATACCGGTCGCATATAAAAGCTCAAGCATTGCCTTGTCCCGCAGGCCGCTTGCCGATTTCAAGTCGGGACGGCTCAGTAATATGTCAACCTCCTGCACCGACAAGACCTTGGGTAGTCTTTTCTCCATTTTGGGGGATTCCAGGTCGGCGGTCGGGTCGCTGGTAACGAACCGTTCCTGCACCAGGAACCGGAAGAACGATTTGATGGCAGCCAAGTTGCGGCAGACGGTGGAAGTGGCGCGACCTTTCTTCTGCAGAAAGGCCAAATATGCGACGATGGTCGGACGGGTTACCTGCGGCAAAGCTGCGGTATCCTGGCTCGCCAGGTATTGCATGAACTGACGCAAATCCCGCCCGTATGATTCGAGCGTATTGGCCGCCAAGCCTTTTTCCACCGCCAGGTAGTTGATAAACGCGTGTACGAGACTATCCATCCGCCTTTCCCCTTTTCACATTATTCTTCCAGTCCGTCTGCATTTTACCATAAGAGATTATTAGTGGAAACACGGAGACATAATTCCACACACCCGGGCCGAATTCCTTTTCCGGGCAAGAATATCGTTCGGTTTAGTCAACAGAATAACCACGTCCCGCCCATTCAGCTCAAAAAACCGGCAATCAAACGCATAAACACCGGCGTCACATAAGCTTCAACCGCTCCGGCAACGATCAGGAAGCCGCACATGCACAGCACCAGGCCGCCGGAAGTCAACAAATTTTGGCGGATGTTTGTCTTCTGGCGCGAAAGCCGGTTGCGAAGCACGGACAGAGAAAAAGCCGTCGAAACGACGCTGATGACCAGTAAGGCCGGCAGACTGAACATATTCTGCGGCAGCAGCGCCGCCACGGAAAAAAGAATTCCCCGGTAGCCCATCTCGTTGACCAGAAAGCCGACCGTAAAGCCGAGGGCGAAGCCGCGCAGGCAGACGGCCCCCAAGACGAGCGGCAGGCCGAAAACCAGCAGTCCGGCCAACCAGACAAACAGACCGTTTCGCAGGTTCTGGCTAATCGCTTTGCGCGCCAGGACCGCGCCGCTGAACTTGCTGCTCTGGGCACTCAAATCCTGGAAAAAAGTTTGCATGTAGTTGAGCAGATCGGCCTTCTGGGTTCCGTCCAAAGCCCGGTTCGCCAGTGAGCCGAAAATAATCCCGACGGTCAAAAGCAGAATAATCAAGCAATAGACGCCGATATTTTCTTTTACATGCCGGACGGCGGCCTGCCGAATGCGATCACTTACTCCCATCCTTGTCCCTCCTCTTTTTGACTGGTTTAAATTTATGCTAAAAGAGGAAGTTTATGACAAGCTTTCAACCGGACCGCCGCTTACCCCGCCGTTATTGTTCCGGGCACAGGCAGACACCGATAATCGTCTTGGCGTCGAACAACTGACCGCCGAAGGCCATTTCCCTGGCCTGAGCGAGCGGAATTTTTCGGAGATTAATCAGTTCGTCGTCGTCCGGACGGCTGATCGTCGGTGTGAGTCCACGGGCGAGAAAAAGATGAATTTTTTCATCCGCAAAGCCAGGCGCGGTATAAAACTCACCGAGCTTAGCCCAGTGCGCCGCCTGATACCCCGTCTCCTCGGCCAATTCCCGCCGGGCACAATCTTCCGGACCCTCGCCCGCTTCCAGCTTGCCGGCCGGAATTTCCAGCAGGACAGTATCCGCCGGTCGCCGGTACTGTTCCACCAGCAGTACCTCGTGCGCAGCGGTAAGTGCCACCACCGCCGTAGCCCCGGGGTGTTCGACGATTTCCCGGGTCGTGACCCGGTCATTGGGCAGCCGGACGGTGTCACGGCGCAGACTGATAATTTTTCCCGTATAGATTCGCTCGGTTGCAACGGGAAACTCCCGCAGCTCATTCGCCACTTTATCGCCTCTTTCTTATTGTTGTACATAATCAACAACCAATACGTCGTTTTGTCGGAATATTACCGCCGGCCCCCGGGTAAAATGGTAAATAAAGGAGGAATGGCGGTGGAAATAATCGTTCTGAAAGACAGGTTCTATATCCGCGGCAGCGTCCGGGCCGTGCGGGAGCAGCTCCGGGAGTATCTGCGCCGTTACCGCACCGTCAAGGAACTGCTGGAAGCCTCGTTCCATTAATTCTCAGCCAAGCGGGAAAACCCTCTTTCAACCCGATTTAGTTGTGCCAGGAGATGTAATAAATTGCTGTTTTTATACAAATACTTCATGTGGCGGATAATGTCCCGGCCCGGAGGTGCTTATGAACCATCTGGAAACAATGCGTAGCCTCAAACTGCAAACTTGGGAGCTCGAAATGACGTTATGGCGGCAAGGTCTCTTCACCTTCCGGTTTTGGATTGCGGTCGGAGTAATTGCCCTTCTCTATATCGTTTGGTGGTATGCGCTCGATAAGCGCCGGATCCTGGAAATACTTCTATTCGGCTCGCTCATCGCCGTCTCCCGGCTTCTCTTCGACGCTTGGGGCACTTCTTCCGGACGCTGGGCTTACGTCACCGATCTTGTACCGATGGGGACCATATCGATAACCGATTTGATCGTTGTTCCGGTTACGATGATGCTCGTCTATCAATATTCGGAAACCTGGCTGTCATATTTATTGTCCACCGCTGTTGTCCAGGGCATCATCGCCTTCGGGTTCTTCCCGCTCCAGATGCGTCTCGGCAGCCTGCATATCTTTCAGTGGCCCTTGCTCGGCTCTTTTCTGATTATTCTCGTCACGGCAATCATCATGCGCGCGGTTATGCATTTCGGCTTGCGGGTGGAGCGTGCGCATAAATAGAAACATCTCCGCTCAGGCAGCGACCTGATCGGAGATGTTCCGGCAATCAAATCTATAATCGGCAGAAGCACAATTCCGCCGGATAATTATCAACTTGCTTTCAACTGCATCCGGAGCTTGTCGGCGACCATGGCGATAAATTCCGAATTCGTCGGCTTGCCCCGCTCCAGATTCACGGTGTAGCCAAACAAAGCGTTAATGAGTTCCATATTGCCGCGGCTCCAGGCCACCTCGATGGCATGACGAATCGCCCGTTCCACCCGGCTGGGGGTAGTCGAGTATCTTTCGGCGATCGTCGGATACAATTCCTTGGTAACCGCCCCGAGCAGTTCAACTTCGTTGACCACGAGCATGATGGCTTCCCGCAGATATAAATAACCTTTGATGTGGGCCGGCACGCCGATTTCGTGGATGACGTTCGTTACCTCCACATCCAGGCTCCGCGACCGGACTTGAATTAGGGGTGGGTTGCTGTGACCGCCGGCCAGCTGGCGGACCCGGTGGACCAGAGTGTCAAGGTTGAACGGTTTCAGAATATAGTAATCCGCGCCCATACCGACGACCCGCTGCGTGATATTCTCCTGTCCGAAAGCCGTCAGCATAATCACCTTGGGCCGTTTCGCCAAATTCATGATCGCCATCTTCTCAAGCACGCCGATCCCGTCCAAATGCGGCATAATGATATCAAGAATTATCACATCAGGATGCTTGGTGGGCAGCATTTCCACCACCTCAGCCCCGTTGTAAGCTATGCCGACCAGTTCCATGTCCGGCTGCTTCTCGAAATACTCCTTCAGAAGTTGGCAAAACTCTCGATTATCATCGGCCACTAATACTTTTGTTTTATTTTCCCCCATCACCATTACCACCTCATCTGAAATTTTGCCGCAGTAACTTCATCACTCAAACGCTTTTCTTTTGGTAATTTATTCTATAAGGCCCGTCCGATTCCTGCCTGTCGAATCCGAAAAGCAAAATCTTTGTGGAAAGATTTTCTAAATGAAACGCAGCAGCTGTCGGCTGCTGCGTTTCATTTACTCCCATACTTCCGGTGTTAACGATGCCTGTTTCAGTTAGCATCCACTCAATGAATACACCATAACCCCGGGTCGGATCATTGACGAAAACATGAGTGACAGCCCCGACCAGCTTGCCGTTTTGGATAATCGGGCTGCCGCTCATCCCTTGGACGATGCCGCCGGTTTTGGCGAGGAGTTCCGGATCGGTAACCTTGATCACCATCCCCTTGCCGCTCGGAGAACCTTGCGGAATAATTTTGGTAATCTCAACCGCATATTTCCGGATTTCCGATCCCTCAACCACAGTGTGGATTTCCGCCGGTCCCTCCATTACCTGACTTATCGACGCAATCGGAATTTTCTCCGGGAAGAACGGATTGGTCAGGGGACGGTTCAGGGTTCCGATAATGCCAAATTCGGTGTTCTTTTCGATCGTTCCGAGCGAATCGGCCGCATCGGCAAAGCCGCCCATCTTTTCGCCCGGCTGACCGCGCCGGCCCTGATGAATGCCGGAGATATTTGCCTCAACTATCTCACCTTCGTCAATGCTGATCGGTTTGTTCGTGTCCGCATCCGAGATAATGTGACCGAGCGCTCCGTACTGCATCGTCTCGGGGTCAAAAAAAGTGAGGGTACCGACCCCGGCGGCTCCGTCCCGGATATACAGCCCAATCCGATAGCGCCCGGTATCCTGATCGAAAACCGGCTGGATTTCCCGTCGTAAGATCTTCCCGTCCCGTCTTATTTCGACCGCGATCCTGCCGCCATTTTGGCCGGCGGCATCAATGGCAACGGCAACCGCATTGTCGCCGGTTGCCTCCGCATTGCCCACCGTCAGGATAACATCACCGACGTTGATGCCGGCTTCCTTGGCCGGACAAATAAGTCGGCCGTTTTTATCCCGCACACTCGAATAACCGACGACCATCACTCCTTGCGAACGCATAATGACCCCGATGGCATGTCCGCCCGGGACCAGATAAGTCTGCGGGATGACGTCAACTACCAGCTTTCTGACCGGTATGACATTAAACAGCCGGAACTCCAGATTTATCCGGCCGATGCTCATCGGTTCGATCGCCAGCGGCGACGCCAAATTCACTTTCGGATCATGACCGGTGAGTAGATCGCCATTAATCCGCACCGCACCGTCCTGACTCGAGCGAACATAGACGTCGAGCGGAAAACCGATATCAAATTGGTGCTGCTCGCCCTGGACAATGCGAAGACTTTCCGGTATGCTGATATATCTTTGGTACTGCGGGGTAAAACAAGCCCCGATGATGAGTGCAACAATGATTAGCCCGATTGCCTGGCGCAACTTAGTTGCTTTACCGTTTGACAAGGATTATCACGCTCCTGTTTATCCCCGTTTAATTAAACACCTCCGAAAAAAAGATACGAGCCTTTTTTTAAGATTTCCGCGCAAGCTGCGAATTATGCCCTGATGTTTACATAATTATGCCTTTTTCCGTTTCCAGATTTGACAGCAAAAAACGACCGGAGCACATGGCCGGCCGTTACTCAAACCTTATAAAAAACATACTAAAAATAACAATGACAGGGATAAGTGAGGATAAAAGCGCCCGGAGGAAGCAGTCCCATGTTCGCCAGCCGCTCAGACGCGGGCCGTTTTCCAGTGCCCCGAACGGAAGCGCATTCCGATAAACAGCGAGCGGGTGAACTGGTCCAGAGCCATCGCCGTCCAAGCCCCAACCAAGCCCCAGTGCAGTTGAATAACCAAGACATAGGCAAGGAGCACCCTTACTCCCCAGATACCGATAGCCGTGGAATACAGCGGCCATTTCGTATCCCCGGCGCCGCGCAGTCCGCCGGCCAGGATGAATTGCGTCACTTGTGCCGGCTGGACGAGACCGACGATTTTCAAAGCCAGGGCGCCCTGCGAAATAACTTCCGGGTTGCTGTTGTACAAAGCGACAATCCACGGACCACCGAAGAAAAAGACCAGACCGATTGTTCCGGCCACCAGCATTCCGAGTCTTCTCGTTTCATAGCCGCATTTTTCCGCCAGGTCCGGCCGTTTTGCTCCGAGATTCATTCCGACCAGCGTCGACGCCGCCATACTAAAGCCCTGACCGGGCATGAAGGACAGTGACATAATATTCAGGGCAATCTGGTGGGCAGCGATAGTTATATAACCCAGACTCGCCACCACCCGGACAAAAATCACCTGCCCGCTGCGCATAACGAATTGTTCAATCGCTGCCGGGAAGCCGACCTTGACAATTCGGGCCACGATTTCCCGGTTGAAGCGGTAACCGTCCCGAAAGGAAATTCGAATCCGCGTCTTATCGGAGGTAATCGTGTAGATAATTATCGCCGTAGCTACCGCCCGGGAAAAAGCAGTGGCAACGGCCGCTCCGGCCACCCCAAGGGCGGGAAAGCCGAATTTCCCGTAAATGAGAAGATAGTTCCCAATTACATTCAGAACATTCGCCGTCATGTTGATCCGCATCGGCGTTCTCGTGTCCCCGGCGCCGCGCAGAACGGCCGACAGACCCATGGCCAAAGTTGCGAAAACCATGCTGATGCTCGCGATGCGGAAGTAGGAGACACCCAGAGGCAGTACTTCCGGCTCGGCTCCCATGAAACGGATAATTGGTTCCGCCGTCAAATAACCGGCCAGTCCGATCAGCAGCGCCAGGCAAGTAATGAGCACCGCGGTTTGTTTGGCCGCCTCGCTTGCCTTCGCCGGTTCACCGGCGCCGGTAAGGCGGGCGACCAAAGCCGTGGCTCCCACGTTCAAAGCCTGGAAGACCGCGAGGGCAAAAAACATCGGCTGATTACTCAGTCCGACTGCCGCAATCGCCCGGGCGCCCTCGACCTCTCCCATCCTCCCGACCATTACCATATCGGCGATACTTACCAGAGACACTAAAAACATTTCCGTAATTGCCGGCCAGGACAGATTAATCACGAACTGGCGGATTTCCGCCCGGCTGGCATCTTCTCTTAATGCAATTCCTGCTTTTTCACTCAATGACATACTCAACTGGCTCATCCTTCCCTCGGCCCGGCTGTCCGAAGCAGCCGGATTGTCTCTTGCACTTCCGTATCCGTTAATTCTTTAAAATATTCGGCGAGCAATTCCCGGCGCCGTATCTGGATCCGGGTCAACAATTCCGTCCCGCGCCGGGTGATGGCGACGTGGACGACCCGCCGATCGCCCCGGCCCCTCTCCCGGGTAACCAACTCGCATTTCACCAGGCGGTCGGTCAGTCCGGTGACTGAACTGAGCGACACTCCCAAGTCGTCCGCCAACTCCGAAACGGTGGCCGCCTTCCCTTCCAGCCGGCGCAGGAGATGGAATTGGGCGAACGTGAGGCCACTGTCGTCCCGACTTCCCCGCCGAAGCCGACAGCTTAAACGGTTAAGCAGTTGATCCAATTCTTGCAGCCAGGCATCCCGTGTCGCCGGCGGCATCCTATCACTCGCTTTCTGGTTCAGATACGCAATTATTAAAACTTAAAACTATTTCACATAACAAGTATAACGCCGCCGCGCCGATTGTCAAGCCGGGAAAAGAAAAAAACCGCCGACCGGCGGTTTAAGCCTTTATTTCAAGACAATCAGTTTCTTCTGCGCCAGTTTGGCCAGATCGGCCTCACTCAGATTATGTTCGCGGTCCGGAATATCCACTTCCGCCGGCGCCCCGCACAGTTCGGTCGTGAAGTAACGGTGACCGTTGTCATTGATCATGGTCACGATGACTTTCAGCTCGGGGAAAGCCGCCGCCACTTTTTGACAAGCTGCGACGTTGCAGCCGGAGGAAATCCCGCAGAAAATGCCTTCTTCCCGCGCGAGACGCTTCGCCATGGCGATCGATTCATCCGATGTCGTCTGGACGACGCCGTCCAGATAACGGACATCCAGGACATCCGGGATGAACCCGTCGCCGATGCCCTCAATCCGGTGTGTCCCCCAGCCTTCCCCGGACAGAATGGCACACTCGGACGGTTCGACGGCAAAGATCTTGATAGCCGGATTTTTCTCCTTCAGGTATTTGGCGACCCCGGTGACGGTGCCGCCGGTGCCCTGGGAAGCGACGAAGGCATCAACCTTGCCATCCGTCTGCTCCCAAATTTCCGGCCCGGTCGTCTCGTAATGGGCGATCATATTGTCTTGGTTGGAGAACTGGGCGACCTCCCACATCTTGCCGGGATTCTCTCGTTTGATGGCCTGGACTTGCTCGATCACAATATCGACATCGCTCTCGGCGCCTTTGGTGAACACAAGTTCCGCCCCATACGCCCGAATCGTCTTCTTTCTTTCTTCGCTCATCCCTTCCGGCATAACGATGATAACCGGATACCCCTTGACGGCCCCGACCATCGCCGTTGCGATCCCGGTATTCCCCGTCGTTCCCTCGATGATCGTCATCCCCGGACGCAATTCACCCCGCGCTTCCGCCGCCTCCACCATCCGGAATAGAATCCGGTCCTTTAAGCTGCCGCTTGGACTGAAATACTCAAGCTTGCCGGCAATCACCGCTTGGCTGCCGTCCGCCACCCGGTTTAATTTTACGAGCGGGGTATTGCCGACTGCCGCAAAAATGGAGTCGTGCATTTTTTTGTTATTGTCCCAATTAATCATTCTCTCGCCTCCCTGGTATTCTCCCGAAGCCGCAGCGTCGTTTTCGCCGCCTCCGCTCCGTTAATCATTTCCCGGGCATGTTCCTGCGTAATGCCCGATTCGCTTATCCCGCCCAGCATCCGGGCAATTTCGGCAATCCGGTCGGCCGCATTGAGCGGCTGCAGCACGGTGCGGGTCCGTCCTTCACTCACTGCCTTGCTGATAGCGAAGTGACGGTCGCCCATGCTGGCTATCTGGGGCAGGTGCGTGATGCACAGAACCTGAAAATCCGTGGCCAGATAAGCAAGCTTATTGGCCACGGCTTGCGCTGCCCGCCCGCCGATCCCCGCATCAACTTCATCAAAAATCAGCGTGGGAATCCGGTCGGCCGCGGCAAGCACGACCTTCAACGCCAGCATAACGCGCGCCACTTCCCCGCCGGACGCGATCCGGGCGAGCGGTTTAAGCGGCTCGCCAGGATTAGGCGAAATCAGAAACTCGACCCGGTCGATACCGTCCGGGCCGACTACTGCGTGTTCCGCTTCGGCCCCCTCATCCCCTGCGGCCGAGTCGGCAAAGCCAACCGCAAATTTGGCTTCCCGCATCCCCAAGCTGTGCAACTCCTCTTCGATCCGCCGTTCCAGTCGGGCGGCCTGCTCACGGCGGCGGCGGGATAATTCGCCGGCTGCCGCCGCCAGAACCCGATTGATTTCGGCAAGTTCGGCCTGGATAGACGCAAGGCGTGATTCGCTTGCTTCCAGTTCTTGCAGTTCTTGCGTTACCTGCCGGGCGTAAGCGAGGACAGCTCGGACGCTCCCACCGTATTTACGCTTCAGCTGACCGATAACGTCAAGGCGTCGTTCGATTTCCGCCAGCCGTTCCGGGTCAAACTCAAGATTTTCACGGTAGGCCCGGATCTCTCGGGCCAAGTCGTCGATGACGGCCAGAACCCCGGCCACCGTATCCTGGAGCGGACCCAGCCGGGGGTCAATCCGGGAGGCGTTCTTCAGTTCTTCCGCCACCTGGCCCATCTGATCAACAACGGCCGCCTGCTCATCAGCGCTCTCGTACAGCAGGCTGCCGGCTGCGGCGGCAAAAGCGAACAGTTTTTCCGCCCCGGCGATGACATTCCGCTCAGCCAGCAGTTCTTCCTCCTCGTTTTCGTACAGGCGGGCACTCGCAATCTCATCCCGCTGAAACGTCAGGAGATCGATTTTTCGGAGCCGCTCGGCCGCACTGCCGCCCAAAGCGGCTAATTGCGCCGTGAGCTTTTTAGCTTGACCCGACAACTCCCGGACCGTTTGCCGGACAGCCGCCAGTTCGTCTCCGCCGAAGTAATCAAGCAAGTCAAGATGTCTGTCGACCCGCAGCAGCGATTGATGCTCGTGCTGGCCGTGAATGTCGACCAGGTACTGGCAGACCTCTTTGAGCATGGCGGTAGTGGCCATGCGACCGTTGATTCGGCAGAGATTCTTCCCGGCCCGGTTGATTTCCCGGGCGATCAGGAGAGTGTCGGCATCGTCTGTCGTCCAGCCCAGTTCCTGCAGGCAAGCCCGTACCGCCCCGTTCCGGTCGATGTCAAACACCGCCTCAACCAGAGCGCTGTCCTCACCCGTCCGGATCAAATCGGTGGACGCCCGCGCTCCCAAAACGACGCCGAGAGCGTCGACAATCACCGACTTGCCGGCTCCGGTTTCACCGGTAAGCACCGTCAGGCCGTCCGCCAGTTCGATTTCAAGCTTGTCAATCAGGGCGAAATTCTCAATGTGCAGAGCACGGAGCAAAACAGGCCCTCCTCTCAGCGGCGGATGGCATCAATCATCTCCATGACATCTTTGATGGTGCTGCGCTCTCTGACTACCACAAATATCGTGTCGTCGCCCGCCACGGTACCGACAACTTCCGGCCATGGCATATTGTCGATGATGTCGGCAACCGCGTTGGCATTACCGGTCAGCGTTTTGACGACGATGATATTTTCGCTGTAGTCCATGCTGATCAAGCTGTCCCGAAACAGACGTCTGGCTCTTTCCATGGAGTTGACCCAGGCGTCTTCCGGCGGTAGCGAATAGCGGTACCGTCCGTCCTCGGTCGGAATCTTAATCAGGCTGAGTTCTTTGATGTCCCGGGAAACCGTCGCCTGAGTTACGGCCACCCCGCGTTGTTTAAGCATTTCGGCCAACTCTTCCTGGGTTTCGACGGAATTATTGCGGATAATATCAATAATCAACGACTGTCGTGCAACCTTCATCCTGCCACCTCCTGACCATTAATGATAGCGCCTGTACATTCGTCCCGCTCCATTAATTCAGCACCTTTCGGGCAGTTTCCTTTTTCCACGACAAAAACTTGGGCCGAATCGACCCTGATTTTCGGCAGCTGACAGTGCAGTAAAGCGTAATGCCGCCGATTCAGGCCGTACAGATATTCCGCGACCGCCTCCGTCTCCGCGCGGCCGCCCGGATGACCGGGGTAAGCCACGACGGTCATGATGCCGCCGGCAGCCAGCAGGGCAAGCCCCTGGCGCATCGCCCGAACGGTGTTTGCGGGCTGGGTAGCTATCGTATGGGAACCGCCCGGCAAATAACCGAGGTTAAACATTACCGCCTGAACCGGACCGGCCACATAGTCTTGCATCATTTCATGCCCGGCCAGGATCAACTCCACCCGGTCGAGCAAGCCGGCGGCGGCCAGTTTGTGCCGCGTTACCGCGAGCGCTGCCGCCTGGATATCGAAAGCGTACACTTTGCCGGCCGCCCCGACCTGACGGGCCAGAAACTCCGTGTCGCCGCCCTGTCCGGCGGTGGCGTCAACCGCCTTGCCCCCGGCGGTGAGGACGCGGCCGACGAGCTGGCAGGCCAAGCCGCAAGGTGATAAAAGTCGGCTGAACACGCTTATCCTCCTTTCAGCTTCTGGTGCAGAACCTCGTAAAAATTCCGATTGCTGAGGCGGACGAGTTTCGTGGCGCAGTCCGCCTTGGTAACGACAATTTCGTCTTCCGCCTGCAAGGTGTAGCCGTACTGTCCGTCGATTGTCAGCATTGTCTCATTGTGGTCGGCTTCGACAAACACCTTTACCTTGCCTTCTTCCGGCAACAGCAGCGAGCGCATATACAACGTATGCGGGCAGATCGGAGTCATAACCAAAGTATTGATATTCGGGGTGACGAGAGGTCCGCCCGCCGACAGTGAATACGCTGTCGAACCGGTAGGCGTGGCCAGGATCAGTCCGTCGGCGAGATAGGTATCCACATATGTTTCATCGATATACACGCTGAGCCGAATCATTCGCGCGAGTACCCCTTTGGTTATCACCGCCTCGTTCAAGGCAAGAAACTCCTCGACGAAACGGCCGCCCCGAAAGACTTTCGCTTTCAGCATCATCCTTTCATCCAAGCGGTACTGCCCGCTTAAGAAGCGGCTAAGCCCCCAGAACAGTTCCGGTATTTCGATTTCCGTCAGGAACCCGAGTTTGCCCAGGTTGACGCCGAGGATCGGGATGCCGGCGGGAGCAAAAACACGCGCCGTATTCAGAAGCGTACCGTCGCCTCCCAGGACAACGAGGCAGTCGGCCAGTTCAGCCAGTTCGTGCTCGAAGCGGCCGAGTTCGGCATGCTCGCTCAGGATGGCGTGCTCGTGCAGAAGCCAGACGCCGACGCCGCGCTCCTGCAGCCAGGCAATCATTTTGTCCGTGATTTCTCTGGCCGCTTCTTTTTTCAGATTCGGAATGATGCCGATGTTCATCCTTGCGCCTCCCCGGTCCAAGAACCTGTCTCCGCCGGCTTGCCTAGAGCGTCCGGATAAAGCCAGTCACCGTAAGGTTGACGTTGCCGGTGAATATTTATTCTCCGCTCTTGAGATTATTTCCTTTATCTGCCTCGTTTATAACCGACCTGGAAGGCCGGCGCCGACTTCCATTGCATTTAGTTTTTGCATGCAGTAGATTATCAGGGTTGCTCGTCAGGGTATAGACATAACCCTTGTCATGCTATGTACAGCTAAACCCGGGATTGCCGCGTCGCTCCACTCCAGCCGCCGGCTTCCTATGTAAATAGGTTACTGCATGCAGTGGGCTATCTGCTAATGATGCCGGCGGCTGCAATGACCCATGCCGGGCGATGCGGGTAAGGGAAACGAAGTCCGGTATAACCGTATCCCCTACGCTTACTCCCGGCGGAAAGCCAGTGTCATTGGTATGAAAGTAGCATTCTGGATGCTCTTTCATGCTTAGGTGTGCCGCTCCGCGGCATGGGCATTGCGAGGAGCCGTTGCGAGGAGCCGTTTACGGCGACGCGGCAATCCCGGGTTGCGTATCTCTACCTTAAAAATAGCATTTTCATCCTCCGCTGGTGCCGTTCCGGCGGTATAAATGCCTAATGCGACCGGCGGTGCCGCGCATTCCGCATCCAGCCAAAAGACAGGACGGCTGCCTGCAGCCGTCCTGTCCGAGGGAAAGGTCACTTCACAGTCGCGCCGGCTTGCTCAACGACAGCGCGGGCCAATTCGTTCAGTCCGACCGGAGCGCCGGGGACCGTTTCACCTGGTTCGGCGCTCCGCAGATGAACGAGAAATTCCAGATTGCCTTCCGGACCGCGTACCGGTGAATAAGTCAAACCGGCTAAGCCGAAACCGGTCGTTATGGCAAAATAACCGATCTTCTCAAGGACTGCGATATGCACGGCCGGGTCCCGGACGACGCCTTTTTTGCCGACGTTTTCGCGGCCCGCCTCAAACTGCGGTTTGATCAGGGCGACAATTTCGCCGCCCGGACCAAGTAGATTTTTGACCACCGGCAGGACTTTTGTAAGCGAGATGAATGCGACGTCGATAACCGCGAGCGACGGCTGCTCCGGGAGATCAGCTGGGGCCAGATAACGAATGTTGGTCCGCTCCAAATTGACAACCCGCGGGTCTTGCCGCAGCGACCAGGCGAGTTGTCCGTAGCCGACATCGACGGCATACACTTTCGTTGCCCCGTGCTGCAAAAGACAATCGGTAAACCCGCCGGTGGAAGCGCCGACATCAATTGCCGTCCGGCCGGTGACGGCGATGCCGAATTCACGCAGGGCATGCGCCAGCTTCAAACCGCCCCGACTGACGTAAGGAATCGGATCGCCGTGCACCGTAATCCGGCAGTCCGCCGCGACCTTTTCTCCGGCCTTGACAGAATTGCTGCCGTCAACTTCGACCAGCCCGGCCAAAATGGCGGCTTGGGCCTTTTCCCGGCTTGCAAAATAGCCGCGCTTAACTAAAAGGAGATCAAGCCTCTCCCGGTTTCCCGCCATCGTTTCGTTCCTTTCCTCGCGTTTTTGCGCTCAGGGCATCCCGGACCGACGCCGCGATACCGGCACCGGAAATACCGTAACGATCCAGGATACTGTCGCGGGGCCCGTGTTCGATGAACCGATCGGGCAAGGCGATCGAGCGCAGGAGCGCGTCGCCCCGTCCATGCCGGGTCAGGCACTCGCCGACCGCACTGCCGAAGCCGCCCGCGGCCACATTATCTTCGACCGTAAGGATTCCGCCGCTACCGGCGGCGGTGTCCAGCAGCAGCGCTTCGTCGAGCGGTTTGACAAAACGGGCGTTCACTACGCCGCAGGCAATCCCGGCTTCCGCCAGGCTTGCCGCCGCCGCCTGCGCCGCCGGCACAGCCGCCCCAATCGCCCACAGCACGACATCCCGCCCGGCCGACAGCACCTCGGCGCGGCCCAGCGGTAATTCCTGCCACTGCTCCTCCAAGGCAACCCCGACTCCTTCGCCTCGCGGGTAACGGATGGCGACCGGACCGTTCAGCTGCAAGGCCGTATACAGCATGTGCTGGAGTTCGTTCTCATCCTTGGGCGCCATCAGAGTCAGGTTGGGAAGCTGGCGCAGATAGGAAAGGTCAAACACCCCCTGGTGCGTTTCCCCGTCCTCGCCGACCACGCCGCTCCGGTCGAGCGCGAACACGACCGGCAGATCCGGCAGGCAGACATCGTGGATTACCTGGTCAAAAGCCCGCTGCAGAAAGGTGGAGTAAATTGCCACGACCGGTTTCAAACCGCCGGCCGCCAAGCCTCCGGCAAACGTGACTGCATGTTGCTCGGCAATCCCGACATCGAAGCAACGCTCCGGGAACCGCCGTTTAAACTCATCTAGGCCGGTGCCGTTGAGCATCGCTGCGGTTATCGCAACGATTCGCCCGTCGGCTTCGGCCAGCCGCACCAGCGTCCGGCCGAAAATCTGGGTGTAAGACGGGTTGCCTTTTTTTCGGACAAAATCTCCGGAGGCGCGGTCAAATGGCCCCACACCATGAAATTTGTCCGGGTTTGCTTCGGCCGGGGGATACCCTTTGCCTTTCCGAGTCAGGACGTGAACGAGGACCGGACCGTTAACCCGTTTAGCGGTTTGCAGAACGGAATGCAGGCTGCCGAAGTTATGGCCGTCCACCGGACCGAGATAAGTGAAGCCGAGTTCTTCGAAAATCACGCCCGGCACCACCAGATATTTGAGGCTGTCCTTGACCCGTTCCACGACCCGCGCCACCCGATCGCCGAACGCCGGGATCCGGCGCAGCAGGTATTCGACGTCCGACTTCAAGCGGAAATAAGCCGGGTCGGAGCGCAGCCGCCCCAGATATGACGAAAGGGCGCCGACATTCTCCGAGATTGACATTTCGTTATCGTTGAGGACGACAATCAGCCGGGTTCCGCTGTTCCCGGCGTGATTTAAGGCCTCGAAGGCGATGCCTCCGGTCATCGCTCCGTCGCCGATCACCGCCACCACGTGTTCTTTGCCGCCTTGCCGGTCCCGGGCTTGCGCCAGGCCGAGGGCGGCGGAGATGGATGTACTGCTGTGCCCCGTCTCAAACACATCATGGGGGCTTTCCGCGCGCTTTGGGTAGCCGCTGATGCCGCCGCTCTTGCGCAACGTGGCAAAAACATCCCGGCGGCCGGTCAGAATTTTGTGGGTATAGCTTTGATGTCCCACATCCCAAACGATTTTATCTTCCGGACTCGCAAACTGGCGGTGCAGGGAAATCGTCAGCTCCACCGTTCCGAGATTTGACGCCAGATGGCCTCCGTTGCTGGCAACCGTTTCCAGAATAAGCTCGCGCACTTCGGCGGCCAATCGGGGCAGATCGGCCGGATTGAGCCCGGACAAATCCCGCGGTGAATTAATCCCAGCCAAGATTGATTCGATATCGTTCACCCGCTTTCGCTAAACCGACACGGCTTACGGCAGGTGTAAGCCGGAAACAGTCTTATCTGTTGTTACCCGACTGCAATGTTTTAAGACAGCGGGAAGACAATAGCCGCTGCCTGGGAAGCGTCATTAAGAGCGGACGAAAAGCAAGGCGATAACTACGCCCAGCAGGGCGCCACTGAACACTTCGATCGGCGTATGCCCCAATAATTCCCGCAGCCGGCGCTCTGCGATCTTGTGTTCGTGAAACAGTTCGGCTACGATGACATTCAGTATTTCCGCCTGCCGGCCGGCGGCGAGCCGGACGCCGGCCGCATCGTACATCACGACAATGGCGAAGGCCAGGGAGAGAGCGAACAGCGTCGAATCCCAACCGTTCTGAAGACCGATAGTAGTGGCAATCGATGTCACAAAGGAAGAGTGTGAACTCGGCATTCCCCCGGTACTGACGAAATAACGGAAGTCAAGTTGCTTTTTAATAAACATAGCATACAAAAATTTCAGCAATTGGGCGGTAAACCACCCGGCCACCCCAACCACCATCACCTTGTTGCGAATGATTCCGTTAACGAACGCCACCATACCAGGCCTCCCCGTCATTTATCTCTCTGTACTATAAAAAGCGCTAGGGCCGCCAGAACAGCAAATTCGCCGTCTGTTTCCCGCAGGGCGGCCAGCGCGGCATCCGCCGCGGCTCTGGCTTTAGCGACGGCTGCCGGTAAGCCGTAATACGCCGGGTAAGTGTTCTTGTGTTTCTCGTCGTCTTTACGGACCCGTTTCCCCAGCTTCGCCGCATCGCCGGATACATCCAGAATGTCGTCCGTGATTTGAAAGCACAGGCCGAGCTGTTCGGCATACCGGGTCAGCGCCGCCAGTTGTTCCGGCGACGCGCCGCCCAGCCTAGCGCCGGCCCGCACCGCGGCCCGGAACAGCGCTCCGGTCTTATGCGTATGAATGTAATCGAGAGTTTCCGCTCCGATCGTTTTCCCTTCGCTCGCAATGTCCAGCACTTGTCCGGCGACGAGCCCGGCCGGCCCGGCGGCGGCGGCCACCTCGCGGAGGACAACCAGCGCAGTTGCAGATTCCGGTTCTGAACTGCCGCCGGTTCGCGCCAGCAGTTCAAAGGCATAAGTCAGCAGCGCGTCACCGGCCAAGATCGCCACAGCTTCCCCGTAAACCTTGTGATTCGTCGGCTTGCCGCGCCGGTAATCATCGTTGTCCATCGCCGGCAAATCATCATGGATGAGCGAATAAGTGTGAATAAGCTCGATGGCACACGCTGCGGGCAGGGCAGCCAAACGATTGCCCCCCACCGCTTCGGCTGCGGCAAGGGTCAAAATGGGACGCAGCCTTTTCCCCCCGGCAAAGACGCTGTAGCGCATGGCCTCATGCAATAAAGGCGGGGGTGCATCCGCGGGCGGGAGATATTCGTCCAGGGCGGCATCAATCAAGGCGGCGCATTCACGCAAATACTCCGGCAGGTTCACTGCGCATTTTCCTCCTCTACGGCAAACGGCCGGAAAACGACGGTGCCGTCCGCGTCCGCAACCAGCAGATCAATCCTTTTTTCCGCTTCGTCCAGACGGCGGGAGCAGAGGCGGACAAGTCCGATACCTTCTTCGAACAGCGCCAGGGATTCTTCCAGCGACAGCTCGCCGTCCTCCAGGGTCTCCACGATTTTTTCCAGAGACTGCATCGCCGCTTCAAACTGCTGCTCTTCAGACGCCGGCTTTTTTCTCGCCATTAATGCTCCCCTCCCTTATTTCACTGACCCGGCAATGCAGTTTCCCGTCCGTCAGCCAAACATCAACCTCGGAGGAGTTCGCCGCATCGCTAAGCCGCCGGATGACCGCACCGCTTGGGCTGTCCAGGCAAATAGCGTACCCTCTGGCCAAAATCGCCAGCGGATTAAGCGTACCCAGCCGGCCGGCCAGCGCGGCAGCCGCCTGTCTTTCCATCTGCATCCGGTGCTGAATTTGCTGGATTAACTTCTGCTGCAGTTCGCCGACTTCCTGCCGCCGTTCGTAAAGTTTCACCGCCGGTCGCCGGAAGACATGGCTTTTCCGGTATCGGTTGATCAGACTTCTTTCCAGTTCCAGGCGCCGCTTGACCATATAGACCAGTTTCACCTGCAGGGAGCGGATAAAACGCGCCAGTTCCGCTTTTTCGGGGACGGCGATTTCCGCCGCCGCCGAAGGGGTTGGCGCCCGGACATCCGCCACCAGATCGGACAGCGTGTAATCCGTTTCGTGTCCGATGGCGGAAACGACCGGAACGGTGCAGGCGGCGATCGAGCGCGCCACGCTCTCCGTATTGAACGGCTGCAGTTCTTCCAGGGAACCGCCACCCCGCCCGACGATAATCAGGTCCAGGCCGGGGACATCCTGCAGCCGGCGCAAGGCCTGGCTGATTTCGTCCGGGGCCTCGGCCCCCTGCACATGCACCGGCGCGATAATGATCCGGATATTGGGATAGCGGCGGCGCAGCACCGTAATCATATCGCGGATGGCCGCGCCGGTCGGCGAAGTGACAATCCCGATCTTCCGTGGCAGGAAAGGCAGACGGCGCTTGCGCTCCGGGCTGAACAACCCTTCCGCCTCCAATTTCTTTTTCAACTGCTCATAAGCCAGATGCAGCGCACCCAGCCCGTCCGGCTGCATCTCCTCCGCGTACATTTGGTATTGGCCGCTTTTTTCGTACAGCCCGACATACCCGTTTACCAGCACCCGCATTCCGTCCGTCGGCACGAACTGAAGCGATCCGTTCCGGTTCCGGAACATGACGCAGCGCAGGCTGCTGGTTTCGTCCTTGACGGTAAAATACATGTGCCCGGCCGAATGGTGCTTGAAATTGGAAATTTCCCCCCGGACCCAAACGTTCTGGAGAATTTCGTCGCTGTCGAGCAAGTACTTGATATAACGGGTCAGTTCATTGACGCTCCAGACGCGGCCCATCGTTTCCATTGCATCACCCCGCGTAACGAGTCAAAAGTCAAAAGTCGAAAGTCAGAAGTCAGGGAGTGAGGCCGAAACCGGAAAAGCTTTCTCTAGTCCCGCATTTCCGCCTTGCTTTGCTTAGACCGGCCGTCAAACACTTTGATCAAAACTACGGACAGTATAATAATCACCAGGCTTGCAATCTGCGCAGTCGTCAGGTAGCCGGACTGCCCGAGATTTTCCCGGAAGAATTCGTTGGCAAAACGATAGACGGAATACATGATCAAATACAGCAGGAAGAGATAACCGTCAAAATGTTTGTGCCGGCGCAGGCGCCACAGGACAGCGAAAATAATCAGATTGGCGGCCGTAGCATACAGTTGCGTCGGATGGCGCAGGCCGGGGGCATAACGGGTCAACACCCCCCACCAGGCAGTGGTCGGGATACCGTAGCAGCAGCCGTTAAGAAAACAGCCGATCCGGCCGATCGCGTAGCCGAGCGCCAGCGACGGGCTGAACAGGTCCGCCAGACGGCCGAAAGGTACGCGATATTTCCGGATGAACCAAAATCCGGCGACGGCGCCGCCCAAAACGGCACCGTGAAAAGAAAGACCGCCGTCGCGTAAGGCGAAGATCTTGAGCGGGTCGGCCAGATAAGCGTCGATCTCGAGCAGGATGTACAACAGCCTTGAGCCGAGCAGTCCCGCAATACTGGCGTAAAGAATAAAGTCAAGGACAGCGTCCCGGTTTATCCCCTTTTGCTCGGCTTCCCGAACTGCGAGATAGCCACCGGCCAGAATAGCCAGTGACAGCATCGTACCGTAGGCGTAAATGGTGATAAAGCCGTAATGAAACAATTCGGAATGCATCGGTCCACCTCACTTTTTTCCGGCAGCGCCGGACATCGGATTAATCGGCCGGCGCTGCCGGGTTGAAACATTGCCGGCCGTTTGCCGCTTCCCTGGCGGCCAGGGCGACCCCCACCGCATTGTCGCCGGAATAGACCGGCGCCGCGAAATGGAGGCGCGCGCCCACGGCCGCGTGCTCAAGACGCGCCCGCAACCGCCGGCGCAGATAACCGTTCGCCGCCACGCCGCCGACCAGCAGGACGTCCCGGGCCGCCCGACCGGCCAGAGCCGGACGAATTATCTTTTCCAGCGTACTGGCGAGACAACGCTGAACGGCGGCCGCCACGTCAGCCGGGGCGGCCCCGGTCGCCAGCAAGCGCTGCGCACAGGCCTCCGGGCCGGAAAAACTGATGCGGCCGTCCCGTACGGCCGCGGGAATCGTCACCGTCCCGGCATCGCCGGCGCCGGCAAGCTTCTCCAAATGCGGCCCGGCCGGGAAAGGCAATCCCAGTGCCACCCCGACCCGATCGACAAATTGACCGGCGTGCAGATCATCCGTTCCCGTCAGTACTTCGATGGTGAGCAGTTCTGTATCGCTTTCGCTTCGGCTCACCCGCAGCAATTCGGTCGTTCCGCCCGAGATGTGCACGGCCAAAAACTCCGTGAGTCCGGCGCACCCGGCCGACCAAAGTCCGGCCAGCAAGTGGCCGGTCTGATGATCGGTAGCAAAAAAAGGCACTCGCAATGCACTTGCCAGTGCTTTTCCGTATCCTTCGCTCACTTTGAACACCGGCATATAAGAACCCGGCTGGCACCGCGGCCGGCAACTCGCCGCCACCGCCGCTATCGCCCCGCCGCCCGTCCGGTCAAGCAATCCCGTCAGCAGGTCCGGCAGCCGCTGCAGGTGCTGAAACAACGCCGCCGACTGCCGTAAGCCCCGTTCACCGGCCGCTACCGGCAGCAGCCGCCGTTCGTCCCCCAGCAGGTTCCCATCCGCATCGACGGCCGCCAGTGATGTCGTGTAAGCGCTGGTGTCCAGGCCAAGGTAGACGTTCATCTATTCCACCTCGCCGCCACTTTCCGTTTTCGGATTGTCCTGCGTCAGCTTGCCCAGAATACCGTTAATGAAGCGGCCCGATTCCGCCGTACTGTATTTCCGGGCCAATTCGATCGCCTCGTTGATGGACACACTGACCGGGATATCGGCACAGTGGTAAATTTCGAAGATCGCCAGCCGCAGGAGATTCCGGTCGATGTTGGCGATGCGCTCAAGCGTCCAGTCGATGGCGTACTGCTTAATCAGCGTGTCGATTTCCGGCAAACGTTCCAGCGTTCCGCTGATGAGATGGGACGTAAACTGGCGGTCGTTTTCATTCAATGTATAGTCGTCCAGCGTTTCACGTAAAGCCGTCGCGGGATCGTTCCCGCCGACATCCACCTGAAACAAAACCTTGAGGGCTATCTCCCGCCCCAGTCTTCTGCTCATATTTCTTCTCCTTAAGCCAGTCTAGCGGTCGTCGGGCGGCAGAATCCGGTCGAGAATCTCCGCAATGTCTTCTTTATTATTATCCAACCGCTTCCCCAAAAAATACCCCAGACCGATGCAAAGCATGATAAAAGCCGCTTTGAAGAATCCGTAGTTAATGATCAGGATGCTGACGAACAGGCCCAGGATAATACCGGTTATTCTCCCCCGGTGGCTGCTGACGATTTCCCGCAGGAGTTTTTCCCACATCTCATTCACCTCATTCCTGAAACCGGTCTCATTCTATCCGGGAGCGGACATCCGCCGAGATGTTGTCGACAAATACCTTAACCGAAGCCACCGTAATGCCGACGACGTCAAAAATATATTCTTTGATTGTCTGCTGAATTTCGGTGGTCAGGGCGGGAATATTGATTTCAGGGGAGACGGTGGTTCGAATCTGAACATTGATTTCACTGCCGTTACCCACGGCGACATAAGCTTTGACGTCGCGGACGCCCCGGATTTGCCGGGCGACTTTTTTTGTCAGGTTCTCAATTGCGTGCACCGACACTTTCACCTGACCGAGCGGCGTCTCATGGACGACCGCCTGCTTGCCGCTAATCCGCTCGGTGCTGGAGTACAAAAGGCGCAGACTGATCAGGAAAAAGGCGGCGCCCAAAAACCCGAACAACAGGCGGCCGTACTGATCGGTCAGGCTTGTCCGAAAAAAGTCCAGCGGCAGCAACCAGCCGAAAGACATGACCAAAAACAGCAGGGAAAAGAGCGCGGCGGCAAGCGCGTGGATGATGATAAGTCCCCGGTCGATATAGCGCATCAGACCAACCCTCCTTTTTTATCTCGCACGGCTGTCTTCATCTTTTCCGCTGTCGTGAAAATTCACTCCCTGGATATGGACGTTTACTTCCACAACCGCCAGACCGGTCATATTCTCGACCGATTTCTTCACTTTCTCCTGGATTTCCTGGGCGACATCAGGAATCCGGACGCCGTAATCGACGATGACAAACAGATCGATGGCGGCTTCTCTCTCGCCGACCTCGACTTTAACCCCTTTGGCGAAGTTTTTTTTGCCGAGCATTTCCGCAATTCCGCCGGCAATTCCCCCGCTCATCCCGGAGACGCCGGTAACTTCGGTCGCGGCTAGACCGGCGATGATGCTGACGACTTCGTCGGCAATGCGAATCGCACCGCTCTCCTCGCTTAGGGGTTCCTCTTTCAAATCCTTGCGCTCCACCCGTTCCACCCCCGTCTATTATCCCACCGGGCTAAAAGCTTAGTCTCTACAATGCATATTCTGCGCCGCACCCGTAATATGCCTGATTTGACGGCTGCGTACGACGGGCAGCTAGAACACAACTTATTATTCTCTTTACCGCCGGCAATTCCTGCTCCCGCCAAAGGAAAAGGCTTTGCCGGGGGAACTGGAATTGCCGGCAAAGCCCGTCTGTCGCAGTCGGTTCATATTTTCGGCATAATGATCACCTGGTCCATTTTCATCCCGGTACTTTTCGTAACGATATCGGCAATCCGGGCGACATCGGCATCCCCCAGGACGGCTGCTTTGATAATCACTACGACCGAGTCCCGGTTGAGCAGAACGAGAGCGTCCGCGTACCCCTTGGCTTTGATCAGGCTTTCGATGCCCAGTTCGGTTTCCACCGCGTCGGATACCGCGAGCAGTTGCTGGGCTGCTTCTTTCCGGCTGGCCGCGTCGATTTGGCTGTTTTCCACCAGGCCGGTCAGGAGTTCCAGTTGGTAGCTGCGCGTTCTTTCCCGCTCCAGTCGGTATTCGATGAAGAAATCCTCGCCGCTGTTGTCCAGCACGGTCACGGCCGGATTGCCGACATCAAGCACAGCATCGGCCAAGGACAGGTCGGTCTGGCTTCCGTCGGCAGCAATATCCGAATCGGACGCCGTATCTTCCAACTGGCCGGCGGCGTCGGCGATGATTTTGTTGATGGTCATTTCGTTGCCCAGGTTGTTCGCCGCGATACTATAACCGTAATAGATCAAACAAAGAAACAGTAGTAAAGCAAAAAACCGAAAAGCCCCCTCGCGCACTGTAATTCCCCCTGTCCGCATTATTTTGAGAACACCTGGACCCTGGCCGCCGGGATATCCAGTACCGTCTGTACCGCCCGGGTCAAGTCCGCTTTTACCTGAGAACTGGCGGCACCTTCCGCGACAACAATGACACCGCTGATTTGCGGCCGGATTTCCTTCACCGTTACCAGTTGCTCGTTTCCGCTCTGGCTATCCCGGACGATGACCAGTTGACCGGTTTCGTCCACTTCCGTCGTCACGCGCGTCCCTCCGCCGGCATCCCGTTCTTCTACCGTCCGGTTGGTTATTGTCGTATTCCGGGCGTAAACTCTCTCCACTCCGGTCTCCAGGGAAACGCTGACGGAGACTTTGCCGGCGCCTTTAATCTGCGAGAGGATTTCCACCAGCTCATCGGCAATTGCCTGCTCGTAATCCGCAAATCCGTTCCGTTCCGCCGCGGTCGTTGTCGTTTTCCTGGTCCCGAACGTCTCCACAGCCTCCCCGGAAACGGAATTTTCCGCCGGACGGCCCGAAAACAGATTCCCCGCCAGAATGAACAGGATGCCCAGCAGGCCGAGCACAAACAGCCAAGCGGTCGTCTTCAACCGGGCGCCTTTCAGGTTAAAAACCGTAAATTCACCCTTTCCCGGCAGTAGACTCCGCAAAAACCCGGTAAAGTTCCACTTGTCACCCATTAACCATCCCACCTTCCCGCTTAGTTGAATTCAACACTGATTTTTTCCGGCGACAGGCCATAGAAATTATTGAAAGTCCGGAGCAATTCCGTACGGATACGCTCTTTTTCCGCTTCCGACACCACGGCGTCCGGCAAAGCGGTGGAAGTGTCCTCGCCCGCCGGCGCCGAGCCGATCGTTACGGTTTTTACCGGCGCAATCGTATCATCGCCGGCGGGACTGCGGCCGGCCCGGACCGTCAGGCGAAGTTCCCGTACCTCCGCCCGCGGCTGACCGCCGGAGTCCGTCAGCGAGGTTTCCACTTCGGCTTTCGCCTCGCTTATCCCGTCAACCGTCAGGGCGTACTCTTCGCTTAAGGCAGCCACTCGCCGTTCGAATTCGGCTGCTGTCAGCAGCTGATTCCGCTTACTCAGTTCCTCACCGCGGGCGATAATGCTTGCCGCATCGGCCGTTTGCCCAAGGTCCGAGCTTAAAGCCGCCAGTCGTCGGTCAAAAAAAGCCTGGCGGCTGAGCAGTCCCAATACCGGCTGGATGAGCAGCATAATAATCAGAAGACCCAGAACGACCTGGACAAAACGCTGAATACCGCCGCGGGGTATCAGCATCTCCAGGATGCTCGCCAGGATAAGAATGAAAACGATGCTCCTGATCCATGCACTGATAACTTCCAAGCCCGTATCACCTACCTCATCATGACCGTAATATTGCCGGCGCCGATAATCATGGTGACAGCGACGAAAAACATTACGCCGACCGTGGCCACGGCCGCAAAGACCAAAGCCAGACAGTTACCCATGCTGTTCAGGCAATCGACGACCATCCCATTGCCCAGCGGCTGCAGCAACGCGCCGGCAGTCTTATAAATGATGACGAACGCGGCAATTTTCAGCAGCGGGAAAACCGCGATAAAAAAGATTGCCAGCAGACCGAAGATACCGACCGCGTTTTTCAGGATAATTGAGCAGCCCGCAACCACCTCCACCGCATCGGTCAGCATCCCGCCGACAATCGGGACGAAAGTTCCGGTCAGGTACTTCGCGGTCCGCAACGCCACGCCGTCCGCGACCGAGCCGGCGGCGCCCTGGATCGTGACCAGCCCGAGAAAACCGCACAGCGACAAACTCATGGCCACGACGCTGATTTCCCGCAGCAGGGCGGAAAAACGGGTCACCTTGAACTTTTCGGAGAGATTCCCGACGATATCCAGGACGGCGGCGAAGAATAACAGGGGAAAGACGAAATTCTTGACCAGCACACCGATGATGTTAATCAAAAAGATCAGCAGCGGCTGCAGCAAAGCTACCGTGGTTATCCCGCCGAGAGCGGCGAGCAGGGTCAGCAGCAGCGGCAGCAGCGCCTGCATAAACCCGACCATGCTGTCGATTACCGCCCGGCCCGTCGTGAGCGCGAGGGAGAAGCTGGTCATAGCGATCATCAGCATCAAAAAGTAGCAGACATTATGGGCAAGCTTCGCAATCGTTTCGTTCTCAAAGGCGCTCTGCAGATTCTGCAAAACAGCGCAGAAAACGGCCAGAACGATTAGCCGGCCCAAGACGTTCGAGTTGGCGACCACTTCGCGGAACAGATACCGCAGGAGACCGCGGAAAAAAGCCGGGAAATCAACGCTGCCTTCGCCTCGCAGCATCGCCAGGATATCCTTGACGCCGAAAGCCGGCAGATATTCGCCGAAGTCCCGCTGCAGCGCGCTCAGATAATTCTCGACTTCCTCGAGCGGCAGGGCGTCAAGCTGCTCAGAGATGATCGTGTCCGGGTCGGCGGCGGCGGCCGGTCCCGGCACCACCAGGACGAACAACAACACCAACAAGATACAGGCAGCTGCCGGCTTCCATAGTAACGGTTTATTGTCCAAAAGCCGCCATTTCCCGATGCTGCCGGCGGCTGTTCGTTTTGCTCCGGTCACCGTGCTCCCACCTTATGGCAATAAATTTATCACTGTCTCCAGAATGGCCCCGATAATCGGCACCGCCAGAATAATGATCAGAATTTTTCCGGCAAACTCAATTTTTCCCGCCACCGCTCCCTCGTTCGCATCCCGGCAAACCTGCGCCCCGAACTCGGCGACATAGGCGATGCCGATAATTTTGAGAATTGTCTCAAAGTAGAGGGAATCGAGATTGACCCGCAGCGACAGGTTTTCCAGAACATTCAGGACCGAAAGGATGCGGCCAACCAGGGCCAGGAAAATCAGAATGCCGGCGACCACGCTCAATTGAATGGCCATCTCCGGCCTTTCCTGCCGCAGAACCACCAGGAGGATGGTGACGACGATCCCGAACCCAACTATCTGCATGATTTCCATACCGGCACCCCTCAATAGAGAGTCTGAAGTTCAAAGTCGAAAGTCGAAAGTCTAAAGTCTAAAGTTGTATGATACACAGCTTTTGCTACTCCTCGTTATTCCTGTACTGCTCCAACGCACTACTGATTCTTCCCCTTGAAGTGAGGGGAAGCCAGAAGGGGAGACATCTCCGGCTTTTGACTTTCGACTTATTAGTATAGACGGAACATCGTACTGACGCTTTGGAACAGTTGATTGATGAGTTGGATAACCATCATCAGGACCACGACCACCCCGGCCAGGGTCAACATCTGGGCTTGTTCGTCTTTGCCCGCCTGTTTCAGGACAATGTTCAGGACCGAAATCAGAATACCCACGCCGGCAATTTTGAAGATCAAATCAATATTCACGATACCGCCTCCTTCAACGCTCAGATTATGGCCAGGCAGACGGCCAGTCCGGCTAAAAAGCCGAGGGATTTCCACAGCCGGCCGCAACGGATGCCTTCCTCCGTCGCCAGCGCTTCCTCCCGTTTCAGTTGCTCACGGGCCAGGGCGATGTGCTTGACCTGGTCGTCCCGATCCGAGATACCGAGTGAACAACCGAAATTGTCAAGGATCGCCCGGTCCGTATCGGTCAGGGCACTGCCAGGAAAAACGGCGGCGAGGGAAGCGTGCCAGGCTTCACCGGCCGTGCGGCCCTGTCCGGAACAGAGGCTTCGCCTCACTCCGGCGAACAGTTCGCGAATCGGGCCTCCGCTAAATTGTTCGATCCGTGCGAGCGCGTCCGGCAAGGGAACGGCGCCGTACATGACTTCCGTCTCGAGCAGCTGGAGAGCGGTCAGGAGTTCCCGGAGTTCCTGCGGACGCCGGCGGAAGTTCTCGGCCACGGACAGGCCGACCAGACTGAAGGCCGCCACCAGCATTACCGCGCCCAGCGCTTTTATCCCGAGCATCAACGCTTCTCCCCCTCGATAATTCTTTCGATCGTACCCGGTCCGCGGCTGCGGCCGAGAATGACGATCCGGCGAAAGACCTTCGCGTCCCAAAGCGGCTTTAAACTCGGCCGTTCCGCGAGTTCCGCCGGGTCCGCCGCGTGTGCGGTCGCAATCACCCGGACGCCGGCGTTGACTGCCTCCTCGATCGCCGCCGCATCTTCCGGCCGGCCGATTTCATCCGTGGCGATGATTTCGGGCGACATCGACCGGAGCAGCAGCAGCATCCCTTCCGCCTTGTAGCATCCGTCGAGGACATCGGTCCGGATGCCGACATCGTTCTGTGGTTTCCCGGCGAAACAGCTGGCGATCTCGGAGCGCTCGTCCACCAGCCCGACCTTATATCCTTTGATTCCCAGCGTAGGAACCCCGTCGCTTAACTGGCGAATCAGATCGCGCAGCAGGGTAGTCTTGCCGCAGCGGGGAGGTGAGACGAGGAGCGAGTTGTGAACATTGCCGCCGCCCCGCTCGACCAGATGGGACAAAAGAGCGTCCGCCGCGCCGTTGACGGCACGGGCGAGACGGTAATTGATGCCGCTGATTTGCCGCAACGTTTTCAACCTGCCCCGGTCGTTTACCGCTTTCCCGACCAAGCCGATCCGGTGCCCTCCCGGCAAGGTGACGTAGCCGCCCTTCAATTCGTCCTCCAGGGCATAGAGTGAACCCTGACTGACGAGTTGGACGGCCTTCTGAATATCCTCGCCGGTAACGGTTAAGGCGTCGGCGGGTAATTCAACCGTGACCCCGTCCGGAGCCAGCATCCGGTCGCCGTCGCCGTTGACAAGCATCAGCGGTCGGTTCACCCGCAGCCGGATCTCTTCCAGCCCGGCCGCCGTTTCCGCCGGCAGGCCGGCGATTATCCGTCGGATGTTTTCCGGCAGGAAGGGAAGAAGCTGCCGCTGCAGCCGGTCGGCTGTATCTTCCGGCAGTGCTGCCCGACCGGCGGACCGGCGAACCGGCAACTGTGCCAAGACTGTGTGCGATCCGATCATTTTGCCGTCCCCTCCTTTTGCTTAATATAAATATTGCCAGTCCCGGGACTTTATGCTAATGGACAAAAATTTTACCATGTTTCAGGAAAATAAAAAAAGCCGTTATCGGCTTTTCAGCTTGTGGGCAAACCCCGTATTGTCATTGCCATGAAAGAGTACAACATGAGCGGGATGCCGTAGGCGGCCTCCCCTGCACTGCTTTAAGCGTAATGCCGTAGAATTGTAGGGGGCGGTCTCTGCGCCGCCGACTTCCATTGCAAACAGGCTTCTCCTGGCAGTAACCCATTTTCTATGGTTGTCGGTAGCGCGCCGCCCCGGCAAGAATAACTCGCTGGCAAATACTCTCAGGCCGGGCGGGCATGGAAACCCGCCCCTACCGGTTCACGGGGGACGAATTACTCGGACGGAACGCGGGCAATGCGTTCTCTATGTTTCAGGTAGAAATCTGCCCAAAAACGGGATTATCTCATTCTTGCGCCCGCTCTTTCGCCTTGGCCCGGCATTTGGCGCAATAGCCAAATAATTGCAGGTCGTGGTCGACGACGGTGAAATCGTTCTCCCGGCCGACCGTTTCTTCCAATTGGGCCAGGAGGTCCTTCTTCACCTCGATGATTTCCCCGCAGTTCAAACAGACCAGATGGTGATGGTGATGAGTGTCCGCCTGGCACAGTTCATAGCGGCTCTTGCCGTCGCCGAAATTCATCCGGTGGATGATTTTCAGACGTTCCAGCAGGTCGAGGGTGCGGTACACGGTGGCCATTCCCAGGTCGGGTGCCTGCTGCCGGACGAGGGAATAAATTTCATCGGCGCTCAGATGCCCTTCCGGGTGCTCGGCAATCACCTGCAGGATAATTTCCCGCTGGGGCGTATACTTATAATCTTTTGCCGCCAGCTCTTCCCTGGCCCGGCTGAGTTCTTCGCGCATCGCACGGCCACCTCTTCCGTTGTTATCTGCTAATCCAATTATATTTAAGCCGGCGCCGGGTGTCAACGGACGGAAAAAGCCCGGACGCCAAAACAGAGCAGCGGCCGTCGGCCGGACTGCTCTGCGGTGGGATACCGGTCAAGCTAATTCAGGACAAGTCTTCCTCTTTTTCGGCAGCATCGCTCGCGCTGTCCGCTTCATCCCGATCGGAGCAAAAGACGATGCCGCCGCATTCCGGGCAGGTCACTTCCATCGGCTCGTCCGCATCAAGCACATCCTCTTCGAAGTAGACAGTCTGACCGCAGTGGGGACACTCAAGTTCCACCAAATCGAGCGTATCGTCCTCGCCGTAAACTTTTTCTTCCAGTTCCCCCAAATCCAGATCAATGTACTCAGTATATCGACTCAATTCCGCCTGCTCGTCCCGGACCGTCTCCACTGCTCCGGCGATTGACTCGAGGGCACCGATGATTTCATGCATCAATTGCCCTTCCCGGCTCGCGTCGTTAATCCCGGCCCCGTCCGCCAGGCCGTGCAGATAGGCTATCTTCTCCTTCAATTCAGCCATTCGCCTAACCCTCCGTTCGCATCGCTGCCTGAAATCCATTTATTAATGTATCCCAGGGACAGGATATTATACTTGACGGGGGGGTCAAACGGGTACGGCGAAAATCAGACTCTTTCCACGTAAGCTCCGGTCCGGGTGTCGACCCGGATCAGATCGCCGGTGTTGATGAAAAACGGCACTTGGACAACATAGCCGGTCTCCAGCGTTGCCGGCTTCGTTCCGCCGGCCGCCGTGTCACCTTTGAAGCCGGGCGCCGTTTCGGTGACCTGCAGGTCGACCGTGTTCGGGAGTTCGACCCCGAAAGAAGCGTTCTGGTGGAACATCACACCGATCGTCATGTTTTCCTTCAAGTACTGCATGGCGTCGCCCAGTTGGTCGACGCGCAGGATAATCTGCTCGTAGTTGGCTGTGTCCATGAAGTAATAGTCGTCGCCGCTGCTGTACAGGTACTGCATTTCCCGGCGTTCGATGTGCGCCCGCCCCATCTTCTCACCGGCCCGGAAGGTCCGTTCGACGACCGCCCCGGTTTTCACATTCTTCAGCTTGGAGCGGACGAAAGCCGCTCCCTTCCCCGGCTTGACATGCTGGAACTCGACGATGGTGTACACTTCGCCTTCCAGATCGATTGTTACACCGGTACGAAATTCGTTGGTTGTAATCATTGGTTGATAACCTCCCGTATTGAAATAACGAGTCAAAAGTAAAAGTTCAAAGTTAAAAGTCAGGAGTAATATAGCCAGCCAGGCCGGGAGCAAAACCGGAAACCGCTTAAAACCGCAGCACGGTCAGTTCTTTCGGCGCTGTGGTCAGAATTCGGCAGCCGGTATCGGTAACGACAACCATGTCTTCAGTCCGGACCCCGCCCCAGCCCGGAAGATAAATTCCCGGTTCAACCGTTACTACGTTACCGGGTACGAGGATGTCTTCGCTGCCGGCGGTCAGCCGGGGCTCCTCGTGGATATAGCGGCCGACGCTGTGCCCGAGGCCGTGTCCGAAATACTCACCGTAGCCGTGGGCAGCGATCAACTGCCGGGCTGCGGTATCGACATCACCGCCCCGCACGCCCGGTTTGATCGCCGCGATGGCGGTCAATTGCGCCTCCAGAACGATCGCGTAAACTTCCTTCTGCCGGGCCGAGGCTTCCCCCAAGTAGACAGTCCGGGTCAGGTCCGAGCAATAGCCGCCGAACATGGCTCCGAAATCCATCTTGACTGCCTCGCCCCGGCTAACCACCCGCTCCGTCGGCTGGCCGTGCGGCAGCGACGAGCGCGGGCCGGAAGCGACAATCGGATCGAAGCTGTTCCGCTCCGAACCAAGTTGCTTCATCCGGTACTCCAACTCCACGGCAATTTCTTTCTCCGTCCGGCCGGGCCGGATGATGGTTTTGACAGCGGCATACGCCTGATCGGCAATTCGGACGGCCGCCTCGATCAAGCCTAGCTCGATTCCGTCTTTCACCTGCCGCAGTTTTTCCACCAAACCGGCGCAGGGGACGAGTTCAATACCGTCCAGTTTCTCCCGCAGCGCCTCATACTGCTGATAGGTCACACAATCCTTTTCAAATCCAAGGCGCTTTACTCCCGCATCATGCAAGACTTCGCGCAGGGTATCGATTATCTGCCGGCCGTGTTGAACGACCGTGCAGTCGGGAGCCTCCTGTCCGGCCTGCTCCACATAGCGGGAATCGGTCAGCAAATATGCCCGGTCCGGCGTGACGGCAAGCCAGCCGGCTGAGCCGCTGAAGCCGCTGAGATAACTTCGGTTCTCCGGCCGGAGGCTGAGCAGGCTGTCAATACCGGCGGCAACGAAACGGGCTCGCAAATTGACGAGTCGCGTGTTCATCCGGACACCTCCTGTCCAGACGGCTTGTCCCGTCCCAACATCCGCTCTACCGCCTGCAAGGCGAGCAGGTACCCCTCGCTGCCCAGACCGGTGATTTGGCCGATGCAGGCCGGGGCAATCACCGAGACGCGGCGAAAATCCTCCCGGGTGTAAATGTTTGAGAGATGGACCTCAATCGCCGGCAGGCCGACGGCAGCCAAAGCGTCCCGGATGGCGTAGCTGTAATGGGTGTACGCTCCGGGGTTGATAACGAGTGCCGCACAGCGCGCCGCGGCGCCGTGAACGGCATCGATAATTTCTCCCTCGTGGTTGGTCTGGAGGCAGTCGACTTCCAGCCCAAGCCGGGCGCCTTCCGTCTGCAGCCGCCGGTTGATCTCCGCCAGCGTTTCTTCCCCGTACACCTTCGTTTCCCGGGTGCCCTGAAGATTGAGGTTGGGACCGTGAATCACCAAAACTCGCGCCAATTCATCCACCCCGCTTTCCCAAACCTCTCTAAATCTTACCATATTTTATCGCCTCTGACCAGTGCCACCGCCCGTTTACGGCTGCAGGAAGAAATCGATCAGAAAAACCGTCAGCGTTCCTTCGATGACCGCAGCCAGAATTAACAGCGGTGTCAGCACCAGCAGGTAAGTCCGGAGGCTCTCCCGGAAATAGACGGCCAGTGGCCGGTCATGCCGACCGGCCAGGCGCCGGATGACGATCGCCCCGAGTCGGAGTCCCAGCGCGCCGGCGAGCACCAAAGCCGGTATCTCGAACAAGCCGTGCGGTAGAATCCCGAAGACAATAACTTTCAGCGGACTGACGGCCATCCGGACGCTCAAGACATTGAGCAGCGTGCCGATGATGAAAGCGTTGGTGACGATATTCACAAACGGTAGCAATCCGAAGGTAAAGAAGCCGGAAAAAGTAATCAGCGCCGTCGCCAGGAGGTTGCGCTGCAGCACGACTCCGATAATGCCCTGACCGTGGCTGATCTGCGGCAACTTCGACTCGGCCAATGCCAGGATTCTGTCCGCTTCTCCGGGATAGAAACTAAGATAAGCGTAACTGGCGGCGGTGACCAGGAAGAAAAGCAAGGCGACCCAGATGATCCACCTCCGATATTCTCCGCGCATTCGGCTTAGTTCCGTCCTGTACAGCTGGCAGATATTCAACCCGACAACTCCTCAAACAGCAGTCTATTTCCATTATAGGCAATTATGCGCTTGCGCGCAAAGCAAAGTTTTCCGACCGGCCCTTCGCCGTATAGCCGCCGGAAAAGCGGAGAAGCTATTACGAGTTAAAAGTTAAAGGTCGGGGAACGGCTCCCCTTCTGGCTTCCCCTCGATTAACGAGTCAAAAGTCAAAGGTCAAAAGTCGAAAGTCGGGAATGAAAAGACTTTGGACTTGGGACTTTAGACATTAGACTTTAGACTTTGGACTTTAGACTTTAGATTTTAAAAAGGAGTCAATCATGACCGCCAAACTAATCTTTCTGCTTGTTGCTCTCTTCTCCGGCGCCGCCATGGCTATGCAGGGAACGTTTAATTCCGTCCTGAGCCGCTTTACCGGCCTGCTCGGCGCCAGCTTCATCGTGCATATTACCGGAACAGCGCTCATCTGTCTGCTCCTGTTTATCTTCCGTCTCGGTCAGGGCAATCTGAGCGCAGTGACGTCGGCGCCCTGGTATACCCTGCTCGGTGGCGTTTTGAACGTCGGCATCATCTACGGTGTCGCCCTGGCTATCTCGAAAGTCGGTGTTGCCAACGCCACAACCGCGATCATCGTCGGGCAGGTCCTGTTCGCGCTGGTCATCGACCACCTCGGCCTGTTCGGCGCCCACCGGGTCGCCTGCAGCTGGCCGCAGCTGGCGGGGCTGGTCCTGTTGGCCGCCGGTGCCAAACTGCTGCTGCATTGAAACGCTATTCATTGCCCCCAGCGCCGGAGGTTTGCCTTAACTGCATGCTGAAGGTCTACGTTTCACCCCTTACAGCATGCACGGTCCGTTTGGTAGGGGGGCCACGGGATGCGCGGCTTCGAAGACCTACCCTCACCCCCGACCCCTCTCCCGCAGCATCGGGCGAGGGTAGTAAAGCCCTACTCATTCTCCTCATACCCTTTATGCGCACACGGCTCGGGCGCAAGCGACTTTAGTATCGTTATGTCAGTGTCATTGCAGCCACCAGTTTCCGATTATTTTTCTTCTTGCGTAGCCTAGCCAGTGTCATTGGTATGAAAGTAGCATTCTGGGTGCTCTTTCATATTTAGGTGTGCCGCTCCGCGGCATGGGCATTGCGAGGAGCCGTTTACAGCGACGCGGCAATCTCGGGTTTCGTTCTCCTAATACACACACGGCCCGGACGCAAGCGACCTTTAGTAGCCGCCGGCCTCATTAGAAAATGGCTATCTCATTGCAGTAACCTATTTGCAATGGAAGCCGGCGGCTGCATCGTGCCGTGTCCGGCGAGGGCGAAGATTTCAGACGGGGCCGAGCCATGGAGGGCGAGGCGACAATCACGGCATGGAGGCCGTGTTTGTAAGTTTACCCCGTCTGAAACCGAGACTGAGACGCTGACACGGCCGATACGAAACTACTGAGCTAAGACCGGACCGTAGAAAAAGCCATCCAGCGAAGCAAAGCCGCAATATCCTAATTTGTTGCTTTTAGATATGTCTATTCCGCCTTCTGCCGGAGATATATTCAAAGACAACAGACAGCGGATTGCCCCGCAAGACCGTCAATTCAGTTTCATGACTTCCCTGACTTCCGCCAGCGTCTTGGCGGTTACTACCCGGGCCCGTTCGGAACCGGCCGCCAGCACTTCCTCCACATAGCCCGGCCGGCTTTCAATTTCCTGCCGCCGGTCGTGAATCGGAGCCAGCACTTCGAGCAACCGCTCGGTCAGCGCCTTCTTGCAAGCCACGCAGCCGATCTTGCCGCCGGCACACTCCTCGCGGATCGTACCGATTTTCTCCTGGTTGAAGACATTGTGAAAAGCGTGCACGATGCAGACGTCCGGGTGTCCCGGGTCGTCCTTCCGGATGCGGGCCGGATCGGTGACCATCATCTGGACCTTTTCATTGATTTCGTCCGGACTGGCGGACATACTGATGTCGTTACCGTAACTCTTGCTCATTTTCCTGCCGTCCACCCCGGGCAGCATCGTCACCCGATTCAGCTTGAGTGCCGGCTCCGGAAAAACATTCCCGTACAGATAATTGAACCGGCGGGCGATTTCCCGGCAGATCTCCAGGTGCGGTGCCTGGTCTTCGCCGACCGGGACGTGGGTGGCCTTGTAGATGATGATGTCCGCGGTCATCAGCACCGGATAACCCAGGAAGCCGTACATCGCGATGTCCTTGTCCGCCAGCTGCTGGAGTTGGTCTTTGTAGGTCGGGCAACGTTCCAGCCAGGAAATGGGCGTGATCATGGACAGGAGCAGATTCAGTTCGGCGTGCTCCTTGACGTGCGACTGGATAAACATCGTGCATTTTTCCGGGTCCAGGCCGGCGCTGAGCCAGTCGATCACCATCTGCCGGGTGTTCTCGCGAATCTGCTCCGTCTCCGCGTAGCCGGTCGTCAGGGCGTGCCAGTCGGCCACCCCGTAAAAACACTCGTATTCGTCCTGCAGCTTCACCCAGTTATCCAGCGCCCCCAGATAATTCCCCAAGTGCAGTTTCCCGGTCGGCCGCATCAGGCTTAACATCCGTCCCTGTTTCAATTTGTTCGACCTCCTCAGTTTGATTATATTATGGGAAAAAATAATGCCTTCCATCCCCGGTAAGGGACGAAAGGCATAATTTCGCGGTACCACCCTTGTTGGCCGCGGCTGCGGCCCACTCTGACAGCGTACGGGACCGAACGGTCCGATACGCGCTTCCGTTAACGGCGGAAGGGCCGGCAGCGCCTACTCAAACGAATTTTCGGGCTGCGACTACCGGGCCCATTCGGTCTTCCCGTAACGTTGCCGGTCTCACACTGTCACCGGTTCGCTTACCGTCGGCGGAAGACTTACTCCTCCCGATCATCGTCATTAGCTATATTATTCGTATTCTAATCCATCGCCCGCGGTCTGTCAAGCGGAATGTGTAACTATTCTCGGCCCAAACCTCTTCGCTGTTTCGCCGCCTGCAGCGTATTATGCAGCAGCATGGCGATGGTCATCGGCCCCACCCCGCCCGGAACGGGCGTAATCATCCCGGCTACTTCACTCGCGCCGGCGAAATCCACGTCGCCGACCAGCGATTTGTCGCCACGGTTCATCCCGACGTCGATAACGACGGCCCCCGGCTTAATCATCTCTTGCTTGATGAATTCCGGCTTGCCGATGGCCGCCACGAGAATATCGGCCTCCCTGGTAATGGCGGCAAGGTCCCGGGTCCGGGAATGGCAGACGGTGACGGTGGCGTTATGCTGCAGGAGCAAAAGCGCCATCGGCTTGCCGACGATGTTGCTGCGGCCCACCATGACCGCCCGCTTGCCGGCGATTTCCACGCCGGACCGTTGCAGCATTTCGATTATCCCCTGCGGCGTACAGGGCAGCAAACCGTTCGTCCCCAGCAGCAGCTTGCCGGCATTTACCGGGTGGATGCCGTCCACATCCTTATCCGGCCGGATCAACTGCAGCAAGCTATCTGCATCCAGACCGGCCGGCAGCGGCAGTTGGAGCAGGATGCCATCGACGGCGTCGTTATCGTTCAGCGCCCTGATCAGATCGGCGACCGTTTCTTCCGGCGTATCCGCCGGGAGGTTGTGCACATGGGAACTGATGCCGACCTCCGCGCAGGCCCGCGCCTTGTTACGGACGTATACCTGGGAGCCGGGGTCGTCACCGACAAGGATGACGGCAAGTCCGGGGACAAAGCCCGCTTCCACCGCGAGGCTGTCCACCGCGGCCTTGGCTTCCCGCCGGATCGCGGCAGCCATTGCCTTGCCGTCGATTATCGCTGCGGCCACACGAATTCCTCCTTAAAACAGTCCTTTGATTCTGCCTTCTTTGTCGATATCCATATTCTCGGCCGCCGGCCGTTTGGGCAGACCGGGCATGGTCATGATTTCCCCGGTCAGGGCGACCACGAAGCCGGCTCCCGCCGACGGGGTGACGTCCCGCACGGTCACTTTGAAGCCGCGCGGCCGGCCTAGGCGGTCGGGGTCATCGGAAAGCGAGTACTGTGTCTTGGCCATACAGACCGGGGTTTTGTCGAGTCCGTGTTTGGTAAGGCGCCGGATGCTTCTTTCCGCTTCCTTGGTATACTCGACCCCGTCGGCTCCGTAGATTTCCCGGGCGACCGCCGCGATCTTCTCCTTGATCGGCAAGGCCGCGTCATACAGCGGCCGGAAGTCGGCGGTACCGGCATCGATCGCCGCCAGCACCTTTTCGGCGAGTTCGACGCCGCCGGCTCCACCTTTCTGCCAGACTTCGGACAGGGCGAACTCAACGCCCAACTTACGGCAGTGTTCCCCGATGAGCGCGATCTCCGCCGCGGTATCCGTGGGGAAGCGGTTGATGGCCACGACCGGCGGGATACCGTATTTCTTGATATTTTCGATGTGTTTTTCCAGGTTGGCGATGCCCTTTTCCAACGCCGCCAGATCCTCACCGGTCAGCGCTTCTTTGGCCGCGCCGCCGTGCAGCTTGAGGGCCCGGACGGTCGCGACGAGAACGGTGGCCGCCGGCCGCAGCCCGGCAAAACGGCACTTGATATCGTAGAATTTCTCCGCCCCCAAATCGGCGCCGAAACCGGCTTCCGTCACCACGATATCGGCCAGTTTCAAAGCCATTTTGGTGGCGACCACGCTGTTGCAGCCGTGGGCGATGTTGGCAAACGGCCCGCCGTGGATGAAGGCCGGAGTATTTTCCAGCGTTTGCACGAGGTTCGGCTTGATGGCGTCTTTTAAAAGCAGCACCATCGCCCCGCCAGCGCGCAGATCCGCCGCCCGCACCGGCTCTCCGGCCGTATTGTAAGCGACGATGATGTTACCAAGCCGCTCCTTCAGGTCCATCAGGTCGGCGGCCAGGCAAAGAATGGCCATCACTTCCGAAGCCACGGAAATCATGAAGCCGTCTTCCCGTGGCACGCCCTGGGTTTTACCGCCCAGGCCGACCACGATGTTCCGGAGCGCCCGTTCGTTCATATCCATGACCCGCCGGAAAGGAACGCTGCGCGGGTCGATCTGCAGTTCGTTGCCCTGGTGCAGGTGGTTGTCGAGCAGGGCGGCCAGCAAATTATGGGCGGTAGTTACGGCGTGGATGTCACCCGTAAAATGCAGATTGATGTCTTCCATCGGGACGACCTGCGCGTAACCGCCGCCGGCAGCGCCCCCCTTGACCCCCATGCAGGGGCCGAGTGACGGCTCCCGCAGAGCGATGATGCACTTTTTCCCTATCCGGTTAAACGCCTGGCCGAGACCGACGGTGGTAGTGGTTTTCCCCTCGCCGGCCGCCGTCGGATTGATGGCGGTAACCAGCACCAGTTGCCCATCCGGCTGATCCTTCCTAGCGGCCAGGACGTCCAGGGACACTTTGGCCTTATACTTTCCATACAGTTCGATATCGTCTTCCGTCAGGCCGATGCGGCCGGCGATTGCCGTGATCGGCTCCATCGCGGCTGACTGGGCGATTTCGATATCGCTCGGCACTTTGATCTCGTTCGGCACTCTATTCCCTCCTCAACCCTCTTCGTGTCTTTCTCCGTTAACTTTCCCTGTTTTCGGCATCAGGGAAAAATATTCCTCCTTATCCGTCCGGTTCCTCCGGCAATAGTGTGTCCCGCCGCTGCCGGTTTATCCGGCACGGTATTGGTTGAAACAGCAAGACGGCGGCAGGTTGCTTCCGCAGTGTTAAGAGTGCTTCCTGTCCCGGCGTTTCGCCGCTGGGACAAGGTCAATTACTCCGGTTTATTTTTGAAATGAAAATAGGATAAGATACAAATCGGGGCAAAATACGCACACCAGAATTCTAAAATCACAATCCCGATCCATTCTCCGCCCGGCATACCGGGATGAAACAGCCCGAGCGCCGGCAGGATAACGCCGGTGACCGCAAATATTCCGTGCACGGCCAGAAGCCCCCGCAGCCACTTCTCCCTTTTCATCCGACCGGTGATCGTAAAGGCAATGCAGAATGTTGCCAAAGCCATAAAAGCGTACGCTAACAAATCATAGTTGAAGAACAAACCGAACTGGCCGTAATCTAATATCCGCCTGGCTTGCTCATTAATGGCTTCCAGACGGACGGTCGTCAACTGGGCGAAATAGACGAGCATACTCAGCGTGGCATAAACGGCGGCAAAGGCGATCGCCGCGTAGCTGATTGCTTTACTTCCCTTCTCGCTGTACGCAGCAAACGCACAAATCAGCGGCACGAACCCCCAGGCTATGAACATGCTTGCCAGGAAGCTGCCGGCATCACTGCCGATCAGCATCGACAAGGCAAATCCCAATACCCCGGCAAGGGTCAGCAGGGCAGCCCCCATTCCTGTCCTTCTATCCATGTCGGTATCCCTCCATTATCCAACCCAATAAGGTGCGGATATATTTTATCAGGTAAACTGCCAAAAGCCAACTCTTTGCAGCCACCCTCTGCAATAAACGGTTCAAAAAGTCAGGCGGTTATCACAAATCTCCGTTCGGAATTGTTACGGCTCCTCCGTACTTAGCAGCAACTCACTCTGCAGGCCTATATATCCTGTCTAAAGATGTGGAACCATTTTTTTGGATTATGAAGGAGAAATGCGATTCGCTGCTGCCGCCACTGTGAGCGAAGCGAAGAATCTCATCCTTTAACAGCCCGAATGAAATTGCCTTCCCCGGTCAATTTGCGGGCAAGTAAGAATGAGACACTTCGCTCTGCACAGGCTGACATCGCATGATGCTTAACGGAATGTAGGGAACGCATTGTATGCGTTCCGTGCATTGTATGCGTTCCGCTCGGCCTGCGCCCTTTCATAACAGCAATTCGCTTCGCCCGTAAGATAATCAGCGTGGTATACAGGTAATTATCATTACTGATTTTAGGGCTCCGGAGCTTTAGCATGTTTCACTGAAGGAATTATTATTTTACACATCTGGAGAGAGTACTTACACGGATGCGACCGATCTTGCCATTGGTCGGCTGGATTTCCGCGGCACGCAGTGCTATAATTACCGTAATGTCCGTGGTGAGGTGAAATGATTGAGCAAGCCGCATAAACCGAAGCACCGCCGCCAAAACGTAAAAAGAGAGCACCATCTCCTGCAGGGGCTCGCTCCTGTCCTGGAACGACTCGCCGGTCACCCGGCCGTGCAGTCGGTCATCCCGGCCCGCATCAAGAGCGCCATCCGCGGTTCCGGGGTGGAATTGCAGTTGAAATACGAAACGCCGACCGGCCTGAAATTGCTGGCCAAATCCGCCGGCGGCGTCCAGGAAATCTTCGTGGTGACGAATGACGCGGCGACCGTCAAAGCCTTCATCCTCAACAAGGAATACATCAAGTGACTTACCCGGCCTTCGACATAAAACCGGTGCCCGATGCATTCTTCGGGCACCGGTTTTTCTCTGACTCACGCTTCCATTCCCTTAAATGCCACAATCTTTCCGGCGACAACAGCCGGACCAGGGCATTCACTTATGCCTGGTCCGGCACGAGACCGTTTGCCCTCCGATGTGATCGCCGGCAAACCCACCGTTCATGCTTTTGTCGAAACATCTCTCTTTCTAAACCCCATTAATCCAATCCCGGTCAGTCCGGCGGAAAGGCAAAGTAGTCCAAACAATGGCAGCAGCGGCAAGGCGGAGATATCAATGGTATAGTGGACATATGAGAAGGGAGAAAATCGCAGCATTGCCCAGTCAATGAGCTGCGCTTCCCAGACAACCTCCAGTAACGTAAACGACAGCCAAAGCACCCAGCTCAATACCGTTATCTGCGGCCATAAGCCGTACAGACAAGCTGTAACGCCCAGCAGGAACCAGACGGGCGGGATCTTGGAAGCACACATGCCGAAAATCGGCCAGAACCCGCTGCCCAGATCACCGGCTGCCAGCCCGTACGCCAGTCCGCCGGCAATCCCCATGGCCAGCAGCAAGGCAGCGGAACCTAACGCGGCTACGATTAAATGGCTGCCCATCCAACGTATCCGGCCGACCTGCTTATCCAGGAGCATTTCCGTTCTGCCTTCGCTCTCCTCTTTCTGCAGGCGCAATACGGTGTTCATGGCATAGATAGCCACAATGAGTGACATCAGATAGATACCTACGCTGATAAAGACATAGCCCAAGCCCGCCGCAGTAGTCCAACTTGTGCCGCCCAAGCTCGCCAGCCAATCGCTCATCCCTCCGGCATCGGATAAGACGGGAGAGATGGCGGCAAACACAACAATATACAAAACGGTGCCCACCAGCCAGCCGAAAAAACTCCCCTGCTGCAACCGCCAGGCTAGCGCCAATGGGCTGGCAAGACTGGGTGGCGCTTCCGGTGAGCCGGAGCGGGCCGCAAGTACACCTGCGCCCAGATCTCGGCGCGCCGAGAGTACATAGGCGATGACGGCGGGTACGGCGGCGACGGCGGCAAAATACAGCAGACTCACTGCCTGATCACCGGCGAACGGTCGGGTCACCCGCTGCCAGGCCATTGGGGTAACCCACCTCAGTAAGGTATAGCCGCCGCCGAAGTTATTCAAAAGCATCAACAGCATTCCCAGACCCAAAGCCGCAGTACCGATGCCGCGGGCGCTTCCGCTGCTTTCCCGGAGTTGAACCCCAAAAGCGCCGACGCCGGCGAAAAAGCACCCGATAATCGCCATAGTCGCTCCGAACAGGAAGGAACCGTCTGCCTTCCCGCCCAGACCAATAAGGCCAAGGGCGAGAAGTGCGCCTGCCGCCAGGTTCCCGCCCACAGTCAGAAGCAAAGCTGCCGACAGATTGGCATGGCGGCCGACTATATAGGACCGCAGCAACTCGCTGCGCCCCTTTTCTTCATCGCCGCGGGTGTGGCGGATCAAGGTAAGCAGACTGCCTATCCCCAATGCCAGCGCGAGCAGTGAAACGGTTCGCCAGACAATGGCTCCGGGGAGGTCGATGGACATGACCGGGCCGAGCAGTGAGGAAATCAAAGGGTCATTGTTAAATTCGGTCAAAGCGCTCCGCAGTCCCTGGCCCTGGCCGTCCATGGCGATGAAGGTGGCCGCATTTCCCAGCAGGAGAAGCACGGGAAGCAGTACCCGGATGAACAGCAAGAACCGGTCCCGGCGCAGATACAGCCTGAGAAGAGTTCCGGTGCCCGCAAAGTCACCGGTTTTCATCTATAACGCCTCCTTGCCCGCGAATATCGTCGCCGTAATGACGCATGAACAGCTCCTCCAGGCTGGGCGGTTCAACCGTCAAAGCTTTGATGCCGAGCGGCTGCAGCACTCCCATCAACTCCGTCATGGCATCGGAGTCCGCGGAAAAACGGTACTTCAGCCTGTCGCATGACACATCATGTACTCCGGGCAATTTTTCCAATCCGACAGCAGGCCTGCCGGTTTCCACGTTCACGGTGGTACGGGTAAGGTGCCGCAGTTCGGACAAGGTCCCCGCTTCGACGATCCGTCCCTGCCGGATAATACTTACCCGGTCGCAAAGGGCCTCCACCTCCGACAGGATATGGCTGGACAGAAGCACGGTCGCACCGGCCTTTTTTACTTCCGCCACGCATTCCTGGAAGATCACCTCCATCAAAGGGTCCAGCCCTGAGGTAGGTTCGTCCAGAAGATACAATTCCGCCGTGCAGGAAAAGGCTGCGACCAAAGCTACTTTCTGACGGTTCCCTTTGGAATAAGTGCCGCTCTTTTTGGTTGGGTCCAGCTGAAAGCGCTCCAGCAGCTGTTTTTTCCGGGAAACGTCAAGTCCGCCGTGGAGCCGCCCGAGCAGGTCGATGATTTCCCCGCCGGATAATTCAGGCCACAGCGTGACATCACCGGGGACATAAAGCAGCCGCCGGTGCAGCTTAACTGCATCCCGCCAGGGATCACCGCCGAGAAGGGTAACTTCTCCCGAAGTTTTACGCAAAATCCCCAGCAAGATGCGAATGGTCGTAGACTTGCCGGCGCCGTTGGGACCGATGAAACCGTGGATTTCCCCCTGCCGCACTGAGAGATCGATTCCCTTTAAGGCCTGAGTCGCACCAAAGGACTTGGTTAATTTTTGAATATTAAGCATATCCATGTGCATACCCTCTCCTATATTTCAGATGTTTTATAATATATCCTTATAATGTCTCTATAATATTCAAAGGTGAGGCTTTTGTCAATTGATTTTATATATTCTGGGTTGACTCATTATAAAACTTTCAGTATGCTTAATATGAGGTGATCGGATATGAACGGGTATGAACGGCGAACCGAAATAAAAAAAGATAAAATACGCGCTGCCGCTTTAGATCTCTTTTGTATGTACGGTACGGATAAAACTAGCATCAGCGAAGTCGCTCAAAAGGCAGGGGTAGCACCAGCCAGTATTTACAATTATTTCGGGAGCAAGGAAGGCCTGATGAAGGATGTAACCATAAACCTTCTGGAAGGCGGCTGGCAGGCAAGAAAAGATCTGTGGGAAACCGACCTGCCTTTTCCTGATCTGGTGAAGCGGGCCGTATCGATGAATTATGATTTTATCGACCACATCAACCTGGAGACTCTAAGAGTACTGTTCAATGCCGACCCGGAGATAAAGAGACTGGCAGACGATTTTTATAAGCACAGGTATCCTTATATCGTAGGTCAATTTATTGAAAAGGGCCGTCGGGAAGGGTATATACGCAAAGATATATCGCTCGAAGCGGCTACGACTTATCTAAAAATGTACCAGGATGTATTTCAGCAACCTGAAATACTGAAGGACAGAAACAAAGACTTGTTGAAGGAATTGTGCGATTTGATGCTGTATGGGTTGGCAGGACAACCTATCACCGACAAGATGGAGTAAGCCGCCTTTTGCTTCGACTTGACTTACCATTGGCCGAAACTAAAAGACCTTGCATCAACTCGCATTGATCCAAGGTCTTTATTTATGGCAATGTAGCAATTCCCAGCCCTGGTCACGGACTGGTCGGCCCGCTACCTTCCTTTTTCAACTGGACATACTGCCCCTGCTTGATAGCCCCGATCAGGAAGCGGTACTCGCTCTCCACTACGGTCAGAGTGAGGTCATAGTACCCGATTTCACCCTGCCCGGTATACTCCTCATAAACCCGGACAATGAATTGAACGCTGTTCTTGTCGACTACCGGCTGCCGGGGCGACAAAACCTGGTAGCGGGAGATGAACGGATTTGCCGAACCGAGCGGACGCGCCGGAACAGTGTCCCGGGCACTTGCGGTCAGATACATCCGGGCGAGCGTGCCGCTGCGGTTTTTGTACGCTTCCATAAAAGCCTGGACGACTTTTTCCGGGGCATCGGTCACGCGGGTCCCCCACTCGATTTCCGCCAGTTGCTCCCGCAGTTTCCCGTTCTCGTCCTCCAGCCCCGCCGCTCGGTTTGTCAGATCGGCGATCAGGGCCTGCTGCTCCCGGATAGTCTGCTGCATCCCTTCCACGCTCCGGACATAGTCGGCCACCCAAAGCGTTCCCCAGGCAGTCGGGAGCAGGACGGCCAGAACCAGCAACAGTGTCCGGACCGATTTACCCATCGCTGCTCACCACCTCAATAGAGACTATTCTGTCTTGCGGGTGAATAGACCGCCGGTACGGCGGGATTCTTTTTCCGCGCCGACTGTCAGTCCCGGTCATTGTCTGATATAATAAGAGTAGGTAATATGTATTGAGCCGTACCCATGAAAGGATGAGCGAGATGCGCAAATACCTTTCCGATAACGAGTACGACTATCCGCCGCCCTGGGAGCAAACCGACTATCAGCCGTTTCGCCGCCGGCCAAAAGAAAAACCGGAGCCGGCAAAACGTAAGACGGCCCCGAAATTCCTCGAGACCGCCTTTGATGATTGGCTGGATGATCTGCTCGCCGCCGAGACGGAGGAAAAGCCCAAACAGCCTGAAGAATAGCTCCGCCGACATCCCGTGGAACACGGGATGTTTCTTTACCGGGCGATAAATCCGGTCACGAATACTACCAGGCGGCTGGCCGGCAGAAAAAACAACTGCGCCAGCACCGTGCCGGCAATCTTGCCGGCCAACAGCAGGATGACCACCGCTTTCAATTCCGTTTCCCGGCGTTTTCCCTGCAGTGTCTGGTCGGTGAGCATGGCCAAAACCGGGTCGACGAGAATAACGAGAAGAATCGTTGCGACCCCGTTGATTATTCCGGACAGCTGGCTCGCCGTCAGCCGGTAATCCGGCAAGAGATAGCCGGCATAGATTGCCGACAGGACGCCGACGACATAAATTGCCACGACGACGACATTGAGCAGCAAAAAAGACCGGGGGGTACGGCCGAGGTCGATCCGGCGGATTTCCCGCCAGTCGGGCAACCGCAATGACCGGCAGACTTCCGGCAGCCGCCGCGGCGACAGACTGTGGACAAGCAGTTGCGGGACGGAGCCCGTCTGATCCAGTTTGTGGATCGCCCGCATGAAATAAGTGACAAAAGTCGGGGTCAGGAGTGCCCCGATGATGCTTCCGGCAGTGGCGGACAGGATGATCACCCGGAACAGCCAGGAGATGTCCCCCCGTGCACCGGAGTTGATCGCTTCATCCACGATGCTCCCGAGCAGCGGCAATTGAAACAGATTCGCCGTCCGGGAGATGATGACGATGATGTTGAACAAGGCCAGGGACGTCGCCAGCCGCTTGGCCCGCACGCCCGCTAGGCGGGTGGAATAGGCCAGGGTGTCGATGATATGAATGACCATGACGAGCAGGCAAATGACGAGGAGTCGCTTCATAGCACGCTACCTTTCTATCGGAACACAGGATATGGGAGCGGATTTGTTTACCGGGTGATCGACCCTCAACACCATTGCTGTTAAGCGCTACCATAGGTTTTCGTACCCCATCTACACACATGGTCCGGATGCAAGCTATTTATAGGAGTGCCCCCGGCACCCACCTTACACCGTCCGTTCTCCCCGTACCCTATATGCACGTACGGCCTAGGCGCAAGCGACACCTAGTGAGAATCGTGCCGTGTCCGGCGAAGTCGAAGGACTCAGGTGGGGCCGAGCCATGGAGGGCGAGGCGACAATCGAGCCAAGGATGGCGAGTTTGTCAGGGCACCCCGCTTGAGTCCAAGGCTGAGCCGCTGACACGGCCGATACGAAACGTCGTCGCAGCCGCTGGCAACCATAGAATATGGCCTTCTCCTGGCAGTAATCTACTTGCAATGGAAGCCAGCGGCTAAGATTAGGCCGTAAAAAAAGCCATCCAGCAAAGCACAACCGCAATTCCTGCTTCTGTTTGCTATTTGAAACAGGCCGAAAATGGGATGCGCAAGCCACAAAGAATGAGATCCTTCGCTGCGCTCAGGATGACAGTCTTCTAGCTCTTCGAATACAGTTTGTTGAAGTATGCTGCCTCGTTGCCGTTTATCACAGTAATTGCAACCTTTAACTAGCATTCCACCATTCTTTCAACGAAAGAAGGACCGCTATGCTCCATTATTTAGTATGGCTGATTATCGCCCTGAACTTGCTCGGTTTCGTCCTGATGGGCGCCGACAAGCGCCGGGCCCGGCGGCATGATCGCCGCATCGCGGAAAGAAATTTTTTTCTGCTCGCAGCCGCCGGCGGGGCGGTCGGCACCCTGGCCGGCATGTACGTTTTCCGCCATAAAACCGAAAAGCCCCGCTTCGTTTACGGGCTTCCTGCTATCCTCGCCCTCCAGTTTGCCTGCCTCTGGCATTTTTTCCTGCGGGCCGCGCTCCTTTAGACCGTTATCTGTTCATCCGGGCGAAGACGCCGATGCCGGCCAGGATGACCAGACCGCCGACGAACTGCAACAGCGTGGGAACCTCCCGTAAAATCAGGTAAGCGAGTCCGGTCGCGGCGACCGGCTCGCCCAGGAGGCTGACGGCGATGACGGGGGCGGAAACGTATTTGACCGCCCAGTTAAATACGGTATGTCCCATGATAGTCGCCAGCAGGGCGAGCAACGCGAAAATCAGCCAATCTGCCCGGGGATAGGGATGCAGCGGGACCCTCCCTGCCCAGCAGAAACAAAACAGAACGGCTACGCACGCGCCATAGACGAGCGACGTATACGGCAGCAAGGATAAACGCTGCCGCAGGTTTCTTCCCAGCAAAAGATAAGCGGCAAACGCCACGGCCCCGAACAGAGCCAGAGCGTCACCCCAAAGCGCGGCGCCGCCGAGGTTAAAATCGCTGAAACCGATCAAACCGCTCCCGAGAAAAGCTAAAACGACTCCGCCGAAAGCCGGCGGGGAGACCCGCTCCCGGAAAAATAAAGCGGAACCGGCCACCACAAACAACGGCTGAGTCGAAACCAGGACCGCGGCACTCGCCACCGAGGTGTACCGGAGCGAGGTTATCCAGGTCGCAAAATGCAGAGCCAGGAAAAAGCCGCTGGCAAGCGAACTGAGCACGTCGCTGCCCCGGATGCGGCTGATTTCCTTGCGAGCCGTCAGCAGGGTCACCGGCAGTAGTACCAACAGAGTAAACCCCATCCGATAAGCGGCGATTACGAGCGGCGGAGCCGTCGCCAGCTTAATCAAAATGGAGGAACTGGAAACCGCCAGTACCCCCAGGCCGATAATCGGGTACGGCGAGAAAAATGGTTTTTCGCTTCCAACTCTGCCGGTAACCGCCGAACCGTTTGTCACCATGCGACCGCCTTTCCGTCGTTTATCAAAAAAAGCCTCCTGCCGCGGCCGTCGCCGGATAATTCTCCGGACCGCTCGCATACTAAACACAAAGCCGAGGAGGAGGTAAACCAATGTTGCCGGAAGAATTGTTGACCGCAGTCGCCGCCGACTGCCCTGCCTATGAATCCATCCTGGCAGCCCAGGGCTTCGGGATTTCTTTTGTCAATACGTCGCCAATTGCGGCACGGTGTGACAACTGCCTATACTGGGCCGCCGGAAATTGCGCTATCTATCGCACCGAAGCCGGTGTCTGAGGACCGGCCTCCACCGCACCGTACCCACCGCTTTTACCTTGCCGCAGCCCCGATGCACAACAGGGTGAGCAAACCGCAGCAGATGCCGAGGATTATTGCCGGGCGTTTATAGCGCGGGTATTTGCGGTAAGAAATCAGAACAAGGTTCTGGCAGCCGATGCAGAACGGCAGCAATCGCGCCCAGACGTAACCGTCATGCACGAACTCAAGCAGTCCGAAAGCGATCGCTCCCAAACTAATCGGAACCGATAGAACCTTCTCCCAAAACGAGAGTCCGGGACTGGCTTGCGCCTTTTCCCAAACCGCCGGCATCCGGTTCACCTCCGTCTCGACCGCCCCGGACAAGGCAGGCGGCAATAACTGATAATCTATTCTATTCGCCGCGCGCCTCCGTTACCCCTGGGCAGCGCGGCGAAATTATCCTGTCTCTCCGCCCGCGAGCGCAGCCTGTGCAGCCTGCCGCATCACCCGGATCGGCGCCGGCTGCCCCGTCCATAATTCGAATGCTTCCGCCGCCTGATACAGCAGCATCCCGAAGCCGCCGACCGTTTTACACCCACGCGCCGCTGCCGCCGCCAGCAGCGGCGTAACCGACGGATTGTAGATCAAATCGCAGACGATGCAGTCCGCTCCGACCGCAGCGTCGGGCAGCGGGGGCACCGGGTCGCTTCCCGGCTGCAGACCGAGGGAAGTCGCATTAATGATGATGTCGGCCGTCCCCGCACCGCCCCAGGGCGCGGTCGCTATCCGCACTGCCCGGTCGGCGAAACTTTGCAGTACAACGGCCAAATCGGCTGCTCTGGCTGCAGTCCGGTTGGAGATAACGATCGCTGCCGCCTCTTCTTGCACGAGACGGAAGGCAATCGCCCGGGCCGCCCCGCCGGCCCCCAGCAGGAGGACGGTTTTTCCGGCGACGGCGATCGCCGCCTCATGCAGAGAGCGGATGAATCCGGCGCCGTCGGTGCTGCCGCCGATGAGCCGGCCGCTGCGATTGACAACCGTATTTACCGTTCCCGCCACCCTCGCCTCCGGGGCTATCTCATCCAGGAGGTCGAGGATGGCCGTTTTGTACGGCAGAGTGACATTCCAGCCGGCAACCCCCAGGGCCCGCAGCCCCCGCATGGCATCCGCCAAACCGCCGGGAGCGACCGGAAACGGCAGATAGACGCAGTCGAGATCGGCCGCGGCAAAAGCCGCATTATGCAGGTGCGGCGACAGTGTGTGCGACAAGGGATGACCAATCAGACCGTATACTTTGGTACACCCGCGGACAGCGGTCAGCATCGCTTTCTCGCCTGCCTTTCAATCGCCCGGACGGGAGATTCTCAAGTGCTATGGTATTTCCCCCCGGCAGGCGGATTTTCCTGCCGGGGGAAAATAGTGAGCGGCCTGAGGCCGCTCACTTCTGTCAGCAAAAAAAATACAATTTGATTTCCATCGCGCTGCCGCGTCGAATGATCCCGATGTCGTAAAGCAGGCTATCCGCCAGAGCCGGTTCCTGCCGCCTAGTCTCCCGGACCAGATGCCGCATCTGCCGCAAAAGATTGCCGGACTTGCTTCCGGCCTCGACTTCGTCTGGCAGTAGCAGCCGGCTGATCGTGATTAACTTTTCACCCAAAACACCATTCCCCCTGCCCGCGGGCACCGGCGACCGTAGTCTTTTGCTTATTTATATCCAAAACCGGGGCAGGTTTATACGGGAGAAGAAAAAAAGAAGGCTGTCCGCCTTCACTTTCCCGTATCAGGATTAGCCGCTTATCTTTTCCCCTCCCGGTCCGGCGGCAGCAACATCCCCCTGACCGCTAAATTGGCCAGCACCCAGCGTTCGACGACCCGGACCAGGCGGGTCCCGATGAACTCCCGCCGGCTCAGCGGCACGACGAGAATGGTGTACAGTCCGAGGCGATTGCCGCCCAGGATGTCGGTAAAAATCTGGTCGCCGATCATCGCCGTGGTTTCCGGCCGCGTGCCCAGGCGGCGCATCGCCCGCAGGTAAGCCGCCCGCCGCGGTTTGGCTGCGCCAGCAACGATGCCGAGGCCGAAATCGGCGGCAAGATCGGTTACTTTTTTCCCCTGGTTGTTGGATAAAATACAAAGCTGAAAACCCGCTTGGCGCAGGCTGTCAAGCCAGCCGCGCAGGCGGGTGTGTTTTTCCGGGTCCCTTCCGTATTCACCCCAAGAAATTATCGTGTTGTCCAGGTCGATAATAATCCCCTTTATTCCCTGGCGCAGCAGACTGTCGATGTCCAGCGCGTAAACCGAAGACAGGTAAAGCTGCGGACAAAGTAATCTCAGCATCGGCTCACCTCTCGCCCGGCGGTTTCGTAATGATTATAACATACTGTACATATTTAGAAAAGCGACTCCCGGCTAAGTTTGGGCCGATCCGATCGGCCGGAACCTGAGGCAGGCCAAAATGATCTTGTCGTTATTGACCGGTTTCCAGTGACAGTTCTTTTTGCAGTTTGTTGACGGCTTTCTTCTCAATCCGGGAAACATAAGAGCGGGATATCCCGAGCAGCTTGGCGATTTCCCGCTGCGTTTTGCGGACTCCTCCGGGCAGACCGTACCGCAGGGAAAGAACTTTTCTTTCCCGTTTGTTCAAAACCTTAATCTTTTCGTATAAGCTGTTCTGCTCGAAGCTCGCTTCGACCTGTTCAGCCACTGTGTCCGGTTCGGTACCGAGGACATCGACCAGGGTAATCTCATTGCCTTCCTTATCCACGCCGATCGAGTCGCTTAAGGATACTTCCGCCCAATTGTTTTTGGATGAACGCAGTTGCATCAGGATTTCGTTTTCGATGCAGCGGGCGGCGTAGGTGGCCAGCCGGGTGCCTCGGGAGCGGTCGAACGTAGCAACGGCCTTGATCAGGCCGATAGTACCGACCGAAATCAGGTCATCCGTATCTTCGGCCGTGTTGTCGAATTTTTTGACAATATGGGCTACCAGGCGCAGGTTGCGTTCGATCAGGACATTCCGGGCGTGCTCATCGCCTTGCTCCAGCCGTTCCAGATACATCCGCTCCTCGCCTTCCGGCAAGGGCTGCGGAAAAGTATTACCGTTGCTGATATACGATACGAGCAGCATGAGACCGCGCAGCAGTGACGCAGCCGCCATCACCATTGATGCCGGCTCCATAAGCACCCACCTCCCATTATTCGTCGCTTTTCATTATATGTCCGACCGGGAAGATGCGTGCCTGGAACATTCCGGCAAACAGCCATACAATTGCTTACCGGACGTGCAGGAGCAGCAGGGATTTTGCCTGAAAGGGATAATATAATGCTTACACTAAACACTACTCAACCGGCTAAACTGCGCCGGTTAGTCGCAAAGGGGGCCGTTGTGTGCCAATAAATTTCACTTCACTTATCTGGCTGTTCTTTTTGTCGATGTCTCTCCTGCCAATTATCCGCCAGCGCCGGTTGGAAACCGACCGGATTTCCCTGCTCCGTTCACTCGAACGGGAACGTCAGAGCCGGGTCATCACCTTAATTCACCGGCAGGAGTCAATCAATTTTTTGGGGATACCCGTGCGCCGGTTTATCGACCTGGAGGATTCCGAACGGATTCTGCGCGCAATCCGGCTGACGCCTGACGACATGCCGATAGATGTCATCCTGCACACCCCGGGCGGACTGGTGCTGGCGGCCGAGCAAATCGCCCGGGCGCTGAAACGGCATCCGGCGAAAGTGACGGTCATTGTTCCGCATTACGCCATGTCGGGCGGAACGCTGATTTGCCTCGCCGCGGACGAAATCCTGCTTGACCAGAACGCCGTCCTCGGCCCGATCGACCCGCAAATCGGCCAGTATCCGGCCAGCTCTATTTTACGGGTCCTCCAGCAGAAACCAATCAGCGAAGTTGACGATACGACGATCATCCTCGCCGATGTCGCGGAAAAAGCCATCCGCCAGGTGGAAGAAACCGCCTTTGAGCTGATCTCCGAGCGGATGGAGGAAGAGAAAGCAAGAAAGCTTGCCAGTACGCTCAGCGAAGGTTATTGGACACACGATTACGCCCTGGTTTGCTCCACCCTGGCCGAACTGGGGCTGCCGGTCGGCTGCAATCTTCCTGACAAGATTCATGCCCTGATGGATTTGTATCCGCAGCCGAGCCGTCAGCAACCCGCCGTCGACTTTATCCCGCTGCCGTACCGGCGGGACGGGAAGCCAAACTAAAAAAGACCGTGAGCGGTCTTTTTCGCCGGTCATTTCAAACCGAAGCCAGATCCGGCACGCCATCTTCCAGGACCTCGACAATGTCGAGGTCGGTTTTTTCCCACAGGTTGATCTCAGGCGTCTTTTTCAGCCGGGCGCCCGTCCGGTCCGTCAACAGCCGGACAACCGGTTTGGCACTGATTTTTTCGGCCTGGCGCACGATTACCCCGGCCTCACCTGTGTTCAAACGCACGAATGTCCCATTGGGGAAAACCTGAACCCGCTCCAGGAAACGCAACGCGATCCGCCGGTCAAAATGCGTACCCATCTGGCTGGAAACCAGGTTATAAGCCTGATACATAGAAATGCGGGGCCGGTAAATCCGGTCGTTGGTAACGGCATCGAAGACATCGGCGACAGCCGTAATGCGGGCGTATTCGATGATGCCTTCCCCTTTCAGGCCGCGCGGATATCCGTGCCCGTCGTACCACTCGTGATGCTCGTACGGAACATGGGCGGACAGCAAGCTGATATCGACGTATTTGCGGAGGATTTCAAAGCCGTTATGGGTGTGCCGGCGCATCAGTTCGGTTTCCTTGGAGGTCAGACCGAGCGGCTTGTTCAGGATCTCCAGCGGAATCAACATTTTTCCGATGTCGTGCATCAGGGCGCCGACTCCGAGTTCGTACAGTTTTTTGGTGTCATAAAACAGGGAAGCGCCGGTAACCATGGCCAGCAGACACACGTTGACCGAATGGCCGTAAGTATAGTCATCGTAGCTGCGCAGAGCGGATAACCCGGCACAAAGGTTTTTCTTGCCCCGGATGGAATTGAGAAGGCGGTCGACGACAGCTTTGACCTCCTGCTGTTCTACCGCTTCCCCGGCGATGTATTTCTCCATAATGCCTTTAACGGCACTGACCGCACGAAAGCGGACCGTTTCATCAATAAAATCGTCGACCGCAATGTCAGCGGTAAATTCGTCGTTGACATACACACTGCGAAACCCCATCAATCGCAGACTGCTCACATACTCCTGCGTCAGGGTCACTCCGGCCCGCAGCAAAGCTTTGCCGTCAGCATTATAAAAAGTCCGGGCGAGCTGCTTACCGACCACCGTATCATCCAACCGGGTCAGCCGCACTGAATCCACCCCCCGCTGCCTCGGCACCGTCCGGATGGCACAGATTCTCTCTTTGTTTTATCGTACCACATTTTATTTCGAAAAGGAAGGGTCTGGGACCGGACAAGCAGGCAAATCAGTTGCCGGCGTGGACCGCTTCGATGATTTCCCGGAACACGGGCGCGGCCGTTTCACTTCCGGACACCCCGTCTTCCGCCAGGACGACCACCACCAGTTCGGGGTCGTCCGCCGGGGCGTAGCCGGCAAACCAGACGTGGACGATCGACTTGCCGTCCGCCTGATACCGCCCGGTTTCCGCCGAGCCGGTCTTCCCGGCACTCCCGATGCCTTGGATATAAGCGGCCCGGCCGGTCCCGGCCGTAGTCGTGAGCAAGGCCATCTGTTGTAAGGTCTGTGCCGTAGCCGGTGAAATTATCCGGATTCCGGCCGAAGGCGAAACCGAACCGGCTTCCGTTCCCGCCGATTTGACAAGCCGGAGCGGGAGCATTACCCCGTCGTTCGCGATTGCTGCGACGAAACGGGCAACCTGGAGCGGAGTGACCAGGAGAGTTCCCTGGCCGATGGACAGATTGGCAATATCGCCGGGGTACAGCTTCGGCCGTGCATCAATCAAACCCGGATCTTCTTCCGGCAGGCCGCACCCCGTCGCTTGCCCGCAACCGAAAGCGGTTGCGTAGCGGCGGATAGTATCACCGGTCATTCGCTGCCCCACCTCGATGAAGACGGAGTTGCACGAGTATGCAAAACCTTCCGCGAAAGTCAGTTCGCCGTGACCGCCCTCTTCCCACTTATAGCACTGAATCGGTCTGCCGTTGACGAGCGTATAACCGCGGCAGTGGAACAATTCTTCCGGTTGGACAAGTCCTTCTTCCAATGCCCCCGCCGCAATGACAAACTTAAACACCGAGCCGGGAGGATAGCCGTTGACCGTCCGGTTCAGCAGAGGCGCTTCGGTCGCCGTCAGATACGCTTCCAAGTCGTCTTGGTCAAAGTCGGGACGGCTGGCCAGAGCGAGAATCTCGCCCGTGTCGGGCCGGACGACGACGACCGCTCCTTTCGCTACCCGGCGGTCCATCACTTCTTCGACGATCGCTTGAATTTCCGCATCGATGGTCAGCTGCACGTCCTGTCCTGCTGCTTCCGCACTGCCGGGCTGCCGCCGGTAACCGCCCGACGGAATCAGGTCTTTGTTGCCGTCCACGAGAGCGACTACCGTCGTTGCACCGCTGCTGCTCAGATATGCGTCGAACTGTTTTTCGATGCCGGCAACTCCGACCTGGTCGGCCCGGCTGATATAACCAACCGTGTGGCGGGCGAGGGCGCCCGGCCCGTAGCGCACCGTCCCGGGCAAGATGAGCACACTCGGCAACGGCAGTACCAAGAGGGCACTCTTTTCCTGACGGGTGACCCCGGCTTTCAGCCGAAAAGGGTAATTCTGACGGCTCAACTCGCTGAGGACGTCGTCATAATCGAGCGCGAGGACTTCCGCCAGCATTTGCGCCGCCGCTCTTTTGTCTTCGCACAGGGAAGGAAAAACAAAGACGCTTTCCTGCTGAAATTCCCCGGTCAGCGATACTCCGTTGCGGTCGAGGATCCGCCCGCGCGGCAGTTCCATCTCCATCTGGTAGCTGCGCTGGCGCAGGGCCCGGTCGGCTAAACTCTTGGCCTGGATGACCTGGACCACCGTAAGGCGTCCGGCCAGGGCGGCCAGCATCACTCCGGTGACAATCAATAAGGTATATGTCCGGCGTTGCAACGCAATTTCCCGCTCTATTCTTCTCACCTCTTCCGTTCCTATCGTCCCGCGCAATAGGTTAACCGGAATGAGGGAGATTATACAAACAGCCCGGCTCTTACGAGCCGGGCTGGGAATCTTCACAATGCTTTTAACAGCGCTGTTTTATTCTTCCACCGGCTCGGCCAGATCAAAGTTGGTTCCGCCCGACAAAGCCGGTATTTCGATATTCTCCATTTCGGTGACGACAACCTTGATGCCTTTTAAGTCGGTCAGAGTGTCAATTTGCCCGTTCGTAATCCGGAACAGCTGGCTCAGCGTCGGCGGGTCGCCGATGGCTTTAATCTCGTAGGCAAGGCCTTCCGGCCGGTTAACCGGGGTCTTGTTGATCAGCATATTGTTGCCGGCTTCATGGATGGCTGTGTTGGCGACGATGCGCTGGCCGTTGATCGAGATGGCTTCCGCCCCGGCGTAACGGAGAATATTCACCAAATCCTGCAGGTCGCTGGAGGCGACCTTGTCGAAAGCGCCATTTTCATCCAGCGTCGCGATGATGCCGGGGCCCTCCACCCGGGTGCTGCCGGTCAGGAGGCGGTACATGTCCAGTTCCGCGGAAATGCCGGTCGTGATGACTTGCTGGCTTTCCGCCATCTTCTCGTATGTCGTTATCTGCTTGCGCAGAGTCTCGATTTCGGTTTCCAGACGATTACGCTCCAGTTCCGCTTTTTTCAGCACTTCCAGCAGAGCCACATTACGCTCCGCCGAGGTCTGTTTAAGTTGGTTTACCTGCTGCTGGACCCGAAACTGGAAAGCAACCAGCAAGCCCAGAATTATCGCGACGCAGAATACCGGCAGATGCCAACGTTTCAGCACTTCTTACGCCTCCCCTCCTGCAGCCTTTATTGCTGCATCGTTTTCACATATCGGAAATTCGGCCGCGCCGCCGCCGCCGGCACGAACACATTGTCCGTTGTTTCCACGGTAAAGACAATCCCGTAAGTTTTCTGCATATCTTCCAAAATCGGCATAATCGTTCCCATTTTGAGCGACGTCGTCAGATTGTTCGCGTCGCCGATCACCCCGATAACATAAGGCGGTGAAACCAGATGGCTGTTAATGAAAATCGTCGTCCCGCCGCAAAAAATCTCCGACGTGGTAGTCAGGCGCTCGTTGTTGATCGTGATTGCTTCCGCTCCGCCTGTCCACAGCAGGTTAACGATGTCCCGCAGGTACCAGTCATGGATATAATAAAAATCCTCGTCGATTTCCCGCAGCACCTCGCTGTCCGCGAGCGTAATCAGCAAGCCCGGCCCGGAAACCGCGACGTAACCGGCCTGCATTTTGGTTTCCGCCAGTTCCTCGCTAATAATCTTCCGGATGTTTTCGCCTTCCCGGTATTTGTTCAGTTTTTCCCGCTGTTTGGCCGCTTCCGCCGTCAGTTCCTCTGAAGCTTTGTTTACCTGGATCAGGGTCGCGGCGATATCCTCAAGCTTGGCCACCGCGTTCGACCGCAGGTAGTTCTGCTGCGTGCGCAACTGGACCATCAACAGAATGCCAAGGATAACGGCGAAGACGGCAACTACATACTGCCATCTATTTTTTTGCGGCATCTCTGCCACCTCCCAACGCTTGGACAATAATCCGCAACTATATCATATATTACCATAAATCAGTTTTCCCCGCCAGATGATACTATTGCCAGCTTAAAGTGCCGGACAACAGTACCGCGCAGGCGGAAGATCAGATTCGTCTTGTCCCGGCCGGGCCGGATTGGGTCCGTTGCGGCCGGCTGAATATTTACGGCACCCTGCTGCGATAATAAGGGAAGGGAAATCGGCCGTTTTTCCGAATATAGATGGTATCTGAATAATTTCGGGCAAAGGAAAATACCGAAAAATAAGGAGGAATATAATGCGCCGCAGTATCCAGGTCATCGGGAAATACTTCAAAGACTTCAGCATGACCGATACCCAACTGCCGCTGCACGAGCAGCAGCGTTTTGAACCGCTTGCCAACGAAGTGCTCAGGCTGTTGGCCGAAACTGACGACAAGGAGCAGGTGCTTTACGACCTGGTCGCCATTACTTTCGCCAACGGGATGAAAGCCGGCCGGAGACAAGGTCAAACAAAAGCCGCGGAAAAACCCGTCCTGCAGGGAACGATCGTCCACGGCAGCCGCGATTACTGAGGCGGTCGACACAATCCGAGTGCATCGAGAGGGAGGCCACCGGCCTTCCTGTTTTTTTCGCGGCGCCGGCGCGGCTGTTTTGCGCGATGTCGATGAAAAAGGACTACGGAGCGATCCGTAGTCAGAAAAAAGGGACTGTAGAGATGTTGAGGACTGAGGAACCCTCAACACGCTTTTATTATACACTTTTTTACTAGTCTAAACAATATTTCTTTCGGCGGGCGCGGTGCTTTTCCCGGTCAGAAGATTTTTTCCTTCTCGGGCGGGAAATACACTTCCCCGTCCGTGGCGATATAGACACCGTCGATATTGCGGATCATCTCGCCGTGGACACCGATAATCAGGTCAAAAATTCCCTCTTTTTGCTCCCGGGTGCCCTGGGTCAGGATGGAATTGATGACACCGTCGATTTTCTGGCTCGTATACTCGCGGCTCATAATCGCCCCGTATCGTTTGGAGGCCCACAGATTAAAATTTCTCCAGGCTTCCCGGTCATCGTCCAGGATAATTTTATCCGCCCAAATGCGGATAAAATTATATTCAAAAGCATCGTACAGTTCATTCCGGAGCGGTCCGTAGTCATTCGTCGTCAGCATCAATGTCCCTCCTCGTTTTTATTGTCCCTCGCCGAACGGTCCGTATACCGCGCAAGGTGCTGCCAATATTTGCGCGACCAGGACAACAAAGCTAACGAAGCCATTTATAAATCACCTATAGTATGTTTGCTTGCTAGCTGTCTTTCAGAGTCCAAAGCCATGCGGGGACGAAAAGTAAAAACGGGCGGAGATTTGCTCCGCCCGTCTGCCGGGGTCATTTTCTGTTATTCGATTGAATTGGCCATCTTGACCAGTTCGCTGTCCGGGATATTGCCCACCAGAACGAGATGAATTCCGTCTTTTTGCCAGGCCAGGACGGTGACGTCCCCGTCGCGGTAAGTATCGGCCGCACCGGCCGCGAGGCTGGTTTTTTTCTCATACTCGTAGCTTAAAGGGATTTCCTCCCGGCTTTCGGAGAGAGCGATAAACTGTTCGCCGCCGGAGTAGTTCAGACTAAGAACAGTGCCTTGCTCCAAGCTGATCTTGTCCCGGACAAATCCGGCCGGCAGGTATCCGGGCGAGTAAGCGGCAAATCCGGCCGCCTGCGCCGCCGCCGCTAAATCGGCGAATTCCTGGTAATTGGAACTCCCGCCGGGGTCCCCCTCCGGCAAGTCGTTCACGTTGACGACGTTCACTCCCGAGGGAGCAGAAAAACTGAACTGCTCGTCCGCAATTCCGGCATTCACCCGGAAGTTGTCGAACCTGACCTCCATTACCGGCCGGTCATCGTAATCAAAACTTACAATCTTACGCGGCAAAAAGTCCTCCGCATCGATCCAGACTTGCGCTGTCCCGTCGCCATAGAAGTAATCGTCCGTCCGTGGGGTAATCTCCAGTTGGTAGGCCGGCCGACCGCCCAAGTCAACCTTGGCCTTGACGGTTCGGGCCGCGGCCAGTTCCACCTCCCGGACTGCCGTGGTCAGCATCTCGTCCCGCAGGTCGCCCGTTTCGGTGATAATCTCGCCCTGCCTTATATCGTCGAGCACCATTACCTCATTGATTTGCGGTGTATAGACCCACATGGACTCTCCGTTCGTCACCGTGATCTGGCCGGCCACCACGCCCGCTTTGATTTCTTCCCGGTATTTGTTCGGCTTTTGGAAGCAAATCTCGCTCTCCATCTCCATAGTTTCTTCCCCGTCAATGGTTTCCGAATGCAAGGTAAGCTGCATGGTCAACTGGTAATCCTGCAAAGTTCCGTAAGCCGCGAGCATCTTCTCCGTAATTTCCGACTCGGAGAGATCCGGTGCCGTCCCGCCGCTCCCCCCGCGACAGCCGGCAAGCCCTACGGTCAGGCCGATAAGCAGCAGCACTGCTACGGCACGCAAACGGCCGCTCTTTTTACTCATTTTCCCGCCCCTTTCACGGTTCCGATTGTGGCTGCACAGATGGGTAGCAACCAGGTTATGCGTCCGGTCCGGCCTTAGCGCGCCGGAGCAGGTCAAAGGGCCGAACCGGACGCTCGACCGGCAGCAGCACGGTCATCTGCGGGTGGGGGGCCGCCGACAGCGCTTCCCCGGCCGGGTTCCGCATCGCCGTGACGGTCTGCGGAAACGGCGGGGTCGCCGGACCGAAAAACTCGACCGTATCGCCGCAGCGCAGTTTATTGCGCTGCTCCACGACCGCTACCTTTTCTGCTTCGCGATACTCTTTGACTACTCCGACGAAATCGTAATCCCGGACATAAGCGGCCGAGTCAGTTACCTGCCCGTCGGCCGGCGGCCCGAGATAAAAACCGGTGGAGAACTCCCGGTGGCTCGCTTTTTGCAGTTCCGCGAGCCAGGCGGGATCAAACCGATAAGCGGCCGGATCGTTCCAGTACGCATCGATCGCCTGCCGGTAAACCCGGGTCACCGTAGCGACATAATTGACGCTCTTCATCCGGCCCTCGATTTTCAGGCAGTCCAGGCCGGCCGCAAGCAAGGCCGGGATATGCTCAATCATACATAAGTCCTTGGCGTTCATGATGTACGCGCCGCGCTCATCCTCGGCCACCGGGAAATACCGGCCCGGTCTTTTCTCTTCCACCAGATGGTATTTCCAGCGGCAGGCCTGGGCGCAGTAGCCTTGGTTGGCGTCGCGTCCCGTCAGATACTGACTCAGATAACACCGCCCCGAATACGACAGGCACATGGCGCCGTGCACGAAGGCTTCCAGTTCCAAGTCCGTACAGTGTCTGGTTTCCGCGATTTCGGCCAGGCTCATCTCCCGGGCCAGGATGACCCGCTTCGCCCCCTGCTCCGCCCAGAAGCGGACGGCGGCCCAATTGGTCGTATTGGCCTGGGTGCTGATGTGGATGTCCATCGCCGGCAGGGTCTGCCGCACCAGGGAAAAGATTCCCGGGTCGGACAGGATAATCCCGTCGACCCCGGCCGCGGCCAGCCGCTCCAGATAGGCCGGCAGGCCGGGCAGATCGGCATTGTGGGTGAAAATGTTGACCGTGGCATAGGCTCTTGCCCCGTGCGCGTGGGCGAAATTTATCCCTTCGTCCATCTCGGCAGGGCTGAAATTATCGGCAAACGCCCTCAGTCCGTAGGCCTCGCCGCCGAAATACACAGCGTCGGCTCCGTAGCGGACGGCAAATTGCAATTTTTCCAGATTTCCGGCCGGAGCCAGCAGTTCCGGCCTCCGGCGCTTGTGTTCGGTCAAATCAGACACCTCGTTATTAGGCAAGATATTAACTTTGCCTTTATTACCCATATTGACTGCGCTTAACTGTGATAAATAGGAGTTTGCCTTTGTTTCATATGATAGCCTTTACGGTCCGGTCCTAGCCGCCGGTGTCCATTGCAAGTTGGGGTGTTTTCGCCAGGATATCGATATGTTAACCCCTTGTCATGCTCAACACCTTTAAACCCGAGATTGCCGCGTCGCTCCGCTCCTCGCAATCCCCCACGCGTAGCCGCGCCGCGATAAATGAAAAGAGCGGCACGGTGCTTCCGATCCAACGGGCGGGGTAAGCCGGTTCAGCCCGGTAAGGATGAGATCCTTTGCTCCGCACAGGCTGACAATGCATTACACGTTACGCGCCGTAGGGAACGCATTGCATGCGTTCCGCCCGGGTAATTCATTCCTGTAGCCCTGGTGGGGGCGGATTTCCATGCCCGCTCGTTCTGATAGCATTTGCCGGCGATTTGTTCTTGCCGGGGCGGCCGCCACCGACAACCTTAGAAGATGGGTTGCTGCCAAGAGAAACCTGTTTGCAATGGAAGTCGGCGGCGCGGAGACCGCCCCCTACCTGAATACAGGCTGTTTTTGCGGTAATGCCTTCTGTGGTGATCCAGTTGGTCTGTGCCCTTTCATAGCAATGCCCCTTTCAGGGCGATGCCGGTAAGGAAGCCCTTACTTTCTGTTAACGTCATTCCGACCGCACCTGCGCGACAGCCTTGTTATGTTCGGCCAGCGTCCGGCTGAAAATATGGCTGCCGTCCTTTTTCGCCACGTAATAGAAATACTCCGTATCTTCCGGGTACAGAGCAGCATAAATCGCATCCTTCCCAGGATTCGCAATGGGTCCAGGCGGCAGCCCGGGATGCAGATATGTATTGTAAGGCGACTGGACTTCCAGGTCACGGGTCAGCACAACTGTCTTTCTTTCCGGCAACGCGTACAGGACCGTGGCGTCGATCTGCAGGAGCATACCGGCGTCCAGGCGGTTGTAAATCACGCCGGCGATAATTCCCCGCTCCGCCGGCATTTTTGCTTCCTCTTCAACCATGGACGCGATCGTGATGATTTCCGGTACGGTATATCCGAGCTCAGCCGCCCGCGTTTCCCATTCCGGGCTCAGGACGGAGCGGAAACGGTCCAGCATCAGCTCGAGAATTTCCGCATCGTTGATCCCCTGCGGCAGACGATACGTATCGGGAAAGAGATATCCTTCCAGGGGTTCTTTGACCCCGGCGGCCGGATTGGCGTAAGGCGGCGCGACGCTGCCGTCCCGCGCAACCGCCAGGAAGCTCGCTTCGGTAGTGAAGCCGGCTTCCGCCAGCTTGGCGGCAATTTGCTGCACCGTGAAGCCCTCGGGAAAAGTAATCGGATAGGTGACGGTTTCACCCCGGACGATTTTCTGCAGGATCTGGGCCGCCGACATATCCCGGCTCAGGCTGTACTCGCCCGCCTGCAGTTTGCCGTCCAGCCCGCGCAGTCTGGCCACCGCCCGGAAGTAAAGGCTGCTCTTGATCAACTGTTCCTGCTCAAGCAGCCGGGCGATCTGCCCGGTCCCCGCTCCTGCCGGTATCGCAATCGTCTGCACCGCCGGATCGGCGGGATTGACCGGATAACCCGGAAAAGTCGCGATATACGCGCCCAGCGCTATTACCAGTACGGGAATAATCACCAGCCGGCGGAGACGTAACCGGCGTTTTTCCAGGGCGGCAGTTCCGGTTTTCTGTCCCATGGGGGCCACCTCGCTCGCGGAATATCGTTTTGCCGGAAATAATTCGCCGCCGATGCCGGATTATCCTTCCGGACCGCGCCCGCCCGTCCGGTGGCAAAGAAGGTCCGGAAAAACAAAGGAAGCCCTCGCAGGCTTCTTTGTTACCGGGCTGCTTTATTCTTCCTCATCATCGTCGTCTTCGTCAAACTCCTCGTCGTCCAGCATCGACTCCCAAGCATCGACGACTTTCTCCCATTCTTCATCGTCTTCGATATCAACAAGAACTTCCTCGCCGTCCTCGTCTTCTTCAATCCGGAGAATTAAAGCCTCTTCCGCGTCATCCTCATCCAGCGGCAGGAGTACGGCGTAACGGCTGTCCTCAACCTCAATAACGTCGATGATGGTAAACTCGTGCTCGTTGCCTTCCTCATCGGTCAGAACAATTAATTCTTCTTTATCCGTCAATCAATCCACCCCACTTTTCTTGGCCTTTCGGCTAATCAATGATATTCTATACCACAATATAGCAATTGTCAAATCGCTTTGCGCTTTTAACATTCCCGCCTTTGCCATTTTTTACTCGCGGGATCGGAATTTAGCGGCGACTGTCCAGGTAGTTCTGCAGGATGAAGACGGCCGCGATCTTGTCGACGACCTGCTTGCGGCGGCGGCGGCTGACATCGGCGGCCAGCAGCACCCGCTGCGCCGCCACCGTGGTCAGACGCTCATCCCACATGACGACCGGGATATCCGTTACCGCTGCCAGGGCGGCACGAAAAGCCGCCGCTTTCTCCGCCTGCGGTCCGAGCGTGCCGTTCATGTTCTTCGGCAGTCCGACCACGATGGTTTCGGCGCCGTACTCCTGCGCCATTTTCCGGACGGCGTCAATGCCGTCCTCCGCCTCCGTCCGCTGGATAACCGTAACCGGTTGGGCGGTCCAACCCAGTTCATCGCTGACCGCCACGCCGATCGTTTTTTCTCCGACGTCAAGCCCGAGCACCCGCATACCCTCACCCGCCTCAGATTACTTTAATGCAAAAATCCCGGCAGACAGCGCTGCAGTATCCGCACAGCACGCACCGCTCCGGATCGACCGTTGCCCGTCCGTCCACGACGGTGAGAGCGCCCTGCTGACACCTCGCCGCACAGGCGCCGCAGCCGACACACCAGCTTTCGATATGCAGGCGCCGCGGCGCCTGCCGCACCTGCTCCCACGTTGGTGCCGGCACCGGCTCACCGCTGAAGAGCGCGGTGTTCAGAATTACTTCGGCCACTGACTGCATCCCCACCGCCACGGCATCCAAATCGGGATTACTCAGGACAAAAGCAAAAGCCTCCGGGGCGCTCCCAAGCAGATTCCCGCCGCCGAGCGCTTTCATGCCGTAGACTCCCTTGCCGGCCGCTTTGGCTTTGGCAATCGCCCGCAGCATGTCGTCCCTGGTACCGTCAAGAATCCCGATGCCCCGATAATTGATAATGGGATGGACGACATCAACTTCCGGCATTTCGGCTACCGCCTCGACGACTTCCACGGCATGGGTGGAAACGCCGACCGCACAAATCTTGCCGCTCGCTTTCGCGGCGACGAGATAATCCAAAGCCGGCCGGTGCCCGGCCAGCGTCAGGCGGCTCTCCTGTTCGTGCAGCATAAAGACGCCGAACCGCTCCAGGCCGGTTGCCCGCAAGCCGTCCTCCACATTCCGCCGCATCATTTCTTCAGTGTAGGCATACGACTTGGAAGCCACCCAGACTTCCTTCCGGATATCTGCCAGCGCTGCCCGGATGTAGGGATAAGTACCATAGCTTTCCGCCGTATCGATAAAATTAACGCCCCGCTCGAGTGCCGCGCGGATGAGCGCCGCTCCGTCCGCCACGGAAAGACACGCCTGGAGCGGCCCGATCGTCAGAGCGCCGAAGCAAAGGCGCGAAACTCGCAGCCCCGTCCGCCCGAGCTCGCGGTACTCCACCTGTTCATCCGCCTCCTGCCGGTGAAAAGCTCCGGGCCGTACGGCCCGGAGCATCCGGTCAACTTTTCCTCAGATATTCCCGCACCAACTCTTCCAGCAGTTCGTCCCGCTCAAACCGGCGAATCAGCCCGCGGGCATTGTTGTAGCTCGTGATATAAGCCGGATCGCCGGAAATTAAATAACCGACAATCTGGTTGATCGGGTTGTACCCCTTCTCATTGAGGGAGGCAAAGACCTTGAAGAGGATCTCCCGCACTTCGTTTTCCCGCTCGTCTTTGACCCGAAACAGCATCGTTTCGTCATTCGGCTTAGGCATCAACCCCACCTCGCTCACCCTTATTCTATTTATCTATTCTGCCTCGCTCGGCCATATCCTCTTTTCCCGGTGGAATTGACGCGACTCCGGCCGCTATTTGCCGTTCGCCAGTTGGCCCCGCACCAATTCAGACACCGCGGTCAGCGCGGCCGCCAGTTTGGCCGGATCTTTGCCGCCGGCCTGCGCCATCTCCGGCCGGCCGCCGCCCCCGCCGCCGGTGAGCCGTGCGATATCACGCACCAAATTCCCGGCGTGTAAGCCGCGAGCGGTCAGTTCCTTCGCCACCATCGCCACAAAATTGACTTTTTCCTCCGCCGCGGCCCCGAGAACGACGACCCCTGTCTCCAGCCGCTCTTTTACCAAATCGGCCGCCTGGCGCAGCCCATCCATATCCGGCACGGACACTTCACCCGCCACCAAGCCGATGCCGTCCACCGTCTGCCGGTGCTGGAGCAAGCGGTCCACCTCGGCCCGCAGCAGCTTGCCGCGGGCTTGGGCCAAGTGCCGGTCTTTTTCGTGCAGTTCTTCCGTCAAATCCTCGATCCGCTGCACCAACTCACTCTCCGGAGCTTTCAGCAGCCGGCTTAACGCCTTTATTATTTCTGTTTTAGCGTCGATATATTCCAGCGCCCGCCGACCGGTGACGGCTTCGATTCGCCGCAGGCCGGCGCCGACACTGCCCTCGCTGATGATCTTGAACAGGCCGATCTCGCCGGTAGCCGCCACATGCGTCCCGCCGCACAGCTCGCGGCTGATCTCGCCGATCCGCACGAGCCGGACGATCGAGCCGTATTTCTCGGTGAACAGTGCGATGGCGCCCTGCCGCTTCGCTTCTTCCGGGCTCGTTTCGATCACCGTCACGGGCAGGTTGACCAGAACGAATTCGTTGACCGCTGCCTCCACCGCCGCCAGTTCCGCGGCGGAAAGGGGTTCGTAGTGGGAAATATCGAACCGGAGGCTGTCCGGCGACACGAGCGAGCCGGCCTGCTGCACATGCTCGCCAACGCATTCCCGGAGCGCGTGGTGCAGCAGGTGCGTCGCCGTATGATTCCGCGCCGTCGCCAGCCGCCGCTGACGGTCGATTGCCGCCGTCACGGCGCTCCCGGTCTTGATCTCGCCCTCGCTGACCCGGACGAAATGAATGATTCTGCCGTCAATCAGCTTTTTCACCTCGAGGACTTCGGCCCGCCCGCCGGCCTGGCGCAATTCGCCCTGGTCGCTCACCTGGCCGCCGCTCTCGGCGTAGAAGGGGGTTTCTTCCAGCAAAATTTCCGCTTCCTCGCCGCTGCCGACCGTGGCGACAATTTCGTTATCCTTGATAACGGCGGCGACGGTTGTCTCGACGGAGTCGCTTCCGTAGCCGACAAAGCTGCCGCCTTTCTCGGGCTGCAATTTGGCATAAGCTTCCCGCAGCTGATAGATGGAAGTGGTATCCTGCCGGGCCGAGCGCGCGCGCTCCCGCTGCTCCTGCATCGCCCGGTTGAAGCCGTCCATATCTACCTGCAGCCCGTGCTCCGCCGCGATTTCCTCCGTCAATTCACGCGGAAAGCCGAAAGTATCGTACAGGCGGAAAGCGTCGTCGCCGGAAAGCGTCGTGCCGCCCTGCCGCTTCACTGCGGTGATGATTTCATCAAGAATTGCCGTACCTTGATCGAGCGTCTCCTGGAAGCGTTCTTCCTCCCGGGCGATGACGCCGACAACCCGGTCGCGCTTTTCCGTCAGTTCCGGGTAAGCCGTCCGGTTGATGTTGATCACTTTCTCCGCCACCTGATGGAGGAAAGGCTTGTCCAGGCCGACGAGCTTGCCGTAGCGGGCCGCCCGGCGCAGGAGGCGGCGCAGGACATAGCCCCGGCCTTCGTTGCTGGGCATGATCCCGTCTCCGACCATGAACGTCACGCCCCGGGCGTGCTCCGTGATCACCCGGATGGCGACATCGATTTTGGGATCTTCGCCGTACGGACGGCCCACATAGGAGCCGACGAGGTCGAGAATCGGCCGGATCGTGTCAATCTCAAAAACATTAGGCACGTTCTGCATAATGGCGGCGATCCGCTCCAGGCCCATACCGGTATCGATATTCTTCTTCTCGAGCAGCGTGTAATTGCCGGCCTCGTCCCGGTTGAACTGGGTGAACACCAGATTCCAGAATTCGAGGTACCGGTCGCAGTCGCAGCCCGGCTTGCAGTCGGGGCGGCCGCAGCCCATTGACGGCCCGCGGTCGAGGTAGATTTCGGAGCAGGGGCCGCAGGGGCCGGAGCCAATCTCCCAGAAGTTATCCGCCTTTCCGAGCCGGACGATCCTTTCGGCCGGGACGCCGATCTTATCCCGCCAAATTCCGAAGGCTTCGTCGTCGTCCTCATAAACGGTGACCCAGAGTTTTTCAACCGGCAGCCGCAGCCATTCGGTGATGAATTCCCACGCCCAGGCGATGGCCTCCGGCTTGAAGTAATCACCGAAGGAGAAGTTACCGAGCATTTCGAAGTAAGTGCAGTGGCGCGCCGTCTTGCCGACCCGCTCGATATCGGGGGTGCGCATGCACTTCTGGCAGGTGGCGATACGCGGGTGCGGCGGCTTCGCCTGGCCGGTGAAATACGGCTTAAACGGTGCCATGCCGGCTCCGATGAGGAGCAGGGTCGGATCGTCCTCCGGGATGAGGGAGGCACTCGGCAGCACGAGGTGATCTTTCGTCTTGAAAAAGTCGAGGTATTTTTGTCTTAATTCATCCGTACGCATGGGCATTCTCCTTTCTTTGTCAAAAAATAACCCGTCCCCGGCTATGGGCCAGGGACGGGATTGTAACCCGTGGTACCACCCTGCTGACCGGACGCAAGCCCGGCCGCTCAGCGGTGCAGAAACCTGCACCGGTGCTGTAACGCGCACAGCGCGGGAAAGCATACTAAGCTCCGCTTTCCGGCTCCGCGGCTGCCTTCAGTCTTCCGGGCCGAACGTCTCTCACAGCTAACGAGACGTCTCTCTGCCGGCCGTCCGGGCTTACTCCTCCGCATCCTCGCCTCTAAACGCTTGGATATATTTCTTGTATTCTATCTTATCCCGAAAGCTTTGTCAATAAGCGTTTCCTCACATCAATTGTTTGCCAATGTGGATGAACGTCACCCGCAGGGCCGCCGCCGTCGGCACGGCGAGGACGAGACCAGTCACGCCGAACAACTCCGCCCCGACCAGGAGCGAGAAAATAACCATCAGCGGGTGGAGGCCGACGTGCTGGCTGACGATCCGCGGGGCAATGATCGCCGCCTCAATCTGCTGAATCAGCACAAAAGTTGCGGCGACGTAGATAGCGGTCGCCGGCGAACGCAGAAGTCCGAGCGCCACCGCCGGAACCGCGCCGATGAACGGCCCGAAGTACGGTATCAAGTCGGTAATACCGGCGATAAATCCGAGCAGGGCGGCAAACCGCATCCCCAAAAGCCCCATGCCCACTCCGATCAGGGTGCCGGTAACAGTGGCTACCAGCAACTGGCCGCGGATGTATCCGCCGATGACCTTGTCGACGTCGGACAGGAGGTTCAGCGTATCGCTCTTGTATCGGGCCGGAATCAGGCCGAGAAAACCGCGCCGGATCCGGTCGATGTCGTTTAAGATATAGAAGGCAAAAATGGGCGCCAGGATGATATTGAAAAGATTGGAGAAGATCCCGAAACTCTTTTCGACCACCTGCGTAATCAGGGCGAGCAGTTGCCCTTCCAGCAGGCGCAGACGCTCATCCAGAATCGCCCGCACCGCCTCCGGCAGGGCAACCCGCTGGAAATTGGCCTGCACGTATTCAAGGTAATTCTGAATCTGTTCGACATACATCGGCAACATCTCCGCCAGCCGCACGAGTTGTCCGATAATCAGGGGAACCAAAAATACACCGGCAAGCGTAAGCAGCCCGACGAGAAGCGCATAAACAAGCAGTATGGCCACCGCCCGCGGCAGACGCCGCCGTTGCAGGAAGTCAACGAGCGGATGCAGCAGATAAGCGATAGCCACAGCGAACAGGAAGGGGATCAGAATGCGCCTTACCCGCAGCAGGAGGATGACGCCGGCGGCCGCCGCCGCCAAAAGCAACATGATCCGGTACGGCCGTTTAAGCGGCAGCTGTTTCACTTATCTCACCTCCCCGCCGAAAAAAGGAGTCGGTTCCACCAACTCCCACATGAATTGCTGTTGCTCTATTATATGTGCCGACAAGCGGATTTAGTGGTCCCTGTGCAGGTTATTCTTGAACCTGCTTCGGAATCCCTGCCAGGTATTGCCGGCTTTCAGCGCGATTTCCAGACTTTTTTCCCGGATCTGCTGCCTCGTTTCCGGTTTCAGGCGCGGGATAAGCCAGGCGCCCAGAGCGACCCCGGCCAGACTTCCGACCAAAAGGCCCCGCCGCATTCTCCTGCTGACCATCGCCTTCACCTCTTTCCTGCTCTTCTATTCGACCGGCTCCAACGATAGCAGGGAACCGTCGGGAGCAATACTGTACTGGCGCACCCCGTTCTCAGTAACAACGAATTCGATGCAACAGTCCCAGCAATAGTATTCGTTTTCCCCCACCCGGCCGGTCACTCGGCTCCCGCAGGCCGGACAATCCACAGTAAACCCTCCCTCTGCCCGGACACAACCGGTTACGTTTGCTCTCCCGCCACGCCGTGCGCCAACGTCACCAGCGCGGCATCCGGAATAATGATGGTATCCGGCCCGGCTGTAATGCCCGGCGGCACCGGCAGTACTCCTTTGCCTTCCACCAGATCCTGCAGCAACCCGCCGGAGATCCGGAATGCCTCTACCGTGCCGGCAGCCGGGTCGAACATAATCTCGTCGACAACGCCGATTTCCTTGCCGGATTCGGTAATTACCCGCATCCCTTTGATGCTGGAATTCTCGGCGATGAACGTTTTCAGCCGCGACTGTTCTTCCACTGCCAGGATCGCGCCGGCGTCGGTCAGAATCACTGCGTTTTCCCCCAACTGCCTGACGGCCTCGAAAGGAATGACCCGGGCGTCCCGGAACCAGCCGCCCTCATCGATGACGATTCCCAGCAGTCTGTCCTGTGAGCGGTTGAAAACGAGTTTTTTTACTACACCGACCTGATTGCCGGTCGCCAGGTCCATTACCGGCAGGCCGACGATGGCGTCGCCGCTGCGCATCCTGCATACCCTCCCGAGCCGCCGGCCGGTTTAAGCCGTAATAATTTCATCCTAGATGGCTATTATGCCCAAAGCAGCGAAAAAAATGCGCTGCCGCAGGCAGCACATCAATGGCGCGAAGATTTGAGACGGGCAGTGCGCCGAAGCTTTGCGCCGCCCGTCTTTAAAAATAGAACCAACATAATTTGTATTTGTGGTCGAACCCCAAACCGGCTCTTTCCGCGGTTTTCCGGGAAGCTAAATTGCTTTCCATACAGTCCCACCAAATGTTATACCCGTTCTCGTGAAGCGTCTTCAAAAGGGTCTTAACCAGGGCGCCGGCTAATCCTTTTCTCCGGTGTTGCTCCCTTGTTTGCACACCGATAGAAGCGGTTTTTTCGTACAGAAAATCGGTTATCGCAAAACCCGCTATTTCGTCGTCCCTGACCGCGGCATATCCATTGCCCAAAGCAAGATAATTATCTGCTAAGCCCCAGAATTGATGGATATAGTCAATAATGAATTCCGGATTGCTCACAATATTGCCGCCATTAAGAGAGGAAATAAACCCTTTGTCGATTTGATGCAAGCAATAAGGTTCGGAAAGTACAGCTTCTGTATCCATAGGAGAATCCGTTTTTGACCTATATACATACTGCCAACTCTCATGAAGCACTCTGTCCGACAGGGCATCGCTGATTATCGGATACCACTCAGCCGCATCTGAGGCATATTCAAAGAAGTTCAGGTCTTTGTCTTTGAGAAAATCGATTATGTTGTTGTTAACGAAACTCCTCAGATTACTGTTAAAGATCTGATTGGCCGCACAGCCCATGAACTGAAAGCATTGCAAACCATCAGACCAAACCAGGGCGGAAACGGGGTTATCCAGATTATCGACCCAAACCCTGCCTGTATTATTTCCAATCAGAACAGCGGCAAAACCCCTATCGCTTTCATCCCGGATTATCGCATCAGCTAAGTTTTCATCCCGGTGCAAAACCTCATACATCGAAAATCCTCCCGCTCACACAATTACAGTGAAGTTAAACATGCGGTTTCAGATTTTTATGGTGACACTGCCAACCAAAAGGCCGCAGGAGACTAATCCGCCAGCTTCGCCTCGATCGTTCCCCCGCCGACGACGGTGTCGCCGTCGTAAAAAACGGCCGCCTGGCCGGGAGTAATGGCCCACTGCGGCGCCTCAAAAGTCAAAACGGCACTCCCGCCCTCTGCCGGCTGCAACAGCGCCGGCGCTTCACTCATATTATAGCGGATTTTCGCAGTCACCTTGATTTCAGTCTCAAGTGCGGCGAACGGGATGAAATTGGTATCGGTCACCCGCAGGCTCCTTCCGTATACCGCGCTGCGCGGCCCCACGACCACGGTGTTTTCCGCCGGACGCAGCTCCGCGACGTACAGCGGCTCACCGGCCGCGATGCCGAGGCCCTTACGCTGGCCAACCGTATAAAAAGGCAGGCCCCGGTGGGTGCCGAGCCGCTTCCCGTCAAGAGCAACGACCGGACCTTCCCGGATGGCTTCCGGTATCCGGCCCTGCAGAAAAGCGTTATAATCGTTGTCGGGAATGAAGCATATCTCCTGCGAATCCGGCTTGTCCGCCACCGCGAGGCCCTTTTCCGCCGCCAGTCGCCGCGCCGCCGGCTTCGTCAGGCCGCCCAGCGGAAACAGCGTCTGCTTTAACTGGCTCTGAGTTAGGTTATACAGGGCATAGCTCTGGTCCTTATGCTTGTCGGCGGCTCGCAGCAGAAGCCAGCGCTCCGTTTCCGGAGCAAGCCGGATCCGGGAATAGTGTCCGGTAGCCAGATAATCGGCGCCCAGCTCCTGCGCCTTTTGCAGCAAAGCGCCGAACTTGATGCGGCGATTACAGGCGACGCACGGGTTCGGGGTCCGCCCGGACGCGTACTCGGCGGTAAAATAGTCGATGACTTCGGTCGCGAAAACATCCCGGAAATTGAGGACGTAATGCGGGATGCCGATACGGTCCGCCACCGCCCGGGCATCGCTGACCGCATCAAGCGAGCAGCACGTTCTCGCCTCGTAAGCGCTTGCTTGCTGTACCGGCCAAACCTGCATCGTTATCCCGATGACCTTATACCCCTGCTCCTGCAAGAGAACGGCAGCGAGGGAACTGTCCACTCCCCCGCTCATCGCCACGACAACCGTTCTTCCCGTCAATCGTCTCACCTGCCTTGCCGGCGGCGCCGGTTAATCGGCTTTCTCCGACTGCTTGTTTCGGTAATCTTCAATCGCCGCATGTAACGCGTCCGCCGCCAGGTTGGAGCAGTGCAGCTTTGCCGGCGGCAGACCGCCCAGGGCGTCCGCCACGTGCCGGTTCGTCACAGCCAGCGCCTCTTCCAGAGTCTTGCCCTTCACCATTTCGGTCACCATGCTGCTGGTGGCGATCGCCGCCCCGCAGCCGAATGTTTTAAATTTGATATCCGTAATCCGGTTGTCATCCACCGTGATACTGATCTTCATGATATCGCCGCAAACCGGATTCCCTACCTGGCCGACCCCGTCGGCGTCGGTAATCTCGCCGACGTTGCGGGGATTGCTGAAATGATCCATCACTTTTTCGGTATACATTGCTTTCTCCCCTTTCCCGGGCTCTCCCCGGCTCGCCTATCGCGCCAGCGGCGACATCGCCCGCAGGCGGCCGACGATTTCCGGCAGTACTTCCAGGACATAGTCGATATCTTCGGCTGTGTTTTCGTGCCCCAACGTCAGCCGGAGCGAACCGTGGGCGATTTCGTGCGGCAGGCCGATGGCCAGCAGGACGTGGGACGGATCGAGCGAACCCGAAGTGCAGGCCGAGCCGCTGGAGGCGGCGATTCCCTTCATGTCAAGGTTCAGCAGCAGCGATTCGCCCTCGACGTATTCGATGCTCACATTGACGTTGCCCGGCAGGCGCTGCTCAGGATGTCCGTTCAGCCGGACGTGCTCGATTTTGGCCCGGATGCCGTCGATGAGTTTATTTCGCAGCGTCGTCAGATGTGCGACCCGCTCGCTCAGTTCCGCCCGGGCGATTTCCGCCGCCTTGCCGATACCGACGATGCCGGGGATGTTTTCCGTCCCGGCCCGGCGGCCCCGTTCGTGCCCGCCGCCGTGCTGGACCGGAATGATGCGCGTCCCCTTTTTGATGTATAAAACGCCGATACCCTTCGGACCGTAAAATTTGTGCCCGGACAGAGAGAGCAGATCGACTCCGAGGTCGCCGACATCTACCGGATAGTTGCCGACCGCCTGGACGGCGTCGGTATGGCACAGCACGCCGTGCCGGTGGGCAATGGCGGCGATTTCTTTGATCGGCTGGATGGTCCCGATTTCGTTGTTGCCCAGCATAACGGAAACGAGAACGGTACTCGGCTTGATGGCGGCTTCCACGGCAGCCGGGTCAACCGTCCCGTCCTGGTCGACCGGCAAATAAGTGGTCGTAAACCCGTCTTCTTCCAGGTACTCGCAAGTGTGCAGGATGGCATGGTGCTCAATCTGGGAAGTGATGAGATGATTGCCTTTGTCGCGGTTCGCCCAGGCGGTGCCTTTGAGCGCGTAGTTGTCGGCCTCCGTGCCGCCGCTGGTGAAGACGATCTCGGCCGGGTCGGCGCCAATGAGACGGGCGACGTGCTCCCTGGCCGTCTCCATCGCCTGACGGGCCTGACGGCCGTAAGCGTGGATGCTCGATGGATTGCCGAAATGTTCAAGCATGTAGGTCTGCATAATCTCGGCCACTTCCGGATGAACCGGGGTAGTCGCCGCATTGTCGAGGTAGACGTGACGCATTATTCATCTTCCTTTCCGGGTAATGTAGCCTCACTCTTTAGGATTGCTGTTTTCAGCTAAGACGATACGTCTTCGCGGCAGAGGTCGGCCAGGGTAAAAGAATCGAGAACCGTGTTGATGCTGTCGCGCAGCCTGCACCAGACAGCGCGGGTGGCGCAGTTGTCCGCCCGTTCGCAGCAAGATTCGGAGCCGCTGTCGGCAGCAACGCAGTCCACCGGCGCAATCTGGCCTTCGAGAACCCGGATGATGTCCCCGACCGTGATTGCCTCCGGCCGCCGCGCGAGCAAGTAGCCGCCCTGCGCACCCCGCAAGCTGCGGATGAGCCCGGCCCGGCGCAGCGGAGCGACCAGCTGTTCCAGATAATGCTCCGACAGACCCTGCCGGGCGGCGATGTCTTTAAGGGGAATGGCTCCCTCCCCGTAATGCACCGCCAGGTCAAACATCGCGGTAACCCCGTAGCGGCCTTTGGTCGACAGTCTCATGCAGCACCTCCTGCCCGACTATTCCCGATTAATCCTAGCAGTTTTGTCAGCTTTATTGTAATATGTTATACCCGTCCTGTCAAGACTCCCGCCGGATACTTAAGCGTCTGACGCTGTTCCCACGTTGCCGGCCGGAGCCTTCTCTTCGGTAAGAATGCTCAGCTGCCGCCCGAAAAAGTGGATGGAAGCTTCCATCGCCGGGCCCAGGCCGAAGGATACGGCGATGGTGCCGATGCCGACCGGTCCGCCCAGGAAGTAACCGACCGTTACCACCAGCACTTCCATCGCTGTCCGCACGGTCCGGATCCGGGCCGCCAGGCGGCGGGAAAGATAGAGCATCAAGCCGTCCCGCGGTCCTGCCCCCAGCCGGGCTGCCAAATAGACGCCGCTGCCGCCGCCGCTGACAACGGTGCCGACCGCGAGATAAACGTACCGGACCCAGCCGGCGGGAACGGGAATCAAGTTATATTCCAGGATCAAATCGACAAAGTAACCGATAAAAATCATATTCAGGAAGGTGCCGATCAGCGGTACCTTCCGCGTCAGGTAGATGGTCAGTAGGATGATGCCAAGGCCGGTCATCTGCTGGACCCGGCCGATAGTAAACGCGGTATGCTTCGTGACCCCGATGTGAAAAACATCCCAGGGGCTCACTCCGAGTCCGGCCTTGACCGTGAAGACGATTCCGAGCGCGCACAGGAAGAGACCGCCCATCAACACGGCAAATCTGGCGACAAGTTTAGCTGCTTTCATATTTTCTCCATCCCTTTCCCGGTTATGACTCGTCAGATGCTCGATGTTTCGGTATAATTGAGTTGAAAGTTCAAAGTTAAAAGTAAAAGAGATACGAAAACCCTAGATAAGAAGTTGGCGCCCAAACCAAAAGCCGGCATCTAAAATCAATGAGCTAAAGGAAATTCTAAGCATACTAGAGTATTATAACATAATTTCATTATCTGAGGTTAGCATCCGCTTCTGTTGCGAATTTTCTTTTAAGCTTTTTGACTTTCGACTTTTAACTTTCGACTTTTGACTGCTTTTAAGGAGGTGCCGAGATGGATTTGTTTGACCACCACCGGGAAGAACTGACGCAGGCGCAAGCCCCCCTGGCTACCCGGATGCGGCCGCGGACATTGGACGAGCTGTACGGCCAGGACGAAATCCTGGGACCGGGTAAACTACTGCGGCGGGCCATCGAAGCCGACAAGCTCAGTTCGCTCATCTTTTACGGGCCGCCCGGCACCGGCAAAACGACAATCGCCCGCATCATTGCCGCCACCACCAAAGCCTATTTCGAGCAACTGAACGCCGTCGCCGCCGGGGTGGCCGACATCCGCCGCGTTGTCCAGGAGGCGAAAGAACGGCTCGGCCGCTACGAGCGGCGGACGGTCGTCTTCATCGACGAAATCCACCGCTTCAACAAGAGCCAGCAGGATGCCCTGCTGCCATATGTGGAGGACGGCACGATTATTCTGATCGGCGCCACTACCGAGAGTCCTACCTACGAACTGAACCCGGCTCTCATCTCCCGCTCCCGCCTCTTCCGGCTGGAGCCGCTCGGCAACGAGCATATCCGGGCTATCCTGCAACAGGCGCTCTCGGATAAAGAAAGAGGCCTGGGCGATCTGCGCCTTACCGTCGCTGACGACGCTTTTGAGCATCTGGTCGATGTCGCCAACGGCGACGCCCGCTCCGCCCTCAACGCCCTGGAATTGGCGGCTCTGACCACGGCCCCGGACCCGGACGGGATAATTCACATCACTCTCCCGGTCGCGGAGGAATCGATTCAGCGGCGCGTTCTGCAGTATGACAAGAGCGGGGACAACCATTACGACGCCATTTCCGCCTTCATCAAGAGCCTGCGCGGGTCGGAGCCGGACGCCGCCCTGTATTGGCTCGCCCGGATGCTCAATGCCGGCGAGGACCCCCGCTTCATCGCCCGGCGGCTGTTCGTCCACGCGGCGGAAGACGTCGGCCTGGCCGACCCGCAGGCGCTGCTCGTCGCGGCAGCCGCCGCCCAGTCCGTCGAGTACATCGGACTGCCGGAAGCGCGGATACCGCTGGCCGAAGCCGTCATCTACATCGCGACCGCACCGAAGAGCAACGCGGTCGTGGTGGCGATCGACAAAGCGTACCGGGACGCGACGGAAAAGAAAGCCGGCCGCGTGCCGCCGCACCTGCAGGACGCGAGTTATCCCGACGCCAAGCGCCTGGGGCACGGCATCGGGTACAAATATCCGCACGACTTCCCCGGCGCGTATGTGAAGCAGCAATACCTGCCGGACGGTATGGAAGACGTCATTTATTACCAGCCCACCGAGCACGGGCAGGAGAAACAGGTCAAGGAGCGGCTGGACAAGCTGCGGGAAGTAAAGAGCAAAGGGAAGGGTTGAGAAACCCTTCCCTTTGTTTGACCGCCGCAACCGCAAAGCAAGCGGGGCGGCATCGAATAGCAAAAGCAGCAAGCAGGAAACAATCTCGCATCAACAAAAACGCCCGAGGGTGTTTCGTTTTCGGCTGAAGGATGCTCCGGCAGCCAGAAAAGATATTTCCGCATAGCCTTTTCATTTTTCACAGATGAGGTATAAACCCGGTTTTCAGCTTACCCACCTGCCGACATTGTCCCAGGCGGCGCTCAAGTATTGCCCGAGGAGGTTGTTGCTCCTGTAGACTGTATAGTGAATTCTTCTCATCATTTCGAAACCGCCGATCTCGTTGGCTTCCTCGCCCAGCGACCTGATTTTATCGCTTGTGTCCCGTTCCTCGTGCCGCCAGTCGGGCAGCAGCGGAAGGATTGCCGACACAAAAAACGCTTCGTCCAGCCGATGCTTATATTGCCGTATGGCGCTTGCGGCGCGGCCGTCGCGGAACGAACTCAACGCGCGGCAGGCAGTCGTGCGGATCTCCGGCAGTTCGTCTCCCAGCAGTCCAATGAGCGGTTCCACAGCTCTAACGTCGTTTATTTCACCAAGCGCCTCGATAAATGTCATCCGGTACCCGCTCTTATCATCATCGCTCAGGAAGCGAATAAGCGGCTCCACAGCGCGCTCTTCCTTGATGTGGCCAAGGATTTTGCAGGCTTTACTCATTTGAATCCCGTCGCCGTTGAGGGATGCGAGCAGCACATCCACCGCGCGGTCATTTCGGATGCTTGCCAGGGCCTCAAGCGCGGCATTAGTCACACGGAAGCCGTTCAGAAAAGACATGTATTCTCTTTTCAGCAGCTCTGCCATCGGTTCGACCGCCCGGCTGTCACCAATTTCCCCGAGCGCAATACACAGGCATTCCAGAAAACAGGCCAGCATACTTCCCAAGGCAGTATCCTTGGGGTCAACCTCCATGTAGTCAAGGGCGCGGCACAGCGATTCAACCGCCCGCGCATCCCTGATTTTTCCCAGAAGTAGCGCCGTTTTCGACTTTACCAGATAATCGGACGCTGCAAACATTGCCAGCACGGCATCCGCAGTTTCCGGGTCCTGCAGTGCCTCGATAGCCTCAAGCAGTTCGGTCACCGTATTCAGATCCAAACTCGTATTGTCCGCATAAGATTTAAGCAGCGGGGGCACCGCCTGCCGGCCGCGTTTGACCAGCGCCTCTCTGGCCGCTTTTTGGGCAGCCCGGTCATATTCTCTAATAATCTCTTTTATCAGCGCATACGTCACCTCAGGTTCGGGAAACGCTTCCAGAGCCTTGATCGCTTCCAGACGCTTCAGAGGTCTTCTGTCCTCCAGCTGCCGGATATATGTTTTCGCGTTTACCTGCCAAAACATATGTATCCTCCTCAAATGCTTTTTCGAGCTATGGGTAAACTGCTGAATCCCACCGGGGGATATTGCGGAGGCCGGTCGTCGTGTTACTTCCGGTTAATCACACTTTTGATAACTTCTAAGGTAAGGTCGACATCCGCGGCGGTGATCCCATAATGGGTGACAAATCGGGTGCGGGTCGCAGCGCCGATGCCGCTGACGATGCCCTCCCGGCTCAGGGCCGCCCCGAGGTCGGCCGGCGCCGCCCCGGTGCCGCTGAAATCGAAGAAGACAATGTTCGTCTGGACCGCTTCCAGGTCGACGATGATGCCCGGGATGGCCGCCAGGCCTTCCGCCAGCCGGCGGGCGTTGGCGTGGTCTTCCGCCAGACGCTCAAGCATCGTCTCCAGCGCGACAATCCCGGCGGCGGCCAGGAAACCGGCCTGCCGCATGCCGCCGCCCAGCATCTTCCGCCACTTGCGGGCCCGCCCGATGTATTCCGCCGTGCCGGCCAGCATGGAACCGACCGGGGCGCTCAGTCCTTTGGAGAGGCAGAACATGACCGAGTCCACATGCCGGGTGATTTCTTTCACATCAACTCCGAGCGCGACGGCGGCGTTGAAAACGCGCGCCCCGTCCATGTGCAAAGCGATATGGCGCTCGTCCGCCAGTTGCCTGGTAGCCGCCAGCGTATCCAGAGGAATGACCGTACCGCCGCCGGCGTTATGCGTGTTCTCCACGCAGATCAGACGGGTGGCGGCAAAATGGATATTGGCGGGACGGAGGGCTTTGGCGATATCCGCCGGATCCATTACCCCGCGGCGCCCCGTCACCAGGCGGGGGATAACGCCCGACAGAACGGCGATGCCGCCGACTTCCGTCGCGTACACGTGCGAATTCGCTTCCACGATTACCTCGTCGCCCCGCTGCGTGTGCGTGAGGACGGCCAGTTGATTGCCCATGGTCCCCGTCGGAACGAATAAGGCCGCTTCTTTGCCTACTTTCTCCGCCGCCAGGGCTTCCAGGCGGTTCAGCGTCGGGTCCTCCCCGTAGACGTCGTCACCGACCGCGGCCTTGTACATCGCCTCGCGCATCTCCGGCGTCGGCAGCGTCACGGTGTCGCTCCGAAAATCGATAGGTCCCCGCACCTTAATGCACCTCCGATATTTTAATAATAGCTCAATTACGTCCGCTATAGAGTTCTCCAAGGCCACCGGAAAACCTGCCGAAGTATGAGTCAAAAGTCCAAAGTCAAAAGTCCCAAAAGCAGTCCAACTCATAGTCGCCTACGTCGACAGCTTCCCCTGCCAGGCTATGCATCTGCCATATCTTTGGAAAGCTATGGCAGAGGTGCCCGAGAAACACTTAAGAGAAGGGATTGCGGCTTTGCTTCGCAGGATGGCTTTTTCTACGGCCGGTCTTAGCAACATAGTTCGCATCGGCCGTGTCAGCGTCTCAGTCTCGGCTTCAGACGGGGTAAACTTACAAACACGGCCTCCCTGCCGTGATTGTCGCCTCGCCCTCCATGGCTCGGCCCCGTCTTCAGCCTTGTCTTCGCCGGACACGGCACGATTCTCACTAAAGGTCGCTTACGCCCGGGCCGTGTGTTCATATGGGTACGAAAACCCGGATTACCAAAAACCACCAGCGTTATGGGCAAAGAATAGCCTGCAAGAGGAAGCCAAGAAACAAAAGTTCAGGCTGGTAAGAATGTGATCCTTCGCTCCGCTCAGGATGACAGTCCGTAAGAATAAAGCACGGGCGGGTGCTAACCCGCCCGTGCTGAAAGCATATTCAGCATTACCCTTGCCGCTTCTGTTTCTGCGGCGTATGACAGGAAGCCAGTTCCTGCGCTGCTTCCGGCGCAACAACGGCGCTGATAACCGGTTCGAAGCGGCCGGTCCCCTTCGCCCTCCGGTCGATGGCCCGGACCAGGACGAAGGAAAAAAGTAACGCCGTCAGTCCCACCGCCACGCCTACCGTATCGGAAGCCCACGGCATCGGCAGCGCCCGGGCCAAAGCAAGGCCGAGCAGATAGCCGCTGACCATCAGGACAAGCGGCAACACGTAAACTATCACCGCGGCCTGGAGAATACTCCGGGGCGCCAGTTCGATCCGCACTGCCTGACCGACGGCCGCGTCCAGAGGATTCCGGACGGTCAGCACTTCATTTCTCCCCTCGCCGGTGCCGCAGCCGTGGCAGCCGCTGCAGGCGGTGGGCCGATACAGACGGACTTTCGCTTCGCCGCCCCGCACCTCAATGATTTCCGCAAATTGCACCAGGTTTTCCGACATCTTTATTCCTCCAGTCTTGCCTCAGCCGGGCGGTAAGCTACCGGCCAGCAGATCGTTCACGACCACTCCGGCCAACAACAATCCGGCGACCGGGGGAACGAAAGAGATGCTGGCCGGGACTTGACGTACGGCCTCCCTGTCCCCGGCCGGATTAAACAAGGGCCGGCGGGGCTTCTCCGGGGAAAACACAACCTTCACTCCCCGTTCGATCCCGATTTCCCGCAGTTTGGCACGGACCACTTTCGCCAACGGGCAGGTATGGGTCTCCGAGATATCCGCCACGCGAAACTGCGCCGGATCGAGCTTGTTGCCCGCTCCCATGGACGCGACAAGCGGCAGGCCCAAACCGTAGGCCCGCCAGATCAGGTCGATCTTGGCCGGGACGGAGTCAATGGCATCGACGATATAATCATAGCGGCGCTCCAGAAAAGCAGCGCCCGTCTCAGGTGTATAATAGGCGGCGACGGCCTCCACCGCCGCTGCCGGGTTGACGGAAAGGATTCTTTCCCGCATCGCTTCCACTTTGAACCAGCCGACCGTCGATTCGAGGGCGTGGATCTGCCGGTTCAGATTGGTGATATCGATCACGGCACCATCAATGAGCGTGAGACTGCCGACACCGGCCCGGGCCAGCGCTTCGGCCGCATACGAGCCGACGCCGCCGACACCGAACACCGCCACCGTGCTCTTTTGCAGCTTGTCCAGACCGGACGCGCCGATCAGTGCTTCCGTCCGGGTAAACCGATGCACCATCCTGCCTCATCTCCCGCAAAAAGAAAAAACAACCGAAAAGCAAAGCGCCCCACCATGCCGTGCCTACCGTTGTTTTGAACCTGCTCTCCGCAGGTGGGTGCCTTCCTGACAACTTTATGTGTCCCCGGCGCTGCCTTTCGACAGGGGGCGTACATGCCGCAATCAGAGCTCCGGCTCCCTTGTTCTCTCTGTTGGCTCAAAACATACCGGACTTCACGAACACAGTAGGGTTTCGCTTCCTCGTCAATTGCTTCCGCGTCTTTATCTTAACATATGGCGCCGCCTGTTTCAAGCGCAAAAAACTGCCTAAAGTCAAGCAATTCGGCCATCCGCACCAGCTAATCGACCGTCTTTTCTTCACTGATATTGTGTTCCCGTTTGACGCGAATATTCTTTGTTATTATATGGAAAAGCAGGGTCACCCCTGCTTTTTCCCATTTTCTGCCGGTAAATCCAGCTTAATTGACAATTCGCGCAGTTGGCGCTCCGACACCGCGGAGGGCGCCTGCGTCATCAGGTCGGCGGCGCTCGCCGTCTTGGGGAAGGCGATTACATCCCGGATGCTGTCCCGCTGCGCGAGCAGCATCACCAGCCGGTCAAAACCGAAGGCAAGGCCGCCGTGCGGCGGGGTGCCGTATTCGAAGGCATCCAGCAGGAAGCCGAAACGGTCCTTCGCTTCCTCCGGAGTCAGCCCGAGCGCGTCAAAGATTTTTTCCTGACGGGTCCGGTCGTGAATCCGGATGCTGCCGCCGCCAATCTCCGTCCCGTTCAGCACCATATCATACGCTTTGGCCCGCATCGCGAGCGGGTCGCTCGCGAGCTTGTCGAAGTCTTCATCGAGCGGCGAGGTGAACGGATGGTGCATCGCCGCCGGGCGCTTCTCTTCCTCGTCGTACTCGAACATGGGAAACTCGGTCACCCACAAGAACTTGTATTTGTTCGGGTCGATCAGTTGGAGGCGGTGTCCCAGCTCGAGCCGGAGCTGACCGAGCGAAACCATGGCCACGGCCGGCTTGTCGGCGACGAACAGGAGCAGGTCGCCGGTTTCTCCCGCCATGCGGGTGATGATATTCTGCATTTCCGCTTCGCTGAGGAACTTAGCAATCGGCGATTTCACGCCGTCCGCCTGAAGCGCGACCCAGGCAAGCCCTTTGGCGCCGAAGCCGGCAACGAGTTTGGTCAGGTCGTCGATTTCCTTCCGGCTGTACCCGGCACAGGCTTTGGCGTTGATGCCTTTGACGCAGCCGCCGGCGGTGACGGCGTCCCGGAAGACTTTAAAGCCGGTCGCTCCCGCCAGGTCGGAAACGTCTTGCAGTTCCATGCCAAACCGCATATCGGGTTTGTCGGAGCCGAACCGCTCCATGGCCTCGCGGTAAGTCAGGCGGAGCAGCGGCCGTCCGATTTCCCGGCCGACCGTGGTCCGGAAAATATGCTCAATCAGCCCTTCCGTCAGTTCCATGACGTCTTCCCGCTCCACGAACGACATCTCCAGGTCGATCTGCGTGAATTCCGGCTGCCGGTCGGCCCGCAGATCCTCGTCGCGGAAGCAACGGACAATCTGGAAGTATTTCTCCATGCCAGACACCATCAGAATCTGCTTAAACAATTGCGGCGACTGCGGCAGGGTATAGAACCTGCCGGGGTTGACCCGGCTCGGCACGAGATACTCCCTCGCCCCCTCCGGCGTACTCTTTCCGAGCATCGGCGTCTCGATTTCGAGAAAACCGTGGGCATCAAGGTAGTCCCGTGCCGCCTTGGCTGCTTTGTGCCGCAGAATTATGTTCTGCTGCATTTCCGGCCGCCGCAGGTCCAGGTAACGGTAGCGCAGCCGGACGGGTTCATCCACCGTCAGGCTGTCACCGATGTTGAATGGCGGTGTCTTGGCCGCGTTCAGGACCCGCAGAGCATTCGCCGCGACTTCGATTTCCCCCGTAGCCAAATTCGGATTGACCGTTCCCGCCGGACGGGCGTTCACCCGGCCGGTCACCGCCACCACGTATTCATTCCGGAGCGTCCCGGCATGCTCGAAGACTTCCCGGTTCTGCTCCGGGTCAAACACAATCTGGACAACGCCGGAACGGTCGCGCAAATCGACGAAAAGCAGCCCGCCGTGATCCCGCCACCGCTGCACCCAGCCCATCAGAGTCACTTCCCGGCCGGCATCCCGCAGGCTCAGTTCACCGCACCCGCCGGTCCGTTTCATGCCTTGGATCGTTTCTCCCATTTCAGCACCTCGCTTTTCAGTCGGATAGATTATTTCAGTTTGCCCTGGAAATAGGCCGCAAGCCCGTCAAGGGGAACCTCCGCCTGCTCGCTCGTAGCCATCTCGCGCACGGTCGCCGTTCCTTTGGCCAGTTCATCCTCCCCGAGGATGACCGTCCAGCGCGCTTTCAGCTTGTCGGAATATTTCATCTGTCCTTTAAGACTGCGGTTCAGGAAATCCTGATCGGCCGCAATCCCGGCCCGGCGCAGACGGTGCAGCAACGCAAAAGCGGCTGCCTTGACGCCGGACCCGACGGTGGCGATGAACACATCCACCGGATACTGTTCCGGCAGCTTTTTCCCGACGCTGTCCACGGTCAGCACGAGCCGCTCCAGCCCGATCGCAAATCCAACGCTCGGCGTCGGCTCACCGCCGACGATTTCCACAAGGCCGTCGTAACGGCCGCCGCCGCAAACGGAGCTCTGCGCCCCGAGCGCGCTGGAGATGAACTCGAAGGTTGTCTTCGTGTAGTAATCAAGGCCCCGGACAAGGCGCGGGTCGATGGTATACCGGAGCCCGACCGCGTCTAAATATTTACGGACACCGGCGAAATGATCAGCGCACTCGTCACAGAGGCAATCAATGATGTCGGGCGCGCCGGCGGTAATGGCCTGACACTTCTCGTTCTTGCAATCGAGGATGCGCAGCGGATTGCGGGAAAAACGTGATTGGCAATCCGGGCAAAGGCCGGCGAGATTATCCTTGAGGAAAGCCTGGAGTTTTTCCCGATGCACGGGGCGGCAGTTGGGGCAGCCGATGCTGTTGATGTGGAGGCTGATGACTCCGGTCCCATCCTCCCGCACCGGTTCGAGGCCGAGACGCTGGAAATAATCCGCGACCAGGGCGATAGTCTCGGCATCAGCAGCCGGGTCCTGTGTGCCCAGTACTTCGGCATCAAACTGGTGGAACTGGCGGTAACGTCCGGCCTGCGGCTTGTCGTAACGAAAGACCGGTCCGAACTGGTACAGTTTCGTCGGCTGCGGCGCGGCACCGAGATTGTTCTCGATGTAAGAGCGGACTATGGCCGCCGTAAATTCCGGACGCAAGGTGATGCTCCGCTCGCCGCGGTCAAGAAAAGTGTACATTTCCTTCTCAACGATATCGGTGGTTTCCCCTACCCCGCGGTGGAACAATTCGGTGTGCTCGAAAATCGGGGTGCGGATTTCCGCGTACCCGTACTCCCGGCAGATACGGCGGAATTCGTCCTCCAGATACTGCCACTTTTCCACCGTTCCCGGCAGAAAATCATTCGTTCCCCGTGGTCGCGTGATTTGCATTTTACTTCCTCCTAACTTTGCTTGCCTCCGCCGTCCGGGCGGGGAAATAAAAAACCCCGTACCCGACAATAAGTAATGTCAGGGACGGGAGTTGTTCCCGTGGTGCCACCCTGTTTGGGTAAAACATACCCCGCTTGCGGCACGTTAACGGGTGCAGACCGGCTCGGCCTACTTTTACTTCGGCCGGCAGTTCCGGGGTGTTTTTCGGAAGCATTTCCCGGGTGCGCTCTCAGTCGCGGCGCGCCCTCCCTGGGGGAAACCGACCCTCGTACTCTTCCCCTTCATCGCTTTATCGACAGATATGGATAATTGATATATAATTATTCTAATCAAACGGAAACGGGTTGTCAACTAATTGTAATCTCCCCAGCGCCCGGTCTGCCGCTTTCCGGCAGGCTGCATTCCATCCGGAGGGGGTCTGAATATGGAGAGCAAAAATGATATCAGCCAAAGGGTTAAACCTCATTTGCGTGCTCTGACACCGATGTCGTATGTGCACGACACCAGCCTTATCCTGCGGGAGTACGGGATAAACCCGGAAGAAGTAATTGATTGCTCGCTCGGAACGAATCCGTACGGCTGCTCACCGGTGGTCAGCGCCGCCGCGGCCGGTCTTGACTGGCGGACCGTCGCCATTTACCCTGACCCGACTTACCGGGATCTGAAACAGGCTCTCGTCGCTTTCTGGGCCGACGTGACCACCCTCGACCCGGCTGAAGTCTTCCTTGGTGCCGGGTCAGCGGGCTTTCTGGAAAAAGTCAATAATCTCCTGATCGGTCCGGGCACCCGGGTTCTCGGTTATTCGCCGCAGTTCACCTCTTATATCAGTGGCATCTGGGCGTGCGGTGCCGATTATGACTATGCCGCCCTGCGGCCGGAGGCTGCCTTCGCCTTCACCGCTACCGATATCCTTGACCGACTTACAGCGGAATATACCCTGGTTTACCTGGATAACCCCAATAATCCGACCGGACAGATCATCGATCTGGCGGACATTGAGGCAATCGTCGCCGCGGCGGCTGCGCTCAACGTGGCCGTCCTGGTGGACGAAGCGTACGGCGATTTTATGGAGAAAGCCAACTCGGCCCTGAGGCTGACCGGGAAATACGCTAACCTGATCGTCGCGCGCTCGTTTTCCAAAGGCTCGGGTCTTGCCAGTCTCCGGGCCGGCTACGGCGTCATCAAGGCTCCCCTGCAAACGTATCTGGCTAAAGCGGATACGCCATTCACATTACCATCGTTTGTCGCCGAACTGGCGGCCGCATCGCTCCGTGACGAGCAATTCGTCAAAGACTGCCGCCGGAAAATCGCCGCGGCCAAGCAACAGGTAATTGCCGCCTGCCGCAAGCTCACCGTTGCCCGGACGAGTCCGGAAGTTCCTATCCTGACGCTCGGTCATCCGGATCCGACCGTTCATCTCAGCGAAGAATTCCTCAAACGGGGCATCCTGACGGAGGCCGGCGAAGATTTCCTGGCCCTCGGCCCAAATTATGTCCGGCTGCGCGTGCCGGCCGCCGTCGGCCCGTTGCTCGCCCGGCTCGCGGAAATCCAGACCAAACTATGATGTTGTTTGCCGGTTTTCCTGTCAGCGCGACCTTTTGACGTTCAGGCCGAGCGGATGGCAAAGCGAATTAGGAGTGAGCCTTCCGTCCGCCCCAAAGCATCGCCAGCCGGCGGCGCGTGGACCGATAAAACGGTTCGCCATGGTTCCAGGCCCAACACAAAAAGGGTGAGAGCGGCAGGTCGTACTCCCCGATGAATTCAACGAAATCACCGTTGAAGCCTTTCTTGAAGCGGTACAGACCGTACAGGGGATTGTCGGGGTTCAAGTCACCCGAAACACCGCGAAAATCATACATGGTGCAGCCGCAAGCCTTGGCCCAACGGATCATTTCCCACTGCAGCAGGTAATTCGGCATCACGTTGCGGTACCGGTTGCCGGAAGCGCCGTACAGATACCAGGCTTTGCGGCCGAGAATAAACGCCAGCGTACCGGCGATGTACTTACCTTCGTGCTCCGCCATGAACAGCCGCGCTTTGCCCCCCCGGACGAACAACTCCCACATATCGTCGAAGTACGAATAGGAGCGGATGAGGAACTTGTCCCGTGCCGCCGTCTCCTGCAAAATCTCGTAAAAGGCGGGCAGCAACTCCTTATCCGCACCGCTCACCACCGTAACGCCTTTCCGGGCGGCCAGGCGGATATTGTAGCGCGTCTTGCTGGCAAAGTCGGCGAAGACATCGTCCAGGTCGCGGCTGATGTCGAGGCGGAAGACGAATTTCGGCTGGACGGCTTCGAAGTTTTCCCCCTTGGCGCCGCTGATAAAGCCGGCCCGCTGCAGATAGTCGGTCGTCGCCCGGTCCGACACGGGAATATCCGGGTCGATTTTCAGAAAGATCGCCCCGTGCTGCGGGGCAATCCGCCGGATGAAAGCCAGCAAGGCATCAAAAACGGTCCAATCGCCGGCATCGACGACCGGCCCCCGCGGCGCGTAAAAGATCGCTTTGCCGGGCAGAGGCAGCCGGCGCTTCAGAATTGATATGGCGCCTTTGATTACTCCATCGTCTTCCGCCACCAGGCGAAGCGGTTCCCAGCCCGTCTTCGCTTTCAGTTCGCCCCATTCGTACGACTGCAGGAAATGACCTTTTTCGGCCACGGCGATATATGCATTGAAGTAATCTTTTTCATCTGCACGGATTAGGCGGACTTCCATGCCCTAATCACTCCTATTATTCTATCATACCGGTTTCCCCCACAGAGTAACCACAAAGCCGTCCATATTGTTCCCAGATACCGAATATGGTATATCGTCCTCGATATCAACCGTGACGATCTCCTTGTCGGCGGGCAAATAGGATATTTCTATCTCCGAGCTGCCAAAATCGTATTGCAGCGGGTCGCGCCCATAGGGAAATTGCCTGATTCTGGCGTGGTATTCTTCCAGCGTGTCACCCATTTGCTCCATTATCATGGCGTGGGGAGCACCGACATATCTGAAATGCCAGGGTTCATAGGCAATACCTGTTATATTCTCTTTACCTTCCGGATATCGTTCGATAAATCCAAACCCGCCCGCCATTTCCCTGAAGGCGCCGCATACTCCGGTATCGGGGAAGTACGGCCGTATGAAGTCGATGTCCGGCCGGTTCAACGCCAGGTCAACCGCGAGTCCGGTCTGATGTTCGCTATGCCCAGGAAGCGCAACATATTTCGCGGTAAAGTCCGCCCCGTTTTCCAGTAGGGAATCACTGTAAATCTTTTCTTGTTCCCGTTGTGACCGCCAACCGCTCACCGCCGTGATCCGATTTCGAGCGTATAGATCGTCCATCAGCTTATTGTAGATCGAAGCAACACGGCGCTCCAAAAGCACACTGTTATTCGTGGCATCTACGGGCGCGAGCGTTTTATATGGTGCTTCTACCCGGTATGGATAATCCCGGTTGACGAGGATTAGGTGACCTGTATGCACCATATTGCTTGAAAGCGATACCGTTTTCATGCGCCCACCGCCAATCCGATAGCCGTATTGATAACTTGTTCAAATGTCATGCCGACAGCTTTGAGCAGCTGCGGGTAGTGGCTGTGGGTTGTAAATCCGGGGATAGTGTTCACTTCGTTAAAGATGATTTCACCGAATGGAGTTAAAAACATATCCACCCGCGCAAAGCCGGTACAACCTAAAGCCCTGTATATCGTCCTGGCAGTATCCTTGATTTCCTCGACTTTTAGCGCCGGTATTCGTGCCGGAACATGAAAGGAATACGTTTCAGGCGTGTATTTTTCCTTATAATCGAAAAAGCCGTCTGCAAGCTCAATCTCGCCTAATTCTCCCACAGTCAGCTTATCATTGCCTAAAACAGCGCAGCTAACTTCAAAGCCGGATATATTTTCCTCAATGATAACACGGTCATCATGTCCAAAGGCCAGCTTGACGGCTGCGGGCAACTCATCCCTATTCAAGACTTTGGTAATCCCAAAGGATGAACCGGCTCTGACGGGCTTGACAAATAAGGGATAGCCGATATTTTCCGCTTGCTCCCAAACCGTTTCCGCGTCCGTTTCGTTTTCAAGAATGAAAGAGCGAGGTATTCGGACACCGGCCACCTGAGCGATTTTATGCGCCTTGTCCTTGTCCATGCAGAGCGCGGAACAAAGAGAGTTGCAGCCGACAATAGGTATACCGGCAAGCTCCAATAAACCTTGAACCGTACCGTCTTCGCCGTTTTTACCATGCAGGACGGGCATAACGGCATCCAACCTGATTGTGCGGACTTCACCCGCGTCAAATTCCAACACGCCATGCGCTTTCCGGCTGGGCGAGATAATGGCCCGGACGCAGTCAAAAGGATTACACCAGGTATTATCCTTAATTTTCGCCGGATCGCCGGAAAAATGGAACCATTCACCGGCCGGGGTAATACCGAGCAAAACCGGGTCGCACTTGTTTATATCCAGGTGTGTAATCACAGCGTAGGCGGATTGTAATGAAATCTCATGCTCGGACGAGCAGCCGCCGAACAGCACGGCGATTTTAAGTTTATTCATAACATTTTTCTCCTCTCTCAACTATTGGTGTATTGTCGGGAAGCCGATAACCAATCTCGCAAAGATTTTTATATAACAGGCTTTCAGACAAGATCGCCTGGGTACCGGCGGCCATTTCTCGGCGGTAAATCGAAATTTCCTCGTATATCCTGCCGTTCTCGCGGGAATACGATAAGTCTTTGCCTTCGATTTCGTAGACAAAAGGTGAAGCTTTGTCCGTGAATAACCTCCCGATAATATGCGTGCCGTCAAAAGCGATACCGATTTGAAACGTCATATCCGTTTCATTCTTAACTTTCAAGTCAAGCCAACCTTCGCTGACCGTCGCGTCCACGCCCTCCGGCTCCTCATCCCGCATAGTGGGAAAGTCTTTTACTTTGTGCGTATGCCTTTCCACAACGGCAAGCGGCGAGTGTAAAAACACCCAAAACAGCAGATTGCTCATCTGGCAAAGGCCGCCGCCGCATGTAACACAGAGCTTTCCGTTTTTTACAACCAACCCGTCTTTATAAGGCGTATGTTTATCAGCGTTCCTTACTGTTTGCCAGAAGGAAAAAGTTTCTCCAGGCTTTATCAAAAGGCCGTTCAGAGTCTTAGCAGCAAGTTTCAAGTTAAAAACCTTGTTTTCCTGATATCTCATATCAAAGCCTGTATTTTCATTAAGAAGCTTCGATTTGGTTTCGTATATACAAAAAGGTAAAAGTTCCGGAGCCTTTGTTCTCGCGTAACGGTTCCGGTCAAAGTACATCTTGGTGTAGTAGGTTATTTTTCCTTGTGTCCTGCGGATCGGCAGCAAGAATGGCAACAGTTGAGTAATTCTTTTTCTTTTCATGTCCGCGCCCCCTTTCAGGAATATAAAAGCCTGCCCGATTCGACAATTAAATCTTATCGAAATCAGGCAGGCGATGTTGGAATTTTAACTTATCGAAATCTTAATAAAGTCTTATGAAGAACTTATTATTTTCCTAAGCTGCTGTATATAGCTAATGCATCGGTAACATTGTATTGTTCGGATTTGTGATTTCCCTTGGCACCGGCTGTAATCAGAATGTATTCCTGTTTACCAACTTTGGCGAGACTTGCGAGACACAGACCGGCCGCATCGGTATATCCGGTTTTCCCCCCTAGAATTTCTCCGCCAATAATGTTTTGATTGTTGAGGTCTTCAAACATGGTACTGTAAAAGGTTATTCCTCCACGGTGCTTATTAGTGGGTTGTGTGGAATGACGGGAGGAAGTAAAAATCTCCCGGAAAGTATCATTTTGCAAAGCATAGCTTAGAAGCATGGACAGATCTTTGACGGTTGTGTAGTGGTTTTTATTGTGAAGTCCGGTCGCATTTTCAAAATGGGTATTGGTCATACCGAGATCTGCCGCCTTTTGATTCATTATTTTTACAAAATTCTGCTCTGATCCCGCAATCCAATCAGCAAGTCCAATACAGCACTCCGCGCCGCTCGGCAGCATTACTCCGTATAACAAATCGATTGCCCTGACCTGCTCACCCGGCTGGAAACCTGCCATTGATGCATCTGCTTCGTACAGCCCCTGAAACGTAGAATTGGTAAGCTTGATTTCTTCCTTCAGATCAGGTAATTCTTCTATCGCAACAATGACTGTCATCATTTTAGTCAAAGATGCAGGATAGATTTTTTCTTCGCTGTTTTTTTGCATCAGGATAGTCTGATCTTTTAACCGGATCAGAATCGCATTAGGACTGTTCAGCTTGTCGGAAGATATAGAAACCGAGGGATCGGGTTCTATCTTTGACGGAGGAACCGGTGTTGTTCTATCGTCATATTCTTTCTCAAGTATTTGGTGGTTTCCCAGAGTAATGTAAGTCAAAGCAGCAATGACAACCATTAACAGAAATGTCACGAATATGCGTATTCCCGGCTTTTTCTTTTTTACTTTTCGTACCATAATAAAACAGCTCCTTATTCTGTGCTGATATTATTCAACCACAGATCAAGGAGCTATGTTGGAATTCCACCTTATGAACTTCTTAAGATTTTCTTATACCGGCAGCTTTATAGTAAATGCAGTATTTTCCGGGTTGCTTTCCACAGAGATTGTTCCATCGTGAGCCGTGACAATTTCTTGGGCGATTGCCAAACCTAACCCCGCGCCACCGGTGTTGGTGGAACGCGCAGTATCTAAACGGTAAAATTTTTCAAAAATAGTTTCAAGCTTTGCCTGCGGGATTGGATGCCCCTGATTAGTAAAAGTTATAACAATATTTTTGTCCTGCGGCTGAGCAGAAATGTCAATGACGCTGTTTTCATAGCTATAGGCTATCGCATTTTTCAGTATGTTATTGAACACACGGGCCAGCTTGTCTGCATCTCCCCACAGCGTGAGTCCGTCAGGCACATTGACGGACACCTGCTTTCCCTGCGGAGTCAGTATTGGATAGAATTCATCTGCCATCTGCTGGAGCATAAACAATAAATTGATTTTCTCTTTATTCAAAACAATAGCTTGAAGATTAAATCTTGTGATCTCAAAAAACTCATTGATAAGCTGCTCTAACCGATAAGCTTTTTCCAAGGTAATACCGACATATTTTGCTTTCTGTTCAGGCGGCATATCAGGAGCTTCATCCAGAAGACTTAAGTAGCCTATAACGGAGGTCAGAGGCGTCTTTATATCATGAGCCAAGTAAACTACCAAATCATTCTTGCGCTGCTCGGCATCAAGCACGGCTTTCTTTTGTTTTTCCAAGTTGTTTTTGATCTGATTAAGCTTATTTTCCATAAAATTCAATTCCGGTGATAAGATAATTTCATCATTGGACTCTTCAGCAAGTTTATCCACTCCAGCAATGACTTCATCGAAATATTTTGTGAACCAAGAAACAGAAAATCGAAAAAGGATAACTAAAAATATCAGGACTATAACAAAAAGGATCGTGTCCATATTGTTGCGAATCACCAACTGATAGATTGTCAGTGCGTCCGAATAGTTAAAATGAAAAGCGTTGACTAAAAAGAGAACGATACGTTCTCCGATCTGTCCACGCAGGATGTAGCGCAACAGATAAACAATCACAGCGGCGGCAACTGTAAGCAGAAGCATTTGAAAAAATACTTTACTTTTTAATCTTGTATAATCATTTCCTCTTTTATCTCTCTTACTTTTCAATTTTATAGCCAACCCCCCATACCGTTTTGATATATTGGGGATGTTCTGCGTTGTCGTGCATTTTTTCCCTTAAATGCCGGATATGAACCATCACCGTATTGTTGCTGTTGGTGAAATACTTGGCTCCCCATACCTCATGGAACAGTTCTTCCGAACTGACCACCCGTCCGCGATTGGAGCAAAGGACCCAAAGGATAGAAAATTCTGTAGGAGTGAGAGATAGCTTTTTCTCATTCAACATACATTCATGGGTATCCATGTCCAGTACCAAGCCGGAAAAGGCAATCAAGTGTTCTTCCTGTTTTGGCTCGGCAGAATTATATTTGGTAAACCTCCGGAGTTGCGCCTTGACACGGGCAATCAGCTCCAATGGACGGAACGGCTTAGTGATATAGTCGTCCGCGCCTAATGTCAGCCCGGTAATCTTATCGATTTCTTCTTCTTTGGCTGTCAGCATGATAACCGGAAATGTATGCTTTTCCCGGATTTGCTGACAGATTGAAAAACCGTCCACATCGGGGAGCATGACATCCAAAATGGCGAGGTCTAGTCTTTCATTTTCAATACAGTTAAGGGCATCCTTGCCGTTATAAAATTTAAAGATATTATAGTTCTCATTTTTCAGATAAACTTCAACCAAATCAGCAATTGCTTGTTCATCATCAACTATTAAAACATTTGCGGCCAAAAGCGTCATCTTCTTTCTTTTGAGTATATATCCCCATAATTATTATACCGCGAAGCATAAATCCATTTTATAACTTTTTACTTATTAAAATCTTAAGATTTTCTGAATATCGCGCTACTGATAGCCATTTACACATAAATATTAATATCAATTCTGTCAATAGCAAGGGGTTTAAGCAACAAATTCCCGAATACCATTCAGATGATCTACCGGACGAGCTATGCTGATATAATGAAGAGACATTATCATCGCGACAATGCCTCTCCTTTGCTTTTTCCGTATCGGTTTGTGGTATGGTCCAATAAGTTTCCCTATTGAACCGTATCTTTTGGCAGCTCTTTTTTATCGCAGGAAAGGATTGTACCGCTTCTCGTCGCCGATAGTCGTACTCGGCCCGTGACCGGGGTAGACCTCGGTCGCGTCCGGCAGGACGAGCAGTTTTGTTTTGATGGAGGTAATCAGGTCATGATGGGAGCCGCCCGGGAAATCGGAGCGTCCGACCGAGCCGGCGAACAGGGTATCACCGGCGAACAGCTTGTCGCCGGCCAGCAGGCAGATGCCGCCCGGGGTGTGACCGGGGGTGTGGATAACGCGCAGCGACAGCTTTCCCCAGTTGACGCTGTCGCCGTCGGCGAGCGCCCGGTCAGCCGCCGCCCGGCCGGGAGCGGGCCGCCGCGGCGCGTCGGCGGCGTGCATCAGGATAGGAGCGCCGGTCGCCGCTTTGACCTCGGCGTTGGCGCCGGTGTGATCCAGATGGCCGTGCGTATTGATGATGTACTTGACCTGCCAGCCGTTCTCGGCTATCTTGGCATTGATCAGGTCGGCGTCGCCGCCCGGATCGACGACGACGGCTTCGGATGTCGCCGGGCAGACGAGGATATAGCAGTTCGCTTCCAGGCGGCCGACGACGAGTGCTTCGATATGCATAGGCGATTACCTCCTAACCGTTAATGAAAACGATAATGGATTATTGTCAGTTTTCGCATCAAACAAGGAATAACAAGCGAGAATTCATATACAGTATTTTAGCCGGTTCCGTGCCATTGCCACCGTCTACCCGGTTTCTTCCCGCCCGTAGGGGCGACCAGTGTGTAAAGCCCGGCTGCGAAGGCTTAGCTTTGCACACATTGATAAGGTATTCTTGCTTGCAGTATCTGCAAGCCCGATAGGTGCGCATAGAGATACGCCCCGGTAAAAACAGGGTAGGCGGCAAAGATACGGTTCAGGTCAAGCCTCTGCAGTCGGGCGGACCGAGGCGTCCGCCCCTACGGAATTCATTGACCACGACGCTGGAATGTTTTGATTCGCCTGCATACAGATGGTCTATACTCCAGGTTTTCGTACCTCATATGCACACACGGTCCGGGCACAAGCGACCTTTAGTGAGAATCGTGCCGTGTCCGGCGAGGTCGAAGGATTCAGACGGGGCCGAGCCACGGATGGCGAGGCGACAATCACGGCATGGAGGCCGTGTTTGTCAGGAACCCCGTCGGAAGCCGAGACTGAGACGCTGACACGGCCGATGCGAAACTACGTCGCTAAGACCGGGCCATAGAAAAGACCATCCTGCAAAACACAGCTGCAATCCTTTCTCCTAAGTACTCTTCAGCTCTGTCTCTACCGCCACTTCCAATGATATGGTCGATGTATAGCTTGGCAAAGGAGACTGAAGGACCTCACAGCCAATAAGCGTGAAAACCAATTTGGCACCCGGCTAGAATACCTTCTGGCTGTCCAGCAACAAAGTGACCGGACCGTCGTTATGAATCTCCACCTGCATCATCGCCTGGAAGACACCGGTTTCCACGCTGACCCTGCACTCCCGGACGGCGCTGACGAAAGTCTCGTACAAGGCCGCCGCCACATCGGGCGGGGCCGCGGCGGTAAAGCTCGGGCGGCGGCCCTTGCGACAGTCACCGTACAGGGTAAACTGGGAGACGGCCAGGACAGCGCCGCCGACATCCAGCAAAGACAGATTCATTTTCTCCGCTTCATCTTCAAAAACCCGCAGGTTGACGATCTTTTCCGCGAGGTACCGGGCATCCGCCGCCGTATCCTCCGGTCCGACGCCGAGGAGGACGACGAAGCCGCGGCCGATAGCGCCGACGACCGCACCGTCGACCGTCACCCGGCCTTCCGTCACCCGCTGGACCACTGCGCGCACTGCAACCACCCCCGCATATATTAGACGCCGACTCTTTCCGAATTCCGCGTTGCCCGGACGGCGCTAAAGATATCCCGGGTTTTGCGGACTTTTTCCAAAATATACTCAAGATGAGCCAAATTCTTGATTTCCAGGGTCAAATCGATATGCGCAATCCGGTGCTTGTCCGTATGAGCGTTAATCGAGGTGATGTTGGTCCGCGTCTCGGCGATCGTATTGATGACGTCGGACAGCAGCCCGGACCGGTCAACCCCCTCGATGTCCACGTCTACCAAATACTGTCCGCTCGGGACGTCTTCCCACGAAACGTTGATTACGCGCCCGTCATTGTCCAGATATCCCCGCACATTGGGGCAGTCGGTCCGGTGGATGGACACGCCGCGGCCACGGGTGATATAGCCGACGATGGCATCGCCCGGCAGCGGGTTGCAGCACTTGGAGAAGCGGTACAGGACATTGTCGATACCGCCCACCTTGACGTCCTGCCCGGCCTCCCGGCGCACCTTCGTATCCGGCTTGAAATATTTCAGGTCGACCAGATCCCCCGGCAGGGGGAGTCCCTTTTCCCGGCAGTAATCCGCATACAGCCGGTTGGCCATTTGCGTCCCGGAAATCCGCCCTTCCCCGAGCGCGACGTACAGGTCTTCCGAGTTGGCGTAGCCGGATTTCCCGGCAAACGCCTCGACCCGCTCCGCCTTAATCAGTTCCTGATTGTCCGCGCTCAGCTTTTTGGCTTCCCGCTCCAGGATTTCCCGCCCTTTGGCAATATTCTCTTCCCTTTGCTCCCGCTTGAACCACTGGCGGATCCGGCCTTTGGCCTGGGAGGTCTTGACGATTTTCAGCCAGTCCCGGCTCGGGCCGTTTGTCTGCTTGGTCGTCAGGACTTCCACGATGTCGCCGTTTTTCAGCTTGTAGTCAAGCGGAACGATCTTGCCGTTGATCTTGGCGCCGACGCAGCGGTTGCCGATGTCGGTATGAATCCGGTAAGCGAAGTCGACCGGCACGGCCCCGGCCGGCAAGTCAATCACATCGCCCTTGGGAGTAAAGACGAAAACTTCGTCCGCAAACAAATCGACTTTGAGCGTTTCCATGAATTCTTTGGCGTCACGCATATCGTACTGCCATTCCAGGAGCTGACGCAGCCAGGCCAGCTTCTGGTCGAAATCCTTATCCCCCTTGCCGCCCTCCTTATACCGCCAATGCGCGGCGATGCCGTATTCCGAGGTTCGGTGCATTTCCTCCGTCCGGATCTGAATTTCCAGCGGCTCCCCCTGGAAGCCGATGACGGTGGTATGCAGGGATTGGTACATGTTCGTTTTCGGCATGGCGATGAAATCCTTAAACCGGCCCGGCACCGGCTTCCACAGCGAGTGGATGACGCCGAGCGCCCCGTAGCAGTCCTTGACCGTCTCGACGATGATCCGGATGGCGGTCAGGTCGTAAATCTCGCTGAAATCCTTGTGCTGCTGCGCCATTTTTTTATAGATGCTGTAGAAATGCTTCGGTCGCCCCTGAATGTCCCCTTCGATTCCGGCGTTATTCAGGCGGTCGCGGATGGTATTGACGGAAAGCTCGATATAATCTTCCCGGTCGCGTCGCTTTTTGGCCACTTTCTCGACCAATTCGTAGTACCGCTCCGGTTCAAGATATCGGAAAGCCAAATCCTCCAGTTCCCACTTGATGCGAGAAATCCCGAGCCGGTGGGCGAGCGGCGCAAAGATGTCCAGGGTCTCGCGGGCAATTTCCTTCTGTTTATTTTCCGAAAGCGCCGTCAGGGTCCGCATGTTGTGCAGGCGGTCAGCCAGTTTGATCAGGATGACCCGGATATCGCGGGCCATTGCGAGGAACATTTTCCGCAGGTTCTCCACCTGCTCCTCTTCCCGGGAATGGAATTCGATCCGGTTCAGTTTGGTAACCCCGTCAACCAGTTCGGCCACCTCTTTGCCGAATTCCTGGCTGATTTTGTCCAGACCTATTTGAGTATCTTCCGCCACATCGTGCAGGAGGGCGGCCGCGATCGTAATCACGTCGAGCTCCAGCTCGGTCAGGATTTTGGCCACTTCCAGCGGATGCTGGATATATGTCTCACCGGAAACCCGGAACTGCCCGTCGTGGGCGGCGGCGGCAAACGTGGCAGCCCGCCGCACCAGATCGATGTCGGCGTGGGGACTGTAGCTGAGAATTTTGTTCAGGAGTTCCTCCGGTGTCATGGTATCCTGCTCCTTTGGCCGGACCGACCGTTAATATTTGATCAGCGAGATTACTTCGTAATCCCGCAGGTTTTCCCGGCCGTTCAGATAAGTCAGTTCGATGAGGAAAGCGACGGCAGTGACTTCGGCACCCATTTTCCGGACCATATCAATGGTCGTAAGCACCGTTCCGCCGGTGGCCAGCAGGTCGTCGACCACCAAGACTTTCTGCCCGGCATTGACAGCATCTTTGTGCACTTCCAGCTCCGCTACGCCATACTCGAGGGTACAGACGCCCTTATGGCACTCGCCCGGCAGTTTTCCGGCCTTCCGGACGGGAACAAAGCCTTTATTCAATTCATAAGCCAGCGGGGTGCCGATCAGAAAGCCGCGGGCTTCCGGACCGACGATCAGATCGAAATCCTTGTTCCGGCACAAGTCGGCCAGTTGTTTAATCGAGGCATGCAAAGCTTCCCCGTCCTTGAGCAGGGTGGTAACGTCCTTAAAACTGACGCCGGGGATGGGAAAATCGGGGATTTCGCGAATCTTTGTTTTCAGTGTTTCCGAATCAAATATTTGCGCCAATTTGCTCTCCCCCTTCAAAAGGATTATTGTCACTTGCCGTCAGTAAGGCCAGAAGGTCTTCCGGTGCAGCCCGGCCGATGAACTCCTGGAATCGGAGCGCCCTGGCTTTCAGATCCCGGCCGGCGGCAAAGGTCGTCGACATCTCCAAATCCATTTTCTGCCGCGGCGGTGCCGAAAGATATATCAGGCTCTGTCCGTCCTCCTCGGTGCAGCGGACCAAGCCCATTTCACTGAAAATATCCAAACCGGTCGCCACCGCATGCGTGTGGAGCAAAGGCTCGCCCAGCAGGCCGAAATGGTTCGCGATCTCCCCGGCGGTCAGGGCAATCGGCCCTTCGCCTTTTTTCATCTGGCGCAGCAGGTTGTACAGCCGGGCCAGAGTACTCCGCTCCGGCAGCAGGTGCTGCAGCAGATTCTGGTTGGCGGCGACATCTTTCTGATCATAAAGCAGGTAAATATCGGTTTTGCCGCTGCCGGCCGCGAGACGGCAGAAAGCAGTGAACGTTTCCTCAAGATAACAGGGAGAAAAGAAGACGATCTGCCGGATATCCGGATACCGGCTGTCCGGCGGTGCGGGAACACCGGCGCTGATCAAAGCCGTCAGCCGGCCATCCCGCAGTTCGCGCCAGACGGCGGCGCGGCGGTCCGGAGCCATCCGGCCGTGGCACAGGGCCATCGCCGGCCGATGCTGCGGCAGCAGGGCGCGCAAGCTGCCCAACAGATTGACCGCCTGCTCCCGCGAGTTGACTGAGACGAGGGTCGGCACGCCTTCATTAATTAGTCTGGCGACCCGCCCCGTCTTATCTTCCCCCGGCCGGGCGATGATTTCCCAGTTTTTTTTCGGGGCAGCCGCCGGAATAGAACAATCTGCCGCCAACTCGTCGACGAAGATTTTCTGGTCGCTGCGCAGGGAAACATTGTCCGTCAGATGGGAATTCTTAATATCTTTCAGAACGAGTTGGAGATAATCCCGCCCGTTCCATTGATTATTCTCCAAGGTAAAGGCGATATCGACTTTTTCCCGGTTGGCGATCAAGTCCCAGAGTTGTCCCTGGCCGAAGCCGATGACGTCGACGGTCGTACTGTTGTTGCCGGCCTTCAGCTTCAAATGTTCGCCCCTGGCGCCGACCCGGCGGCCTTCCAGAACTGGCAAATGGCGGCAGAGCAGCGTCGGGCTCGGGTTTCTAGACCCGAAGGGCTTCAGCCGCTCCAGTTCACTCAGCAGACCGTCGTTGATCTCCGCCAGACTGACTTCCGCATCGATTTCATATACCGGCAGCATATCTTCCGGTTGAATCATCCGGTCGGCTACGGCGTTAATCTGGTGACGGAACTCGTTGATTCGCTCCGTGGCGATGGAAAGACCGGCCGCCTGCTCGTGTCCGCCGAAGCGCAGCAAACTCCCGCTGCAGGCTTCCAGTGCCGCAAACAGATTAAAGCCGGTGATACTGCGCGCCGAACCTTTTCCCTCTTCCCCCTCGATGGCAATCAGAACGGCCGGCCGGGCATACGTCTCCGTCAGCCGGGAAGCGACGATGCCGATTACCCCGGTGTGCCACCCGGCGGAACCCAGTACGATAACTTTATCTGTCGCCAGGTCGACCTCCCGGTTAATCTGCGCCATCGCCTGACTCAAAATCTCGCTTTCTATCGCCTGCCGGTCCCGGTTCTCTTTGTCGAGGCCGGCGGCCAGCTCCGCCGCCCGGGCCGGATTATCCGTCAGGAAAAGCTCCACGCTCCGTTTCGCATCTCCGACCCGACCGGTCGCGTTGATCCGGGGGGCGATGACAAAAGCGATTTTTTCCGCATCCAGCGGGCGATTATTGAGTCCGAGCAGCGCCAACAGCTCCTGCAGGCCGACGTTTTGCGTGGAATTCAGGGCTTGCAACCCGAGCTTGACCAACGCTCGGTTTTCACCGGTCAGGGAGACGATGTCGGCCACCGTGCCGAGCGCCACCAAGTCAAGAAACGCATCGCTCCCGTTCCCTTCCCCCAGGAGGGCCTGGACGAGCTTGAACGCCACGCCCACGCCGGCCAGTTCCTTAAACGGGTAGGGGCAGTCGGGCTGCTTCGGATTAATGACGGCCTGCGCCGCCGGCACGACTCGAAACGGTTCGTGATGGTCGGTAACCACCATGTCAATTCCCAGCTCGCCGGCGTATTCCACCTCCGCCACCGCCGCAATCCCGCAATCAACCGTAATTATCAAGCCGACGCCGGCCCGGGCGGCCTCGTCCAGCGCCCCCCGGTTAAGCCCGTATCCTTCCTCCAGGCGGCTGGGGATATAATAATTCACATCGGCGCCCATCCCCCGCAAGGCCTTGACCAGGATGGCCGTGCTGGTAATTCCGTCGACATCGTAATCACCGTAGACCCAGATCCGCTCAGCGCGGGCGATGGCGGCAGTGATCCGCCGGACAGCCGCTTGCATGCCTTTCAGACGGAACGGATCATGGAATTCCTCCCGGCCCGGCCGCAGAAAACGGCCCGCCGCTTCCGGCTCGGATAGCCCGCGGTTCGTAAGAAGCCCGGCCAGCAGCGGAGAAACGCCCAGCGCTGCCGCGAGTTCCTTCTGGCGGGTCTTCTGTTCGCTGCTGTAGCTTGGAAAACGCCAAATTTTGCCCTGTTTAACCATCAATTATCCTCCGCCGGGCGACGGCATTCCGAAGCCGTCCGCTCCTGTTACCCTTATATTATAGAATACTTGCCGCGCCGCCGCAATCGGTCGGACGTACAAACTGCGCGGGACAATGCCGGGCGGCTGTCACGGTTTGGTGGCCGGGTCTTGTTGACGCAGGGACAGAAATTGCGGCTACGTTTCACAGGTTGGCTTTTTTTACGGCCCGGTCTTAGCTCAATAGTTTCACATCGGCCGTGTCAGCGGCTTGCTTGCGGACAAATGGGTAGACCCGACAAACACGGCATCCCGCCGCCGGCTTCCATTGCAAATGGGTTACTGCTCAGAGTCACCTATCTTCTAATGATGCCGGCGGCTGCCGTGATTGTCGGTTGCTCCCCTCCTGCTCGCAACTGCCTCTTTGACCTTGTCTTCACCGGACACGGCACGATGCTCACTAAAGGTCGCTTGCGCCCGGGCCTTGCATGCATATTGGGAACGAAAGAGCTAAGGTAGAGCCTTGTTGTGTTACACTGTAAGTAGATTCGAGATTGTAGAATGACTCAGTCAACTAAATTCTTGCACGCGGCAGGCAGGGGGTGTGGGCAGACTCCGGCTTCCAATGCAAATGGATGACTGCCTAACTGAAGTCTGATTCTATGGTTGCCGGAGTCAGGGAACATCAGCCCACCTGTCGACGTCTTGGCAGT